>CERN01041617.1_pt1 | contig 360560 bp, 349 predicted proteins | sample 530761 | NCBI WGS metagenome assembly CERN01 (sample SAMEA2620947, study PRJEB7988) | marine metagenome | isolation source: saline water (ENVO:00002010), including | reverse complement strand
TTTTGCGTGTCGCCTCAAGAGGACGCGAACTATACGCAGCGGCCCGGGGGTGCGCAAGCCCTTTTTTGAAAAAAACCGCCAGAGCCCGAAAACTGGTCAAAAAGCGGCCGAAAACGCCCCTCAGGCGCTCGCCGGCACTTCAAACAGGTGGTACTTCTTCTTGCCGAGACGAACAATAAAGAAACGCCCGTGCATCGCCTCGTCTGCACGCAGGCAGTCTGCCACCCGGCCATTGTCGTCCCAAGTGAGCGCGCGGCCATTGACCAGCACCGCGCCGCGGCCCAGCGCATCTTTCACCTGCTTCCCCGAGGCAGCCATGCCGGCCTCGGTCAGCAACTGCGTCACCGTATCCGGGAACGCCGACCGCTCCAGACTGCTCGCCGGCAGCCCATCCTGACGCAGCTGCTGCAGGTCACTCTCCGACAGGGATTCCAGCGACCCACTGAACAGGGCCTCGGTGATCCGCCTGGCCGCCTGCAGCCCGGGCTCGCCATGCACCAGGCGAGTCACCTCTTCTGCCAGCACTGCCTGAGCCTCGGGGCGCCCGGCACGCTCGGCATCGGCGCGCTCCAGGGCGTCGATATCCTCTACCGACAAGAAGGTAAAGTACTTGAGGAAGCGGTAGACATCAGCGTCCGCCGTGTTCAGCCAGAACTGGTAGAAGGCATAGGGCGAGGTGCGGGCCGGATCCAGCCAGACAGTGCCGGCCTCGGTCTTGCCGAACTTGGTACCGTCCGCCTTGGTAATCAGAGGCATGGTCAGACCAAACACCTGGCGACTGTGCAGGCGCCGGGTCAGGTCGATGCCGCCGGTAATATTGCCCCACTGATCAGAACCGCCGATCTGCAGACCACAATCGTAGCGCTCATTCAGCTGAGCGAAATCCCAGGACTGCAGAATCATGTAGGTGAACTCGGTGAAGCTGAGGCCGCTGCCTTCACGCTCGATGCGCTGCTTGACCGACTCCTTCTGGATCATGGCGTTGACCGAGAAGTGCTTGCCGATATCCCGCAGGAAAGTCAGGACATCCACGTCGCGGGTCCAGTCCAGGTTGTTCACCACAACTGCAGCATTGTCACCACTGTCGAAGTCGATGAAGCGCGAGACCTGGGCGCGAATCTTCTCGACCCAACCGCCAACCACCTCCGGCGTATTCAGCTGCCTTTCCTGAGCCTTGAAAGAGGGGTCACCGATCAGGCCAGTGGCACCGCCCACCAGCGCCAGGGGGCGGTGCCCCGCCAGCTGAAAGCGGCGCAGCATCAACAGGGGAACCAGCGAGCCGATATGCAGGCTGTCGGCGGTGGGATCAAACCCGCAATAGAGCGTACGCGACCCAGTGTCCAGCCAGTTCGGGAGATCCTGCTCCCCGGCTATCTGGAAAATCAGGCCGCGGGCCCGCAGGTCCGCCAACAGTGCAGTGCTCATGTCGTTCTCCCGGTACTGGGACCGATGGGCTAAAAAAGGGGCGCAAACCTTACAACACCCCCCCAAAAAAGCAAACTGCTCCCCCTTGACGAATGCGTCGAGACGGCTGTCTGGATGCCGGAAACTCCTATATACTCCGTCGAAATGCCCCAGCAAAATACCGGGAATATGACCAGACAGCCCCCCTCAAAAGGCATGGCCGCAGCGGCACTCAATCACGCCCGGGCACACCGCCATCACTTGATCGCCATCGTCGCCCTGTCCGTCTTCGTAGCGCTGACCACCGCATTCATGCCCTCGGGGGACGTCGAGGCCAACCGCCAGGAGCCCCCGGCAGCCGACCTGCACCTCGACGCCGACATCCTAGCCCCCATCGAAGTCGCGGCGGTCCCGGTGGATACTGATCTGGGCCTGCTGATTGACACACCCCAAGCGCGCTGGTCCGAGCAACGGGTCCGCTCCGGGGACAACCTCTCCCGGGTCTTCTCCCGCGCCGGCTTCAGCGAGACCGATGTCTACCGGGTGGTCAACGAAGCCCCCGGCGGCAAAGCACTGGGGCGCATCTTCCCGGGCCAGGTCCTGGCCTTCCAGACCGGTGAATCCGGCCAGCTGCTCGCCGTCCGACATGTCATCTCCCCCCTGGAAACCGTCACCTACCGCGACAGCGAAGACGGTTTTCTGACCGAGCGGGACATCCGCGAACCCGAACCCCGGGAGACCTGGACCAGCGCCGAGATCTCTTCCTCCCTGTTCATGGCGGGCAAGGAGGCGGGGCTGTCCAATGCACTGATCATGGACCTGGCCAACATCTTCGGCGGCGTGATTGACTTCGTGCAGGACCCCCGCAAGGGCGACACCTTCCATGTGGTCTACGAAGAACAATATGTCGACGGCAAGAAGTACCGGGATGGCGCCATTGTTGCCGCCTCCTTTACCAACCGCGGGCAGACCTTCAGCGCCTATCGCTACCGGGACAGCGAGGGCGATGTCGGCTACTACAGCGAAGATGGCACCAGCATGCGCAAGGCCTTCCTGCTGGCCCCCGTCGACTTCACCCGCATCAGCTCCAACTTCAACCCGCGCCGCCTGCATCCCATCTACAAAACCACGCGCCCCCATCGCGGCACGGACTACGCGGCCCCCACGGGGACGCCCGTCTACGCAGCCGGCGATGGCAAGGTGATCAAGGCTGGCTACACGCGCGCCAATGGCAATTATCTGTTCGTCCAGCATGGCGACCGCTACATCACCCGCTACCTGCACCTGCATCAGCGCAAGGTCAAACAGGGGCAGCGAGTGGCACAGGGCGAAGTCATCGGCACCGTGGGTTCGACCGGCTCCGCCACCGGGCCGCATCTGCACTACGAGTTCCTCATTGATGGCGTGCACCGCGACCCGCGCAAGGTCCACCAGGAGCTGCCCAAGGCCAAGATGCTGGCGGCAGCCGAGCTGCCCCGCTTCCAGTCCCAGATCGCGGGCGCCTCGCGCCAGCTCGCCTCGCTGCAAGCCGGCACCACCCGTCTGGCCATGAACCAGGCCGACGACAAGCTCTAACCCTGCGCATGCCGGACTCGCCGCTCTGTATCGGGCTGATGTCCGGCACCAGCCTGGACGGGGTCGATGCCGTGCTGCTCCGCTGCGGCCCCGAACCGAACCTCCTGACAACCCTGGAGAGCCCGTTGCCGCCGGACATCAGGGCGGCAGCAGCAGCACTCTGCCGGGGCAGCGAGGGGGAAATCGAGCGACTGGGTGTGCTGGATCGGCAACTGGGTGAACTGTTTGCCGAGGTAACACTCGCGCTGCTGGCAAAGTCCGGGCACGACCCAGAAGAGATCCGCGCCATCGGCAGCCACGGCATCACCCTGCGCCACCGACCCGCCTCGGGGGGGCATCACACTCCCTTTACCCTGCAGGCAGGGGACCCCAACACCATTGCCGAGAAGACCGGCATCACGACTGTGGCGGATTTTCGCCGGCGCGACATCGCGGCAGGCGGGGAAGGCGCCCCCCTGGTGCCGGCCTTCCATGCGGCCGTCTTTGGCAGGGTGAACGAGACCCGGGCGGTGGTAAATATCGGTGGTATCGCCAACCTCACTTTACTCCGGAACGACCAGGTGCTCGCCGGCTTTGACACCGGCCCGGGCAACACGCTGCTCGACTTCTGGGCACAAAAGCATCTGGGCACCCCCTGCGACCGCAACGGCGCCTGGGGCGCCGAGGGGCGCGCCCACCAGCCTCTGCTGGAGCAGCTGCGCGCCCACCCCTGGCTGAAGCGCACCGGCCCGCGCAGTACGGGCAAGGAGATGTTCAACCCGGAATGGCTGGAAGGCCAACTGCAGGCCTACCCCGGTCTGTCGGCCCGGGACGTGCAGGCCACGCTGGGGGAGCTGACCGCAGAGTGTATCGCGCTGTCCTTGCAAGCTTGCGATACCGACGGGATCGACGCGGTCTATGTCTGCGGAGGCGGCGCCTACAACAGCGACCTGATGCGCCGTCTCTACCGCCTGCTATCGCCCACGAGGCTGGAGACTACCGCCGCACTGGGCGTCGCACCGGAGTGGGTGGAGGCGGCTGCATTTGCCTGGCTGGCCTGGCGAACGCTGGAAGGCTTGTCAGGCAATGCACCCGAGGTCACCGGAGCGCACGGAGAGCGCATCCTCGGAGGCATTTACCCAGGAAGATTGCGAGCGCGCAGAAGCTGATCAGATGGAGAAAGAAGCGCCACAGCCGCAGGTGGTGGCGGCGTTGGGGTTGTTTATGACAAACCGGGAGCCCTCGAGGCCCTCCGTATAATCCACTTCGGAGCCCACGAGATACTGGAAGCTCATTGGATCCACGAGCACCTGTACACCACCGTCCTCGATCACCGTGTCATCCTCCGCCGGAGTTTCCTCGAAGGCGAAGCCGTACTGGAAGCCGGAACAGCCACCACCGGTGATATATACACGCAGCTTGAGGGCGGAATTGTCTTCCTCCTCCACCAGCTCGCGCACCTTCTGGATGGCTCGCGCGGTCAGATTGATGCCTTTCGGGTTGAACGCTTCAGCTACCGCCATGGGATACAGTCCACTCGTCATTACCACCGGCAAACACCGGTGGCCCATTATGGATAAATCCGAGTAATTTAGTCAACTTTAGTTCCCCCTCGGCAGTTCGCCTAGCGCAGGCCGCGGGTGAAATAGCGCTGCAGCTTCCAGGGGTAGCTTTCGCTGACCTCCGCCGCCTGGGGCGACTTGATGGTGGCCACGACACTGACCGCCTCCGGCTGGAAGCCCTTGGGAAGCTGCAGCTCGCCCTCAATGGACTGGAAGTAGCGAAAACGCAGGGGAACGACCCGCGATGCGAGGTCGGGAGAGAGCTCGGCCAGCGGCAGGACCTTGGCCTCCCCGCCCTGGGAACCGCGGACCTCGGCATACAGCTCTCCCTGCAACAGATGATGCTCGCTGGCCTCCTGCTGGGCGACGATGCGATAGGCATAGCGTCCCGCGGTCTCCCTGGGCACTAGCTCCAGCCCGCGCAGACTGAAGCCTTCGGAAAGCTCCCCCGGTGCCATCAGGCCGCGGTAGAAGCGAACCCCCTCCTCCAGGCTGGCGATACGCTCATTCTGCCGGGCCAGCTCCCGGCGGACCATCTCGAGAGCTTCCCGGTCCACATCGCGACGGACTTCCGCCATATCGAGCTCGCGCCGTAGCACCTCAAGCTGCTGGCGGGCCTGCTCCAGGGCCACCGCCTGCGCCCGGTGACGGGCCGGGTCGATACCGTAGCCGCTGTATACGGCGGCCTGTCCCAGCCAGAAGCCGCAAAACAGAACCAGGCCTGCCAGCAGGAGTGCCAGCACGACCTGCAGGCGCCGCTCCCTGCGGAAACGGGCAACCAGCCCTGCAAGACGATCCGGCTGCGGCATGGGCTCAGGGCAGCAGGCCCACCTGGGCCAACCCCGCCTTCTCGGGCAGACCGAACATGATATTCATGCATTGCAGGGCCTGCCCGGAGGCCCCCTTGACCAGGTTGTCGATAGTACTCATTACCACCACCGTATCCCGGTCCTGGGGCACGCTGATACCAAGCTGGCAGCGATTGGCGCCTTTCACCGTGCGGGTCTGCGGGTAGACACCCGCGGGCAGCACATCCACGAAGGGCTCGTCGCGGTAATGATCCTCGAACAGGCGTTGCAGGTCGGCAGAGCGGTCGGTCAGGCGCGCGAACAACGTGGCGTGGATACCGCGAACCATGGGCAGGAGGTGGGGCACGAAAGTCAGCGAGACGGCTTCCCCCGCCGCCTCGGTCAGCCCCTGCTCGATCTCCGGCAGGTGGCGGTGCCCACTCACACCGTAGGCCTTGAAGCTGCCCGCAGTCTCACTGAGCAGGTTATCGACCTTGGCCTGGCGGCCGGCACCACTGGCACCGCTGGCGGCACTGGCAACCAGGCCGCGGGGCTCCACCACACCGGCCTGCAAGAGCGGCAGCAGCCCCAGCTGGATCGCCGTGGGATAGCAGCCGGCACAGGCGACCAGACGCGCACTGCGCAGCGACTCGCGGTGCATCTCGGGCAGGCCGTAGACCGCCTCGGCGAGCAGTTCCGGGCTGGCGTGGGGCTCCCCGTACCAGCGCGACCACAGCTCGGCGTCGCGGATCCGGTAATCCGCCGACAGGTCGACTACGCGGGTGCCCGCGGCCAGCAGCTCGGGCACCATCTGCATGGCCACATTGTGGGGCGTGGCGAAGAACACCACGTCACAGGCCGCCAGCAACTCCACGTCCGGCTCCTGGAAGGCGAGATCATAGACTCCACGCAGATTGGGAAACAGTTCATCCAGACGACGGCCGGCCTCGCCGCGGGAGGTGATGGCTACCACCTCCACCTGGTCGTGCTGGGCCAGCAGACGCAGCAACTCTACCCCTGTATAGCCGGTCCCGCCGACAATCCCCGCCTTGATCATGGGTCCTCCTGCTCTGATGGTTGCCCGGAGCTTCCTGGCCGCTCCGGAAGTAAACGGCGTAGTATAAACAAACTGACGGGTAAACCCTGTTAAAATTGCCCTCTTTCGAGAGAGACACCCGCCATGTACCTCTGGCTGAAAGCCTTTCACCTGATTTTCATGGTCTGCTGGTTTGCCGGCCTGTTCTACCTGCCGCGGCTGCTGGTGCACTACGCCGACTCCGAACACCCGGATACCCGCGCCCGCCTGGCCCTCATGGCGCGCAAGCTGTACCGTTTCGTGACGCCCTTTCTCTATCTCACGGTGGGCTTCGGCGTCAGCCTGCTGGTACTGCTCCCCGGCCATCTGCAGACGGGCTGGCTGTGGCTCAAATTGGCCGGGGTGGCTTTTCTGATTGGCTACCATATACAGTGTGGACGCTATGTCCGGGCAGTCAATGAGAATCGCGACCGACACAGCCATGTGTACTACCGGTTCTTCAACGAAATACCGGTCCTTTTCCTCTTCGCCATTGTCCTGCTGGCCATACTCAAGCCCTTTTGACGCCAGCATCCGGCAGGCGATAACCTGCCGCAAAATCTGACAGGAGCCCCACATGAGCACTTCTCCCCAGCTGTTCGAACGCGCCCAGCGGCACATCCCGGGCGGGGTGAACTCCCCGGTTCGGGCCTTTCGCGCCGTGGGCGGCACCCCGGTGTTCATCGAGCGCAGTGACGGTGCCCGGGTCTACGACTGCGAGGGCAAGGGCTACATCGACTACGTGCTGTCCTGGGGCCCCATGCTGATGGGGCACAACCACCCGCGGGTGCGCGAGGCTGTGGTCCGCCAGTGCGAAAAGGGCCTCAGCTTCGGCGCGCCCACCGAGCTCGAGATCCAGCTTGCCGATCGCATCTGCGAGATCATGCCCAACATGGACCTGGTGCGCATGGTCAACTCCGGCACCGAAGCGACCATGAGTGCGATCCGGCTGGCTCGGGGTTACACCGGCCGCGACACCATCGTCAAATTCGAAGGCTGCTACCACGGCCACTCCGACTCGTTGCTGGTCAAGGCCGGTTCCGGCGCCCTCACCCTGGGCGTCCCCAGCTCACCCGGTGTCCCCGCCTCCCTGGCGGACCACACCCTGACCCTGACCTACAACGATCCGCAGGGCTTGCGCGAGGCCTTCGCCGAGCACGGTGATCGCATTGCCTGTGCCATTGTCGAGCCAGTGGCAGGCAACATGAACTGCATTCCCCCCGCGCCCGGTTTTCTGGAAACCCTGCGCGAAGTGTGTACAGAGCACGGGGCCGTCCTGATCATGGACGAGGTCATGACCGGTTTCCGCTTTGGCCTGCAGGGCGCCCAGGGCTTTTACGATATCGAGGCGGACCTCACCTGCCTGGGCAAGGTCATCGGCGGCGGCATGCCGGTCGGTGCCTTCGGTGGCAAACGCGACATCATGGAGCACATCGCACCCCTGGGGCCGGTGTACCAGGCCGGCACTCTGTCGGGCAATCCGGTGGCCATGGCCGCCGGCCTGGCAACACTTGAAGTCATCAGCGAACCGGGGTTCTACGAGCCACTCTTCGCACATACCCGGTCACTCTGCGAAGGCCTCGAAAAAGCCGCCGCCGATGCCGGCGTGGCCTTCACCACCAACCACGCCGGTACCATGTTCGGCGGATTCTTTACCGACGCCCGCGAAGTCAGCAACTATCAACAGGTCATGGCCTGCGACACCGAAGCCTTCAACCGCTTCTTCCATGCCATGCTCGATGCGGGGGTCTATCTGGCACCGGCGTCCTACGAAGCCGGCTTCATGTCCTCCGCCCACAGCGACGAGGATATCCAGCTGACCATCGACGCGGCGCGGCGCGCCTTCTCCCAGCTTTGAGGCAGGAGTAAAAACCATGTTCCAGACCGCCCGCGGCCCCTTCCCGACCACCCGCATGCGCCGACTACGCGCCAGCGACTTTGCCCGTCGCCTGGTGAGCGAAAATATCCTGAGCCCCGCCGACTTCATCTTTCCCGTCTTTGTCCTGGAGGGTGAAGGACAGCGGGAATCGGTGGCTTCCATGCCCGGCATTGAACGCCTGAGCATCGACCTGCTGGTGCAACAGGCGCGGGAAGTGCAGGCCCTCGGCATCCCTGCCCTGGCCCTGTTCCCGGTGGTAGGCGCCGAGAAGAAGAGCCTGCGCGCGGAGGAGTCCTGGAACCCGGACGGCCTGGTGCAACGGGCGGTCAAGGCACTCAAGGATGCCCTTCCGGAGCTGGGTGTCATCACCGACGTCGCGCTGGACCCCTATACCACCCACGGTCAGGACGGCATCATCGACGACGCCGGCTATGTGATGAACGACATCACCAGCGACGCCCTGGTACAACAGGCCCTCTCCCATGCCGATGCGGGAGCGGACGTGGTCGCCCCCTCGGACATGATGGACGGACGCATCGGCGCCATCCGCCACACCCTGGAACAGCACAGCCACCCCAATACCCTGATCATGGCCTACTCAGCCAAGTATGCCTCGGCCTACTACGGCCCGTTTCGCGATGCCGTGGGCTCGGCCGGCAATATCAAGGGCGGCAACAAGCGCAGCTACCAGATGGACCCTGCCAATAGCGACGAGGCTCTGCACGAATGCGCTCTGGACCTTGCCGAGGGGGCCGACATGATCATGGTCAAGCCCGGCATGCCCTACCTGGATGTGGTGCGCCGGGTGAAGACGGAATTACAGGTGCCCACCTTTGCCTACCAGGTCAGCGGTGAGTACGCCATGCACATGGCCGCCTTCCAGCAGGGCTGGTTGCAGGCGGAGCCGGTCATGCTGGAGTCCCTGCTGGCCTTCAAGCGGGCGGGCTGCGACGGCATCCTGACCTACTTCGCCCTGCAGGCCGCCCGGGCCCTGCAGTAGGCAGCCGCGATGCGCAGGTCGATCGTGCTGCACTGGCTGTCGAGACTGTTGCTGCCAGTCTGCCTTGCACTGCCCGCAGCCAGTGCCCTGGCGGAGCAGGCTGACGAAGAGACGGATCCGGGGCCCGAGGCACGCTGCAGCTGTCTCTGGCAGGGGAGCTTCAGCGACGTCCAGGCCGGCGCGGACCTGGTAATCAGCGGCGAAGTGGTGGCGCGCAAGGGCAACTCCATCGATCTGGAGGTGGCTGACATTCTCCGCGGCACGGAATACCAGAACCCCGTTCGCATCTGGCTGCGGGCCAGGAACTACTGTCGCCCCGACGCCGACGACTTTCCCCCTGGCAGCGAATGGGTCATGGCCCTGACGCGCATCGAGGAGGTGCCCCCCGGCGGCTTTGACCCCGCGACTCCCAATATCAGCTATGGCCGGGAACGCGACTACTACCTGCCCGACTGTGGCGGCTACTGGCTGCAGCTGCGGGGTGGCCGGGTCACCGGCAACCTGGTGGACGCGCCGCGCTGGGACCACCAGCCCAAAATGACACCGGTGCTACTGGACCTGGTGGCGGCCTTTGTCGCCGGTGAAGTCGGCGCAGACGCCCTGCTCGAAGCCAGCAAGGCCGACCCCGCCCTGCGCGAGCTGATGCTGGATACCCGACAGTTCCTGCGTCACGGCGAAACCCCCTAGGGAGCTACTTCAGTACCACGATCTGCTCCGGCTGCTGCTTCTTCGCCGTGTACATGGCCTGATCGGCCCGCTGCAGAAGCGTCTGCAGGGAGTCTTCCGGACGGGCCTCGGTCAACCCCAGGGATACCGTGACCTCGACTGGACGACCGTCGTCGTTGAAATTGCGCGCGGAGACCAATCTGTAAATATCCCTCGCCAGCGCCTCGGCACCCCGAGCCGGCGTATCCGGCAGCAGCAGCACGAACTCGTCGCCGCCATAGCGGCAGACGAAATCGGAACTGCGCGCGCGGGACACCAGCACCTCCGCCACGGTGTTCAGCACCAGGTCGCCCGCTGCATGACCAAACGTGTCGTTGATCTGTTTGAAACGGTTGCAGTCGACAAAGCCGACCGACAGCGGCATCCCGCGCTGACGACATTCCGCCAGCAGCCCATCGGCCCTTAGCTCGAACGCCGTGCGGTTGTGAACCCCGGTAAGCGGGTCGCGCATGGCAAGCTCGGTTTTCTGCTCGACCTCGGAGCGCAACTGTGCGGACTCTTTCTCCATGTCCTGCACCTGCCGCGTGAGCTCGCTGAGCTGCTGTTGAGTTGCCTCGTGCTGCCGGCGCTCTTCTGCGAGGTAACGCAGGAGGTTTCCCCGTATGCTGCTGATGCGCTGCTCCACCATTTCGCGCAGGACACCGATATCTGCCCCGGGGGCCGCCTGCCCGAGGTCAGAGACATCGGTGTCGACCTCCCGTGTCAATTGTTCAGAACGGGAGTAGGCTTCGCCTGAGGAGACCTGCAGACCACTGAGCGAAGCTTCAAAGTTGTCCAGTTGTGCGCTGAAGTGGTCCAGTACACTGGTCGTGCGCTGAGTGTGTTGCAAGGCGGCATGCTCGACCGCATCCAGCTCCGAGATCAAGCCGCTGCTGAGGATTGCCAGGGAGCCGTCGTGATCCAGTCCCGCAAGCAGACCGCGGATGCGTGCCGCCCGGTCGGGCTGACCATGCAATCGCTCAACCTGGACTGCAATGCGCTCGACCACGGGAGCCAGGCTCTGAAGTGCCGGTGGCTCACGTGCATCTCCCGCGCGACGGCCGAAGAGACGGCGCAGTCCACGCGGCGAGGCACCTTCTGCACCGGATGGCACAGCTCTGTGCTCGCCTTCTCCCACCCTTGCCAGGCAGCAGCGAGTGAGCTCGTCAGCCAGCAGCGCCTGTTCGCGGTCATCCCCCTGTTTGATAGCAGTCCGGGCCCTGGACAACAGCAGGCGAACCTCCGCGTCGTCCGACTCCACCATCAGCGCCAGGCGCAAAGCCAGACGAACCAGCCCCCTGTTTTCCACCATTCCCCTTCCCTCGTTCAACGACCGCCGGTCAAGCAGAGGCATCCAGTCCCTCACCGACCAGGAAAACATACGCGAGCACCTCGGCCACCGCCAGATAGAGCGCTTCGGGAATTTCCTCGCCCAGGGGTATCTGACTCAACAAGCCGATCAGTCCGTAGTCGGTCACCACAGGAACCCCGTGCTCCCGAGCCAAGGCGGCAATGCGTTCGGCCAGCGCGTTCTCACCCGAGGCGACCACACGGGGCGCTCCCTCACCGCTATAGTCCAGAGCGACCGCCAGGAAAGATGACTCGCCAGCAGGCGCATAGGCGTCGCCACGGGTTGCATTTCCGCTCACGCCTGACCTCCCACATGTTGGTCTCGCGTCAGCCGCAGTGTTTCCAGCTGAAGGCCCGCCGCATCCAGGCACTGCGCCAGACGCTCACGCCCACCGGCGAGTCGAGACAAGCCTGCGTCGGAGGGGCTATTCATACTGACAGTCACCCGATCTCCCTGCAGGCGAAGGTCTACGTCCAGCTTCCCGAGCCGAGGCAACTCAAGCTGCAACTGGACACGCCACAATGCGCCCTCCGCCCGCTCCTCGGTCGAGGATCCGGGCTCCTTGTGACTTACCGTCATTTGCAGGGACCGCGCCTCTCCGTGCAGGCCATAGGGCAGGGTCAGAATCCAATTCTGCGCCTGCCCCGGGTCGGGAGGTAGCGACTTGAGCTGGTTCGCGTTCAGCGCCAGCAATGCACTCTCCAATTCCTGGAACAATGCCGGGGAGGATAGTTGCGCGCCACTGGAGAGTGGCTGCCGGCGTCGGAGATCCATCAGCAGGTTCGCCAGCAGCGCCTTCAAATCGCCCTGTGGAACCGCGGCGCCGGAAAGTGCCGCGGCCAGGCTGGCTTCGAGCCAGAGCCCGGAGGAACGCAGCGCTGAACGCAAGCCATCGGGACGGACAAGCTCATCCGCAGAGGGCAGCGCACTGCGCAGGGCTGCCGCGACGGGGCTGTGCTCGGCTACCGGCGAGAGCAAGGTCTGGAAAACCCGGGCCAGGGCGAGTTGTGGGCTGGCAAGTGCAGCGGGCAGGCCCGAGAGGCTGCGCTGTGCTGTCGCCGTCACTGGCGCTTCGACTTGCAAGACCAGCCTGGGCCCCACTTCGATGACACGCAGGGCCAGCTCCGTCCCCGGCGGATACCGGCCACTGATTGGGGCATTGATGCGCAAGCCCCGCACCAGCAGGGGAACCAGGCCCTCCCTCGGCTCGCCCAGCACACGCCCCACGAGGCGATCGCCAATCCGCAGCTGTTGCAGCCACCCGCGCTCGGTGGCAACGGCGTTGGCTGGTTTTTCGAGGGACAGCTGGATCGTGGCCATGAGGGGGACACCGGAATTTGCCCGAAACATAGCATGCGGCATCCTGCATGTCTCGCCCCCCGGTTCATGTCCGCTGTGGTGACGGCCCACTAGGTCAGGGAAGCGAGCTCCAGTATACTCGGAGCGCAGGGGCCGGGCAGCGAAAAGGACTTCGAAAAAATGGATCTAGCGACTTTACTCGGGCTGTTGGGCGCCATCGGCGTCGTTCTGGCAGCCATCATCACTGGCGGCTCCCCAATCATCTTTGTCAACGTCCCCTCCATTCTCATTGTCCTCGGGGGCACTGTGTTGGTGGTGATGATCAAATTCACCCTGGGCCAATTCTTCGGCGCCTTCAAGGTGGCGGCCCGGGCTTTCATATTCAAGCTGCAGGACCCGGAACAACTGATCGAGCAGATCGTCGAGCTGGCCACCGTGGCCCGCAAGGACGGCATGCTGGCGCTAGAAAACGTGGAGATCCAAAACGAGTTTCTGGCCCAGGGTGTGCGCATGCTGATCGATGGCAACAACCGGGAAGTGGTCAGCTCGGTTCTGCACAAGGAACTGCAGCAGACCATCGACCGGCACAAGTGGGGCAACAAGGTCTTCACCGCCACCGGGGACGTGGCCCCGGCCATGGGCATGATCGGCACGTTGATAGGCCTGGTTCAGATGCTGTCGTCCATGGATGACCCCAAAGCCATCGGGCCGGCCATGGCCATTGCCCTGCTGACGACGCTCTACGGCGCCATCCTGGCAAACATGGTGGCCATACCGATTGCCGACAAGCTCGAGTTGCGCAAGAGCCAGGAAGGGCAACTCAAAGCCCTCTGTATTGATGGCATCCTGGCTATCCAGGAAGGACAGAACCCCCGTGTCATCGAGTCGATGCTCCAGGCCTACATCGACCCGCGCAAACGCAACCGCGAGGCCGAACCCGCGGTATGATCGACTTCGAGGACGAAGAGGAGGTCAAGCCCGGGGCACCTCCCTGGATGGCGACCTTTGCCGACCTGATGTCATTGTTGATGACCTTCTTCGTACTGCTGCTCTCCTTTTCCGAGATGGACGTGGAAAAATACAAGCAGATCGCCGGCTCCATGAAAATGGCTTTTGGGGTACAGGACGAAATCAAGCTGGAAGACATCCCCAAGGGCACCAGCATAATCGCCCAGGAGTTCAGCCCCGGAAAGCCGCAGCCCACCAATCTCGATACGGTTCGCCAGGTCACCACCGACCCCACCCGCCCCTCGCTCGAGGTGGGCACACCGGGAGGGCAGGGCGCGACCCAGAAGTCCACTCGCGAAGCCCTGAAAGCCGAGCTTCGAGAGCTTCTGGCACGGACACAGGAAGATGCCAGGATGCTCGAGCAAATCCTGCAGAATGAAGTCAGCAACGGAAAAGTGGATATCGAGATAGAAGGCCGCTCGATCACCGTACGCATCCGCGAAAATGGCTCTTTCCCCTCCGGCTCCAGCGTGCTGGACCCCGCGTTCCTGCCCACACTGGCAAAACTCCGGGAAGCGCTCCGGGACATACCCGGCAAAATTTCCGTGGAGGGCCATACCGATAACGTACCCATCTCGGGAGGCCAGTTTTCCTCCAACTGGGATCTGTCCGCCTCGCGCGCACTGTCGGTGATGCATGAGCTGATGCAGGAAGGCGGTCTGGATGAAGAGCGCCTCATGGTAGTCGGTTATGCCGATACACGGCCCTTTACCAGCAACGAATCTCCGGAAGGCCGGGCCCTCAATCGCCGCGTCGAGCTGGTCATACGCCAAGGTGAGGACCGTGCTGCATCGGAGTCCCTGGAGGGACTGCTTGAGGACAATCCGGAAGCCCTGGATATTCTCGGCCTGCAAGATGACAGCTAACCCCTACGGTGACACCTATGCAGAATAATCGACGTGAGTTCTTCCGAATCAACGACGAAGCGCTCGTGGTCTACCACAAGCGCCGCGGCCATGCAGAGCCGCGCGATGCCACCCTGGAGCAGCTGGATACGGCCCTGAACACGGCTATCAATTTGGCCTGGCGTGACAACCCGACGGCCGCCCAGGCACTAGGTCTGCTCAACCAGAAACTCAACTACCTGCGACAGGGCTCCCTTTCGCTGCCCCCGGGCCTGGAACCGATCCCTGTCAACCTCAGCGGTTCCGGCATTGCCTTCACCACTTCCGAGCGCCTGGCACACGGCACCCCGCTGGAGCTGGTGATTGGCTTGCTACCCGCGCACAGTCTGGTGACCGTCCACGGCCAGGTCGTGGCGGACAGCCGCCCAGTTCCGGAGTGTCCGGGCCGCTGGTATACCCAGGTGGCCTTTGAAGGTGATGAAGCGCAGCGGGAAATCCTCATCCGCCACGTCGTACAAAAACAGCAGAAACGCCCTCATTCCAACTAGCGCTGGATTCCAGCAGGCGCCAGCAATACCTCGGCCAAGGCGGGTGTCACACTACCTTGCCGGGGCTCGGCCAGCACACTCACCACCACCCGCCGATTGCGGGCGCGACCCGTTTCGGTGCTGTTATCCGCTTTCGGGCGTTGCTCGCCAAAAGCCTCCAGCGACAATCGAGGCGGCGCCACACCGTAGGAAGCCAGCGTCCGCACCACGGACGCAGCCCGGGCAGCAGACAACTCCCAGTTGGAACTGAACTGGCGATTGCGTATGGGTATATTGTCAGTGTGTCCGGCCACCTTTATGCGGTTTGGCAGTGGACCCAATGCGGCGCCCAGTTCCTGCATCAAGGGCATGGCCGCCGCCAGCATTGCCGAGCTGCCTCGAGGAAACAGGAGAGTGGCATCCAGGTCGATATCCAGGCGACCGTCCACGAACTCGACCCGCAGTCGGTCCAGGGAGATACGCTGCAGGTTGCGCACTTGCATGACCCGCTTCGAAAGCTGCTCCAGGGATCGCTCCGCGTGCTCATGCGGTGCGCGAAATGGCACCTGGACCCGCGAAGGTTCTGGCGCCCCCCCGCGATTCCCTTCGAGCACGGACGTCGGTACGGGCCCGGCTGGCTGTGAGCGGGAAAAGGCACTACTGATGGAGTTCGAGAGTACCCGGTAATCGCCGTCACTAGCCTGGGCGATGGCATACATCACCACAAAGAAAGCAAACATTAGCGTGAGCAGGTCCGCATAGGATACCAGCCAGCGATCGCGACTGGCCTGTGGCAGATCGAGCTGACGCGAGTAGTACCGCACTAGTGCAGGTAACCTTCCAGCTTGCTGCGAATGGCGCGAGGGTTGTCGCCCAGGGCTATCATGGCGATGCCTGCGACCAGCAAATCTTCATAGCGCGCGCGTTCGTGGGCGATCGCTCGCAACTTGTTGGCAACGGGAAGAAACAGCAAATTGGCAAATCCCACGCCATAAATGGTAGCCACGAAGGCCACGGCAATCCCCTGCCCCAGTGCTGCGGGGTCGGCCAGGTTCCGCATCACCTGGATCAATCCGAGCACAGCGCCCAGAATGCCGATTGTCGGGGCGTAACCGCCCATCGCCTCGTAGACCTGTGCATAACGCATCTCGGAAGAGAGACGGCTCTCCACGTGCACCGCAAGTGTGCTGCGGATATCGTCGGCGGAGAAACCATCAATCACCAGGCGCAGGCCTTTGGCCTCGAAGTCGCTTGCGCCCGATTCCAGCTCGGACTCGAGGGCAAGCAGGCCGTCGCGGCGCGCCCGCCGGGACCAGCTCAACAGCCGCTCTACAGCTGCCTCCCGGCTATCCCCGGGCGGCAGAAACACATAGCCTAGGCGCGCTATGGCCATCCGGAAGTCCGCCAACGGCGTTTGCAGCAGCACGGCCCCGACCGTGCCGCCGACAACGATCACAAAGGCCGTCAGCTGCAACAGGGCAGCGGCACTTCCACCTTCCAACAGGTTGCCGGCAAAGACTGCGCCGATCGACATCGCCAGCCCAAGCAAAGCCAGAATGTCGAGAGAACGCAGCTTTCTACCCACAGCAGACATCCTTTGTCCCCATTATGCCAGCCAGCCACGCAGGGCACTGCGCAACCTGGCCAGGGCCTGGCCATGCAACTGCGAAACGCGGGATTCCGATACGCCCAGCACCGCGCCGACCTCTTTCAGATTGAGCCCCTCATCGTAATACAGCGCCATCATTAACTGCTCCCTGTCCGGCAGCTCCGCCACGCAGATTGCCAACTGCTCCCGGAAACGCTGGCTGTCGGCGAGGCCGGCGGGATCCTCCCCCTTCGGCAACAGCTCCAGATCCTCCTCCCCGAGTGGCAGCATGCGTGCGCAAGCCAGTTCCCCCGCGAGGGCCTGATAGTCTGCCAGCGACATACCGAGAGTCTCTGCAATATCTCGCTCGCCGGGCTGGCCACCGGTGCGGGCCCCCGCCAGATCGACGGCTTCGGCGACACGCCGCAGTTCGCGCTGGATGCGCCGAGGAAGCCAGTCGCCGCGCCGCAATTCATCCAGCATCGCACCCTTGATCCGGATGCCGGCGTAAGTACGAAAACTCGCGCCGGCCTCGGCGCGGTACTGCTCACAGGCATGCAGGAGGCCCATCATGCCCGCCTGCATCAGATCATCCAGCTCGATACTCGCGGGCAACCTGGCCGAGAGGTGCAAGGCTATCTGCTTCACCAGCGGCAAGTACTCACGCAGCCGCCGGTCGAGTTGCGCCGGATCGGGCTGCTGATAGAGGGTATCGGATAGCGTCACCGGGGGCTCCTCAAACAGGTGACACCGGTGAAGCAACGATGCGCTCCAGGAAGAACTTGATGCCCCCCGTCTCCATCGTCGGCTGTGGCCGCCGCGACAGACTCTCTGCCAACTGGGTAAAGGCCAGCGACGCGGGCGCCCGCGGATAGGCAAGGGACACCGGGACACGCCGCTGTACCGCCTTGCGCAAATAAGGGTCCAGGGGAATTGCCCCCAGGTAGTGAAGACGCGCGTCGAGAAAACGGTCGGTGACACTGCAGAGCTTGGCAAACAGTCGCCGGCCCGCCGCATCCCCTTCAACCATGTTGGCGATCACCTGAAACTTTTCCACCGCCCGGGTCTGGTTCAGCACCTTGATCAGCGAGTAGGCATCGGCAATCGACGCGGGTTCATCGCAGACCACCACGACAACCTCCTCCGAGGCGGCACAGAACATCAGTACCGAGGGATCCAGGCCTGCTCCCGTATCCACTACCAGTACGTCAGAGCTGTCTTCCAGCTGACTGAACTCGCGCACCAACCCCGCCAGCTCCAGCTCCCCCAACCGGGCCATGCGTGCCAGGCCCGAACTGGCGGGTACCACGCGAATACCCGCGGGGCCCTCGACCACGACTTCATGCAGGTTACGTTCACCCGACAGCACGTGGCTGATATTCCAGGACGATTGCAGCCCCAGTATCAGGTCGACGTTGGCCAGGCCGAGGTCGGCATCAAACAGAAGGACCGAGCGGCCCAGTCGGGATAGTGCAACCGAGAGATTGACCGCGATATTGGTCTTGCCGACACCGCCCTTGCCACCGGTTACTGCAATGACCTGAGTGGGAGCATGTTGATTCATGACAGGTGTTGTCCGCAGAATTCGCCCAATCAGGCGTAGGCCAATGAAGGTACCGCAGGCGACCGCATCCCCGGCTCCACCTGGCGCAGCCGCTGGGCCTCGGCCAGGGCAACCAGTTCGGCGGGAGCCGCTGCTTCCAGCTCAGCGGAAGCGTCCCCGCTGCGACTGAAGCCGAGCAACTGGATGCCGGCACGCACCATGGCATCCAGGACACCACCCAGGACGACGGCTTCATCCACCTTGGTGACAACCGCACCCAGCAGGGGTTTGCCCTTGAGCAACTGCAGCATTTCGCGAATCTGCGCCGGCTGCGCTGCCGCCGACAGTACACAGCACAGAGCGATACCGTGGTCGATCCCGATCAGTAACTCAAGCTGTTCCTGCCAGCGCGGGTCGCGCTGGCCGTAGCCAGCGGTGTCGATATAGACACGGCGGCAGTGGGAAAGCTGGCGCAGGGCCAAGCGCATTTCAGCGACAGACCCCGCCTCGCGGTACTCGAGCCCGGCCTGCTGTGCAATTTCCGGCAATGGCCCTGCCTGAACCGGACGGTGGCAGTCGAAGGCGATCAGACCGACGCGCCCACCGGCGCTGCGCTGCTGGTCGCGCAGCGCCAGCCTGGCCGTCGTCACCGTTTTTCCAACCCCGGTGCTACCCACGCAGGCGAGCAGTTTCTGCGCGGGCAGTACCGCCGGGGCCGCGGGTCGACGAACGCGCCTCGCCAACAATGACAGCAGGTGTTGCCATCTCGTCTCCAGGGTACCGTCTGCTTCGCCCACATCCAGCAGGGCACCCCCCAGAACTCGGGAGATGCCAAGCTGAAGCAAGCGCTGCTGCAGGACCACCTCCACCGTAGGGCCAAGCGCCACATCCCGCCAGCTGCGCTGCTGCAACTCGCGCTCTACCATCCCCCTGAGACGGACCAGCTCGGACTCCAGCCTGGCCAGCTCCTCGGGTGGTGTCTGTGCAGGTTGACGCGGCGGCGTCGCCGCTGCTTCCGCAGAGCCAGTCTGGTCCGCTGGAGCCGGCTCCATGACAGCGCTGAGATCCGTCGCGACCAGCAACTCCACCTGTTCACCAACGCGGCGATTGGAGAGAATCACCGCATCGGGACCCAGACTCTCGCGCACCAAGGCCAGTGCCGCCCGGCTGCTCTCTGCAGTAAACCGCTTGATCACCGCAATCTCCCTCTAAGCTCCAATAACTATCCGCGGGCCTGTCCGTTGCTTCCGCCAATGGTCGCCAGGACCTTGATTGACTTGTTCTGGGGTATCTCTTCGTAGGCCAGAACGTAAAGGCCGCTAACCCTGCCTCGCAACAGCCGCGCCAGGAACAGACGTATGGCTGAACTCACCAGCAATACAGGCTGCGCACCCTCGGCTTCCAGACGCTGACAGCCGGCGGCCAGCTGCTCCAGTACCGTATTGAACAGCGAGGGCTCCAGGCCACCACCCGCGCCCTGAAGAGCGTTCTGCAATATCTGTTCCAGCTGACTGTCCAAAGCGATGACCCGCAGCTCTGATGCGGTCCCGGCGACGATCTGATAAATCGAGGCACCCAGCGCGACACGCACCTGGGCCAGTAAAGCGTCAGAATCTTGACTGCCCGACTCGGTCGCCGCCAGCGTTTCCGCTATCGTCCGCATATCCCGCACCGGTACGCCCTCCTCCAGCAGCGACTGCAGGACCCGGGTCAAGGCTCCCAGGGACATGCTCCCCGGAACCAGGTTCTCCACCAACTTCGGGGAGCTCTTCGCCAACTTGTCGAGCAACAGCTGCACGTCATCCTGGCCCAACAGTTTGTTCGCCTGGTTCTTCAGAATCTGGCTCAGATGCGTGGCGATAATGGTGCTGTTGTCGACCACGGTAAAACCGCGCGACTGCGCCTCGCCGCGCTGCGACGGGTCGATCCACACCGCATCGAGCCCAAAGGTCGGGTCGCGGGTGCGTATCCCCTCCAGTTCCGCATTGGCCTGGCCGGGGTTGATCGCCAGCTCGCGGCCCTGCATGCACTCACCTTCGCCGACCACGACGTCGTGCAAGGTGATGCGATAGGCATTGGGAGAAAGGTCCAGATTGTCGCGAATATGTACCGTCTGGACCAGAAAGCCCAGCTCCTGTGACAGCTTCTTGCGCACGCCCTTGATGCGCGGGAGCAGATCACCGCCCTGGTTGCGGTCGACCAGGGAAATCAGGCGATACCCCACCTCGAGCCCGATTTCATCGACTTCGCCAACATCGTCCCAGCTCAGCTCCGCCGGTTCACTGGTGGTTGTCGGCGGCGGCACCTGCACGGCTTCGCCCGAATCAACCGCCTGTTGCCGCTGCCAACGCAGATATCCGAGCGCGATCAGCGCGCCGCCGATCGGCAGGAAAACCAGCACCGGGATCCCTGGAATCAGCCCGATAAGCCCCACAATACCGCCTGCCACCAAGGGGATCCTCGGGTTGTCCGTCAACTGGGCGGTCACCGCACCGCCCATATCCTGGCTGCTGGACACCCGGGTGACGATGATGGCCGCCGCCGTGGACAGGAGCATCGAGGGTATCTGCGCCACCAGGCCGTCGCCGATAGTCAACAGGGTATAGTTCTGTGCGGCATCGGCAACGCTGAGACCGTGCTGCAGCGTGCCGATGGTAATACCGCCCAGTATGTTGATGACAAGAATCAGGATACCGGCCACGGCGTCACCGCGGACAAACTTGCTGGCACCGTCCATGGCACCGTAGAAGTCCGACTCCTGGGCAACTTCCTCGCGCCGGCGCAGGGCCTCTTTCTGATCGATCAGCCCCGCGTTGAGATCAGAATCAATCGCCATCTGTTTTCCGGGCATGGCGTCCAGAGTGAAGCGCGCCGTGACCTCTGATACACGACCCGCACCCTTGGTCACCACCACGAAATTAATGATGACGAGGATCAGGAAGAGCACCAGACCCACGGCATAACTGCCACCAACCACGAACTCCCCGAAGGCCTGGATCACCTGACCTGCCGCACCCGTACCGGTATGTCCATCGAGAAGCACGACTCGTGTTGAAGCCACGTTGAGACCCAGACGCAGCAGCGTGGCAATCAACAGAACGGTCGGAAAGGCGGCAAATTCGAGGGGCCGAACGGCGTATACCGCCGCCAGCAGGACGACCACCGCCAGCGCAATGTTGAAGGTAAACAGCACGTCCAGCGCCAGTGGAGCCAGAGGCAGGACGATCATGACCAGCATCATCAACACTACCAGCGGGGTGCCGGCACCGTTGATCAAAGCACTCAGCAAAGTGCTCCGTAGTGGCCGGGCATCCAGTGCTGCAGTGTCGTCAATCGGCATCGACAGGCTCCTCGTCTCGACGGTATTCCGCTGGAATGCTCAGGTCATCCGGGCGGGGCACATAGTCTGTCGGGGCCGCCGTACGCAGCTGGTACACGTAAGCGAGGACCCGCGCCACAGCCAGATACAAACCCTGGGGAATTTCCTCGCCAATGTCGCTCGCGGCATACAGGGCACGCGCGAGTGGCGGCGCGGAAAATAGCGGGATGTCGTGGCTCTGAGCCAGCTCCCGGATATGCTGGGCAACCAGGTCGCGCCCCTTGGCCACGACCCGGGGTGCCCCGGGCCCCTCCTGGCTGTAGCGCAGCGCCACCGCATAGTGGGTCGGATTGGTGATGACGACGTCCGCATGCGGCACGTCCTGCATCATCCGACGCTGCGCCGCCTCTCTTTGCAGGGTCCTGATCCGTTGCTTGACCTCGGGCCGGCCATCGGTTTCCTTCAGCTCGTCGCGGATCTCCTGCCGTGTCATGCGCAGCTGCCGGCGGTGATTCCAGCGTTCAAAGGGCACATCGATGGCGGCCACCAACAGCATCGCGCCACTGAGGGCCAGGAAACCCCACAGCATGAGCGAAGCGGCGCGTCGCATTGCTTCGTCGATGGCGAATTGCGACAATACCAGCATATCGGTGTGGAACATATAGAAGAGCAGGAGTGTCACGCCGCTCAACAGCAGGAACTTGGCGAGCGCCTTGAGCAGCTCCATCAGCCCCTTGATGGAAAATACCCGCGCCAGCCCTTTCACCGGATTGACCTTGCCGAGGTCAAAAGCTGCCGCCTGGGTACTGAACGACCAGCCGCCCATCAGCAGTGGACCGAGAAAGGCTGTGACAATGGCAATCAGCAGCAACGGACCCAGGGCTAGCAGGGCCTGCAGCACCGCCGCGGCCAGATGCTCGGTCATGACAGCACCTTCGCCGAGACGTGCCGGCTCAACCCGCAAACCCGCCTGCAGCAAGTGTTGCAGGTCGAGCAGCCACACGGGGCCCAGGGCGAGCAAGGCAATTGCACTGAGGAGGAGGGAAAGCAGCGTATTCAATTCCCGCGAGCGCGGAACCTGGCCCTTTTCCCGGGCCTGGTCAAGCCGCCTTTGGGTAGGCTCCTCTGTGCGTTCCTGACCCGGCTGCTCCTCTGCCATCAGAACAGCCCCACCGACTGCTTGATCGCCAGCGACAAGGCACCGCCAAAACGATCCAGGAAGGCGGGAAGCGCCAGCATCATGAATACCAGGCCGACCGCGATGGTCACTGGAAAGCCAACCGCAAAAATGTTCAGTTGAGGCGCCGCGCGAGTAATGACGCCAAAGGCGATGTTGGTCATCAACACTGCGGTGAGCGCAGGCAGAGCAAGTGCAACCGCGGTGGCAAACACCTGGGCAGCCAACTGGAACACATCCAGAAACAGCCCCGCCTCCAGGCCTACGGGCTGCAGCGGCAGCAGCTGAAAGCTATCCGCCAGCGCACCCAGCAAAAGCAGATGGCCATCTACCGCCAGGAACAGGAGAGTAGCGAGAATAACATTCAGCTGACTGACGACAGGCACCTGAATGCCATTCTGCGGGTCCACCGAGAGAGCAAACCCGAGCCCCATGGACATTGCCAGTGTCTCACCCGCGACAATTACCGCAGCAAAGGCGAGCTGCACAACAAACCCCATCATCACCCCGATGATGATCTCACGCGCGGCCAGCAACAGCCCGCTGGCACTAAGCGTGTCCACCGCCACCTCCCCGGCGACCAGCGGCGCCAGGAGCGCGGCCACAGCCAGCCCGAGAATGACGCGCACCCGCACAGGAATATTGGTGGCACTGAATACCGGCGCCACAAGAAACAGCGCCGACACCCGTAAAAATGGCCACAGATAATACGGCAGGCTATCGAGCAGCTCGGAGGCGGCGATCATCCCAGCAGACCCGGAATCGCCGTATAAAGGCGCTGGGTAAAGCCCACGATCACCTGCAGCATCCAACTGCCTGCAACAAAGAGGGTGATGATTACCGCCAGCAGTTTCGGGATAAAGCTGAGGGTCATTTCCTGAATCTGCGTGGCGGCCTGGAAGATCCCCACCACCAGCCCCACGGCCAGTGCAGTACCCAGCAACGGGCCGGCCAGCAAAACCGACACCCAGAGTGCCTGCATACCCACATCGAGGACTTCTTCCGGCGTCATCTTTCCCCCGCTAGACCGTGAAACTGGAGACCAGTGTCGTGGCCACCAACGACCAGCCGTCTACCAGCACGAACAACATCAGCTTGAAGGGCAGTGAAATCAGCATGGGGGACAGCATCATCATCCCCATCGACATCAGGACCGAGGCCACCACCAGGTCGATGACCAGGAAGGGCACAAATAGCAGAAAGCCGATCTGGAATGCGGTTTTCAACTCACTGGTCAGGAAAGATGGCAGCAACACGACGAGGGGGACTTCGTCCCGTGAAGCGAAGGGTTCGTAACCGCCAAGCTGAGCAAACAACAGCAGGTCGTTTTCGCGGGTCTGGCCAAACATGAACTCCCGCAGCGGCCCCTGCGCAACGGAGAGCGCCTCCTCGAAGGCGATTTCCTCGTTCAGAAGGGGTACCAGAGCCTGCTGGTGGGCCTGTTCCAGCACCGGGGCCATAATGAACAGGCTGAGAAACAAGGCCAGGCCCAGGATGATCTGATTGGAAGGGGTCTGAGCGGTGCCAAGGGCCTGGCGCAGGATGGCCAGCACGATCAGGATTCGGGTAAAGGAGGTCATCGTGATCAACGCCGCGGGGAGCAGCGTGAGCAGGGTCATCACAATGAGAATCTGTATACCCAGAGAGTAGGTACTGCCACCGCCAGGCAGTGGCTGCACCTCGAGCAAGGGAATCGACGCCTGCGCCAGCGCCAGCTCGGGCCAGAGCATCAGCGTCATCACGGCGGCCAGCAGGACGCGCACGCTCATTCGCTACCTCCACCCAGCAGTTTGCGCAATTCATCGCGAAAATCACCGCGGCTGGCAGTCTCAACATTGGGCTCCCCGTCCAGACGATGAAGTAGCCTGACCCCACCGGGGCTGACACCCAGCAGCAGGAGCTCTTCGCCCACCTGCACCAGCACCGCCTTCTCCCGCCCCCCAAGACTGATCGAGGCGCGCACGCGCAACAGGCCCACGCGCCCCACACCGCCACCGCTGAAGCGTCGCAGCAGCGCCATGACCGCAACCAGCAACAGGATGACCAGCAGCAGGGAACCGATGACTCGCAGGGTATAACTGGCATCCATCAGCGGCGCGAAACCGCCGACCGCCTTGTCTGCGGCATGGCCAGTACTGCTGAGTAGAATCAGCAGGGGTGCCAGGAGAGTGGGCGACCGAGCTCTCATTGCAATTTCTTGAGGCGCTCCGAGGGACTGACCACGTCCACCAGCCGCAGACCGAACTTGCCCTGGCTTTCCACCACCTCACCGCGGGCGATCAACATGCCATTAACCATCAGGTCCAGGGGAGCACTGATGTCGCGATCCAGCTCCACCACCGAGCCCTGGCTCAGGGACAAGAGTTTGCTGATGGGCACTCGGGTACGGCCGATCTCCACCGATAAGGTAATGGGCACATCCAGTAGCAGGGACAGGTCCACTTCACCGCCGGTTCTGGCGCCATCGCCCACGGACGCAGTCGCAGCGGCCTCCTGCTCCCCATCCGCGGCCCTCGTTTCACCGTTGACGCCGTTGCCGGATGTCACATCGTTCATGCTTGTTCCCCGTTCAGGCCCCGCCTCTAGTGCGGCTGCCAAATGATTGAATCCGAACTGCCTTGCGATTGTTATTGCTGCCGTAAGATCCCTCCCCGACGGCCAGGTCCTCCAGGTAGACCGCCACGTTGTCGGGCATCTCGAACGGCAGAGTCATGCCCTGCTGCAGCCGGAGTATTTCGCCCAGCGTCATATCGAAGCGAATCAGCTCAGCCGTCAAACCGAGCGGAACAGCGGGCAGGTGCTCCTCCAGCGCCGCGCGCCAGGCACCGCCCGCAGCGGGCTCCTGCCGTGCGGGCGCCTTGGCCAGGCGCTGCTTGAAGGGCTCGATGGCCGGAAAGGGGATCAGCAAACGCAGGACTCCGGACCAGTCGCCGCTGTCAGTGAGGTTGATCTCCAGGTTCACCGCCTGATTGTCGGCGGGTTCCGCAGCAAGCTTGTCGATATTGGGCAGTACAAGGAGATCGGCGGGTTCGAGTTCCAGGCGCTCGCTCCAGGACTCGCGCAGTGACTCCAGTATGCGCTGACCGAAGAGCACTGCCATGCGCTGCTCCCCCGGTGACAGATTCTTGCGCCGGCGAGCCACTGTAGGCACATCCGCGGAGCCGCCGAAGAACTGGTTGACCAGCACCGAGAGCAGGCTCGCCGGACAGGCCAGGTAACTGGTTCCACGCAGAGGCCCCAGCCGGAAGCTCATCAGTGCGACATCGTCTTCCAGCGACATCACCAGGTCGCCATAACTGATCATCCGCGGCGCGACTGCAGTGGCACTGAAGCGCAGTCCAAAGGCTTCGGCCAGGGAGACTCCCAGTTGCTCGGCATGCCGCTGGTGCATCGCTGGCAGGAGCGACATCTGGCGCAAAACTCCCGCCTCGCGGGCGGCAAAATCAAAAACTCCGTAGTCACCGTGGTGACCCGGCGGCTCTTCAAACTGCTCGGCTACCGCGGACAGAGCGGCAAGTTCGCTGTCGGAGAGAACGCTCTCAGTCACAGTCCGTTCCCGCCCTACTGCAGCACAAAAGAGGTGAAATACACCTCGTCGATAGCACCAGACCCGCGCTCTGCGAGCTCCTGGTTGAGCGCCTGTCTGACCGCCTGCCGCAGCGCTTCCTTGCCCTCCACCGTGCGCAGCGCGGCAAAGTCCTGATCACTCAGCAGCATGATCAGGCGGTTGCGCAGTGCCGGCATGTTGTGTGCTGCCGCCTCGAGCACGCTTTCATCGTGAGCCATGAGCTGCATCTCGGTCTGCACATAGCGCATGGACCCCTGGTAGTCGAAATTGACCAGCAGCTGCTGCATGGCAAGATAGTGTGACTCCGGCGGTTCCTGCGCTTCGGCAACGGGAGCCTTGGCATCGGGCGCGTTCTGCGCGCTGTCCGCTTCATTCGCGACAAGGAACCACCAGGCCACGCCAGCGCCGCCGAGAACAACCAGGGCCAGCACAACCCACAAGAGCTTGCGTCCTTTGGGGGACGCTGCTCCGGCATTTTCGCCGCCACGCAGATTCAGGTCCTTGTCGTTTCCAGCCATATCGTCGATTCCCCATGGTTCAAGGCGCATTCAGACAGCAAAGCCGCCCGGCACAGAGGCTTTAGCAAGCCTCATGCCAGATCAAAAAAGGCTTTATTTTCAGCGAGATGAGCGCGGTGTGATGCGGTTTCGTCAGGATTTTGACGGACAGCTCAAGCGTAGTAATCGAGCAGCCGTGTTGCTGCCACCCGGGTTTCACCCATCGGCTCGGCCGCTTGCTCTGTGCTGCTCTCGAAGGGGATATTCGCGGCCAGCGCCGGCGCCGTGTCGGGGTCGCGACCACTCGATTGCCCCTGGTGACCAACCTCCGCCTGAACCAGCTGCAGTCCATCCTGGGCCAGCAGGTCGCGCAAGCGAGGCAGGGAGGCTTCAATGGCATCTTTCGCCAACGGATTATCAGCAGTAAACACCACGCGCGCCTGGTCGCCCTCGGCATTGATGGTGACCTGCAGGCGACCCAGCTCAGCGGGATGCAACTGCAGTGTGGCTTCGTGCAAGCCACCACTGGCACGCGCGGCGGTTCGTACCTGCAGGACAATTTCCCCGGGGAACTCCTCGCTGCCGGGTTCCAGCCCCACGTGAGGGTATCCCGCCACAGCAGCTTTCGCGGTACTCGTGGTGAGCGGTGTCGCCTCCGCGAGGAGCGGCGCGGGCTGCGCCCCCGGCTCGGTTACTGTGCCCTGCAGAGCTGCCAGACGAGACAGGTTATCCAGTGCCGAGAGCTCGGATGGCAGATCGGCACGTGCCAAGGCATGGCTAGCACGCACCGGGATATCCAGCTGCTCCGGCAGACGAGTGCCCTCGGACTCCAGCCCAGGGGGCTCGCCAGTAACGGCCGGCGACCGCGCCGCCGCAGTGGCTGCGCCCAGCTTGTTCCGTATCAGGGCCGGCTCCCCTGTCACGAGGCCTGCGGGCGGTAGTGCCGGTGAGGCGATGGACAGTGCCTCCATGGGCGCCGGCAACCCGTCCCCCGCAAGCCCGCCCACGCGCGCGGACGATTGCTGAAGACGCCCGCGCGAGGCCTCACTCAGCACCTTGGCATCCGACTGGCCGGCCATAGGCTGCGGCGCCGCCAGCAGAGCCGCGCTCATCTCCAGCAGACTGTCCAGGTCACCGACTGCAGGTGTCTCGACCTCCGCGGTATCTGGAGCTACCGGGCCGGTGTGCGGGCTTTCCGGGACCTGCGTCACCGCCGGCATGTGCCCCGCGGTAGCAGGCGGCAATATTTGCCCCGTCGCAGGCAAGGCCTTGCCGGGAGGCGCGCTGGTGACGTCTCCTGCGGCTGGCGGGCCAGCGGGCAATACCGGCGAGTGGGCACGAGAGAGAAGCTCGGCAAAGGGCAGCTGCCCCGAAGCAGCTCCGGGGGTTTCGCGCGACAAGCGGCCGCCCTCACCACCTGTAGAGGGCGGCGCTATCGTGGAGGACATGAGCAGCAGGCTTTGCATAGAGGACAGACAGCAAGATCTGCGCCAACCCCGCACCACCGGTGCCAGCCGGCACTGGTCACCTCAGCCGCGCGGCTTCACCTGCGGTCCTTGCACGGCGAAGCGCTCATCGGCCATGCGCTGGTCGCGCTTTTCCCGCTCGCGTATTTCGTCCTGCCGCAGACGCTGCACCAGACCATCGATGCGATCCTGCTTGCGGTGATGATCCTGGAGTTCCTGGCGTCGAGTCGACAGTGCCAGGTCAGCCTGCTCGACCAGTCCCTCCTGCTGCTGGATCGCCGCGGTGAGTGATCCGAGGAAGCGCCGGAACTCACGCAGCTGGACGGCGGAGATGCCCGCGTGGGAGTCCCGGGTCAGCCGCTGTTCGTATTCCTCCCGAAACGCGAGCAGCTGCCGGAGTTGCGACTCCGCGGCACCCTGCCGGGCCTGATCAGCGCGCAGACGCTCGGCAGCCTGGTCGCGCTCGCCTGATGCCAGCTCCGCGAGACGCGTATAACGTGTTACCCGACCTCCACTCACCGGCCGGCCTCCAGTCCGGCTTTCCCGGCCAACTGCAGGAGCCCCTGCAGGCTCTGCACCATGTCTACTTGCTGCAGGCGATCCTGCCGCACAAACTCACGGATGGGCTCAATCGCGGCGATAGCCCGATCCAGCGCCGGATCACTACCTGCCTTGTAAGCGCCGATGGCCAGCAAATCACGGTTGGCCTGGTAACTGGCGTAGAGACCCACGATACGTCGAACCAGCTCGAGCTGGGCCGGGTCCACCACCGCCGGCATGTTGCGGCTGATGGAGGCCTCGATATCGATCGCGGGGAACAGGCCGCTGTCAGCAATCCTGCGTGACAGGACCAGGTGTCCATCGAGCACAGCCCGGGCAGCATCAGCGATGGGATCTTCCAGGTCATCCCCCTCGACCAGGACGGTGTAAAACGCCGTCAGGGAGCCGCTGCCGACATTCCCGGCCCGCTCTACCAGAGCGGGAAGCAGGGAGAAAACCGAGGGGGGATAGCCCCGGGATACCGGCGGCTCGCCGGCGGCCAGTCCGATCTCGCGCTGCGCCTGGGCAAAGCGCGTGAGGGAGTCCATCAGCAGCAGGACGCTGCGCCCCTGCTGGCGGAAGTGCTCGGCAATCGCCGTGGCCCGCCAGGCACCGTGCAAGCGCATCAACGGCGGATCGTCCGCGGGCGTTGCGACAATGACAGCCCGGGCCCGCCCCTCGAAACCGAGGACATCCTCGATAAATTCACGCACTTCGCGGCCGCGCTCGCCAATCAGGCCGACTACGATGACATCCGCAGCACAGTGACGCGTCATCATGCCCAGCAGGGTACTCTTTCCCACGCCACTCCCCGCAAACAAGCCCATGCGCTGACCGCGCCCGACAGTGCACAGCGCGTTGATCGCCCGCACGCCGACATCGAGGGGCTCCCGGATAGGCTCCCGCAACATGGGGTTGATGGCATCGCCCCGCAGGGCGCGGTAGGTGGAGAAATGCAGCGGCGAACCGCCATCGATAAGGTGGCCCGCCCCGTCCATCACGCGACCGAGCAGGGCATCGTCTACCGCCACGCGATGGCTGAAACCCAAGGGCTGCACCGAAGCCCCGGGCATGATGCCCTGCGTCCCGCCTTCGGGGGTCAGAATCAGGCGGCTGCCGGCAAAGCCGATGACTTCCGCCTCGACCGTCCGGCCATCTTCCGCGGCAATGCGGCAGCGACTGCCGATGGGTGCACGGCAACCCTCCGCCTCCAGGCGCATGCCGACCATTTGAACGATCCGCCCTTCCCGCACGATCGGCGCCTGCACCACCCGCGACCGGTGGCCCTGCAGCCGCTCCAGCAGGGCCGTCATCCGCGCCGACCTCAGCGCGTTGGCGTCATTCACAGCGTCCCCCCGGAGCTCGTCTCACTCTCGACATCAACCACCGCTGCCAGGGTGTCCGCCAGTCGCTGCTCCAGTGTGGCATCGAGAAACCAGCCCGGTGCGTCCACCCGGCAGCCACCGCGGGTGATCGCGGGATCGTCCCGCAAATGCACCCGGGGTGAACGGGCGGTCAGCAAGTCCGCGACCCTGGCGCGATCCTCGGGGTTGAGAAAGACCTCCACCTCACCGCTGCTGCCTTCCAGCTGTTCCAGAACTTCTGGCACCACGGCATCAATCAGCCGCGGGTTACTGCAGGACTCGGCCCGCACCACTGCAGTCACCAGGGCCCGCACCAGGGCATCGAGCTCTGCCGCCAGACGCGCAGTCTGGCCCTGGTAGGGCGCCGCCATGCTCGACCAAAGCCCCTGCAACTGCGTCACCAGCTCCGCAGCCTGCTGCAGACCCGCCTCGCGCCCCTCCCGCAGTCCATCGGCATAACCTTCATCCCAGGCGGCCTCATGCAGGCGCTGCAGACGTGTATCCGCATCCTGATTGAGCGGAGGCTCAACCGCCTCTGGCGGCTTCCCGTCCAGTCGCGGTGGATGCCAGGCGGCACGAGGCTCAGACAAAGCCTTCATCCCCGCTGCCCAGCATGATTTCACCCTCGTCGGCCAGGCGCCGCGCGGTTTCCAGAATTTCCCGCTGGTGCGATTCCACCTCCGCCAGCCGCACGGGGCCCTTGGCCTCGATGTCCTCTCGCAGCATATCCGCTGCTCGCGCGGACATGTTGGCGAAGAATTTCTGACGCACCGCCTCGTCGACCCCCTTCAGGGCAATAACCAGACCATCCACGGCAATTTCGCGAATCAGCCGCTGCATGCTGCGATCATCCATGGCCAGCAGGTCTTCAAACACGAACATCAACTCAGCCACTTTGCTGCCGAGTGCTTCATCGCGCTGTTTCAGGGCATCCAGCAGCTCGCTTTCGAGCTGGTTGTCGAGGCGATTGAGGATCGCTGCCGCGCTGCCCTTGCCGTCCACCGGCCGCGCCGGGGAGGCCTGCCGCTTGCCCAGCTGAGACTCCAGAATGCCGTCCAGTTCTTCCAGAGCGGCGGGATCAATCTGCTCCAGTCTGGCTATGCGAAACAATATCTCCTGGCGTAGCTCGGCAGGCAGCTGGCGCAGAACCTGGGCGGCATGATCATCTTCGAGCGTGGAGAGAACCGTGGCAATGATCTGGGGGTGCTCGTCGCGAACCAGGTCGGCCACCGCCGACGACTCCATCCAGCGCAGCGCATCCAGTCCCGTACTGATGACATCCCCCGGCATGAACTTGGAGAGCATTGAGCGAGCGCGGCTCTCCCCCAGGGCATGGGTCAGAACCCGGCGGGTAAACTCTGTGGCTCCCAGTCCCAGGGGGTTGAGGTTGGCCGCCTGACGGTGAAATTCTTTCATCACGCTCTCGACCTGGGCATTGGTCAGTGACGTCAGGGAGTTCATCGCCTCTCCGATTAACTGCACCTCGCGCGGCTCCATGTAACGCATGACCTCGGTGGCAGATTTTTCACCCACCCCGAGGAGAAAAACAGCGGCACGCTGCGGCCCGCTCAGGCCTGTTCCCGACTGCGCCTCAGCCATTTTCGGCTACCCATTGTTTCATCACATGTGCCGCTCGCCGCGGCTCCTCGTCAACCACATTGCGGGCTTTTTCCAACTGACGCTGGTAACCCTCGTGGCTCAATGCCAGCGTATCCCCGCCGAGAGTAACCCGGTCATCCGCCAGCTCTCCTTCCACGCCACCCGGTGAGGACTGGTTCTCGGCAGGCAGCGCCCTGGCGCCGCCAGCAGACGGCAACGATGCCTGTGCGCTGGTGGAAAACCGGATCAGCGGGCGAATGACGAACACCATCAGCAGGACCAGGCCCACGGCAACCGCCAGCCACCGGGCCAGATCCCACACCCAGGGGCGCTCCAGCAAAGGCGCGCTCACCACGGGCTCGGGTGCCGCATCCGTCTGCACGAAGGAGGCATTGATCACACTCACTGTATCGCCACGCGTAGCATCGAAGCCGATCGCGTCCTGTACCAGTTCGGAGATCTCCGCGAGGCGCTCGTCGCTCAAGGGCACCCGGGCCACGCTGCCGTCTTCCGCAGTCTGCTCCGCATAGTCCACCACCAGCGCAACCGACAGCTTGCGGATCGAACCCGGCGTCTCGCGAATGTGGCTGATAGTCCGGTCAATCTCGTAATTTCGCAGGACCGAGCGATTGGTGTTGGCGGTCGCGGTCTCGGATGCTGCGGTACCGGGTGCCACCTCGAGTATCTCGGTCTCTGCGGGTGGCTGGGTCATCAGCGCGCCGGGTATACCGCCCTCGGGGGCGGCACCGGCGGTGACTGCCTCGCTGGTCTGTTCACTGCGAACCACGGTCTCCGGCGCGTACTCCTCGCGGGTGCGCTCGACACGGGTAAAGTCGATGTCCGCGGAGACCTGAGCGCGCACCGCGCCGGGCCCAAGAATGGGTTCGAGAATACGGGAGATACGGTCGCTATAGCGTTGCTCGATAAGCTCCGCCAGCTGAAATTGCTCCCGGGTGTAGCCAAATTCCGTGTCCTCACCCTGGCCTGACAGCAAGCGACCCTGCTGGTCGACCACAGCGACACTCTCCGGCGCCAGGTTGGGCATACTGGAGGACACCAGATTCACGACCCCCGCCAGTTGCTGGCGCGAGAGACTCTGCCCGGCATAGAGGTGCAGGACAACCGAAGCCGCCGGGTTATCTCGCTGGCGCAGGAATGCCGACTGTCGACCCTCGGCCAGGTGCACCCTGGCGCTGCGGACACTGTCCAGCGCGGCAATCGTCGCCGCCAGCTCGCGCTCCAGTGCACGGTGAAAACGGGCCCGCTCCATGAAGCTGCTAACGCCGATTTCCTGCTCCTGATAGAGGCTCTCGAAGCCGCTCGCTGCATTCCCCGGGAGACCTTCGCTGGCCAGCAATATCCGCGCCCGCTGCACCTGATCGGCGGCCACGGCCAGCAGGCCGCTGCGGTTGTCCAGACGGTAGTCGATACCCTGGCTCTCCAGGCTGGCAATCGCCCGGCTGGTATCCTCGCCCGCCAACGCGCCGAACAAGGGCTTGTAGGCCGGGGTACTCGCCCACTGTACGAGACCAAACCCCACCGCAATACTCGCAGCCAGCCCCAGCAGCAACGCCAGCTGCCGGGTACCCGGCTGATTGCTGAAGGCCGCCAGGCGGGTGGACAGTGGACTATCGAGCACGGCCACGGGATTTCCTCATTGATTGCATGTCGCGGCCGGTCAAACTTGCATCCGCATGACTTCCTGATAGGCGTCCAGCAGCTTGTTGCGGACTTGGGTCAGGGCCTGGAACTCAAGGCTGGCGCGCTGGGCGCTAACCATCAGCTCGGTCAGAGAGACCTCGCTGCTTCCCGACTCATAGGCGTCCGCCATGCTGCGGGATTCCTGCATGGCCTGGTTCACTTCGTCGAGGGACTGGCGCATCAGTGAGGAGAAGTCCTCGCCTGTTGCCGAGGGGCCGGCCGCGGTCTCTCCTTCACCAGGGGCGCTAGCGCGGGCAGCCATCGAGCGCATCTGCGCCAGCACCTGATTGATCGCGACATCACTCATCATCTACTCCTACCCTAAAGTTAAACGGCATGCCCCATTTCGCGTAATCGCGCCAGCTTGTAGCGCAACGTCCGCGGGCTGATGCCCAGCTGCTCGGCGGCCTTCTTGCGGCTGCCATTCACGGCTGACAGCACGGATACGATCATCTCCCGCTCGTGCGCCTTGAGACGACCGTCGAGCTGGGGCACCTCGGTGCTCGGCAAATGCTCGGCTTTCGAGTCGGGCGTCACTGCCTGCGCGACCGTATCGAGCCCGCCCAGGTCGAGGGCTTGTCGCAACACAGCCTCGCTGACCTGGTCACCCTCTGCCAACAGGACTGCACGCTGTATACAGTTCTGCAACTCTCTGACATTTCCCCGCCAGGGCTGCGCCTGGAGCCGGGCCAGTGCTTCGGGCGAGAAGCGAAGCGGGCGCCCGGCGGTGAAGCGTGCCAGGAAGGTTCGCGCCAGCGCCGGAATGTCTTCCGCGCGATCGCGCAGGGGGGGCACCTGGACCGGTATCACGTTCAACCGGTAGTAGAGGTCCTCGCGGAACTCGCCGGCCGCCACAGCTGCTCCCAGGTCCCGGTTGGTGGTTGCCACCACCCGCACATCCAGCGGAATGGGGGTATTTCCCCCCAGGCGCTCGACTTCGCGCTCCTGCAGCACCCGCAGCAATTTTGCCTGCAGGCCAAGATCCATTTCCGAAATCTCATCCAGCAGCAATGTGCCGCCATCGGCTGTCTCGAACTTGCCGGGGCGGGCCTGGTGGGCGCCGGTGTAGGCACCCTTTTCATAGCCGAACAACATGGCCTCGAGCATGTTCTCGGGAATCGCTGCGCAGTTGATGGCAACGAATGGACCATCAGCGCGATCCGAGCAGCGGTGCAGGTAACGCGCTACCACTTCCTTGCCGACACCGGACTCGCCGCTGAGAAGAACGGTCGCATCGCTGCAGGCGACCCGGGTCAGCAGCTGGCAGATTTTCAGCATCGCCGGTGACTCCGCGACCATTCCCTCGACAGAGGGCGAAGGCAGCCGGAAACGCTCCAGCAGGGACAGCAGCACCTCGGCCTCGAAGGGTTTCAGAAGGTAGTCACTGGCCCCTTCCTGCATCGCCTCGACTGCCTGACGGACGCTGCCGTGGGCAGTAATCATGACCACCGGCAGTTCCGGACGGTCGCGGCGCAGATGGCGCAGGAGGGCTGCGCCGCCCATGCGGTCCATCTGCACATCGGTAATCACCAGGTCCGGTTCAGCTGTGGCGAGCACGCGCAGGGCCTGTTCCCCGTCGGCAGCCTCCAGCACCTGGTCACCAGCCAGCCTGACCGTGTCACACAGTGCCTCGCGCAGCGTGGCGTCATCCTCCACGATCAGTACGCTCAGACGATGTTGCATCAAGATTCCCCGTCGTAGTTCAGCAGCGGTAGCGTGATCACGAACTCGGCGCCGCGGGTCCGCCCAGGCACTGCGTGTACCTCACCCCCGGTGGCGGTCACCACCCTGTCGACCACCGCCAGACCCAGCCCCACACCACGTGCCCGGGTAGTAAAAAAGGGGTCGAAGAGGCGTTCGACAATCGCCGGGTCGATACCCGGGCCGTCGTCGCTTACCCGCACTTCCACCCAATCCGGACTGATCGCAGCTACCCGGACATCCACTACCAGCGGCTGACCCGAGGCGGCATCCAGGGCGTTGCCCACCAGGTTACAGAGCACCGCCACCAGGTCGTCGAGCACCCCGCGAACGACCAGACTGCGGTCGAGTGGCGTCATGCTCAGGGTCACCGCGGAGGACGCCAGTCGCGGCTGCATGATCTCCTCAAACTGACGCAACACATCCTGCAGACACACCGGTACTGCCGGAATGTCGTCTCCGCGCACAAACCCCAGAACACTGTCGATCAGGTTCTCCATCTGGGCCAGCCGTTGAGTCAATTTGTCACAGACCTCCGCCCGGCGTGATGCGGGAGCATCCGGGTGACGGAGTTGCGACAGGTATAGGGTGACGGAGGCCAATGGTGTGCGAATCTCATGGGTCATCCTGGCAGCCATTTCCCCCAGGGCGCGAAGACGCTGTTCGCGCCCCAGCTGGGACTGCAAGGCATGCAGCTCGGTGGTATCGGTGACCAGTACGACCTGCTCCCCGGTACTGTCGAGGTGACGGCTCGCCACCGAAACGCGACGCTCGCGTCTGTCCGGTGCCGGCAGCGGCGTGCGCTCCGCGACCTCCGCCCAGGGCTCGCCGACCAGAGGGTCGCCATATATCACCCGGGCCTGGGGGTTGATGTCACGGACGATACCAGCCTCATCCACCAGCAAGACCCCACCGGGCAATACCGCCATCAGGCTGGACAGGCGTTCCAGCAGGCGCTCCTTTTCCGCCAGCTCGCGCATGCGCGCGGAGCGACTGGCCGCGAGCTCCTCGTTGAGGCGGGCCACCCGGGTCTCCAGGCTGCGGTAGGAGGCATCGAGCTCCCGGGATACGCGCTCCAGACTGCGGAAGGCGGCTTCCACATGGTCGCTGGGCTGAGCGCTGGCTCTCTGCATGAAACAATTCCCTGGCAATCAATAACCGGCAAGTGCTTGCTAGCACGCTCTGTGCCAAGGAACGTTTATTCAATAAAAACAGTGATCTGTAGAGACAGGGGGGCGACCAGCGTCAGGATTCTGACACCGCCTCGGCGCGACTGATGCCGAGCTTGCGCATCTTCTCCACCATGGTGGTCCGGCGCAGGTTGAGGCGCTTCGCGGCCTGGGCAACCACCCAGTCACTTTCCTGCAGGGCCTGCAGCAACAGACTTTGCTCAACGTCGGCCAGGTAGGCCTTGAGGTCGTCGACCTGGCCCAGCGATGCCTCCGTCGCAGTGTCCGTCAGACGCGACCGAACCGGGCCGCCGCTGTCGACACTTGCCACCTCCAGTGCCTCCAGGCTGCCATCGGGCAGCCCCTCCAGCAGCCGGGCAGGCAGCTGTGCCAGCCCGACGCCGCCATCCTCGTGCAGAATCGCCATGCGCTCGACCAGGTTGGCCAGCTCGCGGACATTGCCCGGCCAGTTGTAGGCCTGGAGCGCCCGCCGCGCCGCCTGATCGAAGTGCACCGGCTGCAGCCCCGACTCGGGCAACTTGTCGCAGAAGTGCTCAATCAGCAATGGAATGTCATCGCGCCGCTCGCGCAGCGGGGGGATATCGATGGGAAATACCGCCAGGCGGTAATACAGGTCCGCCCGAAAGCGACCATCCTCAACCCGGGTCTCGAGGTCCTGGTGGGTGGCCGCAACGATGCGCACGTTACTGTGCCGGGTCACTGCGCTGCCGACTCGCTCGAAACAGCGCTCCTGCAGAACCCGCAGGAGCTTGACCTGCATGGGCAAGGGCATGTCGCCAATTTCGTCGAGAAACAGGGTGCCCCCTTCCGCCAGCTCGAAGCGCCCCTGTCGGGCGCTGAGCGCCCCGGTAAAGGCACCCTTCTCGTGACCAAAGAGCTCGGACTCCAGCAGGTCGGCGGGAATGGCGCCGCAGTTGACCGGAACAAAAGGTCCGTCACAGCGATGAGACCGCAAGTGCAACTCCCTGGCCACGATCTCCTTGCCGGTCCCCGACTCCCCGAGAATCAGTACCGAGGTCTCGCTCGTCGCGACTTTCTTCACCAGGCGACGCACCGCGGCTGCGCTTGCGCTCTGACCAACAAAGGCAGAGATACGGGACTCGGCTTGCGGAGGCGTTGATCGGGAAAACCTTGAAGAGGGCATAGCGGCAGTGTACCCGTCATCCTTGACAGCCAGTGGAGGCGGACAAGCATGCCCAGTCATCGGCGGGGCGTCAACTCCTTGACGCCCGGAAGCCGGTCAACGCGATGGTGTGGCGTTGGCGGCGTAGGTGTCCACCGCCCGCAGCGAGCGCCGCTGCTGGCTGCCAGCCCGGCTCAGCTGCAAACGGGCCTCGCCCAGCAGGCTGACCAGCTCTTCATTCAACTGCAGAATCGCCGCCAGCGCATCCGCAATCAGCTCACCGTGGCGGGTGTCATGCCCCGCGTCGAGGGCGACCGCGAGGTAACTTCGGCGCTGCGACTCACAGCGAGCCACGGCATCCCAGTCACCCTCGTGCGCCAGGGACAGCATGTGCCGGCTCAACTCCAGCGCCCGGGCCAGGGCATGACAGCCGCCTGCCGCGACATCACCATCCTGATCCGACGCAGTGCCTGGAAAAGGAATCAGCATGCCCGAAATCAGCGCGCGGCCCCGGGCAGCTGAATCCAACCCTGGTGCAAGGTGGCCAGCAGGTCCCGTACCTCCTCCAGCACTTCGGGATCCGAGGCACTGTTGGCCTCGACCAGACGCTGGGTCATGTAGACATACAGGTTCTCCAGGTTACCTGCCAGCTCGCCCCCCTGACCGTGGTCCAGGCACGCACGCAGGTTGTCGACAATCGATATCGTCTTGCCGATCAACTCGCCCTGGCGCGCGCGCTCGCCGCGACTCATGGCACCCCTGGCACTGGCCAGACGATCCATGGCGCCCTCCATCAACAGTGTGATGAGTTGCGCTGGCGAGGCGTCGACGACGCTGGTCTGGGTGCCCACCGACTGGTATGCGCTGAGAGCCTGTTGTGCATTCATCGGAAAATCCTAGTTGTTGGAAGAGTTGCCGGGCAGCGGGATGCTGGCCAGCTGACGATTCAGAAAATCACCCGTGGACTGCAATTCCGCGAGCAGGGAGTCCAGTGCGTTGAACTGGCGCAAGTAACGCTGCTCCACCGACTCCATGCGCCGGTTGAGGCTTTCGCGACCGGCTTCGATGGACTGGATGCGCTGACTGAGACTGTCGGTGCGGGTCGTCAGCAACCCGGTATCACCGAGAAAGCCGGCCACCAGTTGGTCCAGGGCAGGCGCCAATCCCTGATTACTGTCGGAGAACAGATTTGCCACTCGCGTCGGCTCGGCATCCAGCACACGGTTCAGTTGTTCGCGATCGACCGACAGCGTACCGTCAACCGCGGTCTGAATACCCAGCTCGAGCAGCGAATTGACCCCCTCCCCGGTGAGCCCCACCTCGCGCTGCAGAGCGCTGCGCAACTGGCTGGTGACAGCCCGCGCCGAGAAATCACCCTGCAGGGCACCGGCCCGGCCACTCTCCGGGTCGTATCGGGTCAGGTTACCCGCAACGCCGACAAACTGGTTGTAGGCGTTGACGAAGCGGTCAATGGCCTGGGTCACGGCGGCGCGATTGCGGCTGACATCCACCGTGACCGGTGTTGCCACCTCGGACTTCAGCTGCAGGCTCAAGCCGTCCACCACGTTGTTCACCTGGTTGCCGGCGCTGCTCAGGGACAGCCCATTGAGCGTAAAACGCGCGTCATCACCGGCTACGGTCTGCTCCAGGTTGCTGGCAGCGGTGTTGAAAGCAAGCCGGGACAGGCCGGACGAATCGCCGTTCTGGCCATCCCCCGAGTCACTGACTTCGACCACGAAGCCGTTGCCGACACCGGTATCATCACTGCTGAAGAGCAGGCGCGCCCCACCGGCATCGTTGACGATCGTCGCCGTGACCCCGGCCTCTAGGGCATTGATGGCATCGCGGATACCGGCGAGGCTGTTGTTGCTGCTATCGACAGTCAGGGTAAGCGGGTCGCGCGCTGCATCCGGTGAAAAACTGTCCACGCTCTGCGCCGCGCCGCTGCCACTGGTCACCAGACTGCCGAAACGAAAGGTCAGTTGCCCCTCGCCGACCGGGGCGTCGCTGTCTGCAAAAGCCTCCGAGGCCAGGGACTGGGCGCTGGCAAGATTCGCCACCGTGACGCGATAACTGCCCGGGGCCGCTTCTGCGCTGACCGTGGCGGCAACTGCTGCCGAGTCACTGGATTTTACGCTGCGACCGACAAATGTCGCTGGCTGGGTCAGGGCTTCCAGTGCACCTTGCACAGAGCCCAGCGCGCCCTTCAGGGCACCAAACGCCGACAGCTCACTGGTCACCGCGGCCTCGCGCCGCAACAGGCGATTCTCCTGCGGCGCCCGCTCCGCCGCCACCAACTGAGACACCAGGCTGTCGATATCCAGCCCTGAGCCAATTCCGGTCACAGATACCATGTCAGATCTTCACCTCGCGCCAGTGGAGCCTATCGAGATGCGAATCAAGCAAATGTGGTGCCAACAAGAAGGAGGCCACGCCGGAGCCAGCGCGATGCAGGCCACGAGCCAGTCAGCCCTGACCGTCGAACAACAGTCCGCGGGTCGACTCACCCTCAAGGGAGGCCAGCTGCTCTGCCATGAAACGGGCCAGGGCCAGCACTTCCTCGCTGGGTATCTGACGCACGACTTCATCGGTGGCCTGGTCCACTACGGTAATTACGGTGGTGCCCGCTTCGTCGTCGACGGAGATCCTCAGGGAACGGCTGACACTCTGGAAGTAGGTTTCCAGGGTGACTACCGCCTGCTCCAGCTGTGCAGAGGCCGGGGGCGCGGCGGCACCGGTTTCCTGCGCGGCAGCCGGCAGCACTTTGCCGCCCTCGGCCTCGGCTTGCCGCGCCGGCGCGGCCTGTGCGGGTTCGCGCCGGGGCAAGGGGGCGACACTCTGGGGGCTGTTCGAGTTGTTGACAGGGCTTGCCATCGCTCGTTGTCTCGTCAGCGGGGGCTGGAGTCAGTCACGCGAGCCCTGACTCCAACCGACCGGTTGCGCTTACTGCAGCAGCGCCAGCACACTCTGGGGCTGAGCATTGGCCTGGGCCAGTACCGAGATACCCGCCTGCTGCAGGATCTGGGCACGGGTCAGCGCCGCGGTCTCGGCCGCGAAGTCGGCATCGCGGATCCGCGAGCGCGAGGCGTCCAGGTTTTCCGCCTGGGTCTGCAGGGACGCCACCACCGACTCGAAGCGGTTCTGTACCGCACCCAGGTCGGCGCGCGCGGCGTTGATCGAGGTCAGCGCGGCGTCAATGGTGGTAATGGCAGTATTGGAGTTACCCACGCTCAGCAGGTTGATGTTGCTGGTGGCGAAGAAGCTGCCGGCGGTCAGGCCAGCCGCAGCAACGTTGTTGCCGGCAATGGTCAGGTCCTCAGTCGAAGTGAGTGTCAGCCCACCCTCGACAGAACTACCGCCTTCAAGTGTCGCGGAGCCGCTATCCCCTGAGCCGCCTGCAGACACAGCGAAATTGTTGACTGTTACGCTGGAACCCGTTGCGTCGGTAAGAACAAGGTCGGTACCCGATTCAGAGGCCGTTACGCCGGTGTTGGCAGTGGCCCCGCTGGCATTGATCGCACTTACCAACTCGGTGAGTGTCACTTCGTCATCATCCGCACCTGCGGTGATGGTAATCGTATCGGTTCCTGCTTCGGTCACAATGTCAAAGGTGAGCGTGTCTTCGCTGCCACTGGTTGAGCCATCGGCAAGAACGCGCGTATCAGAGTAATCCACCGTATAGCTGCCACTGGTCGCCGTGGCACTGACACCACTCACGCTGGCGTCGTTGATGGCGGTAGCCAGGGCCGTCACACCAGCGGCGGCAGACCCGACATCGGTGCCGTTCAAGGTCAGGTCACCAGCAGACAGCGCGCTGGTGGCACCCGTGACAGACTGGCTCACGGTATTGGAGCCACCGGTATCCAGCCCCAGCCCCAGCGCCGTGGCATTCACTACGGCGCTCAGGTTGATGGTATCGCCGACATTGGCGCCGACCTGGAACTGCTGGGAAGAGAAGCTGCCGTCCAGCAGCTTGACGCCGTTGAAGTTGGTCTGGGTCGCGACGCGGTCGATCTCCGCGATCAGCTGCTGCGCTTCGGCATCCAGGGCCGCGCGGTCGGAGCTGTTGTTGGTGGCGTTGGCCGACTGTACCGCCAGCTCGCGGATGCGCTGCAGGTTGTTGGTCACCTCGGCCAGGGCGCCCTCGCCGGTCTGGGCCAGGGAGATGCCGTCATTGGCATTGCGCACAGCCTGGTTCAGGCCGCGAATCTGCGCGGTGAAGCGCTCGGAGATGGCCAGGCCGGCCGCGTCGTCCTTGGCGCTGTTGATACGCAGGCCGGAGGACAGGCGCTGCAGCGCGGTGGCGACATCATTCTGTGTGCTATTCAGATTCCGCTGTGCGGTGAGCGAGAGAATGTTGGTGTTGATGATCTGTGGCATGGTCTCTTCGTCCTTCTGTGTCGCGCCATCAGGCGGGTCGCCCGGGCGGGCTGTTCCCGGCGGGGCCGTGCCCTGCCAACTGTTCCATCAGTGTTAGCGACCAGTGCGAACAGAACTTTAGAAAAATTTTCAGCCACCAGGGCGCGCGCGGCAGGGGCGCCACGGCGCGGTGGGCACCGCGCAGCAAAAACCCGTGTGCCGAAGGGAGAGGAGTGTCAGAGGTAGTCGAAAAGCGAAAGCCCCTGTAGCGCCACATAGCTGCGCTGGGCTGCCTCAAGGGTCGTCAACTGCTGCTGCAAGCGGCTGATTGCCTCGGCGTAGTCGAGATCGCGCACTTCAGAGAGGGTGGTCTGCAGCCCCAGGGCAAAAGACTCATTACTCGCGGCCACCGACTCCACCTGGGCCATGCGACTGCCCAGGTCGGTCTGCCGCTCCAGGAAGTTGCCTAGCGCCCCGTCCACCGTACCCAGTCCACCGGCCAGCAGAGTATTCAGCGAAGCCCGCGAAGCCGGCGTATCCGCCACCCCTTCGAGACCGGCGATCACCCCGTCCAGGGCGGCGAAAATGCTCTCGCGGGAGGCCGGGCCCACGCTAAAGCTGTCTCCGTCAGCCGGCTGCCCGGTAAAGCTGAGGCGCGCACCGTTGAAGGCAATTTCCGATGACGCCGTGTAGTTGCCCGAGGCTACCGTGCTGCCGGCACCGTCGACGACGCTGTAAGTCAGTGGATCTGCCGGCGTCGCCTGAGTGAAAGTCAGCGTATAGGTATCCCGCTGGTAATCGGAGCCGGTACTGCTGCTGTTGAGCACTGCGGTACCGGTGTTGCCGGCATCGGCCGCGACCGCAAAGCTGCCGTTGCCGACCGGCACGGCCATGAACAATTCCCGCCCGCTGGCCCTGATGGCTACCTGCACGCCGTCGGCCACTGCGAGTTCGCGCCCGCCTTCATCGCCACGGAACACCACTCCGCCGGGGTTTTCCACGAAGGGCTGCCTGCTCGAATCGTACCCGGCAAACAGGTACTCACCGGATGCGTCGCGGGTGTTGGCCAGGGACAGGAGCCGCTCGCGCAGCCCGCGCAATTCATCGGCGGTCGAGGACCGAGTCTCGGCCGTCTGGGTGGCGTTGTTTGCCTGCAGCAGTAGCTCGCGAACCCGCTGAATGACATCGACCGCGTCCTGTACGACAGTTTCCTCGCGGGCCAGCGCTCCCATGGCGAGCTCGGCATTGCGCTGGTAGCGGTCGAGACGGGAGAGCCCAGTGGAGAGATCCAGAATCTGCACCGCGGCCACCGGGTCATCCGCGGGCGTGGTAACGCGCAGGCCGGTGGCCAGCTGCCGCTGGGTGGTCTGCAGCTGGGCCTGCTGCTCCAGGATTGCGCTGATGCCCTGTTGAAAGATCTGTGACGTGGATATCCGCATGTCTGTCCGCCTCCGCTATCGCCGGGTGGCCGCGAGCAGTGTCTGGAACAGCGTGTCGGCAACCGCGATCACCTGTGCCGCTGCCTGGTAGGCCTGCTGGTAACGCAGGAGGTTGGCCGCCTCCTCGTCCAGGTTCACGCCCTGCACACTCTCCCGGGCACTGACGGATTGCGCGAGCATCACCGACGCAGTATCCGCTTCGCTTTGTGCCTGCCGACTGGCAACCGCGACCCCGGATACCAGGGTGCTGTAGGCGTCCTGGTAACTGGCTGTACCGCCGGCGAGTGTCGGCGCCGCCTGCAACTCGGCGAGGGCCAGCCCGTTGCGGTTGTCACTGCTGCCGGCGGGCGTATCCCGCAGACTGAAGCTGTCGCCCGCAACCGGCTCACCCGACAATCGAAACTGCAGATCGCCGAGACTCACCACCTTGCCTGCGGCATCCACCGCCGGATCGTAGGCCAGCGGCCCGCCCGCGGCACCACTGACCTGGTAGCCAGGCAGGCCTGGCCCCAGTGCGTCCGGATCGAAGGTGAGCACCACAGGGGAGCCCAGAGGCAAGGCGGCACTGGCCCCCGCACTCACCGGGCCCAGGTTCGCGCTGCCGAGATTTGCCGGGTCAGCGGCGACCTGCAATGGCCCGGCCACGGCGATCCCCGCGGGTGACGACAGCGCCAGGCCAAAGCGGCTGGCCGCCTGTGCAGTTGGCTGCACCAGAAAGCTGTCCCCGGCCACCGCTGCACCGGGCAGGTCGAAGCGTACGCCGTCGACCACGCTACTGCCACTTGGCAGCGCCTGTGACGCGCCGGTTTGCTGGTTGCGCAAAGTCCACTGGCTGCCATCGTAATCCAGCCGATAATCCGCTCCCGTGAGTGCCGCGGCATCCACCAGCTCAGCCGTCAAGGTAACCCCGGCACTGTTGCTGCCAGCGGGCAGCACGACGGGCTCCGGTGGTGCAAAAAAGTCACCCCCCATCTGCCCCTGGAGATCGACTCCTGCGCGATGCTGGGAGTTGAATGTCATCGCCAGGCCTGTCGCCAGCACGCCCAGCTCCCGGCGCGCCGAGTCCAGTACCCCGCCGCGGAAGCTCAGGGCAGCGCCCAGCTCACCGCCGCTGATAAAGCGATCGATCGGGCCCTGGGCCGGCGCGTCGGCCAGTACCACATTGAGCCGCGTGGCATCAGTGGGATCGCGGCTGATGGCAAGCTCGGTCACATCACTGCCCACCACCAGGGACTGACCATTTCCGATCATGACATTGACCGCACCATCATTGCGCGGTACTACGGTGACCCCCACCAGCGACGAGAGCTCTTCCAGGGCGCGATCGCGGCTGTCCAGCAGCCCGCTGGATGCCGAGCCCGTGGTCGCAACCCCGAGGGAAATCTGTTCGTTGAGTGATGCGACATTGGCAGCCAACGTATTGATTTCGCGTACCCCGGCCTCCAGGCGGGTACCGATCTCCGCGCCGAAATCGGACAGCCGCCGGTCCAGGCCCTGTATGCGCTGGGCCAGCACCTCCGCTTCTCCCAGCAGCACCTGGCGAGCGGGCAGCGATGCAGGATCGCTGGCCACGCCCTCGAGGGCACCGAAGAGGTCATTGAGCGCCGGCGAAATACCGACATCGGCATCGCCGAGCAGCGCATCCAGCCGCGCACTGAAGTCACTCAGCAGGTTGAGCCCGCTGCTGGCCGATGTACGGCTCTGTACGTCACTGGCGAGAAATTGGTCGAAGTTGCGACGCACGGCGTCGATACGCACCCCGGTACCCAGGTAGCTGTCGCCCTGCCGTTCAGCGGGCGTGGCGGCAAACAATACGTCCTGGCGGGTATAGCCGGGGGTGTTGGCGTTGGCGATATTGTTCCCGGTGGTGCTGATCGCCCGCTGCAGGGACAGCAAGGCGGAGGCACCAATATTCAACAGGTCAGCCACGGGGCACCTCGACCGGAACAGAGGAAGGAAGCGGAACGTCTCATGAGGAGGTTAGCGGCCGATCCGCCGATCTGTTTAGCGCCACATGGGCGCCGTCCAGCCCAGCCCCCCGGGCCAGGGCAATGATCTTGTCGGCGTAGGCCGGGTCGGTAGCGTAACCCGCGGCCTGCAGCCCACGCACATAGCCCGCGCCATCGGGGGCTCGCGACAGGGCGTCCTGGTAGCGTCCGGAGCCCGCTATCAGGGCGGCGTAGTCATCGAAGGCCTCGGCCAGGGACGGGTAGGCGCGGAAACGCGAGCGCTGCAGGACCGGTGCGCCCTCCACATACTCAAGCGCGGTGACCTCGGCTACCGGACCCCGCCAGTGCGCGTTGGCCTTGATATTGAACACATTGAAGCTGCTCGCCTCCCCCCGCTTGAGGGTGTGCTGCCCCCACCCCGTCTCGAGGGCTGCCTGCGCCACCAACCAGCCGGCCGGCACGCCGAGTCGCTCCGCCGCCCGCTCCGCGTGCGGCAGCAAATCGCGCACAAAGTCTGACTGACCGGCGGGCGCCCACTCTGCCGGGCGCACCAGACGCGGCGCGGCGATACTGCCCCACTGGGGCATGTTCAGGCCCTCGCCAGCCTGTGCGGAACCAGAGGCAGAATCGGCACCGCCGACCCGGCCCGCCGCGCGCAACTGCTCAACCAGCGACTCCGCCAGCCCCACTCCGCCCTGTTGCGCCATGTCGAGAGCCAGCTGCTGATCGTGCATCTCGCGGTAGCCCTGCATGCGCTGGCTGTCGAAGAGGCCGCCCTGGGGTACCGCCTCGCGCATGGACTTCAGCATGCTCTGCAGGAACAGTGCCTCGAACTGTGAAGCCACGGCTTCGAGCGTCGCATCAGCGTCCCGGCGCGCCTCGAGACGCAGGCCGGCCAGGCTGGAAAAATCGTTGTAGAGCGACGCGGCCTGCATGCTCAGATCACGATCAGTTGCGCGCGCAGGGCGCCCGCCTGCTGCAGCGCTTCCAGAATGGCAATCAAATCACCCGGTGCTGCCCCGACATTGTTTACGGCGGTCACCAGCTCCTGCAGCGTCACACCCGGCTCCAGCAGGAACATGCGCGCATCTTCGGTCTCGACCGTCACTTCCGAGTCGGGCACCACCGCCGTGGCCGCGCCGGGGCTTCGGGTAAAGGGCGCCGGCTGGCTGACCTCGAAATCCTCGGACACTGTCACCACCAGGTTGCCGTGGGCAACCGCTGCCCGCTCCACCCGCACCTCGTTGCCGATAACAATGGTGCCGCTGCGGGAATTGACCACCACCCGAGCGGGCGCCGCATCCGGGCTCACCTGAAGATTCTCAACGATCGACAGGAAGGCGATGCGCTCTGCCCGCCCTTCGGGCGCACTGACTTCCACCGAAGTGGCGTCCACCGGCGCGGCGGTGCCCGGCCCGAGATGAGTGTTGATGGTGGTCGCGACCCGCTGCGCCGTAGTGAAGTCCGGCGCGTTCAGGTTAAACATCAGTGAGGGCGCCTCGGCAAAGGTAGACGGGACCGTGCGCTCAACCGTGGCGCCATTGGGGATTCTGCCGGCACTCTGAACATTCACCGTCACCCGGGAGCCATCGGCACCCTCGGCGCCAAACCCGCTCACCAGCAGGGAGCCCTGGGCCAGCGCATAGATCTCACCATCCACTGCTTTCAGGGGCGTCATCAGCAGGGTGCCGCCACGAAGGCTGTCAGCATTGCCCAGGGAAGACACCGTGACATCGATCGTCTGCCCGGGCTTGGCGAAGGGCGGCAGCTCAGCGTGGACCATCACCGCCGCAACGTTCTTGAGCTGGGCATTGACCCCCTCAGGCACATTGACGCCGAGATTGGTCAACATGCTCTTGATACTCTGTATGGTAAAGGGGGTCTGCGTGGTCTGGTCGCCCGTCCCCTCGAGACCGACCACCAGGCCGTAACCAATCAGTTGGTTACTGCGCACTCCACTCACCGAGGTAATGTCCTTGATGCGCGTGGCCTGCGCCGGCAGGGCCAGCAGCAGACAACTCAGGAGCAGAACAAGATGTCGCATGGTTCGGTCCTCAAAAGGGCATCAGCGGGCTCAGGAAAAAGCGCGTAAGCCAGCCTGGCGTATTGCTCTCGTTCCCCGCCCCCTTGCCGGCATAGGAAATCCGGGCATCGGCGATACGAGTGGAGGCAATGGTGTTGTCGGGACCAAGATCCTCGGGACGAATAATGCCGCGCAAGCGGATGTACTCGTCGCCCTGGTTGATGCGGATCCATTTTTCACCCTGGACGTAGAGGTTGCCATTGGGCAGCACCCGGGCCACCTGCACGGCGATGGAGCCCTGCAGACTGTTGCGCTGGTTGCTCGAGGCTTCCCCCTCAAAACTGCCGGATGTAGCCACATCCACCCCCAGATCATAGCGGCCATTGATGGTCACCGGCTGACCGAACAGCGTGGGGCTGGGCATATCCAGGCCGCTGGCCTTGTCCAGGGCAGTATTGGCACTCTTGCTGGCATCGGTGGCTTCCACCAGCACCACGCTGACAATGTCGCCGACACGGTGTGCACGGGTATCGCTGAACAGTGACAGGTGGCCAACCGGCTGAAACACACCGCCCTGACTCACCGCCGGTGCCGCATCCGGGTAGACGATGGGTTCGATCGGCCCATAGAGGGGGTGGCTGTCCTCGGGCACGCCGGCACAGCCCGCAAGCCCCAACACCCCAAGCATCAACCCAACGCGCCACATCATGCCGCCACCTCCATCATCACAGGTTGTTGGACACGAACTGGAGCATCTGGTCGGCCGTGGAAATGGCCTTTGAGTTCATCTCGTAGGCGCGCTGGGTCTCGATCATGTTGACCAGCTCTTCCACCACATTGACGTTGGAACTCTCGACGTAACCCTGCACGACGGTTCCCAGGCCATTGACACCGGGGTTGCCGGGCTGGGGGGCTCCGCTGGCTCCCGACTCCACAAACAGGTTCTGGCCGCGCGCCTGCAGGCCCGCGGGATTGATGAAGTCCACCAGCTGCAGCGACCCGACTTGCGTGGCTGCGGCGGTGCCCGGCACCGAAACAGACACCGTACCGTCACCCCCGATGCTGACCGAGGTCGCATCCTGGGGGATGGTGATCGGCGGCTGCAGCTCAAAGCCGCTGGAGGTGACAACCACCCCCTGGTCATTGATCTGGAACGAGCCGTCGCGGGTGTATGCCTGGGTACCATCAGGCAGCAGGATTTCGAAGAACCCCCTGCCCTGGATCGCCACATCGAGGCTGTTGTCAGTCTTGTTCAAATTGCCCTGGGTAAACAGCTTCTCGGTGGCGACAACACGCACCCCCGTGCCGACCTGAAGCCCGGAGGGCAGCAGGGTGTCCTGCGAGGTCTGTGAGCCGACCTGCCTGACATTCTGGTACAGCAGATCCTCGAAAATGGCGCGACTGCGCTTGAAACCCGTGGTGCCGACGTTGGCCAGGTTATTGGCGATGGTCGACATGCGCGTCTGCTGCGCATCCAGACCGGTCTTGGAAATCCACAGTGACTGACTCATGACGTTTCTCCTGGCGGCCTCACTCCACGCTCATCAGGCGGGCTGAGGAGGTATCCATTTCACGGGCGAGACTGATCAATCTCACCTGACTTTCAAACTGGCGGGACAGCTCTATCATCCGCACCATTCCCCCAATGGCGCTTACGTTGCTGCCCTCCAGGGAGCCCGGTGTCAACGCCACTGCCGCGTCCGCCTGCAAGGGTGCGGGGCTGCGAAACAAACCGTCCTCGCCCTTGACCAGATCCGCAGGATCGGGGTCGACCAGGCGAATGCGGTCCACCGCCACCTGGGTGTTCGGGTCGCCCCCCTGGGGCACGATGGAAATCGTACCGTCCGTGCCGATGGCGACGGCATCGTAGGGTGGCAGGGCCACTGGTCCCGCGTTGCCCAGCACCAGCTGGCCGGCACCATTGGTCAATTGACCGAAGGCATCCACACGCAGGTCACCGCGACGACTCAGGGCCTCGGTGCCATCCGCACCGAGCACGGCGATCCAGCCACGCCCCTCCACCGCCACATCCAGGTCCCGGCCAGTACTCTGAACCGGGCCCGGCTCGAGATCGGCTCCCTGGCGAAGGCCGCTGGCAAAGCCACGGCTGGCCAAGCCGCCACCGGCCAGGTAGCGGCTCTCCGCGCGCACCAGGTCTGCCTTGAAGCCAGGCGTCGAAAGGTTCGCCAGGTTGTGGCTGACTGCTGCCTGCAGCTCGCCCACGGTGGCCGCGCCCGAAGCTGCCAGATATACCAGATGATCCATCGCGACGGGCCCTCAGTAATCAGCGGAGATTGATAACGGTCTGGGTGATGGCGTCCTCGGCCTGGATCACCTGGGCATTGGCCTGGAAGTTGCGCTGGGCCACGATCAGCTCCACCAGCTGCGCGGTAATCTCCACATTGGATTCCTCCAGCGCGGCGGACTGCACCAGGCCAAGACCGGAGGTACCCGGCGTACCGACATTGGGCACGCCGGAGGAAAAGGTCTCGACCCAATTCGAGTCCCCGACCGACTGCAGGCCGTTGACATTGTTGAAGTCCGCAAGGGCAATCTGCGACAGGGCACGCGACTCGCCGTTGGTAAAGCGAGCGAACACGACACCGCTTTCGTCGATTTCCAGGCCGCGCAACTGGCCCGGGCCAAAGCCATCCTGGACGATGCTGTCTACCGCGAACGCAACTCCGAACTGGGTGGTATCCGACAGGGAAAGCGTGATGTCCTGGGCAGCGGCGCCGGTGGATGCGCCGGCAGCGTTCAGCGGCTGCCAGCCGGTGATGTTGATGTCAACCGGCAGGGAGGCGGGATCGAACTGCCCGTTGGACTGGAAGGTCAGGGTGTCCGGGCCCGAAGTGGTCACCCCGTCAATCATGGAGTGCACTTCCCACTCGTTGGGGTTGGCGGTCTTGACATAGTAGAGGCTGAGCACGTGGGCATTGCCCAGGCCGTCGTAGACCGTGGTAGAGGTCGTGGCGTTGTAGGACGCGGGGTCGGGCGCGGTGGGTGGCGAGGCGAAGGCATCAAAGGGCCCCCCAAAGGGCGTCGACGGTTGCGCCTCGCGAGAATCCAGGTTGGCGGAGAGATCCACCAGGGCGGTGGGGTTCGGGTCGATCAGCGAGGTATCGATACGGATATCCCCGACCTGCCCCGTCACCTCGCCGCTGCGGCTGACCTCAAAGCCCTGCAGCCGCGCACCCTTGCTGCTGACGACATAACCCTGGCTGTCGATCTGAAAGGCACCGGCCCGGGTGTACTGCTTGGCCCCGGCCTGACTGACCTGGAAAAAGCCACCGCCGTTGATCGCCAGGTCCAGGGCATTGTCGGTAAAGCTGATATTGCCCTGACTGAACTCCTGACTCACATTCACCAGACTCACACCCTTGCCCACGGCGTTTGCCCCTCCGCCCAGCAGGCTGCTGGCGTAGACGTCGGCAAACTCCGCACGGGAGCTCTTGAAGCCCACTGTCGAGGCATTGGCGATATTGTTGCTAATGACGTTCAGGTCGGTCGTCGCCGCATTAATCCCGGAAATTGCTGTATCGAAGGCCATCTCTCATTCTCCTGACTGTAACCGTACCGGCGTACGGCAAACCCTGCTGTTCGGCGCCGCCCTCAGAGGAAGGCCCGCACCTCATCGACTTCCACGCTCTGCCCGTCCGACAGCTGCAGTGTCGCGCCACCACCACCGGCAGGCAGTGACACCGACTCCACCCTTTGGTGGGCGTACACACTCAAGGCCTGGCTCTGACCGTTGACCAGAGCCGCAGCCGAAACCCGATAGAGCCCCGGGTCGACCGCTTGGCCACTGCTGTCGAGACCATCCCATCGCACCGGCAGCTCTCCTCCCCCCTGGGGCAAGGCGCCGCTGTACACCAACCGGCCCGCCATGTCGGTGATATACAGGGTGGCGGCACTGCTGCCCGCCGGCAGCTCGACAGTCGCATCCAGGGCCAGCTGCGCGTCTTCGGCGGCGCCATCGACCTGCCGCAGCAGCCCCACATTGGAGTCCACCATGACATCGCGACCAACCATGCTCACAGCCTGCAGGTTCTGGCTGGATGCCAGCGACCCCGCCAAGCCATTGAAGCTCTCGTTGAGTTCCTGGATACCGGATACCGTGCCGAACTGCGCCAGCTCACTCATGAACTGCATGTTGTCCATGGGACTGGTCGGATCCTGGTTCTGCAATTGCGCCACCATCAACTCCAGGAAATCCTGCGAGCCCATGTCTTCCACCGAACGCGCCGCGCCACCCGCCGAGCGCGCGGCGGCACCGTACTGATCCAGAGGGTTGATCGTCGTCATGTCCGGCTTCCCTGTCAGCGACCCAATGTGAGTGTGCGCAGCGCGAGCTGCTTGGTGGTCTCGATGACCTGCACTCCGTTCTCGAAAGCCCTGGCGGCGGCGGTCATACCGGCCATCTCCTGCACCTGGTCAATGGCGGGGCGGTAGATGAATCCGCCGGGGTCCGCCAGCGGATGACCGGGGGCATACTCGCGCACGGCAGGCAGCGTCGACTCCGCAATTCCCGCGACACGCACACCCCGGCTGGCACCATCCACCTCTGAAAGTACCGCGGAAAATACCGGATGACGGGCACGATAGACCTGCTCGGCACTTCCAGACACCACATTGGCATTGGCCAGATTGCTGGCGATGGTATTCAGCCGAATACTTTGGGCGTCGAGGGCAGAGCTGGCGACACCCATGGTTGCAAACAGCGACATGGCTTACTCCCCTCTCAGCGCGGAGCGCACGCTCTTGATGCGCGAATCCAGAAAACCCAGGCTGGCCTGGTAGCGGATAGCGTTATCCATGAACGCGAGCTGCTCCCGGTGCACTTCCACGGTGTTGCCATTGACGGAGGCCTGCAACGGCTGGCGGTACATCACTTTTGCCCCGGTCGCGGAGGCACTATCCAGGTGGCGGGCATCGGTACGCCGAACCGCCCCGGATAGCGCGACTTCGGCACCGCGCATGGCGGCGGAAAAATCAATGTCCCTCGCCTTATAGCCGGGGGTATCGGCATTCGCCAGATTCGCGGCCAGCAGGGATGAGCGCTGGGCCCGCAACATCAGGGCCTGGCTGGATGTGTCAAAAATCCGGTCAGTAAAACTCATCGCCGTTTTCCTCCGTCTCTCGCCGGCCCAAGCCGCTGGCCGGGCAAAAATTCTCGCTAGCCAAAGTGAATACAAAATTCATGCCACATAGATAACTCTTTAAATTTCAACAGGATATGCAATAAGCGAAGGCAATGGCGGCAAGCTCCGGGCGCAGCCGGCGCCGCTCGGGCGGCAAATGTTGCCACCGCTGTTCACCCCCTCCGGCACCTGTGGCACAAACCCTGCATCGATCCTGTGGAGCGACGGATTACTGTCGCCTGGCGAGGGAGGCGAGAAAGGTATGCGTATCAGCCCGCGACAATGGCTGACCTGGGGGGCCCTGATCTGGCTTTGCGGCAGCGCGGTGACCGCCAGTGCCGGGGCCACGCAGGACATACAGGACCTGGGCCAGGTCGCCGAAGCGGCACGGGAAACCGCCCTCGCGGCAGCCAGGGCCGCCGGTTACCGCCGGGTCGCGGCCCGCGCGCGGCCCATGGACCCCAGGCTGCGCCTCGCCGCCTGTGACCAGCCCCTGAAGACTGAGATCAACGCCAATGCACCCGTGCTGGGCAACACCAACATCGGTGTGCGCTGCACCGGCAGTGTCCCCTGGGCCATTTATGTGCGCCTGGAGGTCGTGGCACAGGTGGACGTGACGGTGCTCCGCACCAATCTGCCCCGGGGAACCGTGCTCTCTGCCGGGGACCTCCGCCAGGAGAGCCGGCCGCTGTCCAGTGACCACGGCAGCGTGATCCGCGATCCGGCACTGGCGGTGGGCAAGGCCCTCGACCGCGACAAGCCAGCCGGGGCAGCGCTGAACCATCACGATGTCAGCGCACCCCGGATCATTGAGCGGGGCCAGACCGTGACGCTGGTCAGCGGGAGAGCGGGGCTGGAGGTCCACATGCAGGGCAAGGCCAGCAGTCACGCCGCCGTCGGCGACCGCCTGGTGGTCATCAACACCCGCACCGGTCGACGGGTCGAGGGCGTGGTGACCGATAGCGGTGCCGTGCGGGTCGACTGATGGCCTTTTACCCCTGTGCTAAACTTTTCGTGACAGCGGTCGCTAACTCTCCTGTACGCAGGATCGCGCAGAGAAACGAGCAGGTAAGCCCCCATGAACCCCATTGACCAAAGCGCGGGAATAAAAGCCCAACTGGATACGGTACGCCCCGGTAGCGGAACCGCGCCCGTCGCTGCGGAAGCCCGGGGCAGCAATACCCAGCGCGCAAACAGCCGGGGCGACGAAGCCGTGACGGTCACTCGCACCGCGAGCGAGCTGATGCGCCTGGAAGAACAGCTCGAAACCCTGCCGGAGGTGGATAGCGAACGCGTTGAGGCTTTGCGCCAGGCCATTGCCGAGGGGCGTTACGAGGTCAACCCAGGGCGTATTGCCGACGCTCTGATTCAGGTGGAGCGGGAGCTCTACTGACATGCAGGAGGAGCTGGCGGCACGGGACTGCCTGGGGCGGCAACTGACAGTACTGGAACAGCTGAAGCAAGCTCTGACGCATGAAAACCAGGCCCTGCGCGACAACGATACTGCCGCTCTGGAAAGGTGGACCCTTGAGAAGCAGGCCCTGCTCGAGCACTACAACGCCCTCGAAAGCGAGCTGAACCTACTCCTCCCGGCGGGGCAGAGTCCGGCCCAGTGGCTGGAAACGCTGCCGGCACACAGTCGACAGCTGCGTGAGCGTGCCATCGAACTGGCGCACGACTGCCAGGAATACAACCGCCAGAATGGCCAGATCATCCAGGGCCTGCAGGCACGCACCCGGGAGGCGATCAGCATCCTTCGCCACAACACCCGGGAAAAAAGCCTCTATACCAGCGACGGGCAGGCCAGCTATCGGCCGGATACGCGTTTCCTGGGCAAGGCTTGAACCCCCGCCCCGGCAGTCGATGAACGCTCCGCCGCAAGCAGCGCCATCAGCTCATCCAACATCGACAGTGACAGCCCCCAAATCCGCCGCTCGCCCCAGAAATAGCAGGGCATCTTGAGCGTCAGTCGCCGGTGCTGCCAGCGCATACTCTGACGATTGGCGTCGTCGAGCAGGAATTCCAGCGGCACCCACACCACCTCGGCCACCTCGTGATTCAGGTGCAAAGGCGGATGTTCGTCCGGGGCCAGGACAAACACGAAGGGGCTGACCGCCATGCCCAGGCGACGCCGCCTGCCCGAGCGTGCATTGACATCGGACAGGCGGCCGATACAGCGACCGTGGCGCCTGAGGTCGAGGCCGATTTCCTCCCGGGTCTCGCGCAGGGCGGTGTCATACCCGTGGGCGTCGCCGGGCTCACGGCGTCCGCCGGGGAAGGCCATGTGACCCGACCAGGGATCGCCTTCCCTTTCCGCCCGCTTGATCATTAGAATATGCAGCTCCCCCGTCCTGACCTGCAAAATGATGGCGACCGCGGAACGCTGCATCAGCCGGCGCAGCCAGGGCCGCCCGGGGCGATGCGCGGCGAGGCGCGTCTCGATCTGTTCCAGCAGGGGTAATGACACGGGGATACATCCAGGGACTTACAGTCCCGATTAAGCCATCCGCGACTCGTCATCGCAAGCCGACAGGACAGACAACATGGACCAATCTCCCCTGCTGGAATGCCGGGGCACCGGCCTGGTGTATCGCGCACGCCCGGCGCTGCAGCCACTGGACTGGGCGATCCGGCCCGGCGAACAGTGGGCCTGCATCGGCCCCAACGGGGCCGGCAAGACCAGCCTGGCCCGCATTCTCAGCGGCCAGGCCAGCCACCACAGCGGTGAGCTGGTGTTGGCCCCGGCGCTGGCCAGCGCCGGGGTGGCCTATGTCTGCTTTGAACAGGCCCAGGCGCTCTGCGCCCGGGACCGCAAGATGGACGACTCCGAATTTCGCGCCGATGCCTCGGACCCGGGCACCCGGGTGCGCGACGCCATCCTCGCCGGGCGCGCGGCGGATGCCCGCTTCGAGCACTGGGTCGAGCGCCTGCGCCTGGCGCACGTCCTGGAGCGTGGTCTGCGCTTTATTTCCACCGGGGAAATGCGCAAGACCCTGCTGATCCGGGCCCTTCTCAGCGAACCCGGGCTGCTGATCCTCGACAGCCCGCTGGATGGCCTCGACGCCGCCGCCCAACAGGCCATGCTCGACGTCATCGGCCAGCTGCTGGCGGCGGGACAGCCCACACTGCTGCTGTGCCGGCAACTGGAAGACATCCCCTCGGGCATCACCCATGTGCTGGTCCTGGAGGAGGGTCACCCGCTGGCCACTGGCCCACGGGCGGAGGTCTGTGCCGACCCGGCGGTAGCGACCCTGATGGACCCGCCGCAGCCGCCCCTCTCGGCACTGCCGTCACCGGCGGAACGCCCCTATTCCGTTCCGGAAGGCCCGCTGCTCGAACTGCACGATGTGCAGGTCAGCTACGGCGAGCTACAGGTGCTGCGCGACGTCCACTGGACCCTCGAGCGGGGGCAGCACTGCTGTGTGGCCGGCCCCAACGGCTGCGGCAAGACCACGCTGTTGAGCCTGATCACCGGCGACAACCACAAGGCCTACGGACAGGACATCACCCTGTTCGGGCGCCGCCGCGGCAGCGGCGAGAGCATCTGGGACATCAAGCAGAAGTACGGCCAGCTGGACACCCAGCTGCAGCTCAACTTCGCCCGCAACATGAAAGTGGTGGAAGTGGTTGTATCCGGCTTCTTCGACAGCATTGGCCTCTACGATGACTGGGGCGATGTGCAGAAGCGTCGCGCCGAAGCGTGGCTGGAGGCACTGGGGATGGCGGCCTACAGCCGCGCCCCCTTCGACACGCTGTCCTTCGGACTGCAGCGCATGGTGCTGCTGGCGCGGGCGATGGTGAAATCGCCACTGATCCTGCTGCTGGACGAGCCTACCCTGGGGCTGGACGGCTTCCACCGCAAGCTGCTGCTGCGGGCGGTGGATCACATCGCGGCCAACAGCGACACCCAGGTCATTTTTGTCAGCCACTCGGCGGGGGACACCCCGGCCTGCATCAACCAGTTCCTGCGTTTCGAGCCCGGCGAGAGCGGCTACCGGGTGGTGTGCGAAAACACGCCTTGAACAGGCTCCGTTCGCGCGCTCTACTTCAGCGCAGAAACGCCCGCAGGGCGTCGCATTCCCGCTCGCCGCGGCAGTAGAGCAGGCCCCGTTCGGCCATGTTGCGGGCCCGCTCCGGGCGCCCCTGGGCGGCGTAGGTGCGCGCCAGCTCGAGGTAGATGCGCGCATTGTCCGGATCGATGCGCTGGGCCCGCTCCAGCAGGCTCAAGGCCTGGTCGTAGTCACCCTGCCCGGTCGCAGCCTCGGCGCGCGCCAGGAGCGGCCCATAGGCACGCGCCGCGGCAGGCTCCGGCGGCACCTCGTCGGGAACCGACGGCCGAGGAGCGGGGCGGGTTTCCACCTCGGTGCCGGGCACGCGGCCGTCGCGTGTCTCCACCGGCGCGGGCGTGTCCCGCCCCTGGGGCACCAGGGTACAGCCGTGCAGGAACACCATTCCCGCCAGCGCCAGCAGGCGCAAGAAAGCACTCAGGGACATGACTTATTCTCCACGGAACAGGGACTGGAACCAGTCCCGAATGCTGGAACCACTGCGACCACTGCAATTGCTGCGCTGACGCGGCTCGGAGCCCTCGATGAATGGCATCAGCCTCGCATTGGGACAGCCCTCGCCCGTCAGAAACCCGGTCTCGCTGTCGACCCAGTGGGTCTGCACGCGATCCGGCATGCGATAGCTCAGGGAGCGCTGGCTGGCCCGCGCCATGAAGTGGCCCCAGACACGCAGCGCCCCGGTACTGCCGGTCAGGCCGGTGCCGCCGTTGTCGTCACGGCCAATCCAGCTGACTGCCAGTAAGTCACCCGAAAAGCCGGCAAACCAGGAGTCGCGGCCATCGTTGGTGGTGCCTGTCTTGCCCGCCACCTGGAAGCTGTCGGGCAGATAACGATATACCGGGCGGCCGGTACCCTCGCGCACCACCTCCCGCAGGGCATAGTGCAGCAGGTGCACGGCCTGAAGACTCACGGTACGGTCGTATTCCAGGGGATAGCGGCGCAGGGGCTCACCATCGGCGTCGACGATATCGCGAATGGTGCGCAGGGGCATGCGGAAGCCCCCCGAGGCGATGCTCTGGTACATCGCGGCCATGTCCATGGGGGAATACTCACCGGCCCCCAGGGACAGTGCCGGCACCTCGGGGATATCCCCCTCCACGCCGAGCCGGCGCATCATGTCCGCCACACGCTCCAGGCCCAGCTGCATCCCCAGGCGGGCACTGGCCAGGTTGTAGGAGCGCGACAGCGCGTGGTGCAGAAGCACATCGCCGTGGGGCTGGCGGTCAAAGTTGCGCGGCTCCCAGACATCGCCATCGTAGCCCTCGACCCGAACCGGCCGGTCGGAAAGCACACTGGCCAGGGTATAGCGCCGGGGTTGCTCCAGGGCGGCCAGGTAGACCGCCGGCTTGAGCAGAGAGCCAGCGGGGCGGCGGGCATCCAGGGCGCGGTTGAAGCCGGCGTAGCGCGGCCGGCGCCCCCCAACCAGGGCCGCCACTTCGCCACTGTCGAAACGGGTCACCACCGTCGCGGTCTGCAGCTGCTTGCCGCCGCTGTCCAGCTGGTCCAGCACGGCTTCACTGGAGGCTTCCAGCTGCCGCTGCAGCAGGGGGTCGAAACTGGTGAAGATGCTCAGGCCCAGGGTTGCAAGATCCTCTTCCCGGTACTCCAGGCGCAGCTGTCGGCGCACCAGGTCGAGGTAGGCCGGGAAGGTGTCACGAATACTGCCGCGGGTACTGACACCGAGGGGCTGCGCCTTGCCGCGCTGGGCGGCTGCGGCACTGATCACGCCTTCCGCCGCCATCACGTCCAGCACCAGGTCGCGCCGCTCCCGGGCCCGCTCGGGGTTGCGCAGGGGGTTGTAGAGCGAAGGGCCCTTGACCATGCCAATCAACAGCGCCTGCTGGTGCAGGGGCAGCTGCTCCAGTGGCGCCTGGAAATAGTGCCGCGCCGCCAGGGCCAGACCGTGGATGGCGCGCGGCCCCTCCTGGCCCAGGTAGACCTCGTTGATGTAACTCTCGAGGATCTGATCCTTCTCGAAATGCAGCTCAAGGAGGACCGCCATCAGCAACTCGTTGAGTTTGCGGATATAGCTGCGCTCCGGGGTCAGGTAGTAGTTCTTGACCAGCTGCTGGGTGATCGTGCTGCCCCCCGCGACCACACCACCGGAACGCAGGTTGCTGATCGCTGCGCGCAGAATGCCGGTAATGGAAAAACCCCAGTGCTGGTAGAAACGCTGGTCCTCGACCGCCATCAGCCCCCGGCGCAGGGTTTCGGGAACATCATCCAGCCTGACCAGCAGGCGATCTTCGCCGTGCTGGGGGTAGATACCACCGATCTGAACCGGGTCCAGGCGCATCAGGCCCAGCTCGCGACCACCACTGCTCAGCGACACCACGCGGTTGCCCGAGAGTTCCAGCCGCACCCGTCGCGTGGGTTCGCGCTCACCGGGGAAGTCGAAGCCGCGCGCATGCAGATCGAAGCGGTTGCCCGCCCGCGCCACCTGTCCCGGCGCGGTCGCCTGGGCCACCTTGCGATAGCCGAGGATCTCCAGCTCCCAGGCCAGGTCTTCCGCGCTCAGGCTCGCCCCTTCATACAGCTCCAGGGGACGGGCATACACCTTGGCGGGCAGCTCCCACATCTTGTCGGTAAAGGTGGAGGTGATGCGCACATCCAGATAGACAAGATACAGCACCCCCACGGCGGCAAGGGTGAAGAAAAGCTTCAGAAAAGGTCGACGGGTTCTGGCCATGGCCTCGCAGTGTAACGCAGCGCCGGTTGCAATGGGTCAGGGGGCCGCGATAATAACGCGCTGAATCCTGAAGGGCGAACAGAGAATGACGAAATACGCGGTCTACGGCATGGGCGCAGCCCTGGTCGATACGGAAATCCAGGTCCAGGACCGGGAACTCGCAACCATGGGTGTGGACAAGGGCCTGATGACCCTGGTCGATGAAGCCCGACAGGCGGAGCTGCTCGACCACCTCGAGGGGCACCTGGTGCACGCCAGTCACGCCAGCGGCGGCAGCGCCGGCAACTCGCTGATAGCCGTGGCGCGCTTCGGAGCGCCGGCCTTCATGACCTGCAAGGTGGCCGATGACGAGTATGGCAGCATCTACGTGGACGACCTGGCCGCCTCGGGTGTCGATCACTGCATGGACGGAGAGCGCCCCACCGGCACCACCGGCAAGTGCCTGGTATTGATTTCCCCCGATGCCGAGCGGAGCATGAATACCTTCCTCGGTATCAGCGAAACACTTTCCACCGAGCAGCTGGACCCGGCGGCACTGGCCCGCTCCCACTGGCTCTATGTGGAGGGCTACCTCGTCACCTCCGATTCCGGCCGCGCCGCCGCCATCCGCGCGCGCGAGCTGGCGGAACAGGAGGGTGTAAAAACCGCCCTGAGCTTCTCCGACCCCGGCATCGTCGAGTTCTTCCACGAGGGCCTCCAGGCGATGCTCGGCGAGCGCGTCGACCTGGTCTTCTGCAACGCGGAGGAGGCCCTGGCCTGGGGCCGCACTGACGACCTGGGGGTGGCCATGGAGCGTCTCAAGCCGGTGGCCCGACAGTTTGTCGTCACCCGCGGCGCCGAGGGCGCCATCGCCTGGGATGGCGAGACCCTGCACGAAATCCCGCCACACCGGGTCCAGGCGGTGGACAGCAACGGCGCCGGCGACATGTTTGCCGGCGCCTTCCTCTACGCCCTGCAGCGCGGTGAGGATTTCCCCAGCGCCGGCCGCTTCGCCTGTCTGGCCGCGGGCCGGGTTGTGGCCAACTACGGCCCGCGCCTGCCGGCGGCGGACTACCCGGCGCTGCGCGCGGAGTTCTTCGGCGACTGACCCGCCGGCTCGCCCATCCGTCGGGACGCATCGGGAGCAAAGGGACTGGGTGGCTTTCCTTGGGGACGCACCGGGGATGTGCAGGCGGTGTTGGGGCACGCTGTGAATACGTCCCTGTACGCTCGTTGGCGGCCTTCCTTGGCCGCCGACGGCCCCAACACCGCCTGCACATCCCCGGCGCTACGAGGTAAATCCCGCCCTAGGCAGATCCTGCTCGTGTCGGCACCCGCCAGTTAAGCTCCCAGCAGGAGGGAACCGAGTGCATGTAGATCACTCCCGGCGGGCCAATGCTCCCTCAAGCGCGCACTGAAGCGACCATCTCACGCCATCGTAGCCACTGAAGGCTGACCATACCGCGGAGCCCCGAGCCAGGTTCTCCCCCTTTCAGGACCGTCGGCGGCCAGGGAAGGCCGCCAACGAGCGTACAGGGACGTATATACAGCGTGTCCTGAAAGGGGAAGAACCTGGCTCGGGGCGGGCTAGAAGCGGGCTGGGTGACCCCGGGTCAGGGCACGGAGACAGCTGGCGTTCAGACCGGGAACGATGGGCGGGACAGGTCAGAACAGGTCGAGCTGCCGCCCGGCGACAGCGGCGAAGGAGGTATCGAGGAACCCCAGGATGCCATCCGCCACCGGCGCCAGCTGCCGCTCCAGGTAGTGCTGGTAGTCCAGCGCTGCCGCCGGTGCAGCAGCGGGCTCCGGACCAGCCGTGGTAATCACATACTCCACCCAATCGCCGCGACCTGGCGGGGGCAGGCCGCGCTCCTCGAACAGGCGCGCCGCCTGCACATGGGGCGGCACATTGCGCTCGTAGTCACTCAACCGTCGGCGCAAGCGCTTGCGATAGATCAGCTGGTCATCGCACTTGCCCGCCAGCAGGTCGGCCACCACCCCGCGCAGATAGTCCTGCCACGACTGCTCCAGGAAGATACGCCGGTACAGCTCAGCCTGGACATCCCGTGCCAGACGCGTCCAGTCCGTGCGCACGGACTCGAGGCCCTTGAAGACCAACTGGTCGCCACCATCGCGACGCACCAGTCCTGCGTAACGCTTCTTGCTGCCTTTGTCGGAGCCGCGGATAGTGGGCATCAAGAAGCGCCGATAGTGAGTTTCAAACTCCAGCTGCAGGGCGCTATCAAGTCCGAAGCGCACGGCAATATCCCCGCGCCACCACTGGTTGAGGTCAGCTTCGAGGGCACGGCCCGCCGCCTCTGCCTCGGCATCGTCGCGGGCGTTTGCCACCCAGACAAACACCGAATCCGTGTCACCGTAGATCACCTGGTGACCTCGGGCCTCTATCTGCGCCCGGGTGCACTGCAGAATCTCGTGACCGCGGCGGGTGATCGACGTGGCCAGACGGGGGTCGAAGAAACGGCAACCGGGGCTGCCCAGCACGCCGTAAAAGGAGTTCATGAGGATCTTGATCGCCTGGCCCAGGGGAGCGTCGCCAGCGGCACGGGCCAGGTCCCGCTTCTCCCAGAGTGACTGCAACAAGCCCGGGAGTATGTGACCCGTCCTGGCGAAGCGCGCCTCCAGGAAACCGGGCACGGTGTCGCTTTCCGCCAGTTCCCCCGAACCCCCCAGGGCCAGGCCCAGGGGGTCGACGCAGAAGGTGCGGATGATGCTCGGGTACAGACTCTTGAAATCCAGTACCAGCACGTGGTCGTAGATGCCCGGGCGGGAGTCCAGCACGTAGCCGCCGGGGCTGTTCAGGCTGGTGCGGCTGGGGTTGGGCGCCACATGGCCGCTGCGGTGCAGGCGCGGCAGGTAGAGGTTGTCGAAGGAAGCCACCGAGCCCCCCAGGCGGTCGGGGTTTAGGCCGGTCAGGCTGCTGCGCGCCAGGGCGAACTCGAGTAGGCGCGTGTGCCGGAAGATTTCCGTCACCAGCTCACAGTCGCGCAGGTTGTAGGCCGCCAGTGCCGTCTTGTCCTCGCGGAACAGGCGGGCGATCTCGCCACCCCGGTCACTGCCATGCAGCAACTTGCTTTGCCCCAGCAGTTCACCGGCCACGGCCTGCAGGGAAAAGCTCTCGAAGCGGTAGAACGCCGCGCGCAGCCATTCGATACCATCCATGAGCAGGCGGCCTGGCACGCGCGCCACGCGGCGCTCCGCGTCGCCGTCGCGCTCCCGCCAGACCAGGGTCGCGCCAGCGCGCCCCATCCCCAGGGGCACCCCCAGGTGATCGGCGAGACGCTGCAGGAACCAACAATCAAATCCGACGACGTTCCAGCCCACCAGCACATCCGGGTCATCCTCCCGCAGCCAGGCCAGGAAGGCCTGCAGCAGTGCCTTCTGGTCGCTGCAGGCCTGGACCCAGGGTTGCCTGGCCCCCTCACCGAGCATGAAGACCCGGCGTACCTCGCCCCCCCGCCCCGTCGCGTGGACCGCAATGGAGAACAGCTGCAGGCCATCCATCGCTGTCTCGATATCGAAGGACAACAGCCGCAATTTGGGCTCGAAGGGCGCCGGCCGCCACTGGGGGTTTCGCATCTGCAGCACCCCGTTACGGCGCTGTACCTCGCCATGCAGCTCAGCTCCACCCGCGATAAAGCGCTCCATCAGGAAGCGATCGGCAGGATTGATATCGGCCTCCAGGGGCTCGACGCCGCGCGTGCGCAAGGTCTCCGCGAGCTGGCGCGCCTGCCGATACCCGCGGCAGTAGACCGCAACCACCGGGTGCCCGGAAAAATCGCGCAACTCGAGGGGGCGGCACTCGATGCCCGGTGCGGAGAACAGAGTAGCGTGGAGCCGGGCGTCGGTAACGGTCAGAAAGAACACGCTGCGCTCGCCGCTGACCCGCACCTGCACCGGCCCCGCCTCGCTGCACAGCCAATAGTGCAGCTCGATACCGTCGCGGCCATCGCGCCAGTCGCGACCCAGGAGAAAGCCGCGAAGAGTCTCGCCTGGCGTACCCCCGCGGCTAGGCACAAGCAGGCCTGTGGCTTAAGCTAGTCCAACGCCCCAGACGCCCCGAAGGACAGCCCATGAGCAAACCCGAAATCAAACAGGACCCGCTGTACCAGCTGCTGCGCCAGGAGCAGATCAAGGAGTTCAACGAACAGCGGGACATTCTCGATACCAGTGAACTGAAAAGCGGCGACTACCGCGGACGGGACCTGCGCAACATGAACGCCCGCAGCCTGGATTTCAGCGACGCCTACTTCCGCAATGCCGACCTCAGCGGCATCGACTTCCGCGAGACCAACCTGGAAGGCGCGTCGATCCTGGACGCCAAGCTTTCGGGAACCTATTTCCCCGAGGACATCAGCGCCGCCGAGATCCGCCTGTCACTGGATACCGGCACGCGCCTGCGCTACGACCGCAAGTAGCAACCGCCAACCTGGGGCCCACCCAGACCCTCAACCCTGGGAGAGCAGATCGCGCAGGTCGATGATGGCCGCGTTCGCCCGGCTGATGTAGGAAGCCATCACCAGGGAGTGGTTGGCGAGAACCCCCATACCCCCCCCATTGAGGATGACCGGGCTCCAGACTGTCTGCTGGGTCCCCTCCAGCTCGCGGATGATCTGTTGCAGGCTGACCGCTGCGTTCTTGCGCTGCAGCACTTCGGCAAAATCCACCTCCATGGCGCGCAGAAAATGCAGCAGCGCCCAGGCCGAGCCGCGCGCCTCGAAAAAGACATCATCGATCTCGCTCCAGGGCGTACGCACCTCGACCTCGCGCGGGGCGGGCGTGGACTGGCGCGCCGCCTCCTCGCCCGCCAGGTCCGTATTCAGGCGCCGCTGCCCGACGCTGGCACTGAGGCGCTGGGACAGGCTGCCAAGGCGGGAATCGACATTGGACAGCCAGTAACGCAGGTTGTCGGCCCGGGCGTAGAACTGGGCATCGGAGCGTTCATCATCCTCAAGCCGAGCCAGGTAGTGCCGCGTATAGCCAATGGCATCGCGGTACTCGCCCTCGGCCGAGGGCAGGATCCAATTGTCGGCAGTAAAATTGAAGCGCGGCTCCGCCAGTGCCAGGTCCTCGTCCTCGGTGGACTGCGACTGCGAGCGACTGAAGGACTCGCGCATGGCGCGGGCCAGATCGCGGGACTGGATCAGGGCGCCGTATTCCCAGGCCGGCACATTATCCAGCCAGAGGCCGGGCGGGAAGCGGTCGTTATGCAGATAGCCACCCGGTTTTTCCAGCAGGGTCTCCATCACGCCAATCAGGGCTGCCGTGGTCGTCGAGCCGGTGGTCACCTCGCGGCCGCCCTCCGCCGCCAGCTCCCGGGCCTGTTCTCGCACATCGAAAGGCGCGGGGGTACGACTCCAGTAGATCCCCAACAGGACGGTAATCAGCAAGTACACGCCCAATGTGCCCAGTATCGCTGCGGCACGACCACCGAGTGCCGGCAGGCGGTCCCGCAGTGCCGCCCATTGCTCGCGCATTGCCTTCATACTCTGCTCCTTTCAGCCGCCCGGCTGATTCTCAGTGGTGGCCGTGGTGATCGTGCCCACCGCCCGCCTGCCGCCGAACCGGCGCGTCGATACAGTGTTCGCGCTCACTACTGTGCAGGCACAGGCGCACAGTCTCGCCTTCGCGCGGCATCGCCTCCAGCTCCAACAGCATCAGGTGCAGACCACCGGGCTGGAAGCGCAGTACCTCCCCCGCCGGGACCGTAACCTGGTGACGCTGGCGCATGCGCGACATGCCATCTTCCTGCAGAGTGTCGTGCATTTCCACGCGACCCGCACCCGAGGCGCTGGCAGCGTCAACGGTGACCGGCTCACTGCCCGTATTGTGTACGACCAGGTAGGCGGCGGTCGCCGGCTGCCCCGGCGGCAGTGCGCGCACCCAGGCATCGCTCAGCTCCAGTGCGCCCTGCGCCATTGCCGCCTGCCCGGCCAATGCCAGAACACCTGCACCCAATCGTGCTGCCCATCGTTGCATGCCTGCCTCCCTGACCGTGGAAACTATTTGCCGTTTTCAGCGTCCGACCACTATACCATTTCCCCGGCACCCTCACGGTAGGCGAGCGGCGACAACTGCTACAATGCCGCCCCGTGTTAAGCCCCCTGACTCGAGGAACCCCCATGCGCGTCCTGCTCGCCTGCCTGATCCTGCTGTGCAGTGCCCACGGCCTGGCACAATCACCGCTGGCGCTGAATGGCGAGCGCGGCCTGTCGGCGGGGCCCGGTATCAACCGGGGCGGGCCGGATTTCCTGCCCGTGGAGCAGGCCTACCAGCTGGACATTCTTCCTCGCAACGACGGTACGCTGCAGCTGCACTGGGAAATTGCCGAGGGCTATTACCTGTACCGTCACGCCCTTGAATTCAGCCTGGTGGAGACCGCATCCGACGGCCGTTCCGCGCCCACTGGCAGCAGCGTGCCCCTGTCCTTTGACCTGCCGCCGGGGATCGCCAGTGAGGACGAGTTTTTCGGCGAGGTGGAGATCTACTACGACGAACTTAACTTGCGGCTGAAACCTGCCGCGACCCTGGACACGGGGCACCTGACCGTGCGCTACCAGGGCTGCGCCGACGCCGGGCTGTGTTACCCGCCGCAGATACAGAGATTCCGCCTGGATTTTGATGCGGGCACGGCAACCCTCCTGACGACGCCGGAACCCGCAGGAGCAACCGTACCAGGGGCCGAAAGCCCCGGCACCGGCACCCTGCCGTTGATGCTGCTGCTGGCCTTCGCCGGGGGCATCATTCTCAACCTGATGCCCTGCGTGTTCCCCATCCTGTCCCTGAAAATTCTCAGCTTTGCCAGCAGTGACAGTGGCGAAAGCACTCGCCACGCCTGGCTGTATACCGCCGGGGTGATCGCCAGCTTTCTGCTGGTGGCGGCAGTGCTGCTGGCCCTGCAGGGTGCCGGACGCGCAATTGGCTGGGGCTTTCAGTTGCAATCCCCGCTGTTCGTGGTGTTGCTGGCCTGGCTGTTCCTGGTCATGGGCCTGTCGCTGTCCGGCATGCTGCAGCTCGGGGGCCGCCTGATGAATGCCGGCAGTGGCCTGGCGGCCCGGCAGGGACCCGCGGGCAGCTTCTTCACCGGGGTCCTGGCGGTGCTGGTCGCCAGTCCCTGCACTGCGCCGTTCATGGGCACCGCCCTGGGGTTTGCCATCACCCAGCCAGCCTTCGTGGCACTGCTGGTCTTTGCCGCCCTGGGCGCCGGCATGGCGGCCCCCCTGGTGCTGCTCAGCTATAGCAGTGCCGCGCGTCGCTGGATGCCCCGTCCGGGCGCCTGGATGGAGAGCCTCAAGCAGTTCCTGGCCTTCCCACTCTACGCCAGCGCCATATGGTTGCTGTGGGTCGCTGGCCGCCAGGCCGGAGTGGACGCCATGACGGCGGCCCTGGCCGGGGGGCTACTGATCGCCCTGGCGCTCTGGCTCTGGCGCGACACGCTCTGGCGGCGATTGCTGGCGGTGGTCGTGCTGGCCCTGGGCCTGGCGGTCGGCCTCAGCGGTGTCAGCGGCCAGAGTGGGCGCCCGGCAGCGGGTCTCGCCGAGGCGACTCACGCCGCCTGGTCTCCCGAGCAAGTGGCGCGACTGCAACAGGCCGGCCGCCCCGTGTTCGTCGACTTTACCGCGGACTGGTGCATTACCTGTCTGGCAAACGAACGCACGGTGCTGGAAACCGCCCCGATCCAGGCCGCCTTCGCGGCACGCAATGTCGCCTACCTGGTCGCGGACTGGACCCACGAGAACCCCGCCATTGCCGACTTCCTCCGCCAGATGGGGCGCAGCGGCATCCCCCTGTACCTGCTCTACCCCGGCGAGCCCGGCGCCGAGCCCAAGGTACTGCCGCAACTCTTGAGTCGCGGCATGGTACTGGATGCACTGCAAAGCCTACCCAAACCTGCCGCCGGCACCGCTGAAACAATCCCGGCACGTTAGGCGACGTTCATTACATTTACTCGAATCGCGGCAATCCGGCACCGAAGCGTGCCGCCGCCGCCGCCATTTCCCAAAAAACTGCTAACTTCCTGCAACTCGCAGCGAACTCGCGTGATATAACCGCAAAAGGGATTGTCGTGGACAGCGGCAAGGATTTGCGCGAGAATCCGCCCAACAGCTCCGAGCCGGAAACCGACCGTTATGGCCACGATTCTCGTTCTGCACGGCCCCAACCTGAACCTGCTGGGCACCCGCGAGCCCGGGGTTTACGGGCACACAACGCTGGAAGATATCAACCGCCGCCTGTCGGAAACCGCGCGCGGGCAGGGTCACCACCTGCTGGCCATGCAAAGCAATGCCGAATACGAGCTGATTGAACGCATTCAGGAAGCGCCCCGGGAGGGCGTCAACTTCATCCTGATCAATCCTGCCGCATTCACCCACACCAGCGTCGCCCTGCGGGATGCGCTGCTGGCGGTAGACCTACCCTTCATTGAAGTCCATCTGTCCAACACCCATGCCCGCGAATCTTTCCGACATCACTCCTACTTCTCCGATGTCGCTGTGGGCGTGATCTGCGGGCTGGGAGCGGACGGCTATGAATTCGCACTGCAGGCGGCCATGCGGCGCCTGGCACAGTCATAAACGCAAAACCAGAGAGGCCCGACATGGATATTCGCAAAGTCAAGAAGCTGATCGAGCTGTTGGAGGAATCCAACATCGATGAAATCGAGATCAAGGAAGGCGAGGAATCGGTGCGCATCAGCCGCAACAGCGCACAGCCCATGATGACCTACGCCCACCCGCCGGCACCGGCACCGGCGCCACAAGCGGCCGCCCCACAGGCACCGGCACCGACCGCACCTAGCGCGCCAGAGCCGGCAGCCGAGGCACCCGCGACTAGCGGCAAGACCATTAATTCGCCCATGGTCGGCACCTTCTACCGTGCACCGTCCCCGACCTCCGCGGCATTTGCAGAAGTGGGGCAGACGGTGAAGGTCGGTGATGTGCTGTGTATTGTGGAAGCCATGAAGATGATGAACCAGATCGAAGCCGACAAGGCGGGCACCATCGAGGCCATCCTGGTGGAAAACGGCGAGCCCGTGGAGTTCGACCAGCCCCTGTTCTCCATCGTCTGAACCCCGACCGCTGTATCGACCAGAGGAACAGAACATGGCCAAGCTGAACAAGGTGCTGATCGCCAACCGCGGCGAGATCGCCCTGCGCATACTCCGCGCCTGCAAGGAGCTGGGCATCCATACGGTGGCAGTGCACTCCAAGGCTGACCGCGAACTGATGCACGTACGACTGGCGGACGAGTCGGTCTGCATCGGTGCCGCTGCCTCCACCGCGAGCTACCTGAACGTCCCCGCCATCATCAGCGCCGCGGAAGTTACCGACGCCGACGCCATTCACCCCGGCTATGGCTTCCTGGCGGAAAACGCCGATTTTGCCGAGCAGGCGGAAAAGAGCGGTTTCATTTTCATCGGCCCGAAGGCCGACACTATCCGCTTGATGGGGGACAAGGTGTCTGCCATCGAGGCGATGAAGAAAGCCGGGGTGCCCACCGTACCCGGCTCCGACGGCCCGCTGAATGACGATCACGAACGCACACTGACGATCGCCCGGCGCATCGGCTTCCCCGTCATCGTCAAGGCGGCCGCCGGTGGCGGCGGGCGCGGCATGCGCGTGGTGCACAACGAGGCAGCTCTGCTCAACTCGGTGCAGCTGACCCAGTCCGAGGCCGCCGCAGCCTTCGGTTCCGGTGTGGTCTACCTGGAGAAGTACCTGCAGAAGCCCCGCCACGTGGAAATCCAGGTACTGGCGGACGGCCAGGGCCAGGCGATCCACCTGGGCGATCGCGACTGCTCCCTGCAGCGCCGTCACCAGAAGGTCCTGGAAGAAGCGCCGGCCCCGGGCATCCCGGACGACAAGCGCCGCGAGGTCGCCGAGGCCTGCGTCAACGCCTGCCTGGAAATCGGCTACCGCGGCGCGGGCACCTTCGAGTTTCTCTACGAGGACGGTGAGTTCTACTTCATCGAGATGAATACCCGCGTCCAGGTGGAGCACCCGGTCACCGAGATGATCACCGGCGTCGATATCGTCAAGGAGCAGTTGCGCATTGCCAGCGGCGAAGCCCTGGGCATACGTCAGGAAGAGGTGCGCTTCCGGGGGCACGCCTTCGAGTGTCGCATCAACGCGGAAGACCCGCGCAGCTTCATGCCCTCCCCCGGCAAGGTAACCCACTTCCACTGTCCGGGCGGCCCGGGCATCCGGGTGGACTCACACCTCTACGACGGCTACACCGTACCGCCCTTCTACGACTCCCTGATTGCCAAGGTGATCAGCTACGGCGAGACCCGCCAGGGCGCCCTGGCGCGCATGCGCTCGGCGCTGGACGAACTGGTGATCGAAGGCATTCGCACCAATACGGCCCTGCACCGGGACCTGGTGCGCGATGGCGCCTTCGCCGAAGGAGGAGTGAGCATCCACTACCTGGAAAGCCTCCTGGACGAAGGCGCGTGACCTGGCTGCAACTGCGCCTGGACACCGATCCGGAACACGCCACCACCCTGGAGGACGCCCTGCTGGAAGCCGGGGCGGTGGCGGTTACCCTGGAAGACAACGCCGATGAACCGGTGCTGGAACCGGGGGTCGGGGAAACGCCACTCTGGCGCCAAACCCGGCTCACGGGACTGTTTCCCGCCGACACCGACATGCAGGCCGTACTCGGCATGCTGCCGGAGGCCCTCCTCGCCGACTGCAACCAGCGGGTGGAAATCCTGGAAGACAAGGACTGGGAGCGGGAGTGGATTCGCCACTACCAGCCGATGCGCTTCGGCCGCCGCCTCTGGGTCTGCCCCAGCTGGCTGGAGCCGCCGGAACCGGAAGCGGTCAACCTGCTGCTCGACCCTGGCCTGGCCTTTGGCACCGGCACCCATCCCACCACCGCCCTGTGCCTGACCGAACTGGACAGCCTGGACCTCGCGGGTGCGGACATCGTCGATTACGGCTGCGGCTCCGGCATCCTCGCCGTCGCCGCCCTCAAGCTGGGTGCCCGGCAGGCACTGGGCGTGGACAACGACCCACAGGCTCTGGACGCCAGCCGCGACAATGCGGCCCGCAACGGCGTCGCCAGCGATGACTTCACTGTGGTCTTGCCGGGAGATGGCGCTATTGGCGCGTGGCGGGGGCGGGCCGATGTGGTGGTGGCGAACATTCTGGCGGGGCCGCTGGCGGCGCTCTCAGAGGAGCTGCTGGGCCTGCTCAAACCGGGGGGCACACTGCTGCTGTCGGGCCTGCTGGACACCCAGGCCGAAGCCCTGATCGCACACTACCAGCCCACACTGCAGCTGGTCGTTGCCGGCGAGAAAGAGGGCTGGGTCTGCCTGCGGGGTGAAACGCCCTAGAAGTGGTAGCTGCTGCGGGTCATCACCCGGGCCACGGCACTCATCACATCCTTCACCGGCTGCGGGAAATCGGCACCGCCGGCATCCAGGGCATTCTGGCCGTGGCGCTCTTCATCCTCCAGCATCTGCTGCAGAATCAGCTGTGACTTGCGGTCGTCGTCGGGCAGCTGGCGCAGGTGGTCACGCAGATGGCGACAGACACGTTCCTCGGTTGCGGCGACGAACCCCAGGCTCCACTTGTCACCTACCGCCCCGGCGGTGGCCCCCAGCAGAAACGAGAGGCCGTACCAGGCAGGATTGAGCAGGCTAGGCTGACTGTCCAGCTCCCGGAGGCGCTCCGCGCACCAGGCCAGGTGATCCCCCTCCTCCCGTGCGGCCTGGCGCATCTCCTCGCGCACTTCGGCCAGCTTCGCCGTCAGTGCCTGGCCCTGGTAGAGGGCCTGGGCGCAGACTTCGCCGGTGTGATTGACCCGCATCAGGCCGGCCACATGGCGGCGCTGGACCGGAGACAGATCGCCATCGCTGTGCCCCTCGGCCGGGGAGGGACGCGAGGGAGCCTGGGCGCGACGACTCAGGGTACGCAGCACCGTGTCAGCCTCGCCAAGCAGGCGATCGAGGGGATTGAGTTGTCGCGTCAGAGCCATGCTGTTACCTCGCTGCCTCAACCGGGCCGGCGAAAACCGCCGTAAGCCGCCACCTCAATGATAGCGAGCCACTGCACGCCAGCCAATATCGTGGCGCAGGGTCATGCCGTCCCACTGGATCTTCGCCACCGCCTCGTAGGCGTGGCGCTGGGCCGCCTCAATGTCGTCCCCCAGGGCGGTCACACAGAGCACGCGCCCGCCGCTGGTAACCACCGCGCCATCCTTCTCCGCTGTTCCCGCATGAAAGACCTTGACCGTCTCCGGTTGCGGCGCATCCAGACCCGAGATCGGCGTGCCCTTGTGGTAACTGCCGGGGTAACCCTGGGCCGCCAGTACCACGCCGAGCGCCGGGCGCGGATCCCATTTGGCAATGGCGGTATCCAGGGCGCCATCCAGGGCGGCGTTGCACAGTCCGACCAGGTCGGACTGCAGACGCAGCATGATGGGCTGGGTCTCGGGATCGCCAAAGCGACAGTTGTACTCGATCACCTTCGGCTCACCCTCGGGGCTGATCATCAGGCCGGCGTAGAGAAAGCCGGTGTAGGCATTCCCCTCCGCGGCCATGCCCTGCACCGTGGGCAGAATCACCTCGTCCATGATGCGCTGGTGCACCGCCTCGTCAACCACCGGGGCCGGCGAGTAGGCGCCCATGCCACCCGTGTTGGGGCCAACGTCGCCCTCGCCGATGCGCTTGTGGTCCTGGCTGGTGGCCATCGGCAGCACATGGCCGCCGTCGACCATGACAATAAAGCTGGCTTCCTCGCCCTCGAGAAACTCCTCGATCACCACCCGGCAGCCGGCGTCACCAAAGGCGTTGCCCGACAGCATGTCGACCACGGCGGCTTCCGCTTGCTCGAGCGTCTCCGCCACGATCACGCCCTTGCCCGCGGCCAGGCCATCCGCCTTGACCACGATCGGCGCGCCCTGCTCGCGCAGGTAGGCCAGGGCCGGCTCGACCTCGGTGAAGTTGGCGTAGGCGCCCGTGGGAATGCGGTGACGCGCCAGGAAGTCCTTGGTGAAGGCCTTGGAACCCTCCAGCTGGGCGGCCCCCTTCGAGGGTCCGAAGCAGCGCAGGCCGCGCGCCTGGAAGAAGTCGACAATGCCTTCGACCAGCGGCGCCTCGGGACCCACGATGGTCAGGGCTACACCCTCGCGCTCGGCAAAATCCGCCAGCCCGGCAAAGTCCATCACGTCGATGGCCACATTCTCCAGCCCGGGCTCGCGCGCGGTACCAGCATTGCCCGGCGCCACAAAGACGCTCTCCACCTGGCTGGACTGGCTGGCCTTCCAGGCCAGGGCGTGCTCGCGGCCACCGCTGCCGATAACAAGTACTTTCATCTGCTGACTCCGGGAACTCAGTGGCGGAAATGGCGCATGCCGGTAAACACCATGGCCATGCCGTGCTCGTCGGCCGCCGCGATCACTTCCTCGTCACGGATCGAGCCACCCGGCTGTATCACCGCCGCAATCCCCGCCTGGCCGGCGTTGTCGATGCCGTCGCGGAAGGGGAAGAAAGCATCCGAGGCCATGACCGAGCCGCGCACTTCCAGGCCCGCGTGCTCCGCCTTGATGGCGGCGATGCGCGCGGAATTCACCCGGCTCATCTGACCGGCACCGACACCCACGGTCTGGCCGTTGCGGGCGTAGACAATGGCATTCGATTTGACGAACTTGGCCACTTTCCAGGCGAACAGCAGGTCCCGCAGTTGCTGCTCATCGGGCTGCACCTTGCTGACCACCTTGAGGTCCTCCGGGCCGACCATGCCCAGGTCGCGATCCTGCACCAGCAGACCGCCATTGACCCGTTTGTAATCCAGTGCCGGTACCGGCGCGCCCCACTCGCCGCAGGCGAGCAAACGCACGTTCTTTTTCTCGGCAACCGCGGCCCGGGCCTCCGGGCTCACGCTCGGCGCGATGATGACCTCCACGAATTGCCGATCGACGATGGCTTTTGCCGTCTGCGCATCCAGCTCGCGGTTGAAGGCGATGATGCCGCCAAAGGCGGACTCGGGATCGGTGGCAAAGGCCAGCTCGTAGGCCTCGCGGATACTCGCCGCCACCGCCACACCGCAGGGGTTGGCGTGCTTGACTATCACGCAAGCCGGAACCTCGAAGTTTTTCACGCACTCCAGGGCGGCGTCGGTGTCGGCGACATTGTTGTAGGACAGCTCCTTGCCCTGCAGCTGCGTGGCCGTGGCAATGCCCGCCTCCGCCGGTCTGGCCTCGACATAGAAGGCCGCCTGCTGGTGGGGGTTCTCGCCGTAACGCATCTCCTGCACCTTGTGGAACTGGGTGTTGAAGGTGCGCGGAAAGCTTTCCGAGCCACCGGGTACCTGGCGGCCGAAATAATTGGCAATGGCGCCGTCGTAGGCCGCGGTGTGCTCGTAGGCCTTGATCGCCAGGTCGAAGCGGGTCGCCAGACGGGTGGCCCCCTGATTGGCGCGCATTTCTTCGAGGATACCGGCGTAATCGCTGGCATTGACCACAATGTTCACCCAGCGATGGTTCTTCGCCGCGGCCCGCACCATGGTTGGACCGCCGATATCGATATTTTCGATGGCATCCTCGAGGCTGCAGTCAGGCTTGGCCACCGTCGCCTCGAAGGGGTAGAGATTGACCACCACCATGTCGATGCCCCGAATGTCGTGCTCGGCCATCACCGCATCATCTTGTCCCCGCCGGGCGAGAATGCCGCCGTGGACCTTCGGATGCAGGGTCTTCACCCGGCCGTCCATCATCTCCGGAAAGCCGGTGTAGTCGGAGACCTCGGTCACGGCGAGGCCCTCCTCGCGCAGCAGGCGGTAGGTGCCGCCGGTGGAAAGCAGCTCCACACCGTGTTCGGACAGGCCGCGGGCAAAATCGACGATGCCGGATTTGTCGGACACGCTGATCAGCGCGCGGGTGACGGGGACGAGTTGGGGGTCGCTCATGGAGTGGGGCTACCTTTCAGCGTTTGTCGGTCAGGAGGTCGTATTGCTTAAGTTTCTTGCGCAGGGTGCCGCGGTTGAGGCCGAGCATCTGCGAGGCGCGGGTCTGGTTCTGGCGGGTGTAGGCCATGACCTCCCGCAACAGGGGGGCCTCGACCTGGGCCAGTACCAATTGGTAAAAATCCGTTGTCATCTGCCCGTCGAGCTCAGCCAGGTAGGTGCGCACGGCCCGGGTAACGGCGTCGTAGAGAGCCCCTCCCTCACCGGCATCATTGGCGGATTCAGCCATCGGGGCAAGGCTGGCCAGGGTATCGGCCTGGTTCATGCTGCTTTGTCCTCTCGTTCTGTGAGGTCGGCCGCGAGGCGGTCGATCCATTGTAGTTGTTCGCTGGCACACTCCAGGGCATTGAAGGCCCGGCGCCAGGGGGCCAGCTGACCGTGTTGCTGGAGGTACCAGCCAACGTGCTTGCGCGCGATGCGCAGGCCCATGAAGTCCCCGTAGAAGGCGTGTAGGCCGAGGGTGTGCTCCCGCAGCAGAGCAAACTGCTGCGAGAGCGACGGGTCCGCGGGGAGATGGCCGGTCGCCAGATAGGCGGCAACCTGACCACACAACCAGGGGCGCCCCTGGGCAGCCCGACCGATCATCACCCCAGCTGCCCCGGTGTGCGCCAGGACCGCCGCCGCCCGCTGCGGCGAGTCAATCTCGCCATTGGCAAGAACCGGAATATTCACCGCCTCGACGATCGCCGCAATGGTGTCGTATTCCACCTCGCCCTTGAACGCGCAGGCGCGGGTCCGACCGTGCACGGCGAGGGCCGCGATACCCGCATCCTCAGCGATACGGGCGATACTGACGCCATTGCGCTGCTCGGGGCTGGGGCCGGTGCGAATCTTCAGGGTGACCGGGATATCCACAGCGGCCACCGTGGCCACCAGGATGTCCCGCACCAGGGCCTCGTCGGCCAGCAGGGCGGACCCGGCGGCCTTGCGGCAGACCTTCTTCGCCGGGCAGCCCATGTTGATATCGATGATCTCGGCACCGAGCGCCGCATTGTAGCGGGCGGCCTCCGCCATCTGCTGCGGGTCGCTGCCGGCGATTTGCACCGATCGCGGCCATACCTCCCCGTCGTGACGCAGGCGCTGGCGGGTCTTGTTGCTGTCGCGGAGGTCGGGGTTGCTGGTCACCATCTCCGAGACCACCAGCCCCGCACCCAGGCGCGCGCAGAGGCGCCGAAAGGGCAGATCGGTCACCCCGGCCATCGGCGCCAGCGCCACGGGGTTGGACAATGTATAGGGTCCGATCTGCAGCATGGGGTCGCAGGGCAAAACGTGGTCTATGGGGGGCCAGAATGATACGCCAGTGCCCCCGCAGGGGAAAGGCCGATCGCACAAAATTTCGCCAATCCGGGACGCTTGCCCCGAAGTCGGCGCTCAGGGCGCCTCCTGCACCTCGAAACTGTGGCTCATGGCCACGCCGGCGGCGCCCAGCATGATCGAGGCGGAACAGTACTTCTCGGCGGACAGCTCCACCGCACGCTGCACCTGCTTTTCCTTGAGCGCCCTGCCGGTCACCACGAAGTGCAGGTGGATGCGGGTGAATACCGCGGGTACTGCATCGGCGCGCTCGGCTTCGATTTCCACGCGACAGTCCAGCACCTGCTGGCGGGACTTCTGCAGCATGCTCATGACATCGAAAGACGAGCAGCCGCCCACGCCCAGCAGGAGCATCTCCATCGGCCGCGGGCCGAGGTTGCGGCCGCCGTGATCCGGCGGGCCATCCATGACCACACTGTGTCCGCTCCCGGATTCGCCCAGGAACATGGCTCCATCAACCCACTTCACTGTCGCTTGCATGCCCGCCTCGGCCTCTCTGGAAAAGGGGCGCGAAGCTTAGCATAAGCCTGCACATTTGTTTTACTTGAGAATGATGTGCAGTACCATGCTGAGCTGACCCTACAGCGGAACGGAGACTGCTGTGTGCTGAAACCCCAGGTGACCCAGACCATCCCGCAGGTGGAGAGCTTCCTGCGCCACTGTGCGCGGCGGCAGTACCCCGCCCGCCACACCATCCTCCAGCAGGGAGCGAAAAGCGACTGTCTCTACCTGATCCTGGAAGGGTCGGTTTCCGTGATGGTGCAGGACGAGGCGGACAACGATCACATGATGGTGGTCAGTTACCTTAACCCGGGGGATTTCTTCGGCGAAATGGGCCTGTTCGGCGACTGTGACAATGTGCGCACCGCCATGGTGGTGGCCCGCAGCCGCTGCGAAGTCGCCGAGGTCTCCTACGAGCGTTTTCACCAGATCCGCAGCCAGTTTCCCGACATTCTCTTCGCCATTGCCAGGCAGCTCGGCAACCGCCTGCGCCTAACCACCCGCAAGCTTTCGGACCTGGCCTTCGTCGACGTCTCCGGGCGCATTGCGCGCACCCTGCTCGAGCTGTGCAAGGAGCCCGATGCCATGACCCACCCCGACGGCATGCAGATCCGCATTACCCGCCAGGAGCTGGGCAAACTGGTGGGCTGCAGCCGCGAAATGGCGGGGCGGGTGCTAAAGGCGCTCGAGGAGGAAGGGCTGATCTCCGTTTCCGGCAAGACCATCGTGGTGTTTGGTACGCGCTAGAAAAACAGCTCGCGAAGCCGCTCGCCGGGCTCCTCTGCACGCATGAAGGCCTCACCGACCAGGTAGCCATAAACCCCGGCATCGCGCATCCTGGCGACGTCCACGGCGCTGTGGATACCGCTCTCGGTAATCACCAGGCGCTCCCCGGGGATGTGCGGCAGCAGCTCGAGGGTGGTTTCCAGACGGGTTTCGAAGCTGTGCAAGTCGCGGTTGTTGATACCGATCAGCGGCGTGGCCAGCTCCAGGGCGCGGTCCAGCTCGGCGCGATCGTGCACTTCCACCAGCACGTCCAGCGCGTGCTCGGCGGCCGTTGCCGCCAGTTCGTGCATCTGGTCGTCGTCCAGGGCCGCCACGATCAGCAGGATGGCGTCGGCACCGATGGCGCGGGCCTCAACCACCTGCCAGGGATCAACCGTGAAATCCTTGCGCAGGACCGGCAGTTCACAGGCCGCCCGGGCCTCCTCCAAAAAGGCATCGGAACCCTGGAAAAAATCCACATCCGTCAACACAGACAGGCAGGCAGCACCGCCGCGCTGGTAGCTGCCGGCAATCTGCGCTGGGTCAAAATCCTCGCGAATCAGCCCCTTGCTGGGGGAAGCACGCTTGACCTCGGCAATCACCGCAGGCTCACCGGCCCCGGCACGCCGCTGCAGGGCCGCGGCAAACCCGCGCACGGGTGACTGCTCGCTGATGCGAGACTCCAGGCCACCCAGAGTCTCGCGCCGGCGCCGCTCGGCCACCTCTTCCCGCTTGCGGCCCAGAATACGCTGCAGAATGGTACTGCTCATGCCTCTTCCTCGGTGCGCGACATCAGCTGGGTGAAGTCGACGAATTCCTTGAGTTTCTCCATCGCCTGGCCGGTGGCAATCAGGTCTTCCGCCAGCGCCACCCCATCGGCAATGGTCGCCGCCAGACCGCTGACGTAGATGGCAGCACCGGCATTCAACGCGATCAGGTCCGCTGCCTTGCGCGCCAGCGGGTCGTCGTCACCGCCGAGGGCCGCCCTGATCAGGCGAGACGAGGCTTCGGCGCCATCCACCGCGAGCCCCTGCAAATCCCGGCGCTCCACGCCGAAATCCTCGGGGTTGATCCGGTAACTGGATACCGTTCCGCGCAGCAGTTCCGCGACGCGGGTACTGCCGGTGATGGAAATCTCGTCCAGGCCACCGTCGCCGTGCACCACCAGGGCGTGCTCCGCACCCAGCAGCTTGAGCACTTCCGCGATCGGCTCGCACAGAGCCTCGTCGTAGACCCCGATCACCTGACGTTTCACGCCCGCGGGATTGGTCAGGGGCCCCAGGATATTGAATACCGTTCGCATACCCAGCTCCCGGCGGGGGCCGATGGCGTGACGCATGGCCGTATGATGCGCCGGGGCGAACATGAAGCCCACGCCAACCGAGTCTATGGCACGGGCCACCTGCTCGGGACTCAGGTCCAGCGGCACGCCCAGGTTGGCCAGCAGGTCCGAGCTGCCCGAGGTGCTGGATACCGAGCGGTTGCCGTGCTTGGCGACCCTGGCGCCCGCTGCGGCGACCACGAATGTGGCCGCGGTGGAGACATTGAACAGGTTGGCGCCATCACCACCGGTGCCCACCAGGTCCACCAGGTGGTCGCCCTCGACCCTGACCGGAATGGCCAGCTCGCGCATCACCTGGGCGGCACCGGCGATCTCTTCGGCGGTTTCACCCTTCATGCGCAGGGCCACCAGCAAGGCGCCGATCTGGGCATCCCCCGCGCCCCCGGACATCACCGTGCGCATGACGCCGGCCATCTCCTCGCGGCTCAGATCCCGCCGCTCCACCAGCCGCGCCAGTGCCTCTTGCATCTCCATATATGCTCCTATTGTTCCAGGAAGTTGCGCAGCAGATCGTGGCCGTGGGCAGTCAGGATGGACTCCGGATGAAATTGCACCCCCTCCACGGCCAGCTCGCGATGGCGCAGCCCCATGATCTCATCCAGCTCACCGCTGTCCGTTTCGGTCCAGGCGGTGACCTCCAGGCAGGCGGGCAGGCTCCTCTTCTCCACCACCAGACTGTGGTAGCGGGTCGCCTCGAAGGGCTGGCTCAGCCCGCTGAACACGCCCTGGCCTCGGTGGTGAATCAGCGAGGTCTTGCCGTGCATCACCTGGCCGGCACGCACCACCTTGCCACCAAAGACCTGGCCGATACTCTGGTGCCCCAGGCAGATACCCAGGATCGGCAGCTTGCCGGCATAGCGGCGGATGGTTTCCATGGAAATGCCCGCCTCGTTGGGCGTGCAGGGCCCCGGAGAGATGACGATCCGCTCTGGGGACAGGCGCTCGATGTCATCGACGACGATCTCGTCATTGCGCACCACGGTCACATCCGCGCCGAGCTCGCCGAGGTACTGAACCACGTTCCAGGTAAAGGAATCGTAGTTGTCGATCATGAGTATTTTTGGCATTGCTAGCCCTCAGGTCCTGGAGCCGCCGTGCCGGAGAGTCATCTGCGATGCCTTGTCACCGGTTCGGCGGCAAGGCGCGGTCACAACCGCAACGACGAGCCGCTTCCTAGGGGAAGCGCCACCACATGGAGACTGTCATCGAAGCGGAACGGGCCATGGCAGACCTTGGTCGTGTTGATAGAAGGCCCGTATTCTAACATGCAGGCCCGGTTTGTCATCCGCCGGCATCGCGCCCGCAAGCGCTTTGCCTGCAGACCTGATCTCGCAAAATCAGCATGACATCAGCCCTTCCACTCGCTCAGGCAGGTTTTTCCAGCACCACCACATCCTGGAAGAAGGCACCCGGCCGTTCCTTCCAGTTGCCGGGCAGCAGATCCCGAACCCGCAGGCCACAGTCCTCGACCAGAGCCTGCCAGGCGTCCGAGTCAATGGCGATGGCCTGCTCGGGCACGTCGGCCCAGGCCGGACAACGCCAGCTCGAGGAGCCGTAGGCAGCCCGGTCAAACAGCCAGCGCGCCACGGGCAGTCCGTGAAAGCGCGAGGCAAGCCCTTCCGGCCGCGGCAGGCTGCGATGGTAGTCGTCGTCCAGCAGGAACAGGGTCACCAGGGCGCGGCCGCCCGGACGCAGGACCCGGGCGAGCTCGGCGAGGTAAAAGCGCGCTTCCTCCTCGCGAAAGTGCGTCCATACCGACAGTGCCGTCACCAGCTCGAAGCTGGCGTCATCCAGCGGCCAGGCCAGCGGCTCGGGCGTCTGCTCCGGCGCGTAGAACGGGTTGGCGGTGTCCAAGTGCAGGAAGTCGCAGGGCTGCCCGGCGTAGTGCTCCCGGCAAAACGCGACCTGGCTGGCGGAGACGTCGATACCGGTGTAGCGACCCTTGCCGACAAAAGGCTCGCTGGCGATGGCCAGCAGGCCCGACCCGCAGCCGACATCCAGCATCCGCAGGTCCTCCCGCCAGCCACACTGCTGGCCGATGAGCGCCTGGAAAATGCCGATGACATGGGCCCACTCGGCATAGCTGACCTTGCCGCCGCGGCGATGGCGCTCCGCGGGAATCCGCCCCAGGTTGCGGCTGCGCAGGACCCGTTTGCGATCGAGAGGCAGGTAGAGCGCGTCCAGTTCACTGTAGGGGTCGGCGCTGTCCGCAAACAGCGCCTGCAGCCGCTCCGGGAGGCTCATTCCTGCTCGAGCCCCGCGAGCACCATGGAGGCGGCCCGGAACATGGCCCGGGCCTTGTTGTGGGTCTCCTTCCACTCCAGCCGCGGGATGGAGTCCGCCACTACCCCGGCGCCGACCTGCACATAGAGTGTTTCGTTCTTGATCACCGCGGTGCGAATGGCAATTGCGGTATCCATTTCCCCCGCCCAGGACATATACCCCACAGCACCACCGTAGACCCCGCGTTTCACCGGTTCCAGCTCGTCGATGATTTCCATGGCGCGTATTTTCGGCGCACCACTCAGCGTGCCCGCAGGCAGGGTTGCCCGCAGCACGTCGAGGGCCGACTTGCCCGCCTGCAACTGGCCGCAGACGTTGGACACGATATGCATGACGTGGGAATAGCGCTCGACCGCCATCTGATCGGACACCACCACACTGCCGGTCTCCGCGATGCGGCCAATGTCATTGCGCCCCAAATCAATCAGCATCAGGTGCTCGGCAATTTCCTTGGGATCCGCCAGCAACTCTTCTTCCAGTGCCCGGTCCTCGGCCTCGCTGCGACCGCGGCGCCGGGTCCCCGCCAGGGGGCGCACCGTCACCTCTCCGTGCTGGAGACGGGCCAGGATCTCCGGCGAGGAGCCGACGATATGAAAGTCCCCCAGGTCCAGGTAGTACATATACGGGGAGGGGTTCAGGTTGCGCAGGGCGCGGTAGAGATTCAGCGGTGGCGCCGCGAAGGGCACCTCGAGGCGCTGGGAGGGCACCACCTGCATCACGTCGCCCGCCAGCACGTAGGCCTTGATCCGCTCTACCATGTCGGCGAACTGGGGTTCGGTGAAATGCGAGCTGGCGGCCGCTTCCAGGGCGTCGCTGTCGGCACCGTGCAGGGCCACGTCCGGCAGCGGCGGCATCGGCTCCCGCAGATGCCGGGCCAGTTCAGCCAGGCGTGCCTGGGCCGCAGACAGCGCGTCCGGCACCTCCGGGTCGACGTTGACCACCAGGCGAATGGTCCCCGACAGGTTGTCGAAGACCAGCACCTCTTCGGAGAGCATCAACAGGATGTCCGGATTGCCCAGTTCGTCCGGCGGAGCGCCGTCGCGCAGCCGCGGCTCGACATAGCGCACGGTGTCGTAGCCGAAATAACCCACCAGCCCGCCATGGAAAACCGGCAGGTCCGGCTGCGGCGCCACCCGGTAGCGCTCCTGGAAGGCCTCGACAAAGGCCAGCGGATCCTCCTCCTCGCGCGATTCCGTGACCGTTCCGTCCACCAGCACATCCACCTGGTGGCCAGTGACGCGCAAGAGAGTCCGGCAGGGCAGGCCAATGATGGAGTAGCGGCCCCACTTCTCACCCCCCTGCACCGACTCGAAGAAATAGGAATAGGGCCCCTCGGCCAGCTTGCGATAGGTGCTGACCGGCGTTTCCAGGTCGGCCAGCACCTCGATGCTGATGGGTATGCGGTTGTAGCCCTGGGCCGCCAGGGCGTTGAAGTCGTCCGGGCTCATCGATCCACCTCGGCCAGGGCGCCGCGCATCTGCTCAATGACTGCCTGGTAATTCGGCTGGTTGAAGATGGCCGAACCGGCGACAAAAGTATCCGCGCCCGCCGCGGCGATCTCCGCGATATTCTTCGGCGATACGCCGCCGTCGATTTCCAGGCGAATGTCGTAACCGGAAGCATCGATCAGCGCGCGCGCTTCGCGCAACTTGTCCAGGGTGGCGGGAATGAAAGATTGCCCCCCGAAGCCCGGGTTCACCGACATCAGCAGGATCACGTCCACCTTGTCCATCACGTAGCGCAGGACATCCAGACCCATGTGCGGGTTGAACACCAAGCCGCTCTTGCAGCCGGCGTCCCGGATCATCTGCAGTGAACGATCGACGTGAGTCGATGCATCCGGGTGAAATGTGATCCAGCTGGCCCCGGCCTCGGCGAAGTCGCCGATCAGCCGGTCCACCGGGTCGACCATCAGGTGCACATCAATCGGCGCGGTGACGCCGTGCTTGCGCAGGGCCTTGCAGACCATCGGCCCGATGGTCAGATTGGGCACATAGTGGTTGTCCATCACGTCGAAGTGCACCACATCGGCACCGGCAGCGAGCACGTTGTCCACTTCCTCGCCCAGGCGGGCAAAATCGGCGGACAGGATGGAGGGAGCGATCAGGTAGTCGCGCATGGCAGCCTCGAATTTCACGCTAGTCAAGGGGCGGCAGTTTACCGGAATGACCGCGTCGCGTCGCCTCCGGCCAGGGCCGCATCCAGGGCCGCCAGCCGCTCGGGGGTGCCGATATCCGCCCACTGCCCCGGGTACCGCTCGCCCTCGAGGCGCCCCTCGGCTATTGCGGCGTCCAGCAGCGGACGCAGCGGCCTCTCACCCGGCGCAAGACCGGCAAAAAAGGCGGGGGTGTACACCCCCAGCCCCGCGTAGGTAAACCCTGCCTGACTCCCGGCGCGCGCCTCGACGCGACCGGACGGGGACAAACGGAAGTCCCCCAGGGGGTGCTGGGGCGGGTTGTCCACCAGGACCAGGTGGGCGCGCCCTGGGGCAAGCCGCCGCCGGTCGCGCAGGCGTGCCAGCGGATAATCGGTCCAGACATCGCCGTTGACCACCAGAAAGGGCGCGTCGCCCAGTAGCGGCAGCGCGCGCTGGATACCACCGGCGGTTTCCAGTGGCCGCTCCTCCCGGGACCACTGGATGGCGACCCCCCAGGCACTGCCGTCACCGCAGAAGGCCTCCACCTGCTCCGCCAAATGCGAGACATTGATCACCACTTCGCGAAAGCCCGCCGCTGACAGCCGCAGGAGATGATGCTCCAGCAAGGCCTTGCCCCCGGCCCGCAACAGGGGCTTGGGCGTATGCTCGGTCAGCGGCCGCATGCGCTTGCCCAACCCGGCAGCGAGGATCATCACCTTCATGCGCCGGCCTCGCACCACCAGTGCTGGCGCCGAGCTGAGGGCAGCACACGCCGGACGAACCAGTCCTGGAAGCGGGCCACCGCGGGCTCGTCACCGGCATGGGATTGCAGCACCGCTTCAATATGGCAGAGCACCCGCGGCAGATCCTCCAGGTAAGCGTGTTTGTCATCGCGCAGGGAAAGACGGGCAAAGGTGCCCAGGACCTTGAGATGGCGCTGCAGCCCCATCCAGTCCAGCCAGCGAAGCCAGGTACGGTCATCCACCTGCGGCAGCAGCCCCGCAGCAAAAAGCCGATCGCGATGCTCCAGGGCCCAGGTCGTCACCCGCGCCTCCGGCCAACGCAGGTAGCAGTCGCGCAGCAGGGACACCAGGTCATAGGTGACCGGCCCGACGACGGCGTCCTGAAAATCGATCACGGCGAGACTGTCATCCGCCAGCACCATCAGATTGCGACTGTGGAAATCCCGGTGCACGAATACCCGTGGCTGGGCCAGCGCACTGCCCACCAGCAGGCCATCCAGTTCGTGCAACAGGCGCTGCTCGGCGGGGGACAGCGTCAGGCCCAGCAGACGCTCGCAGAACCATGCAGAAAAGCGCGACAGCTCCTCCAGCAGCAGAGGGCTGCCGTAGTCGGGCAGGTCCAGACTGTCCAGCGGCAGTGCGGCGAAGTGCAGCAGCACCGACCCCGCCCGGGCATACCAGTCATCCACATTGCGCGCATCGAGGCGCGGCAGCAGCAAGCCGTCGCCCAGGTCCTCCAGCAGCAGGTAGCCCCGCGACAGGTCCACCGCCTGCAAGGCGGGAACGCGGATCTCCGCATCCGCCAGAAGGCGGCGCACGGACAGGAAGTCGGCATTTTTCTGCGAGTCCGGGGGAGCATCCACCAGCATCACGGAGGCTCCGCCTTCGTGCCGCAGGCGAAAATAGCGGCGGGCACTGGCATCACCGGTCACCGCCTGCACCGCGACCCGGGAGGGCTCCGCGTCCAGATGGGCCAGGGCCCAGGACAGCAGCTCCGGTGACAGCGACGCACTCGACACAATGAACTCCCCCGACAAAAAGTCCCGGACATCGACCGGGTGATGCATTATCATCGCGATTTACGCCAGAAATTGCACCCCCGGCCCAATGACACTGGACCCACCAAGCCTGCCAAGCCCCCCTGTCCCGCCCGGTCGCGGCATGACCGCGCGATGGCGACCGCTTTGTCTCGCCGTCGGCCTCCTGGCCGCCGCACAGGGCAGCGCCCAGAATACCGCCGCGCAACTCGACTGGGTCGACGCCAGCCAACTTCCGGAAGAGAAGCAGGACGCCCGCTGCCGACAGTGCGGCGGCGCCTATGTCGACCCCCTTGCCGACAGCCCGCAGGGGCCGCCAGAGGAGTCGGATATCCGTGCCCGCGCCAGCCAGTCCGAATTGCAGGGGGACGACGTCTACCTGCGCGGCAGCGTCAGCGTCGACCAGGGCTACCGTCAGTTGCGCGGAGAAGACGCCTACTTCGATCGCACGGAGCGCGAAGGCAAGGTCAGTGGCGGCATCACGCTGCGCGAGCCCGGCGTCCTGCTGCGCGGCCAGGAGGCCAACTTCTCCGCCGACACCGGTGCCGCCAGCATCCAGGACAGCGAGTTCGTCCTCCACCAGCAGCACCTGCACGGCAGCGCCGCGCAGCTGCGCCGCGACCCCGAGGGTTTGCTCAGCATCGAAGAAGGTGAGCTCTCCTACTGCGCGCCGGACGATGTCGACTGGGCCATCCGCGCGGGGCAGATCGACCTGGACCTGGAAGAGGGCCTGGGCACCGTGCGCCACGCCCGGCTGCTGGTACGCGATGTGCCGGTGCTCTACCTGCCCTGGCTGCGCTTTCCCCTGGACGACCGGCGCCGCACAGGCTTCCTGTGGCCGGATATCAGCTCGGACACCAATGGCGGGCTGGACATCGCCACACCGATCTACTTCAACCTGGCCCCCAACTACGACCTGCTCTACACCCCGCGCTTCATCCAGGAACGCGGCACCAACCACGAGCTGGAGGCGCGCTACCTGCACCCGCGCACCGGCTTCTGGAGCGTCGGCGGCAGCTACATGCCCAGTGACGACCGCTACTCCCGGGACCGACCACTGGCCAGCGACGACGAGGACCGCTGGCTGAGCCTGGTCAGGCACCACGGGCTGTTCGACGGCCGCTGGCGCTCGCGGGTCGATTACAGCCGGGTCAGCGACGTCGACTACTTCCGCGACCTGGACACCTCCAACCTGGACGCCAAGCGCCGCACCAGCCTGCTGCAGCTGGGTGCGCTGGACTACCTGGGGGAGGACTGGCTGGTGGGGGTCGAATTCCAGCAATTCCAGTCCCTGGCCGACGACATCAACAACGACTATCAGAAACTGCCCCAGATCACCGCCCGCTACCGCGGCGACAACATGCCCTTCGAGGTCGATCCGATACTGTTCAGCCAGTATTCCTACTTCGACAGCGACGAGGAGCGGGTGACCGGCCAGCGGCTCTACCTCGAGGGGGGCGCCACCTACCCGATGCTGTGGCAGTACGGCTTCCTCAAGCCCACGCTGAAATACCGTTACCTGGAGTACGAACTGCAGGACCTCGAGTCCCCGCAGGACAGCGACAGCCCGTCAGCCGGCTCCGCCCTTGCCAGCCTGGACGGCGGCCTGGTCTTCGAACGCAGCACCGAACTGTTCGACCGCGGCCTGCTGCAGACCCTGGAACCCCGCTTTTACTACCTGGCCAGCGAGTACGACGAACAATCGAGCCTGCCGGATTTCGACAGCGCCGAACTGACATTTACCTACAACCAGCTGTTCCGCGAGACCCGCTTTGCCGGCCGCGACCGTCTGGATGACGCCAATCAGCTGTCCCTCGGCCTGACCACCCGCTATATCTCCGACGAGGACGGCCGCGAGTACCTGAACGCCAGCATCGGCCAGATCTTCTATTTCAAGGACCGCCGGGTGCGCCTGGACCCGCGGGACGCAGCCCTGGATCAGTCCAGCTCGGAAGTTGCCGCGGAAGTGAATTTTACGCCCAACGACCGCCTCACCCTGCGCAACAGCCTGGTCTGGGACTCGGAAAACGGCAAGATGAACTCCGGCAACCTGCTCGCCAGCTACCAGCGGGAGGACGGCGCGGTCTTCAATGCCGGCTACTCCTACCGTCGCCCCCTGACCCTGGTCAACCGGGACCTGGTGACCGAGCAGGCCCACCTCTCCACTTACTATCCCATCAACGAGCGCTGGCGTGTGTTCGCCGCCCTGAACTACAGTGTCGAGGGCTCCACCAGCGTGGAAGACATGGTGGGAATCGAATACGATACCTGCTGCTGGCGCGTACGGTTCCTGCACTTGCGGTATTTTGACACCGCCCCCGGCCAGAATCCCGATTTCAGCGATCCGGATCTGGAACGCAAATACTCCACACAGGTCCAGATAGTGCTCAAGGGCATGGGCGGCTTCGGCAGCCGCGTCACCGGCCTGATGGAAGACATGATTCGAGGTTTTGACGACCGTGACTATTAGACAGCTTCTCTTGCCCCTGCTTGCCGCAGCCACCCTGCTGCTCTCTCTGCAGAGCCGGGCACAGATGGAAATGCTCGACCAGGTGGTGGCCATTGTCGACGATGACGTGATCATGGCCAGCGAGCTGCGCGAGCGCGTGCAATCGATCACCCAGACCCTGCAGACCCGCGGCGCCGAGCTGCCGCCTGAAGATGTGCTGATCCGGGAAACCCTGGACCGCCTGATCCTGGAAAGCCTGCAGCTGCAGCTGGCCCAGCGGGTCGGCGTACGTATCTCCGACGCCCAGCTGAACGCCGCCATGGAACGGGTTGCAGCCCAGAACCGCATGAGCCTGGAGGAATTCCGCCAGGCCCTGGAGGCCCAGGGCGAATCCTTCACTGCCATGCGCGAGCAGGTGCGCCGGGAAATGCTGATCCAGCAGGTGCAGCGGGGCAACGTCAACCAGCGCATCCAGCTCTCCGAACAGGAGGTGGAAAATTTCCTCGAGTCCAGCGAAGGCCAGAAACTGGTCCAGCCGGAGTACCGGGTGCTGCACGCCCTGCTGCCCCTCGACTCGGAGGCCAGTGAGGTCGAGGTCCAGGCAGCCCGGGAACACGTGCAGAGCCTGCTGCGCCGCATCCGTGCCGGCGAGGATTTCGGCGAAGTGGTCTCCGCCAGCGGCGGCGAGTACACCTTCACCGGGGGCGACCTGGGCTGGCGCAAACTGGAAGACATGCCCAGCCTGTTCGCCGATGTTGCGCCGGAACTGGACAAGGGTGAAACCTCCGATCCCATCCGCAGCCCCTCGGGCTGGCACCTGGTGCACATGGCCGACCGACAGGGCGGCGGCGAGCAGATCGTCTCCCAGACCCGCGTCCGCCATATCCTGATCCGCCCCTCGGAGATCCTCACCCCCGAAGAAGCGCGGGAAAAAGTGGCCGAGCTCAAGTCACGCATCGAAGCCGGCGAGGATTTCGCCGAGCTGGCCCGGGAGCACTCCGAGGACATCGGCTCCGCCACCGAGGGCGGCGACCTGGGCTGGACCATGCCGGGGCAGATGGTACCCGAGTTCGAAGCGGCGATGAACGACACCCCCGTCGGGGAACTGTCCGAGCCGGTGCGCAGCCAGTTCGGCTGGCACCTGCTGGAAGTGCTGGAGCGCCGCGAGCAGGACATGAGCCAGCAGGCCATGAAAAACCGCGCCATGGAAGTCCTGCACCAGCGCAAGTATGAAGAAGAGCTGGATGCCTGGCTGCGCAAGCTGCGCGACGAAGCCTTCGTCGACATCAAGTAAGGCCGCCGCGTGAGCCTCCCGCGCATCGCCATCACCGCCGGGGAGCCCGCGGGTATCGGGCCGGAGCTGCTGGGCATGCTGGCCCAGGAGCCCTGGGAGGCCGAACTGGTGGCCATCGGCAATACGAGTCTCCTGGCCGAACGCGCCGCTGCGATCGGCCAGCCCCTGCAGCTGCGCGACGTCGACCCGGCGTCATCGCCACGCCGGCACCAGCCCGGTCAGCTGCCCTGCCTGGATATCCCCCTCGGCGCGCCTTCGCAGGCCGGGCAGCTGGACCCCGCCAATGCCCCGCATGTCTTGCACATGCTGGAGGCGGCAATCGACGGCTGTCTGGCCGGCGATTTTGCCGCCATGGTCACCGCGCCCGTGCAGAAATCCATTATCAACGAGGCCGGCGTCCCCTTCTCCGGCCACACCGAGTTCCTCGCCGAACGCACCCGCACACAGCAAGTGGTCATGCTGCTGGTAGCCGACTCGCTGCGGGTTGCCCTGGCTACCACCCACCTGCCGTTGTCCGAGGTACCCGGGGCCATCAGCGAGAGAAGCCTGGCTCGCACCCTGCACATCCTGCACCGGGACCTGGTGGGCAAGTTCGGCATTGCCGAGCCGCGCATCAGCGTGCTGGGGCTCAATCCCCACGCCGGGGAAGGCGGGCATCTGGGCCGTGAAGAGATCGAGGTCATCACCCCGGTGCTGGAAAGCCTGCGCCGGGAGGGCCTGCTGCTGCGCGGCCCCTTGCCCGCCGACACGGCCTTCAAACCGGACCTGCTGACGCAGACCGACGCCTACCTGGCCATGTTCCACGACCAGGGCCTGCCGGTGCTCAAATATGCCGGATTCGGCAATGCAGTGAATGTCACACTGGGCCTGCCAATTATCCGTACCAGCGTGGACCACGGCACCGCGCTGGAGCTGGCTGGCACCGGACAAGCCAGCATCGGCAGCCTGCGGGCAGCGGTGGACCTGGCCATCAGCCTGGCCGGGAAATCCCCGGGGCGGCCCCGGGAGGAGACTTAGGCGGTCTTTCCCGCCGGCGGCCCGGGCCGGTACTGCTCGAACACCGCTTTCGGTGTTCCCTCGGCTCGCAACTGCCCCCCCTCGATCCAGATCGCCCGGTCACAGAGCTTCTTCACCTGCGCTTCGGCATGGGAGACGAAGACCACGGTCTGGTCCCCGGAAATGCGCGCCTGCATGGCCTGCAGCGCCTTTTCACGGAAGGCAGCGTCACCGACGCTGAGCACCTCATCGATCAGCAGAATATCCACCCGCGTCATCAGTGCAGTGGTAAAGCTCAGACGTGCACGCATGCCCGACGAGTAGGTCTTGACCGGCTCATCGAAGGAATCGCCCAACTCCGAGAAAGCCTGAATCTCCGCCAGGAACGCCTGAGCTTCCCGCTTGCTGGCCCCCTGCAGCATTGCCGACAGCAGCGCATTGTCGCGACCCGACAGGGAGTCCTGAAAGCCCAGACCGAGACTGAGCAAGGCGCAGCTGCTACCCGGACGGCGCAAGACGCGGCCACTGACAGGACGGAAGATACCCGCCATCAGGCGCAACATGGTGGTTTTGCCGGCGCCATTGCGGCCGACGATGGCGAGGGTCTCGCCGCGGCGCAGCTGCAGCGACACCCGGTCCAGGATGTGGTGGACACCGTGATCGAAGCTGTCGCGCCGACTGCTGTAGTGATGGGAGACATCCTGCAATTCCAGCATGACCTCGCTGTCAGCAGGCATTGCCCCCCTCTCGCTGGCCAGACTCATGAGGTCACCACCTTCAGAGCCAGATACTCGCTACTGCGGCGCATCAGGCCAAGCATGAACAGAATGACGGCTATGCTCGCCGCGCCAATCCACAACAGGTGGCCCAGCTCCGGCGACACGCCCGCCATCAGGACCTGCCGATAGGCATCCACGATAAAGGCCAGCGGGTTGAGGGCCAGCACGGTTTCGGTCATGGCGGGGTCCGGCAGATCGCGAGGGTCCCAGAATATGCCCGATACAAAGAGCAGGAACACCATCCCCATGGACACGAGCACATGGAAATCAAACACCAGGCACACCAGGTAAGCCGCAATCAGGCTGCCGGCCACAATCATCAGGTAGTTGACCATCACTATCGGCAGCAGCCACGCCCAGCTGTCGGATACCGCATAGCCACTGCCCAGCACCACGGCGAACAACAGCGCGAACACCGCGGCCTGCTTGTAGAGCCCCTCCTGGATCACCGCGATGGGAAACAGGCTCTTGGGCACACTGATCTTGCCGATCAGGCCCTTGCCGTTGACGATGCTGCGCGAGGCCTGGGTCACCGACTTGGAAAACCAGATGAAGGTCAGCTTGCCGCACATCAGAAACACCAGAAAGTCCTCGCGACGGTTCTGCAGGATCAGCTCAAACACGACGTAAAACACCAGCACGTAGAGCAGCGGCTCAAGGATCCACCAGATGTAGCCGAAAAAGTAGCGCGAGGCATCCGCCTTGAGGGAAAGGCGGGCCATGGTGTCGACCAGGGTCAGGTAATGGCGAAGGGACATGGGAAGGACTGCGGTCGTGGCCAGTTCGGGCAGGGAGTATACCAGCTCTGTCGGCCTGAAATCGGTGCATAGCGCGGTGGACCACCGTACAATGGCGCCATGAAAACCACCCACACCCCCCGCAAGCGCTTCGGCCAGAACTTCCTCCAGGACGCCGGCGTCATAGCCGGCATCGCCAATGCCATTCACCCCCAGGCCGGTGACCACCTGGTCGAGATTGGCCCGGGGCAGGGGGCTCTGACTGCGGCACTGATCCGAGAGGATATCCGCCTGGACGCGATTGAGCTGGATCGCGACCTGCGCACGGGGCTGCTGGCAGCTTTCAGCATCTACCCCGGTTTCCACCTGCACAGCGCGGATGCCCTCAATTTTGATTTCGCCAGCCTGGCTCGGGACGGTGAGCCACTGCGAATCGTCGGCAACCTGCCCTACAACATTTCCACGCCACTGATTTTCCACCTGCTGGAATTCGCGCCGGTGGTGCGCGACATGCATTTCATGCTGCAGCTGGAAGTGGTACAGCGCCTGGCCGCCACCCCGGGCAACAAGCACTGGGGCCGCCTGGGCATCATGGCCCAGTACCATTGCGAGATCGAACACCTGCTGGATGTGCCACCCGAGGCCTTTTTCCCACCCCCCAAGGTGCAGTCGGCCGTTGTGCGCTTGACCCCCAGGCAGCACCGGCCCTGGGCGAATTGCGACGAGGCCCAGCTGGCGCGGGTGGTGCAGGCGGCCTTCGCCCAGCGCCGCAAGACACTGCGCAACAACCTCAAGGGCCTGCTTGACGAAACGCAGTTGCTGGCCATGGGGATCGATCCGGGTGCCCGGGCGGAAACTCTGGACATGCATGCTTTCATTGCCCTCGCCGGGGCACTGGAACAGGAGGAGACCTCGTCGTGAACCGCCCGGCCCCCCAGGACATCGACATACAGGTGGTCACCACCTACCTCCCGCGCCACTCGCGCCCGGATGCCGGCCAACATACCTTTGCCTACACCATTACCATTCACAACCACTGGGACCTGCCGGTACAGCTGCTGTCGCGCCACTGGGTCATTACCGATGCCGACGGCGACGTGCAGGAGGTGCGGGGCGAGGGCGTGGTGGGCGAGCAGCCGATCATCGCACCGGGCAGTTTCTTTCGCTACACCAGCGGAGCTACCCTGCCGACACCGGTTGGCTGCATGGAAGGCAGCTATACCTTCATCGTTGCCGACGACGATGACGTCGACCCGACGGCCCAGCCGGCCTTCGAGATCCCCATCCCGGCCTTTACCCTGGCCATGCCCAATGCCCTGCACTGAGGCCACCCTGTGCCCGCCCCCTGTTACATCCCCTCTACTGGCCTGGTCACCCTGAAACCCGCCGACAACACGACGAAGAGGCCGGCATGACTACCTGGGCCGTGGGCGACATCCAGGGCTGCCTGCCCGCTCTGCGCTGCGTGCTCGAGAAGGTCGATTTCCAGCCAGGCCGGGATGTGCTGTGGTCGGTGGGGGACGTGGTCAACCGCGGCAGCGACTGCCTGGGGACCCTGCGCTTTCTCTACGCCATGCGCGACAGCCTGGTGATGGTCCTGGGCAACCACGACCTGCACCTGCTGGCGACTGCGGCCGGAGCACGCGCCCTGTCGCCCTCGGATACTCTACGAGTGGTCCTCGACGCACCGGATCGAGACGCACTGCTCTCCTGGGTAGCCGAACGCCCCCTGTTGCACCGGGAACACGGCTACACCCTGGTACACGCCGGCATCCCGCCCCAGTGGTCGGTGCATGAGGCCGCCGCGCGGGCCCGGGAGGTGGAAGAGGCGCTGCGCAGCCCCCGGCGCGACGACTTCCTGCACAACATGTACGGCAACGATCCCGCCCTGTGGCGCGACGACCTCTCGGGAATGGCCCGCCTGCGGGTGATTACCAACTACTTCACCCGCATGCGCTTCTGCACGGCGGAGGGCGAACTGGACCTGACCAGCAAAGGGGACAGCCCCGACCCGCGCCCACCGGGTGCGCCCGCCGTCGGCCCCTGGTTCAGCCATCCGGGCCGAAAAAGCGCGGGGGAACGGATCATTTTCGGGCACTGGGCAGCCCTGCAGGGCAAGACCGGCGACCCGACACTGATCGGGCTAGACACCGGTTGTGTGTGGGGCGGCGCAATGACCCTCTACAACCTGGACACCGGCGAACGCGTCAGCTGCGACTGCTGAGCTAGCGCCTCTTCTGCTGCCGGGCGCCTGCCGCTACACTGCGCGCCATGCAAACCTATCTTGTTGGCGGCGCCGTCCGCGATACCCTGCTGGACTACCCGGTCATTGAGCGCGACTGGGTGGTGGTGGGCGCCACACCCGCCGAGCTGCTTGCACAGGGCTATACCCAGGTGGGCAAGGACTTCCCCGTGTTCCTGCACCCGGAAACGAAGGAGGAGTACGCCCTGGCCCGCACCGAGCGCAAGCGTGGCCACGGCTATACCGGCTTCGAGGTGCACTGCGACCCGGCGGTGACCCTGGAGGAGGACCTGCAGCGCCGCGACCTGACCATCAACGCCATGGCCCGGGATGAGCAGGGCCGTATCATCGACCCCTGGGGCGGGCAGCGCGACCTGGCAGAGCGCCTGCTGCGCCACGTATCCCCGGCCTTCGTGGAGGATCCGCTGCGGGTACTGCGCACCGCTCGCTTCGCCGCGCGCTACGCCCACCTGGGCTTTCGCGTGGCCCCGGAAACCCTCACCCTGATGACGGATATCGTCGCCCAGGGGGAGCTGGCCCACCTGCCCGCGGAACGCATCTGGGTGGAGATGGACAAGGCCCTCGGCGAGCGCAGCCCGGCGGTGTTCGTGCAGGTCCTGCGGGCCTGCGGGGCTCTCACGGCCCTGCTACCGGAGGTGGACGCCCTCTACGGGGTGCCTCAAAGCCCCGAACACCACCCGGAGATCGACACCGGCCTGCACACCGAACTGGTGCTGACCCAGGCCGCACGCTTGTCGCCGGACACCGACGTGCGTTTTTCCGCTCTGCTGCACGACCTCGGCAAGGCTCGCACACCGGAAGCGGAGTGGCCCCGCCATATTGCCCATGAGCGCCGCGGCGTTGCCCTGGTGCGGGAGGTCTGCGCGCGGCTGCGCTGCCCCAATGCCCACCGCGATCTGGCCCTGGCAGTCTGTGAATACCACCTGCTGGTACACCGCGCCCGGGAGCTGCGGGGCAAGACCCTGCTCAAGCTGCTGCGGGCCACCGGCGCCCTGCGCCAGCCGCAACGCTTCGAGGCCTTTTTGCTCGCCTGCGAAGCCGACGCGCGGGGCCGCACCGGCCTGGAAGCGCGCGACTACCCCCAGGGGGATTATCTGCGCGGCGCACTGGCCGAGGCTCAGACTGTCAGCGCCCGGGATTTTCTCGAGCAGGGCCTGCAGGGCAAGGCCCTGGGGCAGGCCATCGAAGCCGAGCAGGTAGGCCGGCTTGAGACCTACCGGCGCAAGCAGGTGCACGAAAAGGCAGACGGGGAGCAGACCGCGACCAATTCCGAGGACACAGCGAAATGATTCAAGCGACGCAGAACCCTGCAAGCCCTCGGCCCACGGCCCTGGTGACCGGCGGCGCCCAGCGCATTGGCGCCGCCATCGTCCGCGAGCTGCACCGGCGCGGCTTCACTATTGCCCTGCACTATCGCAGCTCTGCCGATGCCGCCGAAGCGCTGGCCGACAGCCTCAACCGGGAGCGCCCCGACTCCTGCCGCTGCTACCGCGCCGACCTGGCCAGACTTGATGAAATAGGGGCCCTTGCCAGCGAAGTCGGCGCGCACCTTGATGGTGGGCTGCAGCTGCTGGTCAACAACGCCTCCGGCTTTGAACCCACGCCCTTCGGCGAAGCCCAGGAGGCGGACTTCGATGCCATGCTGGCAAGCAACCTCAAGGGCCCCTTCTTTCTTACCCAGGCCCTGCTGCCCCTGCTGCGCACAGCTCAGGGCAACATCGTGAACATCATCGACACTCATGTGCAGCGCCCCCTGGCGCGCTACAGCGCCTACTGCGCCGCGAAAGCGGGGTTGGAATCCCTCACCCGCAGCCTGGCCCTGGAGCTGGGGCCCGACATTCGCGTCAACGGCGTCGCTCCCGGCGCCATTCTCTGGCCCGAGGACGACGCCGCCTACGACAGCGCCACCCGCGAAAACATGCTCGCCCGCACGCCTTTGCAACGGCTGGGGGAACCGGAGGACATTGCCCGCACGGTGGCCTTCCTGGCCACCAAAGCCCCCTTCATCACCGGCCAGGTGATCGCCGTGGATGGCGGCCGGCTGCTTGGCTGACTGACTTCACCCCGATGTCGAGCGGCTCCTGCCGCCAGCGGCCTGTCAGAGCACTTCACCCCGCCACGTCAAACTCACCCGCCGCAGGGGTTGGCTGGACTGGTCGAACGCCCCCCAGATCTCGCGGTAGGTCTGCCCGGTGACGGGGTGCCTCACCTCGGGTGCCAGTTCCGCCAGCGGACGCAACACAAAGGCGTGCTCGAGGATTTCGCCGCGAGGCAACTCCACACCATCGATCAGGCCGGCGAGACGCCCGTAGGTGAGGATGTCGATATCCAGGCGACGCGGTGAGAAGCGCACGGCGTTGGCGGCCCGACCGTGCCGGGTTTCGATCTCGCGCAGACGGGTCGCCAGCTGCGACAGGGACAATGCGGTATCGGCACCCACCACCATGTTCAGGAAAGCATCACCGCTGAAGCCCATGGCCGGCGCGTCGTAGACCGGCGACAGCTTCAGGTCTCCCAGCAGAGCCTGCAGGGCGTCCAATCCCGCTCGCAGGGACGCCTCGCGATCAATATTGCTGCCGAGGCCGAGATAAATCCGCGTCACGGGCAGATCTCGCCACGCTGGATGACCACGCCGACGGCATCGGCTTCCGGCACGGCGCCGGGCTTGGCCAGGGACAAGCGCAACCAGGGGACTCCAAACTCCTCCCGCAGCAGTGCTGCCAGCTGCTCAGCCAGCGTTTCAATCAACAGGCAGCGACTCTCGCCAACGTGCTCCAGCACCCGAGCCGAGACTGCGGCATAGTCCAGCGCACGGGCAAGTTCATCCCCGGCCGCGGCAGGTCGATTGTCCCAAGCCAGCTCCAGGTCCAGCACCAGGGTCTGCCGTACCTCTCGCTCCCAGGCATGTACGCCGATGACGGCATCGGCACGCAGGCCCCTGATAAAGACTGTATCCATGGTGTCTGTTCCCCAGCACGACAGGCAGAGTGGCCGCCGCAGGGCGCATGATACCGAGGCAGCGGGGGGCTGGGCAAAGCCGATTGCGGCTTGCGCGGGGGCGACGATTGTCCTAGCTTTTCCAGCACTGGGCATCCCGCCCCGGGGGCAGGCCATGAACGACAGCGCTTATTACCTCGAATCCGCCCAAAGCCAGGCGCAACTGCCCCGGCGCATCGACCTGCGCGCCCTCCCGCTGACGCTGGGGCGCGGCGATGACTGCGGCATTCCCCTGGCCGTGCCGCGGCTGTCGCGTCTGCATGCCCGTTTCGACTGCCGCGACGGCAGCCTCTGGGTGGAAGACCTGGGCAGCACCAATGGCACCTGGGTCAATCACCAGCGCGTGAATACGGCAACCGCGATTCGACCGGGGGACATCCTGCACTTCGCCGACCACGAGTTCCGCCTGCGGCGCGCGCGCAGCGGCACTGCGCCATCGGGCGACCCCTTCAGCCCCGAAACCGAGGTCAGCCAGCAACCTTTGATGACCTCCTTTCCGGTGGAGAGCGCGGCTTTCCTCGAGGTCCTGGAGCAGGGCCTGGTAGAAGCTCACGTACAGCCCCTGGTGCGAGCGGATGGCAGCCTGTTTGGCTACGAACTGCTGGGCCGCTGCACCCACCCGACAGAGCAACTGCACCCGGGCAAACTGTTTGCACTGGCTGCCTCCACGGGCCGCGAGGTGGAGCTCAGCCGCCTGCTGCGCCGACGATCCTTCGAGCAGGCCAGCGCGGCCGGGCTGCGCGAGCCGCTGTTCTTCAACAATCACCCGGAGGAGTGCCGGGACATGGACGCCCTGCTGGCGGAAATCAGTGACCTGCGCCAGCTGCACCCCGACCTCAAGCTGGTCTTCGAAGTGCACGAGGCAGCTGTTACCGACCTCGAGGAAATGGCCCACGTCAGGCAGACGCTCCGGGAGCTGGGCATCCAGCTCGCCTACGACGACTTCGGCGCCGGCCAGGCCCGCCTGCTGGAACTGGCGGAGGTCCCGGCGGACTTTCTCAAGTTCGACATGGGTCTGATACAGGGCCTCAACAGCCGCGAGAGCGGCAAGTTTCGGCTGCTGAAGGCCCTGTCGGAACTGGTTCACGGCTTCGGCATCCGCACCCTGGCAGAAGGCATCGAAACGGAAGTGGAAGCCGGGCTGTGCCGCGAGCTGGGAATCCACCTTTACCAGGGGTTCCTGTTCGCCCGTCCACGCCCCATCAGCCCCGCGGGAGAGTAAGCGTTCAGGCGGCCCCGGCCAGGGCCGGCAATTCCTGCATCGGCCAGCGGGCACGCACCTGGGGCGCCTCGCCGTCACGCTCACCCGCGGCCAGGCGGCAGGCCCCCGCGTAGGCAATCATGGCGCCGTTGTCGGTACAGAACTGCGGCGCCGGGTAGTAGACCCGGGCCCCGACCTTGCCCAGGGCCTTGTGCAGCTGGGCCCGCAGGTTGCGGTTGGCACTCACGCCCCCAGCCATCACCAGGGTACTGAGCCCTTCCTGCTCCAGTGCCCGGCGGCACTTGATCACCAGGGTACCCACCACCGCTTCCTCGAAGGCGCGGGCGATATCGCACTTGTCCTGCTCGGTCAGCCCGCTCTCCTCGCGGCAGGCCGCAACCGTCGTCAGGGTGTGCGTTTTCAGGCCGCTGAAGCTGAAATCCAGGCCCGGGCGATTGACCATGGGGCGGGGAAAGGTGAAGCGATGCGGGTCACCCGACTCGGCCAGGCGGGCGATATGGGGGCCGCCAGGGTAGGGCAGCCCAAGCATCTTGGCCGCCTTGTCAAAAGCTTCCCCGGCGGCGTCGTCCAGGGACTCCCCCAGCATGCGGTACTGGCCGATGCCATCCACCCGCACCAGCTGGGTGTGGCCGCCGGAAACCAGCAGGGCAATGAAGGGAAAGGCGGGGCGCTCATCCTCGAGCATCGGCGCCAGCAGGTGGCCCTCCATGTGGTGCACCCCCAGGGCCGGAATCCCCCAGGCCCAGGCCAGGCTGCGGGCCAGGGTGGCGCCCACCATCAACGCCCCGATCAGGCCCGGCCCCGCAGTGTAGGCAATGGCGTCGATATCACTGGCCTGGCAGCCGGCCTCGGCCAGCACCTCACGCAACAGCGGCAACGCCTTGCGGATGTGGTCCCGGGATGCCAGCTCCGGCACCACCCCACCGTACTCCACGTGGATATCCACCTGGCTGAACAGGGCGTGGGCCAGAAGCCCGCGCTCGGTGTCGTATAGCGCCACCCCGGTTTCGTCGCAGGAGGTCTCCAGGCCCAGTATCAACATGCTGTGGTGTTCCGCAGAAAATTCGCGGGCAATGATAACGCAGAGCCACGGGGCTTTGCATTGCTCCGCGGTTGGGTATAGAATGCGCGACCTTTTGCAGGCCATGCCTTAACCGAACAGACAGGTAAACGATTAATGCCGCACATCAAAGTGAAGGAAAACGAGCCCTTTGACGTCGCCCTGCGCCGCTTCAAGCGCTCCTGCGAGAAAGCCGGCGTACTGGCAGAAGTACGCAAGCGCGAGCACTACGAAAAGCCCACCACCACCCGCAAGCGCGCTGCCGCCGCGGCCGTGAAGCGCCATCTGAAAAAGCTGGCCCGGGAAAACCGCAAGCGCACCCGCCTGTATTGAGGCGGTCCCGACCGTGAGCAGCTCCCCTCTCGTCGCCCAGATCAAGGACGCCATGAAGGCGGCCATGAAGGCCCGCGACAAGGAGCGCCTCGGCACCATCCGGCTGATCCAGTCGGAGTTCAAGCGGATTGAAGTGGACGAGCGCATCGAGATAGATGATGCGCGCGCCCTCGCCGTGCTCGACAAGATGGTCAAGCAGCGGCGCGACTCTGCCCAGCAGTATCTTGACGCCGGCCGCAACGAGCTGGCCGAGCAGGAAAACCGCGAGATCGCGGTTATCCAGGACTTTCTCCCCCAGCCCCTGAGCGACGACGAGATCGCCGCCATTGTCGACGCAGCCATCGCCAGTACCGGCGCCAGCGGCATGCAGGACATGGGTGCCGTCATGGCGGAAGTGAAGCCCCAGGCCCAGGGTCGGGCCGACATGGGCGCCGTCAGCCGCATCGTCAAGGCGCGCCTGACAGGCTGATCCCACCCGGCGGCACAAGGCCGTCACGCACAACACACCGCTCTTTACCCCGCGCTACCACCACGCCGCGGCTGACGCACGGGCACAAGCGTGGTTCAATAGCCAACCCTGGCTGGCACAACGCTGAATCCCCACATGGCCGGACGCATCCCACAACAGTTCCTCGACGACCTGCTGGATCGCATCGACATTGTCGAGGTGATCGACCGCCGGGTAAAACTGAAGAAAACCGGCAAGAATTACAGCGCCCGCTGCCCCTTCCACGAAGAAAAGACTCCCTCGTTTACCGTCAACCCCGACAAGCAGTTCTACTACTGCTTCGGCTGCGGTGCCGGCGGCAACGCCCTCGGCTTCGTGATGGACTACGAGAACATCGACTTTCCCCGCGCTGTGGATGTGCTGGCGGGCAGTCTCGGCCTGGAGGTACCCCGGGAGCAGAGCGGCCCGGGAGCGCCGCCACCCCGGCGCGAAGAGGCCTACAAGCCGCTCTACGCCATTCTGGAGGAGGCCGCGACCTTCTACCGGCGCCAGCTTCGCGAGCACGCCGGGGCCCCCAGGGCCGTGGACTACCTCAAATCCCGCGGACTGACCGGCGAAATCGCAAAACAGTTTGACCTCGGCTTCGCGCCCCCCGGCTGGGACAACCTGCTGCAGGCCCTGGGCGGCGACGAGCGGCAACGCAAGCTGCTCCTGGACGCCGGCCTGCTGGTGGAAAACGATGCCGGGCGCACCTACGACCGCTTCCGCGACCGGGTGATCTTCCCGATCCGCGACCAGCGGGGCCGCATCATTGCCTTTGGCGGCCGGGTACTCGGCGACGACAAGCCCAAGTACCTGAACTCGCCGGAAACCCCGGTCTTCGCCAAGGGCCGCGAACTGTACGGGCTGTATCAGGCGCGCCAGGCCAACCGGCGCCTGGAGCGGGTGGTCGTGGTGGAGGGCTACATGGACGTCATCGCCCTCGCCCAGCACGGCATCACCTGCGCCACGGCGACCCTGGGCACCGCCACCAGCCCAATTCACCTCGAGCGCCTGTTTCGCCAGACCAGCGAAGTGGTGTTCTGTTTTGACGGCGATGATGCGGGCCGCAAGGCAGCGCTGCGGGCCCTGGAATCCACCCTGCCGTCGATGCAGGACGGGCGTCAGGCGCGCTTCCTGTTCCTGCCCGAGGGGGAGGATCCCGACACCCTGGTGCGCGAACAGGGCCCGGAACATTTCCAGCAGTTGATGCGCGAAGCCGCGCCTCTCGAGCGATTTTTGTTCGAGGCCGCCGGCGAGGGGCTGGATACCGCCACCATGGAAGGGCGCGCGCGTCTCAGCAAACAGGCGCTGCCCTACCTGCGCCAACTGCCCGACGGCGTGTTCCGCCAGCTGATGTTCCGCGCCCTGGCCGAACGCACCGGCCTCAGCGTGGCGGAATTGATGCAGATTGAGACACCGCCCCTGCGGCGACCGCCCGAGCCCGCCCCCGAGCGGCCGGACAGCCCTGCTCCGCCAGTGGCCGGGCCCGCCGCCACCGATCGCGCGGCGCACCCCCGACAGCGCCACGCCAGCCAGGCCGCCCGCCTCGGGCACTCCAACCTGACCCAGTCCGCCATTGCCCTGCTGCTGCACCGACCGGACATCGCGCGCCTCGCCGACCCGGGCCCGCTGGAACACTTCGAGGGGGAGGATATCAGCCTGTTGCGAGAGCTCCTGCAACTGCTGCAGCGCCGGCCGGAGTCAAACACCGCCATGCTGCTGGGCCACTGGTACGGCACCCCCCAGGGCGAGCTATTGAATCGCCTGGCGGGACTGGAGCGACTGATACCCCACGAGGGCATCGAGCAGCAGTTCCTGGACACCATGGCCGCCCTGGAACAGCTGCCGGAACGCAGCAAATTGCGCGATCAGGTCGACAAACTGCGGACCACCAACTACGCTGAACTCAGCGACGCCGACAAGCAGCGCATTCGCGAGCTCATCCGGCACAAACAACGGCTGGACGAGGCCCGCAAGAAGGGGCGCTGACACGGGCACCGAAAAGCTCATTGGACCGAAAGGCCCATTGAAAGGGTCGCTAAAAGGGACCGTTGCAACGACTGCCCTTGCAGTCTGGCGAAACGCCACCATATTTACCAGGGACTCAGGTAGCCACAACCCCGTGCAGCCAGCTATAATAGCCGGCTACGCTTTTTTTGTGCCGATTACAGGCCCACGAACAAAGGTATTCACTGAATGAGTAGTGTCGCCCAACAACAGTCCCGCATCAAAGAGCTGATTGCCCGGGGCAAGGACCAGGGTTATCTGACCTACGCCGAGGTCAACGACCACCTGCCGGAGGATATCTCCGATCCGGATCAGGTGGAAGACATCATTCAGATGATCAACGACATGGGCATCCAGGTCTTTGAAGTGGCCCCGGACGCCGATGAACTGCTGATGACCGAAGGCGACAGCTCCGCCGACGACATCGCCGCCGCTGAGGCCGCCGCGGCACTGGCCGCCGTGGAAACCGAGGCCGGCCGCACCACCGACCCGGTGCGCATGTACATGCGCGAGATGGGCACCGTCGAGCTGCTCACCCGCGAGGGCGAGATTGTCATCGCCAAGCGTATCGAGGAAGGCATCCGCGAGCTGATGGCTGCCATCGCCCACTACCCCGGCTCGGTCCGGCAGGTGCTGGACGAATACGACACCGTGCAGCGCGAGGAGCGCAAGCTGGCCGACGTCCTGATTGGCTACCTCGACCCCGCCGATGAAGTCCCCTCCGCCGCCGAGATCGCCGCCGCGGCCCAGCCCAGCGACAGCGACGAGGAAACCGAGTCCGGCCCCGACCCGGTGGAGGCCAAGAAGCGCTTTACCGCGCTGAAGCGCCAGTACAACAAGGCGGAAAAAGCGATCGCCGACAAGGGTCGCGGGCACAAGGAAGCGGCCCAGGAACTGGAAAAGCTCGGCGAGCTGTTCAAGTTCCTCAAGCTGACCCCGCGCGTCTTCGACCCCCTGCTGGAAAAGCCCCGCAAACTGCTGATGGCCGTGCGCGAGCCCGAGCGCGAAATCATGACCATCGCCATTCGCGACTGCCACATGCCGCGCAAGGATTTCATCACCACCTTCCAGGGCTCGGAGACCGATCTCGACTGGATCGAGCGGCAGACCAAGAGCAAGAAGGACTGGGCCACCCGACTCGCCGCCCGCAAGGAAGAGATCCTGCGCCTGCAGCGCCGGCTCATCGCCCTCGAGGAACAGGCCGGTCTCAGTGTGGCGGAAATCAAGGACATCAACCGCCGCATGTCCATGGGCGAGGCCCGCGCGCGCCGCGCCAAAAAGGAAATGGTCGAGGCCAACCTGCGCCTGGTGATCTCGATTGCCAAGAAGTACACCAACCGTGGCCTGCAGTTCCTGGACCTGATCCAGGAGGGCAACATCGGCCTGATGAAAGCGGTGGACAAGTTCGAATACCGCCGCGGCTACAAGTTCTCGACCTACGCCACCTGGTGGATCCGCCAGGCGATCACCCGCTCGATTGCCGACCAGGCGCGCACGATCCGTATCCCGGTGCACATGATCGAGACCATCAACAAGCTCAACCGCATCTCCCGCCAGATGCTCCAGGAAATGGGCCGCGAGCCCACCCCCGAGGAGCTCGGCGAGCGCATGGACATGCCGGAAGACAAGGTGCGCAAGGTCCTGAAGATCGCCAAGGAGCCGATCTCCATGGAAACCCCGATCGGCGACGACGAGGATTCCCACCTGGGCGACTTCATCGAGGACACCACCATCAGCTCGCCGGTGGACTCGGCGACCGGCCAGGGCCTGACCGAGGCCACCAAGGAAGTACTCTCCGGCCTGACGGCCCGGGAAGCCAAGGTGCTGCGCATGCGCTTCGGCATCGACATGAACACCGACCACACCCTCGAAGAAGTCGGCAAGCAGTTCGACGTCACCCGCGAGCGCATCCGCCAGATCGAGGCCAAGGCCCTGCGCAAGCTGCGACACCCCAGCCGCTCCGAGTTCCTGCGCAGCTTCCTGGACGAGTAAGTGTCGCTGTCCTCTGCACCTGGCTGGCCCCACTCCGGGGCTGTGCCGGGGCCGCTTTCTTCTCTATAATCCCGAACTTCCCGGCAGACCCGCAGGTGTGCCGCCCCCTCCCGGGCCCATAGCTCAGTTGGTCAGAGCAGTCGACTCATAATCGATTGGTCGTAGGTTCAAGTCCTACTGGGCCCACCATTATCCAAAGGTGCACTCTGGTCACATAGCTTGCACCTTATTCCGGCACACCGGCCGGTGAGCCACCTCGCATCCGCCCTCATAATCGATTGCTTGGCGATTCACATCCTACTGGGCTCACGATTTTCAAATCAGCAAGCCGGCTGACAGCAACAGTGGCGCCAACAGCGTCGCAGCTACATGCAGGCCCATGTACGGCAACAGCTGCGCGGGCTCTCGATCGTGCTGCAGGGCGCCACGAGCTGCGCACAGGGCCAGTGGCAACACCGCCAAGGCAAGGCCAGTCCAGACCGGCAGGCAGCCCAGCAGCAAGCCAAGGAGCAAGGGTACCCAGGCCAGCACCTGCAGCCCCACAAATACGGCAGCTCCGATACGGGGGCCGCAAGCCACCAGAATATGCCGGCGCCCCACGGCGGCATCCGCCTCCCGGTCCGGGAACTGGTTGATCAGCAGCAAGTTGCTGACCAGGCACAGTGGCATCAGCGAGACCCAGGCGACCAGCCAGTGGAACTCCCCGGTCAGGGCAAAGAATCCGCCGTTGACCATCAGCAGACCAAACCCGGCACCGGGTGCCAACAGGCACAGCAGGGGCTGGCGGGTCAGGTAACGGGTATAGAGCAGGATAATCCCCAGGCCAGCCAGGCCCAGGGGCAGTAGGGCCGGTCCCCGGCGCCAGAGAAACCAGGCCCCGGTGAGCACCACAAACAGCAGACAGATGGCCAGCAGGCCCCGGGCGCTGGCGGCCAGCTCCGGGTGCGCGGGAAGGGTGCCGCTGCCCCCGCTGAAAGGCGTGCGGCGGGTCTGGTAATCCAGCCCGCTGGCGAAATCCTGCAGCTCATTCAGCACGTTGACTGCGGCGTGGGCCGCCAGGGCCCCGACCAGCAGCAGCCACAGGTCGACAGCGGCAACCCGGTGACCGAGAAACACGGCCAGGGACCCGGAGAGGCTGAGACAGGCGGGCACCAGCAGCAGAAAAGGCGGGCGCAGGGTCTGCAGCACCCGCCAGCCCGCCGCAGCCTGTGCCCGGCTCACCACATCAGATCATCCGGAATCTCGTAGTCCTTGTACCACTCCTGCTCCTCCTCGGTAAGAGCAGCGGCGTCGGACTCGCGGCAGTCGATAACCCGGGCGGGGTCGCGCTGGGCAATCTTGTCGGCGATCGGCGCGGGGAGCACCTCGTACTGGTCTCCCTGCTTGACGATGGCGAGCAAGCCCGAGGCCAGCTGCTTCTGCTGCAGGGCGTTGACGTAGAGCTTCTTGATCGCCTTGCCGTCGGTAAAGTTGAAGGCGATATCGCCGCGAGCGCGATCAACGCGGTGCATCTCCACCAGCTGTCGAATCTGGGCATTGATCGCCTTGCGCAGGGCCTTTTCGTTCATCGCCTGGTTCAGCGCACGGTCCTTCTCGGCTTTCTCCGCCTGGGCGCGCCGCGCCGCCTCCCGGGCCTCGTTTTCCAGAGTCACCCCGGCCCGCCGCGCCACCTTGGCGGCCTTGCGTTTTTCCTTGTCCAGCGCCTTGGCCTTGGCGGCGTCCGCCAGCCCGGCGTTGAGCAACTGGTCCTTGAGTGATCCTGCCATGGGGAAAACCTGTCCTGCTGTGGTCAATCAACCTGCCATTGTAGCGGTGTCGGGCTCACCCGCGAAGCGCCGGCGCAGGGATGGCTTGTCCACCTTGCCGGCCGCGTTCAGCGGCAGCGCTTCGACGCGGAAAAAGCGGCGCGGGGTCTTGTAGCCCGCCAGATGGTTGCGACAGTGGTCGCGCAGATCCTCTTCGCTCGCTTCCGCGTCCAGCACCACCACCCCGGTAACTGCCTCGCCCCAACGGGCATCCGGCAGGCCGATCACCGCACAGTCGCGTACCGCCGGGTGCCGTCGCAGCACGTCCTCCACCTCGCGGGAAGCCACGTTCTCGCCACCGCTGAGGACCATGTCTTTCTTGCGATCGACAATGTAGAGGTAGCCCTCTTCGTCGAAGCGGCCGATATCGCCGGTATGCAGCCAGCCATCGACGAGGGCGGCGGCGGTGGCTTCCGGCTGTCGCCAGTATTCCCGCAGGCACTGCGCTGCGCGAACCACAATCTCCCCCCGCTCTCCCGGTGGCACCGGCTGGTCACGGTCATCCAGGAGACGCAACTCGGCGGTGAAAAGGGGGCGGCCCACCGAAGCCAGGAGATGCGGCGCCTCACGGGCCGCCCGCCGGTGATCCTCCGGGGTCAGAAAGGCCACGCTGCCGGAGAGCTCGGTCATGCCGTAGCTCTGACACAGGTCGATATCGGCCTCCCGCAGCAGGCGCTGCAGCAGGTCTGCAGGCATTGCGGAGGCGCCGTAGCCAATGCTGCGCACACTGGCCAGATCTTCGCGGCGGTAGTCGGGGTGATCCAGCAGCATGGCGATCATGGTCGGTGCCAGGGACATCGCGGTCACCTTCAGCTGCCGGCAGGCGGCCAGCACCTCGCCGGCCTCAAAGCGCGGCAGCAGCACCACGCCGGCCCCCTGCCAGTGCTGCAGCAGGACGTTGTGGGCCGCCACATGGAACAGCGGAAAGGGATACAGGAAACGGTCTCCGGGTTGCACCGGCCGCCCGATGAGCGCCGAACACAGGCCCGCGAGGAAGGAGCGATGGGTCAGCACGGCGCCCTTGGGGCGCCCCGTGGAGCCCGAGGTGTAGAGGATCCAGACGGGCTGGGCGGGATCGCAGGCGGGCAGGGGCGCCGTCGAGGCCGTGTCGAGCCAGTCATTCACGCGATCGAGGGGCAACACAACGAGCTCCGTCGGCAAAACAGCCCCCTGCTCGAGCGGGGCCAGCAGCTCGCTGTCCGCAAACAGCAGGCTGACACCGGCCTCTTCGATTTGCAGCTGCAGTTCCGCCGGCGCGAGACGCGCATTCAGCGGTACCAGCACGCGACCGGCGGCGGGCACCGCGTAAATCAGCGTCAGGAACAGCGGGCAATTCCAGGCCAGCACCCCGATGCGGTCCCCGACCTGACCCGTTCCCGCCAGGGCCCCCGACAGGCGCTCGATCTGTGCCTGCAGCGCCGCATAGCTGGTCGCCTGCCCCTGCCACCAGAGCGCCGGGGCTTGGGGCTGGCGGCGCGCCTGCTCCGCTACCAGCTGCTGCAGAAGCGCCGGGGCTGCAGCCGGCACGTCAGCGACCATCGCGCTGCCCGACAGGCCCGCAGTCCAGCAGCGCCGGATCGCGTATGGAGAAGCTGCCATTGGCCTGATGCAGGAAGCCCACACTCATGCGCGTGGCATTCTCGGGAACCGCGAAACGCAGTTCCGCCGTAAACCAGTCCGTATTGCCCAGGCGCGGCTCCTGCTCCAGGCTGCTGCGATAGACCAGTCGACTGCCGCCCATGACCGGGTCCACCAGCCCCCAGATCAAGACCTGGAGTCCGCCACCGGCCTCCAGTCCCTGGCTCCAGCCCTCGCTGTCGAGGTCCAGTTGCAGGTCGGCCCGGAACAGGAGTTCGCGACCCCGCAGCGCGCGTACCGGGGGAAACTGGGCATAGGTGTACCAGGGCTGGGTCGCTACGCGCTCGATGGTCAGGACGCCGTCACTGGCGGAGACATCAAAAGATGGCTCGCCCGCATGCTGAGCGCCGCGCCATGGCGCCCGGCGCTCACCTTCCGTGGGCAAAAAAGCCGGATTCCGCAAGAGGTTTTCGCCACTGTCACAGGCCGCCGCACTGTCGGGCGCGACGGCCGCCTGTCGGTCTGCGTCAGGCCCCGGGCCCTGACAGGCAGTGACAGCAAACACGGCCAGCGCGGCAAACAGCCGCCTGAAAGGCACGGCGCGATCCACCGTACTCACGCTTCACTCACCTTGACGACCAGTTTGCCGACATTACCACCGTCAAACAGCATGTTGACGGCTTCCGGTGCCTGCTCCAGGCCCTCCACAATGGTCTCACGGTGCTTGATCCTGCCTTCCATGACCCACTGGGCAAGTTGCGCCGCGGCCTCGGCGTAGCGATCCAGGAAGTCCATGACGATGAAGCCGCGCACGTCGATACGGCGCATCAGGATCGGCGAGAAGTCTCCGCGCATTGGCTCTTGCTGGTTGTAACCGGAAATCATGCCGCACAGGGGCATGCGGCTGAACAGATTCATGCGACGCATGACCGCCTCCATGATCTCGCCACCGACGTTCTCGAAGTTCACATCGATGCCGTCGGGCGTGGCCGCCGCCAGCTGCTCCTGCCAGTCTGCCGACTTGTAGTCCACTGCCGCATCAAAGCCGAGCTCCTCCACCAGGTAGCGGCACTTGTCGGGGCCACCGGCGATACCCACCGCCCGACAGCCCTGGATCTTGGCGATCTGGCCAACCACCGAGCCCACGGCCCCGGCAGCGGCGGAAACCACCACCGTTTCGCCGGCTTGCGGACGCCCCAGGTCCAGCAGCCCGAAATAGGCGGTAATACCGGTCATGCCACAGGCGCCCAGCATGGTCGGCAGGGATACCGGCAAGCCCTCGGGCAGTACGGACATGGCATTCTCGCCCTCGTCCGCCAGACAATAGTCCTGCCAGCCGGTGAGACCAGTCACCAGATCCCCTTCGCGGTAGCGCGATGAACGCGAGGCCTCCACGACACCGATACCTCCGCCGCGCATGACCTCGCCGATCGCCACTGGCGGCATGTACTGGTCCATGTCGCTCATCCAGATGCGATTGGTGGGATCGAGACTCAGATAGAGCACCCGCACGCGCGCCTGGCCCTCGCCGGGTTCGGGGGGCGCCTCCTGGCAAAAGTCAAAATGATCCGCGCTGATGCGCCCTTGGGGACGGGATTTCAGGCGAAACTGGCGGTTGCGGGCTGGTGTCATGCTGGCTCTCCTTATGCGTCGACGCTCTGGCAGATCCGCAAACGGTTCCCGGGCTATCGCCCGCTCCACGGCCGGTCTGCCTGCTGTTGGCTTCGACGCCCATGGTAACCCAGGACTCCGGCACAGGTGCTATGCTTGCACTATCTGTCCAGCCCCCGGAGCTCTTCACCATGCGGACATTCAGTCTTGTTGCCGCCCTGCCAGCCCTGCTGCTCGCGCTGGTCGCGCACGCGGAATTCGAACCGGTTGGTACCATCACCGCGCGGGTGGACGGCGAGGCGCGCACCTGGTTCATCCCGGGTGATGTCACCGGCGACGGCGGTTCCGGGGCGCTCTGGATGCAGGTCGAGCCCGGCATGTCCACGGTGGTGCTGGGGGGCTTTGAATCACGCGATGTACAGTTCCAGCGCAACCCCGAGACGGGGGTACCCAGCGTGAGCGGCGATGGCAGCCAGATTTCACTCTCATTCCAGTTGCCGGAGGGCGCACAGCGCCTCGAGGCCCGGCTGCCCGCGGAAGGTGAGGAAGCCGTCTCCCTCCTCCTGCTGCCGGCTGTCGGGGACTACCGCGTCATGCACGCCCTGGAGGAAGGGCGGCTTTCGGTCACCGGCCTGTCCCTCTCCCGCGAGGGCCCATCGATGATCAGCGGAGAGTTCGAGGGAAAGCTGCGGGACAGCGAGGGCAAACTGGTACATCACTTCGAGCAGGGGCGGTTCTCGGTGGACCGGGCCAGCTTTTTCGCCATTGAGGAAGCCGGGCAGCCCTGAGCGCTGTGCAGGCTGCCATTCCAGCGCGGTGTCGGGTAAAGTGGGCCGCCCGGCACACAAGCCCTGTACCATGGCCCTGAAGTCAACTGTCTACAAACTGCATCTCAATATTGCCGACCTGGACCGCCAGGTTTACGGCGACTTCCCCCTGACGCTCGCACGGCACCCCTCGGAAACAGACCTGCGCATGATGTTGCGGGTACTGGCCTTCGCCCTGCACGCCGACCCGGCACTGGCCTTCGGTCGCGGCATCAGCACGGACGACGAGCCGGACCTGTGGCAACACAGCCTGACAGGCGAGATCGAACACTGGATAGACCTGGGCACGCCCGACCCGGATCGCCTGCGCCGCGCCTGTGGCCGCGCCCGACGCGTCTGGCTGTATGGCTACGGCGACCGTGCCATGCCGGTATGGTGGGACAAGCACGGCCAGACCCTGGCCCGGCATCGTCACTTGAGTGTGCACCAGATCGCGGACCGCGAGGCGCAGGCACTGGCGCAACTGGCAAGACCCGGACTGGAGCTGCAGTGCACCATCAGCGAGGGCGAGGCTCTGTTCAATGCCGAAGGCACTGCCATCAGCTTGGCACCCAGGCTGTTGCAGGACGCATCACCATGAAGCGGCCCGCCCGCCAGCTGCTGCGACTCGGGGTCATCCTGGCCGCGCTGACCCTGTGGCAGTGGTATCAGCACGGCGAAGTCGACTGGCACCAGCGTATCCTGGCCCCGCTCATCGACCGCGAGGAGAACAGCGGCCTGCAGGTCGCGACGCGACAGGTGCAGGCCCTGGGCGACAAGCGGGAGGGCGCGCCGGCACACTTCGACCTGAGCGGCCGGGTGGTGCGCGTCGCCGACGGCGATACCCTGTCCCTGCTTGACGCCGACAATGAGCAGTATCGTGTGCGTCTCTATGGCATTGACGCCCCCGAGCGCGACCAGCACCACGGTCAACGGGCCGCAGGTGCCCTGGCGGCGCGCGTCACCAACCAGCACGTAGACGCAGTGGTCGTGGATACCGATGATTACGGCCGCAAAGTCGCCACCGTCTACCTCGACGGGGAAAACCTCAACCTCTGGCTGGTGGAGCAGGGACACGCCTGGTGGTATCGCTACCATGCCCGCCACGAGCATCGCCTGGAGTCCGCCGAGCAGGCCGCCCGGGCGGCGCAGCGCGGACTGTGGCAGGCCAGTGATCCCCAGCCCCCCTGGGACTGGCGCCGGGATGCACGGTTACCCTGAGATGGACCGGACACCCTCGCCGCCCGGCTTCCATGCGGCGGTGCATCGCGGTCTCGCCGCGCTGTGCCTGATTTTCCTCTGCGCGGTGGCGCCAGTCCCGGGCCATGCCTCGCCGGACCCGGGCGAGCTGTCCAGCGCCCTGACGCGCCTGGAACAGGCTGTTCTCGAGAACCCCTGGCGCGCCTCCCGTGAGCTCGACACCCTGCGCAGCCGACTGGCGAGCGCTCCCGCGCCCCTGCGACTGCGCTATCACTTGCTGCAGGCCAACGCCCTGGTCTGGCTCTACCACCAGGAGCGCCTGCGCGAGGCCCTGCATGCAGCACGCAAGCTGGTGCAACCCGACACACCCCGGTCAACCCAGCTGGAGCTTGCGGTACTCGAAGGTATCGCCGCTCGCCGCGACGTCGACTACGAAAAGTCGGCGCGGGTTCTGGAGCGGGCCCGGGACCGCGCCAGGCAATACGACCAGCCCGAAATGCTGGCCCTGGCTCTGACCGAGCTGGCCTTTACCCGCAGTCTCAACGGCTACCACGATACCGCGCTGACGGAGCTGCAGGAGGCCTGGACCCTGGCCAGCACCCTGAACTCACCCTTCCTGATCGCGGTGATTGAGGAAACCCTGGGGGCCGTCTATGGCTACATTGGCGAATACGACACCTCGGTGCACCACTATCAGAGAGCCCTCGCCACCTACAACGACCTCGGCTATCTCGCCTACCAGGCCGAGGCCATCAATGGCCTGGCCATCACCCATCGCTACGCGGAAAAATGGAATGCAGCGATCGCCTATTTCCAGCGCTATCGGGAGATCACCGAGAACAACCAGAGCGAGCACAACCGCTTCGTCGCCTGGTACGGTCTGGGCATGACCTACGCCGAGAAAGGCGACTGCCCCACGGCCCTGACCGCCATCGAGAAGGCGCTTGAGGCCGGCGGCCCCGAAGACTTTCGCGCCGAGCTGTACAAGCGCCAGGCCGTCTGCATGGCGGAGGCGGGCCGGGAAAGCGAGGCCCGGCAGGCGCTGGACCGGGCCCGGCAGATATTCGCCGCACTACCCGAACTCCGGGATACCCAGTGGGCCATCGATGTTCAGCGCGCCGAGGCGCTCACCCTGGAGCGACTGGGGGATCACGAAGCCGCCTTTGACAGGCTGCTGGCCTACCACGAGCAGAGTTCGGCGCTGCAGGCGCGGGAAAGCAGCGAGCGCCTGATGGAGCTGCGCGTCAGCATGGAGAATGCGCGCAAGGACATGGAGATTGATCTGCTGCGCCAACAGGCGCGCACCGACGCACTGGAGTTGACCCAACGGGACCAACGACTGCGGGAGCAGCGCATCCTGACGGGTGGCCTGGCGGCGCTCATCCTGATGGTGGCACTGATTGTTCTGCTCCAGTGGCGCAATGCCCGACGCCTGCATCGCCTCTCGACGCGGGACGAACTGACAGGCCTGCACAATCGTCGCCATGTGTTCTCACTGCTCGAACGCCTGGTGCAGCGCCTGCCCGTCGAGCGCGGCCAGCTGTCCATCATCCTGCTGGACGTGGACGACTTCAAACAGGTCAACGATCGCTACGGCCACCCGGTCGGCGATCGCTGGCTGAAGACCATCGCCGACCTGGCACACCCACTGCTGCGCGGCGGCGACACTATGGCCCGTCTCGGTGGTGAGGAGTTCCTGGTGGTGCTGCCGCGCGCGGACCGCCATCAGGCCCGGACCGTCGCCCAGCGACTGGTGGAGCGCATCCGCGACTTTCGGCTGCCACTCCCGGATGGTACGGCAGTGCGCGTCACGGTCAGTGTCGGCGTCGCCAGCTTCGGCGCCGACTGCGCGGACGTCCAGGCACTCTACAGCGCCGCGGACCGCGCCCTCTACGCCGCCAAGTCCCGCGGCAAGGACCAGGTCGTCATGGCGCCGCTGCCCGCCTGAGCTCCCTCAGGCCAGAAGCGCCCGATACAGCATGCGCAGAGCAACCAGCAACAAGAATCCGCCAAAAAACAGCCGCAGATGCAGCGGGCTGAGCCTGTGGGCCAGCCTGACCCCCAGCGGTGCGGTGAGGACGGTCATGGGCGCGATGCACAGCAGGCCCGGCAGACTGACAAACCCAAGGCTGCCCGGCGGCAGGCGCGGGTCGCCCCAACCGGTAACCACATAGGCCAGGGCGCCCGGCAGCGCAATCAGCAATCCGAACAATGCCGAGGTGCCGACCGCCCGGTGCATGGACAGGCCCAGCAGGGACAGGGTGGGCACACTCAGCGTACCGCCACCGATCCCCATGATGCTGGAAACACCGCCGATTCCCAGCGGGAACAGCCGCCCCACGGGCCCCGGAGGGATTGCCCGGACCAGCGCCAGTGTCCCCGCGGGCAGCAGCATGCGCAATGCCATGACCGTGATCACCGCCGCAAAGACCAGCGACATGCCGGCGCTGTGCATGCGCGAGGCCAGCCAGGCGCCCACGATCGAGCCCAGCAGGATGAACAGACCCCAGTCCCGCGCCAGGGCAAAATCAACGCTGCCGCGACGGTGGTGCGAGCGGGTAGAACTGAGGGAGGTGGGGATAATGGTCGCCAGGGACGTGGCCACCGCCACGTGCATGCGGATGGCCGGCTCCACCTGCAGGGTACCGAGAACTGCATCCAGGGCCGGCACGATGACAATGCCACCGCCGACACCGAGCAGGCCCGCCAGCACACCGGCAACCGCGCCGGTGACCAGCATCGCCAGGATCAGGGGTAACAGTTCATGCAGGGCTTCCATGGCCCGGAACACTAACCGCAAACGCCCCGGCGCACAACGCCCGAGACCTGCCACAGCCGGCCACCGCGACAACATGCCCCATCGCGGCAGTCCTTCCAGCGGCCAGGACGCTTGCCGGCACCGCCGGCGCGCCGTAGCATGGCCGCCAGGATTTCACCGGACCCGGGCATGCCTACCGTCACCTTCGCAAACCGTCAGCTCACGCCCTCGAAACTGGTCTGTGTGGGGCGCAATTATGTCGCCCACATCCACGAGCTGGGCAACGCCATAGCCGACGAGATGGTGGTTTTCCTGAAGCCCAACTCGGCCCTGTCACAGCAGCTGCGCGCCACCTGTGAGGCGGAAACCCTGCACTACGAGGGTGAAATCGCCTTCCTGGTGGAGGGTGGCCGCCTGGCCGGTGTGGGCTTTGCCCTCGACCTCACTCGCCGGGCACTGCAGTCGCAACTGAAAAGCCAGGGCTTGCCCTGGGAACGGGCCAAGGCCTTCGACGGTGCCGCGGTGTGCAGTGACTTTGTCCCCCTCGACATGTCGATTGATGACCTGTCGCTGACCCTGCATGTCGACGGGGAACTGCGCCAGCAGGGCGATGTCGGGATGATGCTCTACCCCCCCGAAACCATACTGGAAAGCCTGCAGCGCTGGACCACACTGGAAGATGGCGACCTGATCCTCACCGGCACCCCCGCCGGTGTCGGGCCGGTGCTCCCCGGGCAGCAATTCCGGGGCTGCGTGCTCGCCGCAGGCCGCGAATTGGTCAGCGCCAGCTGGACAGCAGGGGCATAAGCTCCGCGACCACTCGACCCCGGCCCCCACCGACAGCTACCCGCTCACTTCTGCGCGCGCCGCGCCGCGATTGTGCCCGTCACGTTTTTGCAGTAGCTTGAGGGGCAACCACAGAGAGTGGCGCCCATGCAGCACATCCTGAAACTGGACCTGGCAGGGCAGCCGCGCGGCTGGATGACCGCCCACGAGGCCATTTCCGCCCATGTGCGGGGTGACGTGGTCTACGGCATTGGCGACCCACTGCCGCCGCTGTTTGGCGGTATACAGCGGGTCACCGGCCAGCGCTCGCGGATCGACCTGCAACCGATACTCGCCCTCTCCGGGCGGGTCAGGGCAGGCTTTACCCTGCCCTTGTGTAATCGCACCCTGTTCCGCCGCGACGACCACCGCTGTCTGTACTGCGGGCGCCAGTTCCCCAGGGCTGATCTGACCCGGGACCACGTCCTCCCCACATCGCGGGGTGGCCGCGATCGCTGGGAAAACGTGGTTGCCGCCTGCCGTCGCTGCAACTGGCAAAAGGACAACCAGACACCCGAAGAGGCGGGCATGCCTCTGCTGGCGGTACCCTTCCGGCCGAACGTCTACGAATGGCACTTCCTGGCACGCGAGCGCGTGCTCGCCGACCAGATGGACTACCTCTCCCGGCAGTTCCGCGCCGAGCGCGACTGGGCCAACTAATGGGCTGTGCGGCTAATTCGCTAACCTTCAGCCGCGAAAATAACGCTGGGGCACAAAGGGCAGGCGAGCCACGGTAACCGCCTGTGGCTTGCCTCGCACATCCACGGCCAGTGCAGTGCCCGGTTCCGCGAGGTCACGCGGCACATACGCCATGGCGATAGGCGCCCCGACGGTCGGGCCGAAGCCACCCGAGCAGACCGAGCCCACCGCATTGCCATCGGGCCCCAGCACCACCTGCCCCTCACGGACCGGCCGCTTGCCCTCCACCGCGAGACCGACCCGGCACAAAGCTGGCCGGTTCTGTATCCGCGCGAAAATAATCTCGGCGCCCGGGAAGCCCCCGGCGCGTTCGCCGCCGGGCCGGCGCACCTTGCTGACCGCCCACAATACCCCTGCCTGCACCGGGTCGATATCGGCGTTGAGTTCATGGCCGTAGAGGCACAAGCCAGCCTCCAGGCGCAGGGAGTCCCGCGCCCCCAGCCCCGCTGGCGCCACCCCGGGCACGGCCAGCAGGCGACGGGCAAGGCGCTCGGCAGCCGCCGCGGGCAGTGACAGTTCAAAGCCGTCCTCACCGGTGTAGCCGGAGCAGGTGATATAGACCGACACGCCGTCCAGCTCGGCCTCCAGACCGTGCAGGAAGGGCAGGGTGGCGACGTCGGGACACAACTGCGCGAGCACCTCCCGTGCCGCCGGGCCCTGCAGGGCAAGCAGCGCCTGGCCCTCCAGGACTTCCAGCTCACAGCCGGCGAGGTGGCGGCGCAGGTGGGCGATGTCATCGTCCTTGCAGGCGGCATTGACCACCAGGAAAAAGCTGTTTTCCGCCCATCGGGTCACGATCAGGTCATCGCGTACCCCGCCGCGCTCATTGGTCAACAGGGCGTAGGTCTGGCGGTGCCGTCCCAGCCCCGCGATATCCGCGGGAATCAGACTCTCCAGCACCTGGACGGCGCCCTCACCACGGACAATCAGCTGCCCCATGTGGGAGACATCAAAGAGGCTCGCAGCAGAGCGCGTATGCTGGTGTTCGCGAATGATGCCCTCGGGATACTGCACCGGCATATCGTAACCGGCAAAGGGCACCATGCGGGCGCCCAGCTCCCGGTGCAGGGCGTCCAGGGGAGTGTGCTTGAGGGTCATGCCAACCTCGTCTGTGGGGATGCGGGGAAACAGACGCACTCTAACCAGAGCGGCCAGCGCCACGCAAGCGCGTCGCCCGGATGGCGCGTGCGACAGCATCCCGCTCGCGGCTGCGGCATAATGATGACCAGACCAATGAGGGGCCGCATGCAAAGACCACAGACCATCAGCCTGATCGGCATGCCGGGAGCGGGAAAAAGCACCGTCGGGCGCCTGCTGGCACAGCGCACCGGCCTGGAGTTTGTCGACAGCGACCAGCTGATTGAGGCCCGCGCCGGCGCCGGCTTGCAGACGATCGTCGACAGCCGCGGCTTCATGGCCCTGCGCGCCCTGGACGAACAGGTGGTACTGGACCTGCCGCTGCGGGGCCGCGTGGTGGCCACCGGCGGCAGCGTCATCTACAGCAGGCGGGCACTGCAGCGCCTGCACAGCGCCGGCCCCGTCATCTGGCTGCGGGTCCCCCTGGAAACCCTGCGCGCGCGCATCGGCACTGCGCCACCTCGGGGTATCGCCAACCCTCCCGACAGCTCCCTGGAACAGATCCACGCCGAGCGCGAACCCCTGTGCGCCGAGGCCGCCGACTTCAGCGTGGATGCCGGCGGGCAGGACCCCGGGGCCGTGGTAGACGCCATTCTGGCCTGGCTGGACGCGTCACAGACGCGTCCGGGGCCCTAAGCGGACACGCCACAGCGCCCACGCCAGGCCATGCTGCAGTCCCGGCCATTCGCCGCCCCCAGCCGGATTCCCTGGAAAAACAGAGACCTGGGTGAGCTCGCTGGCAGAACCGGCAGCCCGAGCGACAAGCTGGCACGCTCCCTGCTACCACCGAAGCGAGGCCCGTGGGCGCCGGCACACGCTTACAGGGACGTGAGAGGACAGCGCAGGGACCCCCTCGGGGGCGCGGGCCGCCTTCCATAAACAAGGCCGTGCACTGGGTAAATCTTGATAAAAATTACTTGTTAATAGTGCAAGAAAATTTTGATTTACTCGCCGATATCGCTGGGTGATATTGCGCCGAAATTTGGGGCTCACACTCACCACGGAGGTGATGTATGACTGAACGCACTCAGGAATCCACGGCCGGCGACAACATGGACGATATCTACGAGCCGGGCCTGGAGCTGTCCGAGGACGACTTCGAGGAAATGCTGCCGGTCTCCACCGAGAAGCAACGCCTGGCGGAGAAGCGCCGCCGCGCCGAACAGCGCCTTGAGCAGCGCCGTCTGCGCGAAGAGCTCGGCTTCTACGACCTGGAACTCGAAGACTTCTGATCCCCGCCACCCACGGGCTCCGATCGGGAGCCCGTGCCCACCGCGGGCGCAGAACCGCGGTTACAGCTCGACCCCCTGAAAGGCCTCCGCCACCGCCGCGATCAGACCCCGGCGGGGCGTGCTGCTGTGGTGAACCAGGTAGAGCTGACGACTGAAGGAGGGCGCATCCTTTACCGGCAGCAGGCCGGCAAGGCCCAGCTCCTCACGGTCACTGGCCGGCAGGTAGCAGGCACCGCCCTGCTGCTGCACCTGCCGCCGCGCCAGCCCAACCAGGTTGGTCTGCATGCGGGGCAGGCGCTGCTCGCCGAATCGCCGCCCGTGAAAGCGGGCAAAGCCGTCCCCCCAGTCCACCAGCACATAACCCTCCCCCAGCGCCGACTGCAGGCCGGCCTCCCCGTCACTGCTATAGAGCAGCAGCGTCAGTCGGCCCACGACACGACTCTCCAGCTCGGGTATGCCCGAAGGCTCGAAGCCGATCGCCAGATCCAGGGTGCGGTCCACCAGCTTGCGCTCCAGCTCCGCCGACTCGCGGCTCTCGACCCGCAGCGCCAGATCGGGGTCTCCTGCCTGCAGTGCGTGCAGGCGCTGCTGCATCAGCCGGCCCCATAGCCCCGTGCGCACCCCGAGGTAGAGCTGACGACTGGCCGCTTCCTGCAGGCGGACTTCCCGACGCGCCCGCTCCAGCGCCAGCAGCACGGTTTCCGCGTGGGGCACCAGGCGCTCCCCCTCGCTGCTGAGCTGGATGTTATTGCGGTTGCGGATGAACAGCGTCGCGCCGAGCAGCTCCTCCAGCTGACGGATGCGGGCACTGACCGCGGCCTGAGTGATGAAGAGGTTCTCGGCCGCGCGGCCAAAATGGCGGGTATTGCGCACTTCAAGAAACGTCCGCAGCAACTCGGTATCCACACAGGCCCCCTTCTTCTGGCACGCCGCTCGCGATAGCATAGCGGCTCACATCTTCTGGAGTGGCTCATCATGCCCGAGATCAAGCGACTGGTCAGGCCCGTCGAAATCAATTACATCTGCGACGCCTGCGGCAAGGGGATGCTGGAAGCCTGCGGGGCGATGGACCCGGAGAATGGCAACATTGAACACCGCTGCCTCATTTGCGACCACCGCCAGACCTTCCAGTGGCGCAGCTACCCCCGCATCGACCACATTGGCGTGGACGAAAAGCCCTAAACTTCAGCTGGCCGCAACAGCGCGGCCCTGGCGGCTCTCGTACTGCCACTCGAACACGTTCAGTTCGATGAAGATAAAGGCAAACAGCCACAGGGCCGCGTCCCAGAAGTCCAGGAAGTCCCCGGCGACGCCCCAGTAGGCGGCCGCCGCAAACAGCAAGCCGTAGAGCACAAACTTGAGCACCTTGTTCAGGGCCAGGGCCGCGGCGGTCAAGCCGCCGCGCAGCTGCAGGCGGACTTCCACCTCCAGCACCACCACCACCAAAATCCACACCCCGGCATTGACCACATCGGTCCAGGCCAGCCAGCGGGCTGCCTGCAGGGACTCGCCACTGGCCAGCACCTGGCTGAAGTCGGTCAGGGTGTACACCGGCGCCGCCAGGTCGGAGCAATTGGCGGTATCCAGCAGCGCGAAATCGTCCAGGTTGAGCATGACTGACCAGCCCTGACCCACCAGCGCACAGGGGTCACCCGCGTAGGGTGTCAGGGCGTGCAGCGGCGCCACCTCGCCGTAGTAGCCGAAAAAGGCGTAAACGATAAAGACATAGCACAGGCCGCGGATACCGTGCAGGGCCCAGCGCACCCCGCCGCGAATCTGGCTGTCGTCCAGCACCGAGGTTTCCAGCTCGAACAGCAGCAGCAGAATCACCCAGGCGGCGGTGTCGACGGTGGCGGAAAAGGCCTGTACCAGCTGCCCCGGTGCCAGTTCACCCAGGGCGACATGCTCCAGGGTCAGCAGTTCCTCCTGCAGGAACAGCCAGATATTGATGCCCAGCAGCAGGTAGGTGAGGTATTTGATGACAGTGAAGACATGGTAGCGGCGGTCACTGCCAAAAAAGGTCTCCCTCACTGCCACCATGCGGACCCCTAGACCTGTAACAGCAGGTGTTCGCGCTCCCAGGAACTGATCACGCGGTTGAACTCCTCAAACTCGTCGAGCTTGACCGCGGCGTAGGCCCGCAGGAACAGCTCGCCGAAAATGTCCTGCAGCTCCGGAGTGTTATGCAGGTTGCGCAGGCCCTCTTCCAGGGTGCGCGCCACCTCCACATCCTCCTCGTTGGCAGTCCCGTGATGGGGCGGAGTCGGGGTCAGCCCCTGCTGCATGCCCAGGTAGCCGCTGGCCAGGGTCGCCGCAATCGCCAGGTAGGGATTGGCGTCCGCACCCGGGAAACGGTTCTCCACCCGGGTGGCATCGGGTTCGGCGTGGGGCACACGGAAAGCCGTGGTGCGGTTGTCGTAGCCCCAGTTCAGATTGATTGGCGCGGCGATATCCGGGGCCAGCCTGCGGTAGGAATTGACGTTGGGCAGGTAGAGGCTGATCAGCTCGGGAGTGTAGCGCTGCAGCCCGGCGATGTAGCTCATGAAGGCGGGTGTGTGCTTGCCATCCGCATCGGCGAAAATGTTCTCGCCCGTGTCCCGGCGCACCACGCTCTGGTGGATGTGCATGGCCGAGCCCGGCTCCCGCTGCATCGGCTTGGCCATGAATGTGGCGTACATGCCGTACTTGTGGGCCGCCTCGCGCACCGTGCGCTTGAACACGAACACCTGGTCCGCCAGGCTCATGGCATCGCCGTGGACAAAATTGATCTCCATCTGCGCGGCGCCGTTCTCGTGGATCAGGGTGTCTACCTGAAGCTTCTGTGCATCGGCGTATTCGTACATGTCCTCGACGAAGTCCTCGAACTCCGCCACGGCATCGATACTGTAGGACAGGCGCGCGGACTCCCGACGGCCGGAGCGCCCCTTGGGGGGCATCAGCTCATAGTCCGGGTCGGTATTCTTGGCCACCAGGTAGAACTCCACCTCGGGGGCAACGACCGGCTGCAGGCCCTGGGCCTCGTAGAGATCCAGCACATTGCGCAGAACATTGCGGGTCGACAGCGGGTGGCGTTCGCCATTGGCCTTGAAGCAGTCGTGGATGATCTGCGCCGTGGGCTCGCGCGCCCAGGGCACCACGCGCAAGGTGCTGCGGTCCGGCTGCAGGATCATGTCGGCGTCGGTCGGCTCGACAAACTCCCAGTGTTCATCGGAGTACTCGCCGGTAACCGTCTGCACCATGATGCTTTCCGGCAGCTTGGGATGACCCAGGGTCAGAAACTGGTGGGCGGGAATGAACTTGCCGCGGGCATTGCCGGTCATGTCGGGCACCAGGCACTCGACTTCCGAGATCCTGTGCTCCTTGAGCCATTCGAAAATCGCTCTGGTGTCGCTGGTGTCGGTATCCATGCAGATCCCCGAAACGGGAAAGCCACGAGTATCCCGACTTTGTCGGCACTGGGCAAGGGGGCCGGCCAAAGGCTTACCCCTAACGTGTTATCCTGAACAGCCCTATTCCGCCCCTATACTGACACCATGCAACCGCAGGACCACATCGATTCCTGGTACGCCGCCACCGCCCGTCCGGCGCTGCGCTTCCCGGCACTGCGCGGGCAACAGCGTGCCGACGTCTGTGTCATCGGGGGTGGCTATACCGGTTTGTCCACCGCCATCCACCTGCGCCGGCGGGGCTACAGCGTCGCCCTGCTGGAAGCCAACCGGGTGGGATGGGGCGCCTCCGGGCGCAACGGCGGGCACGTGGGAACCGGGCAGCGCGCCGATCAGGAGCAGCTGGAAAAGTGGGTGGGCCTGGAGCGCGCCAGACAACTGTGGGACCTCGGCCTCGAGTCCGTGGCCACGGTGCGCGAACTGATCGACACCCACGCCATCAACTGCGAGCTGGGCAGCGGTAATCTGCATGTCGCAGCCAAACCCGGCGACGCGGCCTGGCTGCAGGAGGAAGTTGAGCACCTGAGCACAGCCTACGGCTACGAGGGACGCCGCTGGGTACCACCGGAGGAGTTGCGCGAGATGACCTCCGGGCAGGGCTTCCACGGCGGCGTGCTCGACAGCGACGCGCGCCACCTTCACCCGCTGAACTATGCACTCGGACTGGCGGCCGCCGCCCGGGACCTGGGGGCAGAGATTTACGAGGACAGCCGGGTCACCGGCTACCGGGAGGGTCGCACGATCCGCGTGCGCACCACCCACGGTGAAGTCGAGGCCGATTACCTGGTGCTCGGCTGCAATGGCTACCTGGGGCGTCTGGAGCCGCGCACCGCCGGCTACATCATGCCCATCAACAACTACATGCTGGCGACCGAGCCTCTGCCGGAGGAAACCGCGCGACGCCTGATCCGCGACCGCGTGTCGATGTCGGACACCCTGTTCGTGATCAATTACTGGAAGCTCTCCGCCGACAACCGCCTGCTGTTTGGCGGCGGCGAATCCTACTCCCGGCGCTTCCCCCGCGACATCGCCGGCTTTGTGCGCAAGTACATGCTGCGTATCTATCCAGAGCTGGAACACACGCGCATCGACTACGGCTGGGGCGGCACACTCGCCATCACCCTCAACCGCATGCCCGACTTCGGGCGACTGTCACCGCGTATTCTCTACGCCCACGGCTATTCAGGCCACGGTGTACCCATCGCCACCCTCGCGGGCAAGTTGCTGGCGGAGGCCATTGACGGCCAGCCCGAGCGCTTCGAGCTGATGGCCGGCGTTCCCTCGCGACGTTTTCCCGGGGGCACCCTGCTGCGCTGGCCCGGCCTGGTGGCAGGCATGTTATTCTACAGCCTGCGCGACCGGCTCGGCTGAGCCGCCGCAAAGCCACTGGTCCTGATCACCAGCCCGAGATTCCGGCGGAGCGCATGTTCCAGCACTTCCTTATTACCCGTTTCAATCTGCGCCAGCCCGACTGGACCACCACCAAGTCGCACTCGCGAGTGCTTGACGACGCCTGGCTGGACCATCGCTTCGCGCTGTTTGAACGCTTTTGCCTGCCATCGGTAGCGGCGCAGCACTGCGGCGACTTCCGCTGGCTGGTTTACTTCGACACGGATACCAGCGAGGCCTGGCGGGCCCGCATCGCACGCTGTCGCGAGCGCTGCCCGCAGCTGGAGCCGGTCTTCGTCGAAGGCATGGCCGCCTTCCTGCCCGATGTGCAGCAACGTCTCGCGGCCAGCGCCGAGAACTGGGTCATGAGCAGCCGGCTGGACAACGACGACTGTCTGCACCCGGGTCACATCGCGCTGCTGCAGCAGGCCTTCCAGGCACAGCCCTATCTGCTGCTGGACCTGGTCGACGGCTACACGCTGGAAATCCAGCCGCGCCACCGGCTGGGCCGCGCGCTGGACCCCTGCAACCCCTTCGTCACCCTGATCGAGCGCAACCAGGCGCCCCGCAGCGTGTGGCACCGCAGCCACGGCAGCTGGAAGCGCGAGCCCCGGGTACAGCGCATTCGCGGCCAGCGCAGCTGGCTCTCGGTGATCCACGCGCAGAACAAGACCAACGAATTCCAGGGTTACGGGGACGTGGCGGCCGCCGAGGTCGCGGACTTTTTCCCCGACCCGGCAGTGCAAAGCGAGGTCCTCGCCGGGCTGGAGCCCGTCGCGCGCTGGCGCTGGCGCAGCCTCGCCAACCGTGTGCAGAGCCGGTTGGGCCTGGCGGGACTGTTACTGAAACGACGGCTGGGCATCTATGGCTGACGCGCACCTTATCGCCACCACCCAGGCCCCGAGGGAGTCCTGGCGGGAGGCCATGGCCGACCTGATTAGCTCCGGTGAAGAGTTGCTGGCAAGCCTGGGCCTGGACAGTGAAGCACTGGGCCTGAGTGCCGAGGCCGCGCGCACCTTTCCCCTGCGGGTGCCGCGGGCCTTCGCCGCGCGCATGCGCCGCGGTGACCCGAACGACCCGCTGTTGCGGCAGGTACTGGCAGTGCGCGAGGAAACCCTGCCAGCACCGGGCTTTGGCGCCGATCCCACGGGCGAGCAGGGCGATGCCAACCCCCGCCGCGGGGTGATCCACAAATACCATGGCCGACTGCTGCTGGTAGTAACCGGCAGCTGCGCCATTCACTGTCGCTACTGCTTCCGTCGCCACTTCCCCTACGGCGACAACCAGAACAGCCGCAAGGAGTGGGGTGAGGCACTGGATTACATCGCCGCCGACCCGGAAGTTCACGAGGTCATTCTCAGTGGCGGCGACCCCCTGGTCGCAGGTGACAGGGCCCTGGCGGAACTGGTGCAGAGCATTGCCGCGATTCCGCACGTGAAACGACTGCGGGTACATACGCGCCTTCCCGTGGTAATCCCCGAGCGCGTGACAGACGGCCTGCTGCAGGCGCTCGCCGGCACGCGCCTGCCCTGCGTTGTGGTGCTGCACAGCAACCATCACCGGGAGCTGGACGCCGCGGTTGCCGACAGTTGCAGGCAGATGGCCGCTGCCGGTATCACCCTGTTGAACCAGGCGGTACTACTCAGAGGTGTCAACGACAACCTGGACGCGCAACTACAGCTCGCCGAGCGGCTCTTCGAGCTGGGCGTACTCCCCTACTACCTGCACCTGCTGGACAAGGTCGACGGCGCCAGCCATTTCGACATTCCCGAAGCCCTGGCGCTGGAACTGCACCATGCCATGGCTGCCCGGCTGCCTGGCTACCTGCTGCCGCGCCTGGTCCGGGAGGTCGCCGGCGCCCCCGCCAAGATGGCCGTGACCGCCGGCTAGGCGGGATTGAGCGCCAGGGATTTCCCCAGTCGCGCCTCCCATTCCGCCACCGGGGCGGGGTACCCGATGCTGTAACCCTGAAAGCCCTGGCAGCCGAGCGCCTCCAGGGCCTTCAGCTGATTCACGGTTTCGACCCCCTCGGCAATCACGTCGAGCCCCAGACTGCGGCCCATCTGCAGGGTCGAGGCGACGATCACTTCGTCGTTGCGGTCAGTGATCAGGTCTCGGACAAAAGACTGGTCAATCTTCAACTGCGACAGGTGCAATCTTTTGACATAGGCCAGAGACGCGTAGCCGGTGCCAAAATCATCCAGGGAGAAACGCACACCAAGCTCATTCAGCTGTCGCATGCGCCGGGCCACATGCTCGATATCCTGGATCAGCAGGCCCTCGGTAACCTCCAGCAACAGGCTTCCCGGTGCCACCGCATGGACCTCCAGACAACGCTGCACCCGGTGCACGAAATCCGCCTGATGGAACTGCCGCGGGCTGATGTTGACCGCCAGGCTCAGGGTAGACAGCAAGGGGTGGTCGCGCCAGCTCTGCAGCAGCTCACAGGCACGCTCCAGAACCTGCTGACCCAAGGGCACAATGAGGCCGGTCGCTTCGGCCAATGGGATGAATTCCGCCGGCGAGACCCGGCCCAGGTCCGCGTGCTCCCAGCGCAGCAGGACCTCCAGAGCGGTAACACGGTAATCCTGCTGCACCTGTGGCTGCAGGTAAATTTCCAGGGCTTCGCTTTCAATCGCCTGCCGCAGGGCGCTTTCCAGGCGCAGACGGTGGTTCACGCGCTCCTGCATTTGCGGGTCGAAAAAGCTCACCTCGCCAGCGCCCCGGGAGCGGGCCTCGGCCAGAGCCAGATCGGCATTGCGCAGCACGGTCTCCAGGTCCCCGTTGAGATCGGAAAACATGGTGACACCGATATTGGCCCCCACACTCTGCACGGAACTGGCGAGCCGATACGGCTCCGAGAGGGACTGCATCAGCAGGCTGGCGCGACGCCGCGCCTCCATGATGGCGGTTTCCCGGTCCGCGCTGAGGTCTTCGAGCAGAATCACGAAGTCATCCGCACCCAGGCGCGCGGCGAGGTCGGTCTGCGAAAGACAGCGCTCGATCCTCGAAGCCGCCAGCCGCAGAACCTCGTCCCCCGCGGCGTGCCCCTGACTGTCATTGACCAGGCTGAATTCACGCAGGTCGAGAGCCAGCAGAGCTCCCTCGAAACCGGTGCGCGCGTAGCCAGCAATGGCGTGATCGAGCGACTCAAGCAACTTTGAGCGGTTGGCCAGCCCGGTCACCGGGTCGTAATACTGCGCGCGACTCAGGGCCTCCTGGATGCGCAGGTGCTCGGTCAGGTCCGTGGCGATGCCGCTCAGGGCGTAACACTCACCGTCCACGTCATACAAAGGCAACTTCACTGTAAGAAACGTCTTGCGGGTGCCGTCGCGCAGGACATTGTCTTCCTGGGCGGAGATTCTTTCGCCGCCCTCGAACACCCGCAGATCGCCCTGGCGAAGGCGATCTGCGGTCTCGTCGTCAAACAGGTCGCCGTCCGACTTGCCCAGCAGCGCGCTTTCCGGCCGGCCAAACAGCTCTGCGAAGCGGTGATTCACATACTGGTATCGGCCCGACCTATCCTTGATGAAGATACAGGCATCGACACCGTCGAGGATGGTCTCCAGCCGCAGCTCACTCAGGTCGAGACGGTTCAGGGTCTGTTGATGGCGGCGCCGCTGCAGGACGACCACCAGCAAGACGAGGATACCCCCCGCGAATGACAGACCCGCCAACCAGTACAGCGAGGTCGGCAGGGGAAACTCCTCTGCAAAAACGCCCCAGTGCTCCATGGCCCGGTACCAGGGAGAACCCGGCGTGTCCTGCCAATCCCGCAGGTACTCGTCGAGGGTCGACAGCACGCGGGAATCAAGCCCCGGGCGCGCCGCAACGTACAGCGCGGCGGGCTGAAAAATAACCGGCGTCACATGCAGCTTGAGCTCACGCGCCCGAAGATCGCCGTAAAAGTTGTTCGCAGCCACCACATCCGCTCGGCCACTCTGCACCGCATCGAAACCGCTCTCAAAGGAACTCACCGGCAACCAGTCAACGCGCAGGGCGAAACTGTCCATGAGTTGGCTCAGGTACTGCTGTTGTACCGAATCGCGGACCACCGCGATACGCAGCCCCTCCAGGTCCAGCAGGCTGGTAATATCGTAGCGGCGATCACTGTAGAGCTGCGACCAGCTGCGCAGCACGGGGACCTTGTGGAATTGCAGTTCGCGCTCCCGCGACTGGCTCAGGGCAGTATCGGGCAAGAGGTCCAGCTCTCCCTCCGCCAGTTGCTCCAGGCATTCGTGCCAGACACAGGACACCGGCTCGAGCTGCCATCCCTCGCGCTGGGCGACTGCGTTGATGACATCGCCAAAAATACCAGACAGTCCTCCGCCGGCTTCCAGAACCTTGGGAGGGTTGTGATAGACACCGATGCGCAGCGCCAAGGGGTCCGGGCGAGCGGCGCCGATCAGCGCCGGGAGACCGACCAGGCATAGCGCAACAGCGATCCCCCCCCTGCGTCCTCGCCATCGCATCAGGACCCTGCTCCTTCGCCACCAAGCTGCGCCACCCGGCTCACCCGCGCGATGAGCACCTCGTAAATGTGCAGGGCCAGACGAGTCAACCGGTCAAAACGCTCATCGGGCCCGCTATCGAGAAGCTGCAGACCGCGCAAGGTCTGCAGGCGCTGCTGCTCATTATCGGGTAGTGAAGGGGGCTGCATGCATCTCTTCTTCTGCCTTTCTGCAGTATGCACAGGAAGGCAGGATGACGACAACTACTGTCCAGCCAACAGTAGACGCCGCGGAGAGGCCTGCTGTAGGCTTTCGTAACCCTCACAAAGGAGACAATAACAATGACTGCGATTCTCGCCCCCGCCGCCGCACTTGCCGCCTGGTCCCTGGTCATGTTGATCTGGTTGGCTGCAACCCGCTTCCCCGCCATCGCGAAATCCGGCATCGACCTGAGCAAACCCATGCCAGGCGGGCGCCGTGGCGCGGATCTGGAAGGCGTTCTGCCGGACAAAGCCAACTGGCCGGCGCACAACTTTGTGCACCTGCACGAGCAGCCGACGGTCTTTTACGCCATCTGCTGCATTCTTGCCATCAGCGGCGGCGCTTCTGGCCTGGATGTGCAGCTGGCCTGGGGCTACGTCGGGCTGCGCGTCGTGCACAGCCTGGTACAATCCACCATCAACTACGTCCCCCTGCGCTTTCTCCTATTCCTGACCAGTGCCATTCTGCTGGCAGTACTGGTGGCCAGCGCTCTGCGGGCGACCCTGTAAACCCAATCGGAAACCCGGCATGGATATCGACACTCTCGCTCGCGAGCTGCAAAAGCTGCAGGACATCAAGGCAATCTGTGAACTCAAATATCGCTACCTGAACGCCTGCGACGAGAAACTCCCCGAACAGGTGAGGGACTGTTTCGCATCCGGTCCCGTTGCCATCGACTTCGGCCATATCGGTCGCTTTGATAACCGCGATGACTTTGTGCAGGTGTTTGTCGAGCTGGGTTGCCACCCGCACATCATCGACATGCACCACGCCCAGAATCCGATCGTGGAGTTGATCGGCGATGACCGCGCCCGCGGCAAGATCGGACTGCGCTTCCACAGCATCAACACACAGGACAAAAGCAGCGTGCAGCTGGGCGGCGCCTACCACGACGAATATCGCCGCATCGACGGTGAGTGGCGAATCAGCGCCAGCCAGTTCCTGATCCATTCGGTGGAAATGCGCGACTTCTCCGCTGACGCCGACCGCATTGTGTATGTCGGCAGCAGCATGCCGAACGCTGGCTAGAAACCGACGCGGTAAGCGCTTTCGCAGGCCGGGCGCCGCCCGGCTTATTAACGCCGACAGGGAAAAATCCGAGCGCCCTCGGAATATTTGTGTTTCCTAAATAAAAACAGGCACTTGGCGATATTCTTTTGTTCCGAAAACACGAGTTGCGCGGCCCGGGGCATGCGCTAAGGTAAGGGACATGAATACACCCGGCCCCTTACAGGCGACTCGCCGCCAGCCCCGACAGGCACGCTCCCGCATGCTGGTAGCCTCCATAAGGCAAGCCTGCCGGCAGATCCTGCAGCAGGGCGATGCCACCAAGTTGACCGCCCGGCATATCGCCGAAAAGGCCGGCGTCACCATCGGCTCCTTCTACCAGTATTACAGCAACAAGGAGGCGGTGCTGCTGGATGTATTGCTGGAGGATGCTCCCGGGGAAGCCGACCGTCTGGCGGCGGAAACCCGCTACCTGGGGACGCTGCGCTGGCAGTCCCTGGAGGAAACCCTGCGAGAACTGGTCCTGGTAACCTGCCGGCGCCACCAGCGCTTGCTGGAGCAGCACGGCGATATCTACCAGCGCTATCACCGTGACATCCAGTTCGACAACCTCATACAGACCAGCGTCAGCCGTTATGTCTCGATCGAGTCACTGCAAGAATGGCTGCAGGAACTCCTGCTACATCACCAGCCCCGGCTCCACCACGATAGCGCCGCCCTGCGGGCCTTCACGATTGCCTCGGCCCTGACCGACATCACCGCCCGCGCCGTCGACGAGCGACCCGAGTGGCTCGCCTCGCCCGAATTCCAGAACGAATTGCAGCGCCTGCTGCTCAACCACGCCACCCTCACAACAGCACCCGATAACAAAGGAAACGTCGCACCATGACCGACTACAGCAACGACCCCAGCATCAACTGGAAAGCCCTCGCACCCCTGGCACCCAACCCGGGGCGCTACCCGATTCTGCCAGACCTGAATCCGCGCCAGGAGCTGGCACTGTTGTGCCGGGTACTGATCCAGGAGGGTTACAACGACCACATCGCCGGGCACATCACCTACCGCCAGGACGACGGCACCCTGCTGGTCAATCCCTGGGAGCTGGCCTGGGACGAAGTCTGTGCCTCCGACATCCTGACCATTGATGAAAGCGGCAAGATTCTCGATGGTCGCTGGAACATCACACCCGCCATCAATGTGCACCGGGACATGCACACGCTGCGGGAGGATGTGCGCGTGGTCATCCACAACCACCCTGAATGGGGCTCCGTATGGGCCGCCTGTAAACGTGTCCCGCCGATCTACGACCAGACCTCGGCACTGGTGGATACCGACCCGGTCGTCTTCGACGAATACCACGGCACCGTAAACGATGAAAAGGAAGGACGCGCCGCCGTGGAGGCCCTCGGCGAGCACAAATGGGCACTGCTGGCCAATCACGGTGTGTTCCTGGTGGCCCGGGACCTGCGCCAGGCCCACCTGCGCGCCATCACCCTGGAATGGCGCTGCCGGCTGGCCTGGCGGGTCGAAGCCCTTGGCGGCGGTCAGCCACTCTCGGCAGAGACCGCTTCCGGTCTGGGCCAGATGACCGATGGGAACGGCTTCCCCTTCCTCTGGGAAGCCATGGCGCGCCGGGAAATCCGCCGGGATCCGCGAGTCCTCGAGTAAGCAGGCCGCACAGGCACTTCTCGCCCACGATCACATCCGACAGAACGCCTATTGCCCATTGAGGACTACTCATGACCCTGACCGTCAAACCCCTGAAGAACATTGGCGCCGAAGTCAGCGGCTTCGACATCAACCAACCGATTGACGACGCCCTGAAGCAGGAGCTGCGCGACCTCTGGTACCAGTACGGCCTGCTGCTGTTTCGCGGCCAGGCCATCAACCCGGAGAATCAGATCGAGTTCAGCCGCGTCTTCGGCCCGCTGGAACTGCACCCCCTGAAGGTAAAGACTTCCGACCAGTATCCCGAGCTCTTCGTGCTGGAAAACGGCACCGAGAAAGACCAGCACATGCTCGCCTATTACAACGGCGAGGCGATCGTCGGACGCCTGGACTGGCACATGGACCTGCACTACACCGCGCGCCCAAACCATGGCGCCGTCCTCACCGCAGTGGAGGTGCCATCCGCAAAAGGCCTGACCGGTTTCGGCGACCTGGCCATGGCCTGGGATGCCCTGGACGCGGAGACCCAGACGCTGCTGGAAAAGCTGGAGGTTGCCTACAGCTTCAGCATGCAGCGCAAGCACATGCGCTTCGTCAATCTGGAGGGCTACCAGCCGGGTGAAAACCTGGCGAAAAAACCCTCGGACATCGGCTTCCCCGACTTCGCGGATGCGGTATACCCGGCGGTCGTCACCCACCCCGTCAGCGGCCGCAAGGTGCTGGAAATCGTCGAGCAGTTCCTGGACCGGGTGATCACCCCGCAGAAGTTCGGGCTGTCCAACGACGAATCCATCGAGCTGCTGGAGCGACTGGTGGCCCACACCCGCAAGCCCGAGTTCCACTACTTCCACCAGTGGCAGGAAGGCGACATGGTGCTCTGGGACAACTGGCGCATCATGCACTGCGCCACCGGAACCCCCCCGGGCGTACGCCGTGTAATCAACCGCACCACCATCATGGGGGAAGAGACCCTCGGGCGGGTGCTGGACGGGGAGTGAGCCCAGCCCCATCACGTGGGCATAGACTATAGCCCCTTCCATCAGCAAGTTGAGCTCGTTGGCGAGCACTTCAGGTTCCTTCGCGCCGGCCCGCTTCGCCAGATAGGCCACATAGTCGATCACCAGACGCTTATGTTCGGCGCTGACCACATGGCTCGGGCAGCTTGCATCTCACTCCGCGCTATACACAGAAGGAACTGGAAGAGCGCGCCAGCCGGGGGCGGCGCCTGCGTGCCCTCCGCTGCATGAGTAAAGCCTGCAGCGATAGTGCGCGCGGAGGTAAGCCGGCACGTCTGGACGCAGAGGTGGCCGCAAAAGACCCGTATTTACAGGGGCTTGAGGACACCAAGGGGTATTGCTGGGGGGTAAAATGGCTGTGAGACCGCCCGAATAGTTCCAATAACCTATTGATATTAAATAGGATTGTTATTGCCAAAATCGGAATGTACCCCCAAAAATACCCCCAATTCTTTTTGTCACCCCCTCCGGGTGGTGCTGGGCTTTGGTGGGCCTCCGGGCAGTGTAGGCCGGGGCTGGACGGTGAACATGCGGAATGATTTACCCCATGTTGCGGGCCGGGTCGCCTTCCGTTGCCTGGTTGCTATCCTCCCCGCTCAAAGCGGGCACGTCTGAAAAGGCGCCAGCGGTCGCCAGGGTGGCGGATGGCCTGCCAGCGATCCCGGTAGCGGGATCCCGCAAATTTGGAATTTCTGAAACGCACGCGAGAAAGTTTGAGGGGCGCACGGTCTAGGCGCGGGGCGACCCAAACTCTGTACCACCCCCACCCCCGCACCCCATAGGGCGGCCAGCAATGTTGGCGGGGTCCTCTCAAGTAATAACCCGGGCCGCCAAGTTAGAAGGGGCCTATCGCCGCCACCTTTTTGATCAAGCGCTCCTTCTCTGCTGAGGTTATTCCGTCATGTCTCCAGACAACTAACAGGTACTGCTCTGGAGTACGCTGAAACCCCACCCTCAGACACACTCTCTCAGACTGTAGGTTTCCGACATGACCCCATATCGCGCAAACTTGACTAGGCAAACGCGAAAATGTCTGGCGCAGCAACAACTCGGCGATGCCGCCCTTCTCATGCAGATACGCTCTGACATCTTTCGGCAGCAACCTGAACTGCCGGTTATCGATAACTAATCCGCCACAAAGGGCAGATTCATCCATCAGCGTATAGTGTACATAGCCCACGGGCCTGAGTGTGCCATCCCGATATTGGACAAAAGCCACATAGTGATGAGGGTTCTCCGGAAATTCATCCGTATGGAACCTTCGCTTGAACAACCCACCGACTATAGCTTCAGCCTCTTCGACCTCGGAAATCAGAAAACACGCATCCGGGTCTACAATTTCCTGCTCATTTCCATACTGATGGCAACCAGTATTACTCTGTGGGTTTTTCTGCGCCTCTACCGGCCCTGGCAGACGTGCAAACAACCGCCGAAGGATTTGCATAAATAGAGCTACCTTTTTGAACTGCTCAGAAGCTGCTTAAAGCGTACCCGCCTCACAACTGGACAGAAGGCGCTCAAACTCCTCACCTGTTTTCCAGTCCAAGCCACAGACGAACCTCGGCAGCGCCCAACGATCTGAATGTGGAGTTACAGACGCACCGGCGGTACTGAAAGCTGCCCGGAGACCTATCCGGTCAGCGTTCTCGGGAAAATATGTATTTTTCAAGTATTCGGGAACATGCCCGTAGGGATAGCAAAACACGGGGATCGTGAGGCCATTAGTCTTCTCATCAATGTATTGTTGTGCGTCTGCAATCTGACGCTCGGCATCCTCGAAGGAATCTATTCTGAAAAAGGAGCCTTTGGCATTGTCTTTTTGCCTGACCTCCGGCAGGGCATCATGCACATGATCCCAGCTGTGGTTAGCGATACCCAGGACCCCCTCCCGCGCACAATCCTCCCACCAGAAGTCGTTCCACTCCCCTTGGCCTCTCCCACAAGCCTCGTCCAGTTGCCTACGGGCAGCTGGAGAAGCGATGACGAAAGAGACTGCGCGTGTGCCCGGAAGCAACTGGGGTAAGTATTTGACGCTATCACTCACAATCGAATGAAACCCTTTGACCTCCCCCCAGCGTTCATCCACGTGCGGAAAATAGTCATAGTCCCGACCATCATCAAATGTGAGGCAGACAAGTTTTTTTCCAGCGATGGCCTTCGACGGGATTTTCTCCTCCAGCAAGTCCACCAGGCACTCAGCTGGCAATACCTGATACCCTCTGGCGGCTAGAGTATGCAGGTCTTGCTCCAGACAGACATGGTCATTGGCCCCGTAGACATCACCATCTACGGTCCAGCTGTGATAGCAAAGAACAGGGATATTGAAACCACAGCGCCCTCGGTCGCTGATTCTTTTCAGTATTGATTTAAGCCGTCTCATACTTGTGGCGCCTGAAAATTGTGGCCCGCCTCGCTGGAATCCACTGTGGCATATGATGCCAGCACGTTGATTGAACACATTATTATGCCCTTTGCTCAACTATCGGGATAGGGCCGCCATGATCACCTTCAGTAGCTATTAGCCCTTATAGCTATCATCAACAACCCATCGCCCGGGCTGGCCTGGTATCCACCGAAAAGCCGCGCAGCCTGCCACCCGTATCCCCCAGGGCGCAGGGCAGGACCCAACGGGGGGTAGGGGTGCCGGGTCCCTCTGCGGGCCACCAGCGCAGCCACGGGGGCGCGGAAGCGTGGCCAGCCGGTGAATATCGGCAGTGCAGGCCTCCACCACCACAGGACGCCAGGCCGCTCGGTTGCAGGCTTTCCGGGTGGTGAAGGTGGTGAACAGCAGGGCCGGCAAGAGGGGATGAACCACCACCCCCAGGGGCGCGGGAAAAACTCCCGTAAGCCGCGATTCCGTGTCCCCGTGGCCATCGGCCTATGTCGGGGAGGGACCCGGAGCAGATATAAACAACAACCCCATAGCGCAGCGAAAATTACCGGATTACTGCGGTTCAGCGCCCCCGTGTGGCGATCTCGGGGGAGGACCCGAAGTCTTTTTAACGTGTCAGAAAATTACCACCACAGCAGCGGGCGGCGTGGCGATCATTGCAGGGGCCTCCCGGTGGGGTTCAGGGCAGCAGTGCGCAGCCAGGTGTTAGCGGCTCGCCTGCCGGCGTTGTCCTTCCGGTACTCGATCGGCTCCCCGTCCATTGCGTCATGCCAGCGGCGCACGTACTCACGCACGGCAGCATTGCGGGCAGCGGTAGCCCTGGGCAGGTGCCAGCGCAGAAAAGCCAGGTCATCGGCCAGCAGGTGTACACCCAGGCTGGCAAAGTAGTCCCGGGTGATGGGCAGGGCTGGTTCCGCAATCCTCGGGAGGGGCTGCGGATTTTGCGGATTTGCGGATTTCTCTCGAAAGCCAGTAACGGTGCGGGTTTCGCTTTCCGCAGGTGGTTGCGGACTACTGCGGATTCCGCAGGGGGTGGGGGCCTCTCCGCAGTTTTCCGCAGGGGGCTGCGGATTCCCTAGACCGCGTGGTTGTGCGGTTTCCGCAGAATCCGCAGTTTCCGCAGGGGGTAGTTGTGGGTTCCACGTTTTCAGCCCGAGCATCTCCGCCAGATTCATGCCGGCACTACCTCCCAGGCGCTCGCATGCCCCCGGCTGTTGTGCTCGATCACCCGCACGGCGGCGGCGCCCTCCAGCAGCGCCAACATTGCCCGCAGGTCTGCCACTCTCTTGCGCAGCTTTGCCGGTGCACACTTCTGCATGTGCTTGATCGTTGCCCGGGCACCTGGTTCAGCCTTCAACCACTCCAGCAGCTCCCGGGCCTGCCGGTGGGCGTGATCCTGTTCTGCCAGTTGTGCAGCGCGCAGGGCGTTTTGCAGGTAGTAGGTGGCTAGGGTCCAGGCGCGGCCCATTTGTTCCTGTGTAATGGCTTGGGCGCCCTCCAGCACGGCGAATACTCCCGCCAGGCGCAGGACCTGTTCAGCCGCCTTGCTGGCATGCGGTTTGACGATCTCCAGCAGTGCCCCCCGTGCCTGGGCCACTTCCGTGCGGTTGTAGCTGTCCACCCATAGCGCGGTAGCGTCATCGTCCGGGCGCAGGTGCGGCAGCTCCAGGCCGCCATCCTCTCCGGTGCAGGATTCATGCTCCAGTAGCTCGGCAATGCGTTGGTGGAAGCGCACCACAGCCGGGTGCTGGTTGGCATCCTCGGGCTTGTACAGGCGTGACCCGGCCAAGGTGCGTGACTCGGCAATCAGGAAGCGGGCCAATAATCCCTGTTCCAGCAGCATGCGATCCGATAGCACACCAGACGCGACCCGGGGTTGCACTTGCAGGTGAATGGAGAGCCGGCGCCCCCACATGCCGGACGTTTCGCCATCGGCGGCACGGGTGCGGAATATCGCGGCGCCATCCCAATACTTAGACAGTCCCGCAATGGTTTTCAGCATGTTGTCCGGGTTCATCGCATGCCCGCCAAAGAATTGCCCGCCCTCATCGCTGAACAGGGCTTGGCTGGGCTTGCCGCGACGGAATGAACGCTGCAAACCCTCCAGGGTAGGTTCCTGGGCAATCACGATAGGTTCAGCCGGCACCACGGGCGGTATCAGCCGGGCCAGTGCGGCGGCCTTGTCCCCGGGTGCCTTTTTCTTGTCATTGACTAGCTGCCGGTGGGTGGCGTCATAGACGGCCTTTTCATCATGGTATTGCTTCAGCGCGGTGCGGTACTCCAGGGCGCGTTCCCGTTGCCAGTGTTCCAGGGGCCGGCTGGCCACCTTGTCACAGGCGCTTTTCCGGTCGCCGGATTCCGCCACGGTCAGCATGAAAAGCGATAGCGGATAAATGCGCCCGTCCATCGCCACATCGGCCTTGTCTTGCGCGGCAAAGGCAGCGACGGATAGCACGGCGTGGGCGGCGATCTCGGGCGGTGCCTGCATGGTGGTGGCGATAGCGCGGGCGGTACTGCCCAGCAGCTCCCCCAGGGCCTCCAGGGGGTAGCCTGCCCGGTCGATCACGTCCGGCAGGGTCGGCAGCTCCAGGTCATCGGGGGCGGGCTTGGGCCGCAGGTCATGCGCCAGGTTTGATTCCGTCATCGGGGCGCCCTCCCGCAGTTGGCCACGTCATTGAAGTCTGTACAGCCGCAGCCCTCTTGCCGGCACGTGGTGGGCCAGGTCATTGCGCCCTGTACCAGCCGGGCTGCCTCGGCAGCTTTGGTCATGCCCGGGTTGCCGGGAGTGCCGTGGTCATCATCAGCGGCCAGGGTCAGCGCCAGCCCTGGACGTGCTGCCCGGATAGCCTGGGCCACGGGTGCCAGGTTGCCCGCGTTCATCGCGGCGACTACCGGCAGCCGCAGGGTGGTAGCGATCGTGGCGGCGGTAGCCCAGCCCTCGGCAATATACAGCTCGCCTTCCTCGGGTAGCTCGCACCCGAACAGCGCAAAGGCGCCGACAATGCGCCCGCCCTTGAGGAAGCGTTTTGTCCCGTCCGGGTGGATGCGCTGGACGTTCACCAGCTCGTCCGCCACGGTGCGCAGTGGAATCAGCAGGCAATCCCCATGCTGGCGCAGGCACAGCGCGGGAATGCGCTTCCGGGCCAGGTAGGGGTGACCTGCCGTTGCCGGCTTGGCATCGCTCCACAGCCGTTGTGCGCGGCGTGCGGCGTTGTCCTGGGCCTGGGCTTGCTCCCGCTCTCGCTGGCGCCGTGCTGCGTCGATGGCGGCGGCGATCCGGGCGCCCTGTTCCCGGTCATGCTCCCGGTTGTGATCGGCTCGCCAGGTGTCTGTGATCCCCGTACGCCAGTTGCCATAGGCGCCAGCCGGCCAGCGGTCCAGGTGCAGGACATACCAGCAGGCGCGGTTGCCTCGCTTGCCCTCGGGGCAGTCGAAGCGGTGCAACTGTCCGTCGCCTATCGGGTCCACGGTGGCGCCCGTGTCCTGGGCAATGGCTGCGGCAAAGGTGCGTATCGGGTCGCCGGCAGTGGTAAAATTATCGGGTGCGTTGTACTTGCTGGCGCCCTGTGCCGGGGCGCTGGCTTCCTTCATCATGCCGCCTGCCCCCCGTCGCGCTCCGCGATCCGTTCAGCGATCCATTGCTGCACTTCGGTTGATACCCATGCACTCGCACGGGGTCCCAGCTTGACGGGTCGGGGGAATTCGCCGGCAGCGATCAGCTCATACAGCCGTGACTGTTTCAGGCCGGTGGCGGCCTCGACCCGGGGCATACGCCACAGGTCAGCCGGGGTTGGGGGTTGTGTGGTCTGGTGGGCCATGCCGTGTCCCTCTGGTTGTTGGTGGGTTCACGGCAATGGTGCAAGGCGGTTAGGGGGTGACCGCTAGGGGTGACATACTGTCAGTGCCTACTGTCACCCCGTGCTGTCAGGTGTCCGGCAGGGTGTCCGGCTTGATTGCAGCCGCCAGGGTGAGGGCCTTTCGTGCAGGGGTTCCGTCGCCTTGGGTGGGCAGCCCCAACAGTTCCCCCAGGGTGTAGGCAATTTCCTTTTGTGTCGGCTGGCGCTTGTCCGGGATGTAATCCTCCCAGTGCCGCCGGACAGCCTCGCGCATGGCCTCCAGCTCCCTGGTTGCGTAGGGGAACACTAGGCTGCCGGCTGGGGCCTCTTGTTGTGGTTCGGCAGCTTCGGCAGTAGCCGCTTGCCCGTCAACAACAATGCCGTGGTCTCGCTCGAAGCGGTCCCGTTCTTCGAGAGTGATAATCGCGTTGTCAGGGTGCCACTCCCAAGCAAGTGCGCCCCCCCGTCTGGCTGCAATCATGCTGTCGATGCACGTCCTCACTGTTATACAGTGATTGTCGTCCGCCACTATCTGAAACAGGCGTCCATCGAAGTTACTAACTACTGCCACATAAAAATGCCAAATGCCGAGGGCTGGGCCAAACATATTGTCTTCTCTTTCGGGGCAGATATGTTCGCGGCTCAGGTAAAGAAAACTGCCCTCCCAAAAAATTGGGTCAATAAGGTCGCTAGCATCGTCCCCTGTCCCAAGGTGCCAGTGCTCATCCGAGAAAAGCCCCACCCCTGCACCCAGATCCTTTGCTTTGATTGCCGGCCTCAGCATTCCTTCACTGAGATAATCTAAAACGTGCCCAACAGGACACCCCCAGCGCTCGGCAATTTCAACCGGGGAAAAACAGGATTTCTCCGGCAATCGGATAGCAGCCTTGCCCATGCGCACCTCCCTCAGTGCATCCCCTGGTGAAAGGTTGCAGCGCCAAGCCGCCAGGGTCGCGGCTGTTCGGGAGCTACCCTAGGCGCTGCAATTCGGCTATTTCTGAAACTGCCCCACGATCACATTGCCGCCTTGTGCCTGGGCCTTGAGGGCGTCCAGGTAATCGGCCCAGCCCTGCATCATCTTGGCGCGGCCTTCCAGGTGACTGGTGCGGTTGTAGGCGCGTCCGTTGGCATCCTTCACGGCGTGGGCCAGTTGGTGTTCGATCCAGTCCACCCGATAGCCCAGCACCTCGTCCAGCAGGGTGCGGGCCATCGCCCGGAAACCGTGGGCGGTCATTTGGTCATTGGTGTAGCCCATCGTCCGCAGGGCCACCCGTACCCCGTTTTCCGATAGGCTGCGGCTGCCACCCCGGGGACTGGGGAACACATAGCGCCCCCTGCCGGTCAGCTTGTGCAGCTCGCGCAGTATCTCCAGGGCCTGCCGGCTCAGGGGCACAATATGGGGCTGGCGCATTTTCATGCGATCGGCGGGCAGCTCCCAGCGCTCGGCCTCCCAGTCGATTTCCGCCCACTCCATCGCCCGCAGCTCCCCGGGCCGCTGGAACAACAGCGCCGACAGTTGCAGCGCAGCCTTCACCACGGGGCCGCCCTGGTAGTTGTCGATGGCGACCATAAGGCGCCCCACTCCTGGCGGGTCAATGATGGCGGCGTGGTGTTTCTTGTGCTTGGGCGGCAATGCTCCGCGCAGGTCGCCGGACGGGTCGCGCTCGGCTCGCCCGGTGGCCACGGCATAGCGGAATACCTGCCCGGCGGTTTGCCTGGCGCGGTGGGCAATATCCAGGGCGCCCCGGGCCTCGATCCGGCGCAGGGTGGCCAGTAGCTCGGGGGCGGTGATCGTGGCAATGGGGTTGTTGCCCAGGTGGGGGAACAGGTCCTTTTCCAGAATGCGGCGGGTACGTACTCGGTAGCTCTCAGACTTGCGGGGCATCAACTGGTTGAACCACTCCAGGGCCACTGCCTCGAAACTGTCCGCTGCGGCCTGGTGCCGGGTCAGCTTCTCCACCTTCCGCACTTGGCCAGGGTCGATCCCCTGGGCCAGCCGGTCGCGGGCGTCCTGGTGGCGCTTGCGGGCATCGGCCAGGCTCAATTCAGGATAGGTGCCCAGCGCCAGCAGCTTTTCCTTGCCCGCGTAGCGGTACTTGTAGCGCCAGCGCTTGCCCCCGTTGCGGGTCACCATCAGGAACAGGCCGCCCCCGTCCGACAGCTTGCGGTCCTTGTCGCCGGGCTTTGCCTGTTTCACCTCGGTAGCGGTCAGCTTCGCCATGCCCTGTAACTCCCCTGGGGGTACGCCATTTGGGGGTACGTGGTTTGGGGAATGCGAAAGTACCCCCAGATATACCCCCACTTTTTCCGGCTATCCACGGCCATTAGCGGACAGCTCTGGACGCAGTATAGGCCAGAAACTCAGGAAATACAGGGGCTTGGAGACGTTGGCGGATGTTGCTGGAGGTTGAAATGGTCGGTGTGAGAGGATTCGAACCTCCGACCCCTTCCTCCCGAAGGAAGTGCGCTACCAGGCTGCGCTACACACCGATAGATTTGAGGGCGGGAACTATACCAGAGAGCTGGCTGATTACCAATAGGGCGAACAGCCTGGGGACCAACACCTTCTCGGCCAAGGCAGAGGGACTCAATGGGCCCGCGGGCCCGAAGCCGACGCAGACAATGTTGCTCCACCCTCGGATGAAACACCGGGCTGGTCGCGATCGACCACGCGATCGCGCCCCAGCTCCTTGGCCGCATACAGGCGCTGGTCTGCCAGACGAATCAGCTCATCAAGCCCGTCGTCGGAACCCAGCTCGCCGCTCGCGGCGACCCCAATACTCACCGTGATATGGGCACCGTCACCGTTGACGGCAAAGGCCCTGGCAGCCACCTGGGCCCGGAAGCGCTCCATCACCTGGGTCGCGGCAGCCGTATCGCGGTTGAGGATAATGGCCATGAACTCCTCGCCACCGTAACGACCCACGAGATCGTAAGGTCTGCAACAGGACTGCAGCAGCCGGGAAAACGCCGCAAGCACCTGGTCGCCGGCCTGGTGCCCATAGGCATCATTGACCTGCTTGAAATGATCGAGATCGAGAATGGCCAGGGAAAAGGGTCGCGGTTCACGCCGGTGCTCCGCCAGCAGCTGGTTCAGGCGCTCCATCAGATAGCGACGATTGTACAGCCCGGTGACGTGATCGAGAGTGCTCTGCCGGTAGAGTTCCGCCTCGGCCATTTTGCGGTCGGTGATATCGATGATCAGCCCCTCGAGCGCCTCGATTTCACCCTGCGAGTCTCGGACAAAATCGCCCTGCTCAAAGACCCAGCGAACCTGCCCGTCGGCGCGCCGGATCCGGTATTCAAGACGGCAGGGCTGTCCGCTCTCGCGAGCTTCGTCCCAGACTCGCCAGACAGCCTCGCGATCCTCGGGCAGGATGATGTCATTCCAGGACAGCCGCCGGTTCCCCAACAGGTGCTGGACCGAGTAGCCAGTCAGCTGATCACAGCCCTGGGAGAGAAACTCCATGGTCCAGTCAGGGTCGTAGCGGCAGCGGTAGGCAATCCCCGGCAGATTCGCAATCAACACGGCCTTGCTGCGCTCGCTTTCCTTGAGCGCAGCATTGATCTGCTGGAGCCTCCGGTTCGATACCCAGGCCAGACCACCGCTCAACAGGAGGAGCAGCAGACATATCGCCAGCAGCAACTCGAGAAGCTGTGGGGACACGCGGCAGACCCGCTGTCAGTACACCCCGTACCAGCGTGCCAGCAACTGGCTGAACAAGCTGAACAGGGTGACAACCACCAGCAGCCCGATCAGCAGGCGCAGGGGGCGGAAGGGCTTCCGCTCGACCGAGTTGACGCCTCGCGACAGAAACTCGTCCACCCTGGACTGATCGTCCGGATTGAGGCGCTGGTCCTCGTTGACATGGGACTCTTGAGACATGGTGCGTTACCTCCAATCACACGCATATTGTGGCCCCTAACCCGGTACTTGTCACCCGCGGGACTCAGAGGGCAAACAGTGCCTCGGGCATCTGCATCAGGCTCTGCGACCCGGCGAGCACGGCATCCCGATGACTGCCGGCCCGCGGCAATAGCCGTGCGAAATAGAACTCGGCAGTCATCAGCTTGGCCTCGTAGAAGGCCTTGTCATCGCCACCCTCGGCCACTTTCTGACGGGCCAGTACTGCCATGCGCGCCCAGCACCAGGCCAGCACCACATAGCCACTGTACATCAGGTAATCCACCGCGGCGGCACCCGCCTCCTCGGGATTCTGCATGGCCAGCTCCCCGACCTTCAGGGAGAGCTCCAGCCATTCGTCCTTGTAGTGAACCAGGGGCTCGATGAAGCGGGCATCCGCCTCGTCATTGTGCTGCGTGCAGAAGTCATCGATCAGGGCGGTGAAATCGGTCAGCAGCTTGCCGCCACTACCCAGCACCTTGCGCCCGATCAGGTCCATCGCCTGGATACCGGTAGTGCCTTCGTAGAGCATGGCGATGCGGGCGTCGCGCACGATCTGCTCCATGCCCCACTCGCGGATGTAGCCGTGACCGCCAAATACCTGCAGGCCAAAATTGGCCGACTCGAAACCCGTCTCGGTCACGAAGGCCTTGGCGATGGGCGTCAACAGCGCCAGCCGGTTTTCGGCAGCCTGGGCCTCTTCCGCCTCCGCGGAATCGACAATATCCGACTGTTGCGCCAGGTAGTACAGGAAGGCCCGGCTGCCCTCGACCAGGGCTTTCTGGCTCAACAGCAGGCGGCGCACATCCGGATGCACGATGATAGGATCTGCCGGTCCCTCGGGGTTTTTCGGGCCGCTCAGGCTGCGCATGGCCAGGCGCTCCCTGGCGTAGGCCAGAGAACCCTGCCAGGCCAGTTCGCCATGGGCCAGCCCCTGGATGGCAGTGCCGATACGCGCCGTATTCATAAACGTGAACATGGCATTCAGCCCGCGATTGGGCGGCCCGATCAGGTAGCCGGTGGCACCGTCAAAGTTCATCACGCAGGTGGCCGAGGCCTTGATGCCCATTTTCTTTTCCAGGGAAGCGCAGTGCACGGCGTTACGCTCACCCACTGCGCCATCCTCCCGGGCCAGGAATTTGGGAACAATGAACAGGGAAATGCCCTTGGTGCCCTCGGGCGCGTCCGGCAGACGGGCCAGCACGATATGCACAATGTTCTCCGCCATGTCGTGTTCGCCGGCACTGATGAAGATCTTGGTGCCGGTGATGGCGTAACTGCCATCCTCACGCGGCTCGGCCCGGGTCCGCAGCAGCCCCAGGTCACTGCCACAATGCGCCTCGGTCAGGCACATCGTGCCCGACCAGCTGCCCTCGATCAGTCGAGTCAGGTAGGTGGCCTTCTGGGCATCGTCGCCGTGGGCCTCGATGGTCTTGATGGCGCCGTGACTCAGCCCCGGGTACATCAGCCATGGCCAGTTGGCAGTGCCCGCCAGCTCATTGACCACAATACCCAGCAGATTCGGCATTCCCTGCCCGCCCCATTCGGGATCCGCGGCCAGGGCGGGCCAGCCATTGGCCACGAACTGCTGATAGGCGTCGGCAAAACCGGCCGGTGTCGTCACCACACCATCGTCCCAGTGGCAACCTTCCTCATCGCCGCTCTGGTACAGGGGCGCCAGTACGTTCTCGGCAAATTTTGCGGCCTCGCCAAGGACCGCATCCATCAGCTCGCGGCTGGCCTCCTGGTACGCGGGCAGCCGCTGGTAGAGCGACTCGGACTGCAGCAGCTCGTGCAGCACAAACTGGATATCGCGCAGGGGAGCCTTGTACTCGGGCATGGGGGAACCTCTCGGTGAAGGGCAAAGTGAACGGCGAACACATTCTGCGGGTTTTGCCGCGGATGTCAAATGACATTTCTGCGGGCGAGCGCAGCCAAGACGCCGCCGGTAGCCGGCCACATCAGCGCGACAAGCGCGCCAGGCGCAAGGTCAAGCCTGTGAAACCCCGGAAAAAAGGCGTTCTAAATCAATATACTGGGAAGCCCGAACTGGATCGAAAGGCGGCTGGAAGGGCACTTCCCCCAACAATGGCGCAGGCAGCCAGCGCGCGAGAGTGTTCAGGTTTTCGCGGTGGCAGGCCATTTCCGGCCCCGGCTGGTTGGCCACCCACCCAGCCAGGCGCAGACCATCGCGTTGTATCGCTTCGGCGGTGAGCAGGGCGTGATTGATGCAACCCAGGCGCATGGCCACCACCAGAATCACTTCCGCCTGCAGGGTTGTGGCAATGTCGGCAAAGGTTTCGCGCGGCCCCAGCGGCACCCGCCAGCCCCCGGCACCCTCCACCAGTACCAGGTCGGCACCCAGCCCCATCACGCCCCGGCAGAGCCCCGCCAGCCGGTCGGCCTGCAGACGCCGCCCCGCCTGCTCGGCGGCGATATGCGGTGCAATCGCCGGCTGCAGGGCGACCGGGTTGACCTGGCTATAGGGCAGATCCAGTGACATCGACCGCATCAGGGCCAGCGCATCCTCATTGCGCCCCTCGCTGTCACAGCCCGCCGCCACCGGCTTGACGGCGCCGGTGGTCAGGCCGGCGCGCCTGGCGGCTTCCAATACCGCGCAGCTAATGGCGGTCTTGCCCACTTCGGTATCGGTACCGGTCACGAAATAGGTGCGGGTCATGATTGCAACTCCAGACGTGCATGGATAACTTCCCAGGTGGCCGGCAGGCCCCGGGGCTCGCGGAAACGCTCGTAGGCCCGCAGCATCGCCGCCAGCTGGCGCCGGGTAGTCAGGCCACCGGCACGGCCGCTGTTCATGTTGTGGGCTCCCAGGGTCTTCAACTCCCGCAGCAGGTCGGCGACTGCGGCATGATGCACCACCCGGGTCTCCACCTCCGCGTGCAGGGTGACGCCGGGCAGGCTTGCGGCAGCCTCCTGCAGCGCCGACAAGGGTAGGAAGCGGTTGACGTGCTGGCCGTCGTCCACTGCCGCCCAGGCCCCGCGCAACTCGTGCAGTGTCGACGGTCCCAGGGTGCTGAACAGGGCACAGCTACCGGGCTTCAGCACCCGGGCCAGCTCGGCCAGCAGGCGCCGCGGGTGATAACACCACTGTAGGGCCAGGCTGCTGAAAATCAGGTCGACACTGGCAGTTGCCAGTGGCAGGGCCTCCGCGTCACCCACCACCCAGCGGGCCTGCCCCTCACCATCCTGCTGTCGCGCCCAGGCCAGCATCCCGGCGGCAATATCCAGCCCCAGGTAAGCCGCACCCGGGTAGTGGTGCTGCAGCGCCGGACGGAAGTACCCCGTGCCACAGCCCAGGTCGACCACCGTGTCCACGGTTTTCGCCGTCTCCGGCAGGCGCGAAAGTAAGGCATCGCCCACCTCACGCTGAACCTGCGCCACACTGTCATAGTGAGGCGCTGCGCGACTGAAGGAATTCGCAATAGCCTGCTTGGAAACCGGCTCCGGGCCCTGCGGTATGCCGGCTGCGGAGGGCTCCAACAGCGGCGCTATCGCAGCCAGGAGAGCCTCACTGGCCTGCAGTGGCAACAAGTGACCCACCGCCGGCAGCGCAGCTACCACCGCCTCACGCCGCCCCGCCAGGAGGCGCTCAAGCGCCGGGGCCAGGTCCGGGGGCACCAGGGCATCGACCTCGCCGAGCAGATGCCGCTGGGGCATGGGCAGCGTCGCCAGGGCTTCGCGGAGGTCGAGATCGCCCAGCCAGGAGAGACCTGCCTGCAGGGCAGGCAAGGGCAGTTCGCGGCGGCACTGCTGCAGGTAGCGCAGCCAGGCGCGCGGCGCACCTCGCCCCTGCAGGGCGTCAAAGCGGCGCAGGGTCTGGACGGGGTGGCGGGGCAGACTGGCTTCCATGGCGGCCAGGTCTTCCGGCGACAGGCCCGGCCAGTCTGCGCGCGCCAGGAAGCAGGGGTTACTGCACACCGTCACCAGACAATCGACCCGCGACGGCGCCCGGGCCGCCAGCGCCGCCGCCAGCTGCCCGCCCAGGGACCAGCCAAGCAGCCCGAATCGCGCGGGCAGACGACCCAGAAGGCCTTCCACGGTAGCCGCGAGACCGGTTTCGGGCGGCACATCGGGGGGTGGCAGCCAGTCCACCAACACCAGGTTCGCCAGGCCCCGCAGCGGAGCCAACAGGGGCCGCCAGAGTTCGCGGCTCCCGGACCAGCCATGCAGCAGCACCAGGTGCTGCTCGCTGTCGATGGTGGCGGGCAGGTATTCGATCTGAAAGCTTGCCTCAGGCATCGGCGCTCAACTCCGCCAGAGCATCCAGGAGCTGATCCACCTGCTCGACTGTGTGGCCGGCGGTCAGCGTGATACGCAAACGCGAGGTTTTGGCGGGTACGGTGGGGGGGCGAATGGCACTGACCAGAAAGCCCCGGGCGCGCAGCCCTTCACTGAGCTGCAGTGCACGCCCGGCCTCGCCCACCAGCAGGGGTTGAATCGGGGTCGGCGAAGGCATCAGGGGCAGATTTCGTGCGGCGGCGCCATCCCGGAAGCGGGCGATCAGGGTCTGCAGGTGCTCGCGCCGCCAATTCTCTTCCGTCGCCAGCCGCAACGCGGTCAGGCTGGCGACGGCAATCGCCGGTGGCGGCGCCGTGGTGTAGATGTACTTGCGGGTCACCTGGATCAGCGCCTCGATCAGGGTCTCGCTGCCCGCGACAAAGGCGCCGGCAGTGCCCAGCGCCTTGCCCAGGGTCGCCATCAGCACCGGCACCGCTTCACTGTCCAGGCCCGCCGCCGCCACACTGCCGGCACCGCGCTCCCCCAGCACGCCGAAACCGTGGGCATCGTCGACCATCAGCCAGGCGTCGTGCTGGCGGCAAAGGGCCGCCTGCTCGACCAGGGGCGCCAGGTCACCGTCCATGCTGAACACACCGTCCACAGCCACCAGGACCGGGCCCTGGCTGCTCGCCAGCTTGCGCGCCAGATCGGCACAGTCGTTGTGGGCAAAGCGCCGCAGGCGGGCGCCGCTGTGCAGGCCGCCGTCCAGCAGGGAAGCGTGGTTGAGGCGGTCCTCCAGCACGGTGTCCCCGGCTTGCAGCAAGGCCTGCAGGACTCCGGTATTGGCGGCGTAGCCACTGCCCATCAACAGGGCCCTGGGCCGTCCCGTGGCCTCGGCGAGTGCCTCCTCGAGCTCGGCGTGGGCGCGGCTGTGGCCACAGACCAGGTGGGAAGCGCCGCTGCCAACCCCGTAATCCCGGGCACCGCGGCGCAAGCTTTCCACCAGGCGCGGATCGCTGGCCAGGCCCAGGTAGTCGTTGCTGCAGAAGTTGAGGTAGTCGCCCCCCTGCCAGCGCACCCGGGGGCCCTGGGGTGAGTCCAGGGTCAGGCGCTGGCGATAGAGGTCGGTGGCGCGACGCGTCTCCAGCACCTCGCGCAGGCGCCGGTCAAAAGCGGACACGGCGGGGCGGTCAGTGGGCCGCGGCGCTGCGCGTGGCGTCGTAGAACTGCGGCGAGGGCATCTCCGGCGCCTGCTCCAGCTCACGCTCCTCGGGGTGGATACCCAGGCGCTGGAACAGGGCCAGGTCGCGGTTGGCCTCGGGGTTCGGAGTGGTCAGCAGCTTCTCGCCGTAGAAGATCGAGTTGGCACCGGCGAAGTAGGCGAGGGCGTGCATCTGTTCGTTCATCGATTCGCGTCCGGCGGACAGGCGCACGTGCGACGCCGGCATCAGGATCCGGGCCACGGCGATGGTGCGGATGAAATCGAAGGGGTCGAGATCCGCCTCTTCGGCCAGTGGCGTCCCCTCGACCTTGACCAGCATGTTGATGGGCACACTTTCCGGATGCTCCGGCAGGTTGGCCAGCTGCTGCAGGAGGCCCGCGCGGTCCCGGGCCGACTCGCCCATGCCGACGATGCCACCGGAGCAGATTTTCATGCCCGCCTCGCGTACGTGGCCGAGGGTCTCCAGCCGGTCCTGGTAGGTGCGGGTGGTGATGATCTCGCCGTAGTACTCGGGCGAGGTATCCAGGTTGTGGTTGTAGTAGTCGAGCCCCGCCTCTGCCAGCTCCTGGGCCTGCTCCGGGCTGAGCATGCCCAGGGTCATGCAGCTTTCCAGTCCCAGCTCGCGTACGCCCTTGACCATCGCCACCACGTAGGGCATGTCGCGCTTCTTCGGCGAGCGCCAGGCAGCCCCCATGCAGAAGCGCGAGGCCCCACTGGCCTTGGCCGCCCGCGCCTGCTCCAGCACTTTCTCCACTTCCATCAGCTTTTCCGCTTCCAGACCGGTGTCATAGCGGTTGCTCTGGGGGCAATAGGCGCAATCCTCGGGGCAGGCGCCGGTTTTGATGGAAAGCAGTGTGCTCACCTGCACCGCATTCGGGTCAAAATAGGCCCGATGCACGCTGTGTGCCCGGAACAGCAAATCGTTGAAGGGCAGGGCAAACAGGGCCTCGATTTCCTCGCGGCTCCAGTCGTGGCGCAGCTCGGGTTTGGCGGTGGCGACAGCAGTCATGGCGGGCATCTCGTGACGGGAATCAGGCGCCCATGATACGGGCTGCCCGAAAGCAGTCAACCAGGAGGGCATCGCATGGTTAACAGCCGGCTGGACACCCTGCTCGAGAAGCTCTTCCCCCGGCAGTGTCTGCTCTGCCGTCAGCCCAGCCACAACCCGCAGCCCCTGTGCCACGACTGCCGCACCAGCTTGCCGCTAAACCACTGCGCCTGTGAGCAGTGCGCGCTGCCACTACCGACGGGTGCCGCCCCCGGCGCCCTCTGCGAAAGCTGCCTGGAGGGACAACGGGATTTCGACCGGGTGATCGCGCCGCTGGTTTACGGTCCGGGTATACGCCAGCTGGTGGGCGCCTGGAAATACCGTCGTCAGACCCTGCTGAGCCCCCTGCTCGCCAGCCTGTGGCTGGAGCACCTGACACAGCTTCCGGCGTGCGACCTGCTGCTGCCGGTGCCGCTGCACTGGCGCCGACAGTTGTGGCGCGGGTTCAACCAGGCCGCCCTGCTGGGGCGGGCCCTGCAACGCAGTCACCCGGCACTGGCTGGGATACCCCTGCTGGAGGGAGGCCTGCAGCGCCGACAGCACACGCGACACCAGGCGGGTCTCGGCGCCGGCGCACGGGAGGCCAACCTCGCGGGCAGCTTCCGGCTGCGGGCTGAGGTGAGCGGGCTGCGGGTCGCGGTGATTGACGATGTCGTCACCACCGGCGCCACGGCCCAGGAGGTGGCGGCTGTGCTGAAGGACGGCGGCGCAGCAAGCGTGCAGATATGGAGCCTGGCTCGCACCCCCGCGCACCCTGCTACACTGGCCGGTCCAGCCAGCGGTTTGAGCGCAGAGTATGCAGCACCACAGTGAACACCCCTATGAACGCCTGACCCCGGACTGCGTGATCGATGCGGTGGAGGCCGCCGGCTACCCCTGCGACGCGCGCCTGCTGGCGCTAAACAGTTACGAAAACCGGGTCTACCAGGTGGGCATGGAGGAGGGACCACCCCTGGTCGCCAAGTTCTACCGACCCGGCCGCTGGAGCGACGAACAGATCCTCGAGGAGCACGCCTTCAGCCTCGAGCTGCGGGCGGCGGACATCTCCGTGGTCGCTCCCCTGCAGTCAGCCAGCGGGGAGAGCCTGCACCAGCACGAGGGCTTTCGCTTCGCCCTGTTTCCCCGCCGCGGCGGCCACCCCCCGGAGCTGGACAATCTCGACAACCTGCTGGTACTGGGCCGCACCATCGGCCGCATGCATCGGGTCGGCGCAGCGGCAGCCTTTCGCACGCGCCCGCACCTGACGATTGACAGCCACTTTGTCAGCAGCCGCGACTATCTGCTGGCGGAGGGCTTTATCCCCCGGGAGCTGATCGCCGCCTACGAGTCCCTCACCGACGATCTGCTGACTCGCCTGCGGGCCGCCCTGGCCAACCTGGAGGAGAGTGACTGCATCCGGGTCCACGGCGACTGCCATGCCGGCAACATACTCTGGCGCGACGAGACCGCGCACTTCGTCGACCTCGACGACTGCTGTATGGCCCCGGCGATCCAGGATCTGTGGATGTGCCTGAACGGCGATCGTCAGGAGCGCCAGCTGCAGCTGGCGGAGTTGATCGAGGGTTACAGCGACTTCGCCGACTTCGCCCCCCGGGAGCTGCGCTGGGTGGAAGCGCTGCGCACACTGCGTATCGTCAACTATGCTGCCTGGCTGGCCCGGCGCTGGGGCGACCCCGCTTTTCCCAAGGCCTTCCCCTGGTTCAACAGCGAGCGTTTCTGGGGCGACCACATCCTGCAGCTGCGGGAGCAGATGTTCGCGCTGGAAGAGGAGCCGCTGCAGCTGCTCTGAGGGCTCAGCGCGACTTGCCGGCCCGGGCGCGCATCGCCTCCAGGCAATCCTCGTCGTCTTCGCTGCAGGGGAAGGAGTGGTCCATTTCCAGCGCGGGTGACTGCGAGCGGGGACGCCCGACCACTTTCGCCGGCACACCCGCGACTGTGGTGTGGGGCGGCACCTCTTCCAGCACCACGCTGCCGGCGCCTACCTTGGCACCGTCGCCCACCCGGATGTTGCCGAGGATCTTGGCGCCGGCGCTGATCAGCACACCGTTGCCGATCTTGGGATGCCTGTCGCCGTGTTCCTTCCCGGTGCCCCCGAGGGTGACCGATTGCAGGATGGAGACATTGTTGCCCACCACCGCGGTCTCGCCGATCACCAGCCCGGTCGCGTGGTCCAGCATGATGCCGTGGCCGAGCCTGGCGTTGGGGTGGATATCCACCGCGAACTCGGCGGACATGCGGTTCTGGAAGAACAGCGCCAGGGAACGGCGCCCGCGCTGCCACAGCCAGTGGGATACCCGGTGGGTCTGCAGGGCGTGGAAGCCCTTGAAGTACAGAAAGGGAATGTAGAGCTCCTGGCAGGCGGAGTCACGCTCCTCGACCGCAAGCAGGTCACAGCGCACCGACTTGCGCAGGCAGGCATCATCCCGAAAAGCCTCCAGTATGACCTCCCGCAGCAACAGGGAGGATGCCGTGGGACTATCCAGCTGGTAGGCAAGATGGAAGCTGAGGGCGCTTTCCAGATCGCCGTGATTGAGAATGGTGGCGTGCAGGAAGCTGGCCAGGATCGGTTCATCCGCGGCGTGTTGCGCGGTCTCGTCCAGGATGCGTTGCCACACCGGGTCGGGCTTTTTCGGCGCCATGATCTCTCCTCTTTAGTCAGCGCACCAATGTAGCACAGCCCGCAAGGGGCTGTTCAGGGGCCCTGGTATTGCCACAGGGCGTGCCCGCTGGCGCGGTACTTGGCCTCGAAGCGGGTCAGGGCCGGGCCCTCGGGGAGTTGCCGCACCAGCCCGGGAATGCCCGCCAGCAACAGGGCCACGCCAAACTCCTCGACGTAGGTCTGCCAGTTGCTGCGCAGTTCAATACGGCCGCCCAACGCCACCAGATCGGCAAAGCCGGGGTGACCGTGGATGCGCCGCTGCAGATGAGCCGCCTTGGGCCAGGGGTTGGGGTAGAGCAGGTAATGATAGTCGACCCGCCAGCCGGCCTCGCGTATCAACTGCCAGATGTCCTCGCATTCGGCCCGCAGCAAGTGATAGCTAGCCCCGCTGCCGGGGGTATCGGCGGCGGTGTGGCGACCCAGGCGATCCGCGGAGCGGTCGATGCCCACCACACGGTGCTGGGGATGGCGCGCCGCGAGCAGGGCCGTGCTCATCCCGGTACCGCAGAAGGAGTCCAGCACCAGCGGTCGCGGGTCTTCCTCCTGCAATCGGGCCAGCTCGGCAAAGGCCGCGCGACTGAAATCGGGCACCGGGCGCCGGTTCGGGCTGCGCAGGTGCTTGCGCACCCGTTCGGCAAGGCGCGGGTGCAGGCCGGGCTGGTTGCTGGTGACCGGTCGCGAAATCTGCTGCATGGCGTGTTGGTTTGCGTCGCTGTCGGGGGCTTGTCATGATACGCCGGCTGCGACCTGCGCCCAAACGGGATCCGATACCATGCAAGAGGATTTGCGCCCTTACTGGGTAAAGAAACTCTACCTGCGCCTGCGTCACGCCTGGACCGAGTGGCGCCTGCGGCCCCGCTGCGCCAGCCTGGGCCCCTGGCACAGCATCATGAAACCCTGGTACGTGCATATCTCCGGCGCCAATATCCGCATCGGCCGCAACTTCACCGCCATCGGCGAGCCGGGCAACCGGGTGGAAATCGGCGTGTGGGGGCGGGAAGCCGGGCAGGGGCGCGTCAGTATTGGCGACTGCGTGCTGATGAGCCCCGGCTCACGCATCAGCGCCAGCGACGAAATCACCGTGGGCGATGGCACCATGTTCGCCAACGGCGCCTACGTGACCGATTCCGACTGGCACACCATCCGTGATCGCACGGCCAGGGCGACGACGCCCACCCCGGTGCATATCGGTCGCAACGTCTGGCTGGGGGATCACGCCACCGTGCTCAAGGGCGTCACTATCGGCGACAACAGCGTGATTGCCGCCCGGGCTGTGGTCACGCGCGATGTCCCCGCGAATGTCGTGGTGGCCGGGAATCCAGCGCGCGTCGTGCGCGAGCTGGACCCGGAAGATGGCTTTACCACGCGCATGGACCTGTTTGCCGACCCGGCGGGTGTAGAGGCCTTTTTCGATGCGGTGGACCGGGAAGTGCTCGCTGGCAATTCCCTGTGGCGCTGGCTGCTGTCGCTGGTGTGGCCGGCAGTAGCCCTTCGCCATCACCCCTGATGATACTGGGGTGACAACTCCTGGACCGCATCCACAAAGGCGGTGACATGATCCGGGTTCACCCCGGGGGTGATCCCGTGCCCGAGGTTGAACACATGCCCACTGCCATGACCGAAACTGGCGAGAATGTTGGCCACCTCTTCGCGAATGCGGGCCGGTGAGGCGTAGAGCATCGCCGGGTCCATGTTGCCCTGCAGGGCAACCCGGTCGCCCACCCGGGCGCGGGCCTGGCCGATGTCCGTGGTCCAGTCGATACCCACCGCCTGGGCACCGCAGGCGGCAATCGCCTCCAGCCACTGGCCGCCACCCTTGGTGAACACGATCACCGGCAGCGGCCGCCCATCGGCTTCGGTCGGCAGCTTGCTAATGACCCGCTGCATGTACTTGAGGGAAAACTCCCGGTAGCCGGCGGCACTGAGTGAACCGCCCCAGGTATCGAAGATCTGCAGCGCCTGGGCGCCCGCCGCCACCTGCTCGCCCAGGTAATCCGCGACGGCATCCGCCAGGCGTGCGAGCAGGGCGTGCATCAGCTCCGGCTGATCGTAGGCCATGCCCTTGACCCGGGCGAAGTCTTTCGAGGACCCGCCCTCCACCATGTAGGTGGCCAGGGTCCAGGGGCTGCCGGAAAAACCGATCAGCGGCACCTGGCCGTTCAGTTCGCGGCGGATGGTGCGCACGGCATTCATCACATAGCCCAGGTCGTCAGCCGCCCGGATCTGGTTCAGCCCCGCGAGGTCCGCCTCGCTGCGCACCGTTTTGCGAAACTTCGGCCCTTCCCCTTCCTCGAAATAAAGCCCCAGACCCAGGGCGTCGGGGATGGTGAGGATGTCGCTGAAGAGAATCGCCGCGTCCATGGGGTAGCGCCGCAGGGGCTGCAGGGTCACTTCACAGGCCAGCTCGGCGTTCTTGCACAGATCGAGGAAGGAGCCCGCCTGGGCGCGCGTGGCGCGGTACTCGGGCAGGTAGCGCCCGGCCTGACGCATCATCCAGATGGGCGTGCGGTCGACGGGCTGGCGCGCCAGGGCGCGGAGGAAACGGTCGTTCTTGAGATCAGTCACGGGGGAACCCTTGTACGTGCGTGAGGGGTGCTTCGTAGTCCGGTCTCGCCCGGCGTTGGTGCCGGTGAGACACGCCGTGAATACGTCCCTGTAGGCTCGAGGAGCGCATCCATGCGCTCCACGGTCTCCCCGGCACCAACGCCGGGCAAGACCTACCATCGCGGCAAACCGAAAACACAGTGGCGGGATTCTACGTGACTCCGCGGCGGCCAGCCAGCTGCGGCACGTCTCGCCCGTGACTTTGACCGACCGCACGACGGCCTAGGAGCTTCGTAGCACAGTCTTTGCCGGTGTCGAGTCAACCGGAAACGCGGCGCCTGCGGCCTGCTACGTACCAGGCCGGTTGAGCCGCGGTGCCCATCACCGACTCTCTGCGACATGGATGTCGCAGAGAAGCCCCCAAGGACGGGTTCACGGCGTGTCGGTGATGGGCTCCGCGGCTCAACCGGCCGGCGCTACGAAGCGCCAACCCAAGCCGGAATCAGACCTCCAGGAAGTCGAGGATGCCTTCGGCCGCCTGCCGGCCTTCCCAGATCGCCGTAACCACCAGGTCCGAACCGCGCACCATGTCGCCACCGGCAAAGATCTTCTCGTTGGTGGTCTGGAACTTGTATTCCTGCTCCTCCGGCGCCACGATGCCGCGCCAGTCGTTGAGCTCCACGCCCTGCTCGACCAGCCAGTCCGGCGGGCTGGGCTGGAAGCCGAAGGCGATGATCACCGCATCCGCTTCCAGCACTTTTTCGCTGCCGGGGATCGGTTCGGGGCGACGGCGGCCGCTGTCGTCGGGCTCGCCGAGGCGGGTCTCGACCATTTTCACGCCGCAGGCCTTGCCGTAGTACTCGACGATCTCGATCGGCTGGCGGTTGAACAGGAACTCGACACCCTCTTCACGGGCGTTGGCCACCTCGCGACGGGAGCCGGGCATGTTTTCCTCGTCCCGGCGATAGGCGCAGGTGACACTGGTGGCGCCCTGACGCACGGCGGTGCGCACGCAGTCCATGGCGGTGTCGCCACCACCGAGTACTACCACGCGCTTGCCCTTGAGATTGACGTAGGCGTCTTCCGGCTGGGGGTAACCCAGGTTGTGGTTGACGTTGCCCACCAGGTAGGGAAGGGCCTCGTAGACACCCGGCAGCTCTTCGCCGGGGAAACCGCCGCGCATGTAGGTGTAGGTACCCATGCCCAGAAAGACGGCATCATACTCGTCCATCAGTTCCTGCATGCTGACGTCCTTGCCGACCTCGGTATTCAGGCGGAACTCGATACCCATGCCCTCGAATACGCCCCGGCGCCGGATCATCACCGACTTCTCCAGCTTGAATTCGGGGATGCCGAAGGTCAGCAGGCCGCCGATCTCGGGGTAGCGGTCGTAGACCACCGGCTTCACGCCGGCGCGCACCAGGACATCCGCGCAACCCAGACCGGCGGGGCCGGCACCAATGATCGCCACCTTCTTGCCGGTGGGCACCACCTGGGACAGGTCCGGCCGCCAGCCCATGGCCAGGGCGGTGTCGGTGATGTACTTCTCGGATGAGCCGATGGTTACCGCGCCGAAACCGTCATTCAGGGTGCAGGCCCCTTCACACAGGCGGTCCTGGGGGCAGACCCGGCCGCAAACCTCCGGCAGGGTGTTGGTCTGGTGGCTGAGCTCGGCGGCCTCGAAGAGATTGCCCTCGGCCACCAGCTTGAGCCAGTTGGGAATGAAATTGTGGACCGGGCACTTCCACTCGCAGTAGGGGTTGCCACACTCCAGACAACGGTGGGACTGTTCCTGCACCTGGGAGGGCGTGAAGGGCTCGTAGATTTCGACGTAGGCGTGCTTGCGACGCTCCAGGGGTTTCTTGTCCGGGTCGTTGCGGCCGACGTCGATAAACTGGAAGTGATTGGACAGACGATTGGTCATGATGGCTTCTCCCGGTACCTAGTCGGTATTGCGCAGGCGTGACAGCAGCTGGTTGAGATCCGCGGCCTTGGGTTTGACCAGCCAGAACTTGCCCAGGTGGTCCTCGAAGTTCTCGAACAGTTCGCTTCCCCAGGCGGAGCCGGTCTCCCGGACATGCTCCCGCAGGATGCTGCGCAGGAGAGAACGGTAGGCCTCCATGTGTTCGCCGCTGACGCGGTGGATTTCCACCAGCTCGCTGTTGTAGCGGTCGATAAAGCCGCGGTCCTGATCCAGCACGAAGGCAAAACCGCCGGTCATGCCCGCGCCGAAGTTGACCCCGGTCGGGCCGAGTACGGTGACGGTGCCGCCGGTCATGTACTCGCAGCAATGATCGCCCGCCCCCTCGACCACCGCGTGGGCGCCACTGTTGCGCACCGCGAAACGCTCGCCGGCGACACCCGCGGCGTAGAGGTAACCACCGGTGGCCCCATAGAGACAGGTGTTGCCGATTATCACCGTATCCTGGGAGCGGAAGCTGGACTCCCGCGGCGGGTAGATAACCAGCTTGCCGCCGGCCATGCCCTTGCCCACGTAGTCGTTGGAATCACCCTCCAGGTACATGTGCAGACCGCCGGCGTTCCACACGCCGAAGCTCTGACCCGCGGTGCCCTTGAGGCGCAGCACGACCGGATTGCTCTCCATGCCCATGTTGCCGTGCCGCCGGGCAATCTCGCCGGACAGACGCGCCCCCAGGGAGCGGTCACAGTTGGTGACCTGGAACTGAAACTCGCCACCCTGGCCCGACTCGATCGCCGGCAGTGCCGCCTCGAGGATGGCCTGGGCCTTCTCGGCGCGATCGAAGGGCGGGTTCGCCGCCACCTGGCAGAAACGCGGCTCGCCCTCGGCCTCCGGATCCTGGTAGAGGATCGGCGACAGGTCCAGCCGGGCCTGCTTGGCGGTGTCGCCCGGCAGGCGCTCGAGCAGGTCGGTGCGCCCGATCAGTTCCTCCAGGGAGGACACGCCCAGCTTCGCCAGCCACTCGCGTACCTCGCGGCCAATGAAGGTGAAGAAGTTCACCACCATCTCCACGGTGCCGTTGAAGTGATCGTCCCGCAGGCGCTTGTTCTGCGTGGCGACCCCCGTGGCACAGTTGTTCAGGTGGCAGATGCGCAGGTACTTGCAGCCCAGGGCAACCATGGGTGCGGTACCGAAGCCGAAGCTCTCGGCGCCGAGAATTGCCGCCTTGATCACGTCGAGACCAGTCTTCAGGCCGCCGTCGGTCTGCAGCCGGATCATGCCGCGCAGGCCGTTGCCGCGCAGGGTCTGCTGCACTTCCACCAGGCCCAGCTCCCAGGGGGAACCGGCGTAGCGGATCGAGGTCAGGGGGCTGGCCGCGGTGCCGCCGTCGTAACCGCTGATGGTGATCAGGTCGGCGTAGGCCTTGGCCACGCCCGCGGCGATGGTGCCGACGCCCGGCTCGGACACCAGTTTCACCGAGACCAGGGCCTCGGGATTGACCTGCTTGAGGTCGAAGATCAGCTGGGCCAGGTCCTCGATGGAATAGATATCGTGGTGCGGCGGCGGCGAAATCAGGGTCACGCCGGGCACCGAGTAGCGCAGGCGCGCGATCAGCTCGTTGACCTTGCCCCCGGGCAGCTGGCCGCCCTCGCCGGGCTTGGCGCCCTGGGCCACCTTGATCTGCAGCACCTCGGCATTCACCAGGTACTCGGGGGTGACGCCGAAGCGGCCGGAGGCAATCTGCTTGATCTTGGAGCTGCGCTCGGTACCGTAGCGGGCCGGGTCTTCGCCGCCCTCACCGGAGTTGGAGCGCGCGCCCATGCGGTTCATCGCCGCCGCCAGGGCCTCGTGGGCCTCCGGGCTCAGTGCACCCAGGGACATGCCGGCGGAGTCAAAGCGCGGCAGGATCTTTTCCAGCGGTTCGACCTCGTCCAGGGGCAGTGGCTGCGCGGCCAGCTTCGGCCGCAGCAGGTCGCGAATGGTCGCCACCGGCCGCTCATTGACCAGCTGTGCGTAGCGCTGATAGGTGGTGTAGTCGCCACTGGCTACGGCCTGCTGCAGGGTGGTCACCACGTCGGGGTTGAAGGCATGGTATTCCTGACCGTGCACGTACTTGAGCAGGCCGCCCAGCTGCAGCGGCTTGCGCGAGATCCAGGCACGGCGCGCCAGTGCTTTCTGGTCCGCCTCCAGCTCCTCGAAGCCGGCACCCTCGATGCGCGAGGCGACGCCGCAGAAGGCCAGATCGACCACTTCCCGGGCCAGACCCACCGCCTCGAACAGCTGGGCACCGCGATAGGAGCTGACCGAAGAGATGCCCATCTTGGACATGATCTTGAGCAGACCCTTGTTGATGCCCTTGCGGTAGTTCTTGTAGCAATAGCCCGGCTCGCCCAGCAGCTCGCCATCCCGGATCAGGTCCTCGAGCACACTGTAGGCGAGGTAGGGATAGACTGCCGTGGCACCAAAGCCCAGCAGACAGGCGATCTGGTGGGAATCGCGGGCGCTGCCGGTCTCGATCACCAGGTTGGCATCGCAGCGCAGGCCCTGGCGGATCAGGTGGTGGTGCACGGCACCGGTGGCCAGCAGGCTGTGAATCGGCAGCCGGCCCGGCTCGATCTTGCGGTCCGAGAGCACCAGGATGGTCGCGCCGCCGCGCACCGCGTCTTCCGCGGTCTTGACCAGGGCCTGCAGGGCGCTGTGCAGATCGGTCTGCTCGGCATCGTAGGTCCCGTCGATATCGGCGACCTCGAAGCCGGGACGGTCCAGGCCCAGCATGGTGTTGAACTTGCCCTGGGAGAGAACCGGCGAGGTCAGGATGACCCGGTTTGCGTGCTCGGGGCCCTCGTAGAAGACATTCTTCTCGGCACCCAGGTCGGTTTCCAGGGACATCACCACCGCTTCCCGCAGTGGATCAATCGGCGGGTTGGTCACCTGAGCGAACTTCTGCCGGAAGTAGTCATAGAGCGGACGCTCGTGACGCGACAACACCGCCATCGGGGTGTCGTCCCCCATGGAACCGACGGCCTCGTTGCCGGACTCAGCCAGCGGCCGCAGCACCTGGTCGCGCTCTTCAAAAGTGACCTGGAAGTGCTTCTGGTAAGCCGGCAATTGTTCCGCGTCGATGCCCGGCGCCTGCTCCGTGGCAAAGGAACCCTCGATACGCATGGCATTTTCCTTCAGCCAGCGCTTGTAGGGGTGGCGCGACTTCAGGCGCTCGTCGATGTCGGCAGTTTCCAGCATCTCACCGGTCTGGGTATCCACCATGAGGATCTGGCCGGGACCGACGCGACCCTTGGCAATCACGTCCTCGGTACGATAGCCGTGGGTGCCGACTTCCGATGCCAGGGTGATAAAGCCGTCGCGGGTCTTCACCCAGCGCGCCGGGCGCAGGCCGTTGCGATCGAGCAGGCAGACCGCATAGCGGCCATCCGTCAGCACGATACCCGCGGGGCCGTCCCAGGGCTCCATGTGCATGGAGTGGTATTCGTAGAAGGCGCGCAGGTCCGGATCCATGTGCTCCATGTTGTGCCAGGCCGGCGGGATCAGCATGCGCAGGGCGCGCGGCATGTCCACACCACCGGTGAGCAGCAGGTCGAGCATGTTGTCCAGGCTGGAGGAGTCGGAACCGGTCCGGTTCACCACCGGCGCGATATCGGCGATATTGGGCAGCCGGTCCGTCTCGAACAGTGCGGAGCGCGCCTCGGCCCAGTTGCGGTTGCCCTCGATGGTGTTGATCTCGCCATTGTGGGCGAGCATGCGGAAGGGCTGGGCCAGGGGCCAGCGCGGCATGGTGTTGGTGGAAAAGCGCTGGTGGAAGACACAGATGGCGGTTTCCAGGCGCGAATCGTCGAGGTCGCGGTAGAAGCGCGGGAGATCCACTGGCATGACCAGGCCTTTATAGGCAATTACCCGGCCGGAGAGGCTGCAGATATAGAAATCCGCATCGTTGTCGACCGCCTTCTCCGCCTTGCGACGCGCCACGAACAGGCGGGTCGACAGTTCCTCGGCGGTCAGCCCGGGGGCGTCGACAAACACCTGTTCGATGCGCGGCAGGCAGGCCAGGGCAATCTCCCCGCAGACACTGCTGTCGGTGGGCACTTCCCGCCAGCCCAGTACGTTGAGCCCCTGGTCGCTCAGGGCCGACTGTACGGCGTCCCGGGCGGCCCCGGCGAGGCCGTCGTCCTGGCTGAAGAAGACCTGACCGACGGCATACTGCTCGGACAGTGTCGCGTCGAAGTGCTCCCGCGCCAGCTCGCGAATAAACTGCTCGGGCATCTGCATCAACAGCCCGCAGCCATCCCCGGTACGCCCGTCCGCGGCGATGCCGCCCCGGTGGGTCATACAGGTCAGGGACTCAATGGCGGTCTGCAACAGGCGGTGGCTGGCTTCACCGGCGCTGTGGACGATAAGACCGAAACCACAATTGTCACGGAACTCTTCAGGGCGATACAGACCTGCTGCACTCATACTCGATCCAGAATGGCTGGTAAAAACAGACACGTGCTCCGAGCGCCACCCGGCGCGCTTACGCAGTGCACGGATTCAAAGGGGCAGCCATTCTACACAGCGCTCAGGACTTGACAAACACAGCGAGCGCGCTTATTTGGTGCGAATACAGCTTTATTCTGGTGCATAACGCCCCATATTGGGGCGCAAGATCACCTGGATGGGGCACCCCGCTCCGCGGTTTCCAGCAAGGTTTCCAGTTCCGCAGCAGAGACATCGTCGACGATGCAGGCCTCGCCAATAGCGCGCAACAACACCAGGCGCAGGCGACCATCGATCACTTTCTTGTCCCGCGCCATCAGCGTTAAGAAATCCCCCGGGCGCATGTCCTCGGGGATACCGGTGGGCAGGCCCGCACCCTGCAGCAAGCCGTGCAGCTCGGCCACTGCCGCCGGGTCTACCCAGCCACGCTGGACCGAGAGACGCAGGGCCAGAAGCATGCCGGAGGCGACCGCCTCACCGTGCAGCCACTGACCATAGCCCTGGTGCGTTTCTATGGCATGACCGAAGGTGTGACCGAGGTTGAGAATGGCGCGCAAGCCGCCTTCCCGCTCGTCCGCGGCCACGACATCCGCCTTCAGGGCGCAGCTGCGCTCGATGGCCTCCGCCAGGGCGCTCTCCTCGCGGGCAACCAATCGGTCCCGGGCAGTCTGCAGCCAGGTATAGAAACCATTGTCGCGAATCAGTCCATATTTAATGACTTCCGCCATCCCGGCCGCGAATTCGCGGGGCGGCAGTGTGTGCAAAGTGTTCAGGTCGATGAACACCGCCCGCGGCTGATGGAAGGCACCGATCATGTTCTTCCCGAGGGCGTGATTGACGCCGGTCTTGCCGCCCACCGACGAATCCACCTGGGATAGCAGGGTCGTGGGCACCTGGAGGAAGTCCACCCCGCGCTGGTAACAGGCTGCGGCAAATCCGGTCATGTCGCCGACCACGCCGCCACCCAGTGCGATCAGGGTGGTGGAGCGATTGTGGCCCTCGGCGAGCAAGCGATCAAAGACCGTTTCCAGAACAGCGAGGGTCTTGTGCGCCTCGCCGTCAGGCAACACGATCTCGGTGACCTTGTCACGCGACCCCAGGGCGCTCCGCAGCCGCTCCATATAGAGGGGGGCCACTGTAGTGTTACTGACCACGGCAACCTGCCGGCCAGCGATGTGACGATTCAGCAGCTCGCCATCGGACAGCAGGTCACGGCCAATGTAGATGGGGTAGCTGCGTTCACCCAGCTCGACGTGCAGGGTGTGCATGACAACGGACACGGCTGACTCCAGACAAGGGAAAAGCCGCCATTCTAGCGGCTGGCGCCTGGACTGTCTTTAGCCCAGCACGGCCTGCAGCCGCTGGGCCACGGTGCGCGGCGAACAGCCGTCGGTGTCGATGACGTGATCGGCAATTTCGCGATAAAGCGGATCGCGCAGGGTCATCAGCTCGCTCAGCACGGTCTCCGGCTTCGCCGCCCTCAGCAGAGGACGCTTGCGATCCCGCGCCGTGCGCCGCAACTGCTCCCGCACCGTGGCGTGCAGGTAGATGACAAAGCCGCGCTCGGCCAGGTACGCCCGGTTGCTCGGTCGCATGACCACGCCACCCCCGGTGGCGAGCACGACATCGTTGAGCTGGGTCATGTCGGCGACCACCTGCTCTTCGCGGTCGCGAAAGCCCTGCTCGCCTTCCATGTCAAAAATCCAGGGGATATCCGCGCCGGTGCGGCGCTCGATTTCGCTGTCGGTGTCGGCAAAGGCCAGGCCGAGGTGGCGGGCGAGCAACTTGCCAATAGTCGTCTTGCCGGCCCCCATGGGGCCGACCAGGAAAATGCGACTGGGTGCGGACATCAGGCTGCGGCTCACCCCTAGTCGAGAAGGGAGTCGGCCAGGATGCGCGGCGTGATGAAGATCAGCGTTTCCGTCTTGGTCCGGGAATTGCTCTCGTTCCGGAACAGGCGCCCGACATAGGGAATGTCACCGAAGAAGGGCACCTTGGTCACCGACTGGATGTCTTCTGTGCGGAATACACCGCCCAGCACCACGGTTTCGCCGTTGCCCACCAGCACCTGCGTGGTCAGCTCCGTGGTGTCGATGGAGGGAATAAAGCCCCCCTGGCCACTCGGCACCAGTTCACCCACCGAGTCCTGGGTAACCACCAGGTCGAGCAGAATCCGGTCATCGGGCGTGATGTTGGGAGTGACATCCAGCTGCAGAACGGCTTCCTTGAAGGAAGTGGTGTTCTGCCCACTGAGCGAACCCTCCTGGTAGGGCACTTCGGTACCCGATTTCACCGTGGCTTTCTGCTTGTCACCCGTGATCACCTTTGGCTGGGACACGACCTCGCCCTTGCCGGCGGCTTCCAGTGCGGACAGTTCAGCGGTCAGGAACAGGTCTTCACTGGTAAAGCCGACCGCGAAGCCACCCGCGGCCCCCGAGACGCCGAGGTCCACCATCAGTGCGCCCGGGTAATTGACAGTGCCCGGCGTGCCATCGATCACCGACTGATTCAGGTTGGTCACGTTCTCCGTGTCACCGGAGATGGTTACCGCGTTGCCATTGACGTCGGAGTCGACGAAACCGCCACCCCACTCGATGCCCAGCTCTTTCTCCAGATCGGACTGCGCGATCACGATCCGCGCCTCGATCATCACCTGCCGGATTGGCGTATCCACCAGGTCGATCAACTCGCGGATTTCAGCCAGCTTGGCCGCCGTTTCAGTGACGATCAGGGAGTTGGTGCGCGGGTCAACGATCACCGAGCCCCGGGAGGAGATCAGGGAGCCACCCTCCTCGGAGCCGGCCTTGAACAGGTTGACCACATTCGCCGCACTGGCGTAGCGGATGCGGATGAACTCCGACTGCAGGGGCGCCAATTCGGCAATCTGCTTGTTGGCCTCGATCTGCTGGCGCTCGCGCTCGGCGATCTCCGCCGCCGGGGCCACCATCAGCACATTACCGATCTGGCGCTTGTCCAGGCCCTTGGTGCGCAGTACCAGATCCAGGGCCTGGTCCCAGGGCACGTTCTGCAGGCGCAGGGTAATGCGACCGGATACCGTGTCGCTGGCCACCAGGTTCAACTCGGTGAAGTCAGCAATCAGCTGCAGCACCGCACGCACCTCGATGTCCTGGAAGTTCAAAGAGATTCGCTCACCGACGTAGGTGAACTCGTCCCGGCGCTCCTCGGCCTCCTTCTTGCTCAGGGGCTTGACCGAGATGACATATTCCTTGTCCATCTGGTAGGCAAGGTAATCGAACTCCCCGCTGGTGTTCAGGGTCAGGGTGGTGCCCCGCTCGCTGGTATTGACGTCGATGCTGGAGACCGGCGTGGCGAAGTCGGTGACGTCGTAGCGCCGCAGCAGCCGCTCGGGGACCGTGGTGTCGATGAACTGGACTTTGATGTCACCGCGCTCGCTGAAGACGGTCACATCGACAGACGGGTCCTCCAGCTGCAGGGTCAGGCGCCCCTCGCCATCCGGCGTGCGCTGGAACTGCAGGTCCTCAATACTGGCGCGGCCGCGACTGACCCGCTCGGTGGCGGAAATCAGACGATTGGGGTCACTGGAGGGTTTGACGTAGTCACCGGTCTCTTCCTGGCCGACCACAAGGTACAGGCTGTTGCCCTCGACCCGGGTGTCATAGGGAACCAGCTTGACCAGGTTGACCACCATGCGAGTGCGGTCGCCCGACTCCAGCACCACCACACCGGTGGCATTGCCGTAGGGGAGGGAGTAACTCTTGCGCTCCAGGGCACTGCGGGCACCGGGAAAGTCGAGAGCGATGCGGGCGGGCTTCTCGATGGTGTAGGACTGCGGCTCCGGCACGGCACCATCAAAGTCCAGACGCACCTCGAACTTGCTGCCGGGCCGCGAGGCGAACTCGATATTGGTCACCGTTGAGGCCGCCTGTACGGCCTGGGCCAGAAACATTCCCGCCAGCAGCACCAGACCTGCCCGCAGGGCGCCCACAGCGCCGCTGCCGCCACCTCGGTAATTTTCCATGACTGTCATCCTGCCCATGCCTGCACCCATACCCCGCGTCAGATGCCGCTCAATTCAATCGTCCTGGGCCGCTCGACCCAGCCGTCTTCCGTGCCATCGCTGACAATCTCCACCACCGAGACATAGGTCTCCGCCAGCTCCACCACCTTGCCGTGGTTGCGCCCAAGGTAGTTGCCCAGGGTCACGCGGTGGACACCGCCTTCCGGGTCCCGAACCAGGGCCCACTGCGTTCCCCCGCGCTCCAGCGTCCCCACCATGGCCAACGAATCGAAGGTGAACTGCTCGAGAAATTCCTTGGGCCGGCTTTCATCGGGTTTCACCGCACTGATAGCCTTCAGCTGGGTCACGTCTCGCACTTCGACCGGCCGGTCAAAGGGACTGCGCAAAGCCATGGCGCTGTAGGCGAAGGGGTCGTAGGCCTGAAAGGTGGGAATCGGAGCAATGATCCCGCCGGGGCGGGAGCGCTTCTCTTCCATGAAGGCGTCGAGGTCGGAGAAGTCCTCGCTGCCGCATCCGGCGAGCAGCGACGCCGCGAGAAACAATGTCAGCAGTCGCAGGTCCATCAGCCCTCCCCGTCCTTGTAGCGATAGGTCTTCGCGACAATGCTCAGGTTGAGCGCGGTGGTATCACTGGATCGTGCGTTGATCGAGAAATCGTGCAGGGTAACGATGCGCGGCAGACCCGCCAGGCCGCTGATAAAGGCTCCCAGGTCGTGGTAGGAGCCGGTGGCCGTGATTGCGATCGGCAACTCGACGTAGAATTCCTTGGCCTGCTCCGCCTGCAGATTGATGCTGTTGATCTCCAGGCCGTTGCTGAGCCCCTTATTGGTAATGTCCTCCAGCAGGCCGGGCACTTCCGTGTCGCTGGGCAGCTGGCTCACCAGGGCGCCAAAGGACTCCTCCATTTCCACCATCTGCTGCTTGTAGGCTTCCAGGTTCGCCGCCTCGAAGGCTTTCTTCTCGAATTCCTGTCGCAGCTTGTTCTCTTCGGACTGCACGCGCCCGAGCTGGGCCTGCAGGTCCTTGACGTGATAGTAGTAGCCGCCCACCAGCACCAGCGCCAACAGCAGCACGCACAGGGTCGCCTTGACGCCGGCAGGCCAGGAGCCGATGTTCTCGAAGTCGATGTCGTTGACGTCGAATTCACGCAGGGTGCGGAGTGTGTCTTCCCAGGCCATGGCCTACTCCTCCTCACCGCTGTCGGGCAGCTGGATTTTCACCTTCAGGTTGAAGGTTGTGGCCTGGTCGCCGTACTGGGTCGCGGCACGCACGGAATCCAGGTTGGGCTGCTTGAACCAGTCGGAGGCGTCGAGACGCCGCATCAGGCTCGACACCCGGTTGTTGGATTCGGCCACCCCAACAATGCTGATGTCGTTGCCCCGGGCCTGCACGCTGGTATAGAACACCCCGTCGGGGACCGTCCGCACCAACTGGTCCAGTACCCGCACAATGATCGGCCGGTTGCCCTGCAACTCCTGGATGACCCGCATCCGGTCCAGCAACTGGTTGCGCCGGCGCTGCAGGTCCTTGATTTCAGCCACCTGCCGATCCAGCACCTTGATGTTGTCCCGCAGGTACTGGTTGCGGGCTTGCTGGTGCTCAATCTGCCCGTTGACGACTCGGTCGGCGAGCACCAGCAGCAGGACACCAAACAGTGCAACCACTGCGAGCAGGATAAAAAACTCCTTCTTGCGCTCTGCGCGTCGCTCCTCGCGCCAGGGTAGCAGGTTAATCTGGGCCATCAGTCAAAACTCCGCAGGGCCAGACCACAGGCAATCATCATCGCCGGCGCGTCGGCTGCCAGCGCCACCGCGTTGACGCGAGAGGAGATGCTCATGTCGGCAAAGGGATTGGCCACCGCGGTGGGGGTACCCAGCTTGTCCTGGACCAGCTCGGCCAGCCCGTCCATGGAGGACACACCGCCGGCCATGATGATGTAGTCGACATCGTTGAACTGGCTGGACGAAAAGAAAAACTGCAGAGAGCGGGCCACCTGCTGCACAACCGCCTCGCGGAAGGGCTCCAGAACCTCCGGCTCGTAGTCATCGGGCAGGCCGCCCTGTTTCTTTGCGAGGCCGGCTTCTTCCAGGGGGAGCCCGTAGCGGCGCATGATCTCATCCGTCAGCTGCTTGCCGCCGAACAACTGCTCGCGGGTATAAATCGTCTGCCCGTTGTTGAGCACCGACAGGGTGGTCATGGTGGCACCGATATCGACAATCGCCACCAGGCTGTCCAGATCCAGGTCCAGCTGCTTGCGAATCAGACCGAAGGAGCGCTCCATGGCATAGGCTTCGACATCCATGATCCTGGCATTGAGGTCGGCGCCCTCGATGGCGTCCAGCCGCGCATCGATAGTCTCGCGCCGACAAGCGGCGAGTAACACTTCGACCTGGCTGGCGTGCTCGGGGGAGGGGCCCTGAACCTCGAAGTCGATTGCCACTTCATCCAGTGGGTAGGGAATATACTGGTCCGCCTCGAGGGTCAGCTGGATCTCCATGTCATCGTCGCTGAGCCCAGCGGGCATATCGATGATCTTGGTAATCACGGAAGAGCCGGCGACAGCGGCGGCAACGGTTTTCAGCTTGGTGCGGGACTGGGCGACGATGGCGCGGATGGCGTTGGAAACCGCCTCGATGTCGTTGACATTCTTTTCGATGACCGCATCCACGGGAAGGGAGGTCACGGCGTAACTTTCCACCCGATAACGCCCCCCGGACTGGCTCAACTCCAGCAGCTTCACGGTCGTGGAACTGATGTCCAGCCCCAGTACCGGCGGCGTTCGCCTCTTCCCGATTATCCCCAACAAGGTAATTTCCTATGCTTTGCGAGTACTTAGACTCTTTTTATGCACCGGCACATTAACTGCACGATAAAGCATAGCCAAGTGTGCAATCAATAGCCAAAATGCACATATAATTACCACTTCCCCGTGCTGCAGCCCCCTGTCTACGGTTACAGTAATACAACTCACTCCATTGTAAAGGATTAAATGCGCCTCCTGAGCCTCGCCCTCCGCGCCGCCCTGCTGGGTACCCTCGGGTCCATCTGGCTGCTGGCCGGGGTCTACCTCTACTTCGGGCCCGACCTGCCGGACGCCCACAGCCTGCGCGACGTCAGACTCCAGACCCCGATGCAGGTCTTTACCCGCGACGGCCATCTGATCGGCCAGTTCGGCGAGCAGAAGCGCAACCCGCTACCCTTCGAGGCCATTCCGCCGACCTTTATCCAGGCCCTGCTGGCCGCCGAGGATGACCGCTTCTTCGAGCACCGCGGCGTGGACCTGGCGGGGCTCCTACGCGCGGTCTCGGAGCTATTGCTGACCGGCGAAAAAGGCTCCGGCGGCAGCACGCTGACCATGCAGGTCGCGCGCAACTACTTCCTCAGTCTGGAGCGCACCTTCACGCGCAAATTCCGGGAGATCCTGCTGGCCATCGAGATCGAGCGCGCGCTGACCAAGGAGGAAATCTTCGAGCTCTACTTCAACCGGGTCTTCCTCGGCCACCGCGCCTACGGCTTCGAGGCGGCCGCTCAGGTCTATTACGGGCGCAGCATCAATGACCTCAGCGTGGCCCAGCAGGCGATGCTTGCCGGCATCCCCAAGGCGCCCTCGCGCAACAACCCCATCAGTGGCCCCGAAGGTGCCAGCGAGCGGCGCGACTGGATCCTCGGACGCATGCTGAACCTGGGCTACATCGACCGCGACACCTGGCGGCTGGCGACCGCGGAGCCAGTCAGCGCCAGCCACCACGAGGCCCAGCTCAGCTTCACCGCCCACTACGCCGCCGAGATGGCCCGCCAGGAGATTCTCGACCGCTATGGCATGGCCGCCTACAGCGACGGCCTGAAGGTCTACACCACGGTCGACAGCCGCTGGCAGCAAGCCGCCCGGCAGGCGCTGCTGGACGGCCTGGCCACCTACGACCGTCGCCACGGCTACCGCGGCCCGGAGAAGCAGCTGCCCCCGGAACCGGACGAAAAACCGGAGGCCCTGCGCGAACGCTGGCTGGCGGCGCTTGACGGGACACCGACCATCGCCGGCATGGCACCCGCCGTGGTCACTGCAGTCGGCGACCGGGAGCAGGGCGTCGAGCTGCTGCTCGACGCGGACCAGGTGGCGCACCTGGCCTGGGAGCGCGGCCTGCGCCAGGCCAGCCCCTACCTGAACGAGAACGCCGTGGGCCGGGCACCGGAGTCCCCCGCGGATGTGGTCAGCGTCGGCGACCTGGTGCGTGTGCGCGCGCACCCAGAGGGCGGCTTTGCGCTCGCTCAGGTGCCCGAGGTGCAGGGCGCACTGGTCTCACTGGACCCGGAAGACGGGGCCATCCGGGCCATCGTGGGCGGCATGGGCTTCGAGCACAGCAAGTTCAACCGCACCACCCAGGCGCGCCGGCAGCCGGGGTCCGCCTTCAAGCCCTTCGTCTACGGCGCCGCGCTGCACGCCGGTTACACCGCCGCGAGCATCATCAATGATGCCCCGATCGTGCTCGAGGACAGCTCCCTTGAAGACATCTGGCGACCGGAAAACGACAGCGGGCGCTTCTACGGCCCCACGCGACTGCGCTGGGCGCTGACCAAATCACGCAACCTGGTTTCAATCCGCCTGCTGCAGCAGATGGGCGTCGGTACGCTGATCGACTACCTGGCTCAACTGGGCTTCGAGACCCGCGACTTCACCCGCGACCTGTCCCTGGCCCTGGGCACCCAGGTGATGACGCCCCTCGAGTTGGCGACCGGCTATGCGGTGCTGGCGAACGGCGGCTATGCCGTCGAGCCCTGGCTGGTCGAACGGGTGGAGGACACTGCCGGCAAGGTGCTTTACCAGGCCAGCCCGGCGACCGTGTGCCGGGCCTGCGAAGATACCGGGGCGGAAACGCCGGTCCGGCGCGAGCTGAGCATGGACGAAATCCTCGCCCGCGATGGCGAGCCGGAACGGCCGGCGGCACCCCGGGTCATGGACGAGCGCGACAACTTCATTCTCACCAGCATGCTGCAGGACGTGATCAAGCGCGGCACCGGGCGCCGGGCCCTCGCCCTCGGCCGGGATGATCTGTCAGGCAAGACCGGTACCACCAACGGCCCCATGGATGCCTGGTTCTCCGGCTATAACCCGGACATCGTGACCACCGCCTGGGTCGGCTTCGACAACTACACCCCGCTGGGCCGCAGGGAGTTCGGTGGCACCGCCGCCCTGCCGATCTGGATCGATTTCATGCGGGTGGCACTGGAAGCGTCGGAGGAGCGCAGCCGCCCCATGCCACCCGGCGTGGTCAATGTTCGTATTGACCCCGACACTGGGCACCTGGCGCGACCCGGCCAGCCCGATGCCATCTTTGAATATTTCCGGGAGGACCGCCTGCCACCCTCAGGTGAGCGCGGCGACGGCAACAGCGCCCCCAATGGCGAGGAGCTGCTGCGGGAGATTTTCTGAGGGGCGCGGCGCGCCCCGGTGGTGTGCGCCTTCAGCCCGGAACGGTGGGGCTGTAGTCTGCCGGGAGGGGAATCCGTGCCACGCCACTTTCCACGGCGGCGCGAGCCACAGCCGGAGCAATGCGGTGCAACAGGCGCGGATCCATGGGTTTCGGAATGATGTAGTTGGGCCCGAAGCTGAGGGACTCGACCCCGCAGGCCTTGAGCACCGACTCGGGAACCGCTTCCCGCGCCAGCCCGGCCAGGGCGTGTACCGCCGCCACTTTCATGTCCTCGTTGATCGCTCGGGCACGGACATCCAGGGCACCCCGGAAGATAAAGGGGAAGCCGAGGACGTTGTTGACCTGGTTGGGATAATCCGAGCGACCGGTCGCAATGATCAGGTCGTCACGCACGCTCATTGCCAGCTCGGGGCGGATTTCCGGGTCCGGATTGGAACAGGCAAAGACCACCGGGCGATCGGCCATGGACAGGAGCATCTCGGTGCTCATGAGGTCGGCGCCGGAGAGACCGACAAAAACGTCGGCGCCACGCAGGGCGTCGCTGAGACTGCGCTTCTGGGTATGGTTGGCGAACTCCTGCTTGTAGGCATTCACCCCCTCGCGGCCGGCGTAAATCACCCCGCGCCGGTCCAGCATGTAGATATTTTCTCTGCGCGCGCCCAGGCTGATCAGCAGGCGCATGCAGGCTATCGCCGCCGCACCGGCGCCGAGGCAGGTAATGATGGCATCTTCGAGGCGCTTGCCCTGGACTTCCAGCGCATTGATCATGCCCGCCGCGGTGACGATCGCAGTACCGTGCTGGTCGTCGTGGAAAATCGGGATATTGCAGCGCTCGACCAGGGCCGCCTCGATCTCGAAGCACTCCGGGGCCTTGATGTCCTCCAGGTTGATGCCACCAAAGGTGTCGGCGATATTGGCGACAGTCTCGATGAAGGACTCGCTGTCCTCGGTAGCAACCTCGATATCCACCGAATTGATCCCGGCGAAGCGCTTGAACAGCAGCGCCTTGCCCTCCATCACCGGCTTGCTCGCCAGCGACCCCAGGTTGCCCAGGCCCAGTACGGCGGTACCGTTGGAGATGACGGCCACCAGGTTGCCCTTGCCGGTGTAGCGGTAAGCGTCCGCGGGGTCCTCGGCGATCCGGCGGCAGGGTTCGGCCACCCCGGGACTGTAGGCGAGCGCCAGGTGGGCCTGTGTCTCGGCCGGCTTGGTGAGCTCAACGCTGATCTTGCCGGGAATGGGCTCCGCGTGATAGTCCAGCGCGGCCTGTCTGAAGTCCTGGGTCATAGATTCACTTGCACTGCACGGGGGTAGTTATAAAAGGCATCCGAGCATATAGAAAAGCCCGAGGGGGGACAAGCCGGCACGCCCACTTCCGGCGCGGCCAGGTGACAATGCGAGAAAACAAAAACGCCGGCCTTCTTTCGAGGGCCGGCGTTTCGCGAAGACTTGCTGCGCGCCCGCTATCAGTTCGAGCGGGTGGCACCCCGTGCACCGAAGCGCTTCTTGAAGCGATCGACGCGACCGCCGCTGTCAACGATCTTCTGCTTGCCGGTAAAGAAGGGGTGGCAGGCGGAACACACGTCGATGTGGAAGTTTTCGCACACGGTGGAGCGGGTCTCGATGGTGTTGCCACAACTGCAGGTGGCAGTCACCGTCTCGTACTTGGGGTGAATTTCAGCTTTCATCTCGGGACTCCTGTTGGTGGTGCCGCCACCCGGTCACCGCCGGGCACCGCACCGAGGCGGAAAAATAGGCGCGCATATTACCAGATGGGCACAGGGACGCAAGCATTAGTGGGCTCTGCCGCCAACGGGTCGCCATGCAGTCCGCAGCCCGCTAGCAAGGATTTGCTAGACTGCGCGACTTTCCAGGCCAAATCACTCCCAAGGAGCCGGGCTGCATGAGCATACTCCGCGTGGCGGTGCCCGCACCACTGCGCCAGTTGTTTGACTACCTCCCCCCCGAGGGCACAGACACCCGCCAGATCGCCGGGCTGCGCCCCGGCGTGCGGGTGCGGGTGCCCTTCGGGCGCCGCGAGCTCACCGGCATCCTGACGGCGGTGGTTGAAGAAAGCGACTCGCCACCGGGCGCCCTCCGCGCCGCCCTCGAGGTGCTCGACCGGGAGCCCCTGCTGAATGCCGCCGCGCTCTCCCTCGGCCTGTGGGCCGCCCGCTACTATCACCACCCCCCGGGCGAAGTCCTCGCCCTGGCGCTGCCCCCCGGCCTGCGTGAAGGCGGCCAGCCACAGCCGCCGGGAACACCGGCCTGGCGCCTGACCACCCGCGGCAAGGGCCTGCCCGCCGACGCCCTGTCCCGGTCTCCACGCCAGGCCCAGGCCCTCGGCCTGCTGCAGGCCGAGGAAGCCGTCAGCGCGGCCCGGCTCAAAGCCGAGGGCATTTCGCCCGCGATCCTGCGCAACCTGGCCGACAAGCAGCTGGCGGAACGCTGCACCCTGCCACCCGTGGAGGCCGCACCCGCCCCCGCCGCCAAAGGCCTGGCCCTGAACCCCGACCAGCAACAGGCATTCGACCACGTGCTCTCCGAGTGGGGAAACTTTGCCTGCCACCTGCTGGAGGGGGTCACCGGCAGCGGCAAGACCGAAGTCTACCTGCAGCTGATCGCCCACTGCCTGGCACAGGGGCGCCAGGCGCTGGTACTGATACCGGAAATCGGTCTGACCCCGCAGACCCTGCAGCGCTTCGAACAGCGCTTCGGCAGCGGCATCGCGGTGTTGCATTCCGGCCTCGCCGCCGGGGAGCGCCTGGCCGCCTGGGACGCCGCACGCACGGGGCGGGCCAGGATCGTGATCGGCACGCGTTCGGCGGTCTTCACGCCACTGCGCGAGCCAGGTCTGATCATCGTCGACGAGGAGCATGACAGCGCCTTCAAGCAGCAGGACGGCTTCCGCTACTCGGCGCGGGACATTGCGGTCAAGCGCGCCCAGGACGCCCGCTGCTGCGTGGTGCTGGGCAGCGCCACCCCGTCACTGGAGACCCTGCACAACGCCCTTGAAGGACGCTACCACCACCAGCAACTACCTGCCCGTGCGGGAGCCGGGACCGCGCCCTCGATTGCCACCATCGACGTGCGCTGCCAGCCCCTGGACGGCGGCCTCTCGCCCCCCCTGGTGGCTGCCATGACCGACTGCCTGAGCAGCGGCGGCCAGGTACTGCTGTTCCTCAACCGGCGCGGCTATGCGCCCACCCTGCAGTGCCACGATTGCGGCTGGATGGCCCAGTGCGGGGCCTGCGACGCCAGACTGACCGTGCACCGGCGACAGCGGCGCCTGCGCTGCCACCACTGCGGCGCAACCGCTCCCCTGGCCCGGTCCTGCCCGGAGTGCAGCAGTACGCGACTGCTGACCAACGGCCTGGGCACCGAGCAGGCCGAGGACAGCCTGCACCGCCAGTTCGCCTCGTGGCCCATACACCGCGTGGACAGCGACTCCATGCAGGGTCGCGACGCCATGCAGCAACTGGTCACGCGCCTGCACACGGGCGAGCCCTGCATCCTGATCGGCACCCAGATGCTGACCAAGGGCCACCACTTTCCGGAGGTCGGCCTGGTCGCGGTGATCGACGCCGACGCCCTGCTGTTCAGCCCCGACTTCCGCGGCGAGGAGCGCATGGCGCAGCTGCTCACCCAGGTGGCCGGCCGCGCCGGGCGCGCAGACCGGCCCGGACGTGTGTTACTGCAGACCCACTACCCCGACCACCCGGCCATGCGCGCCATCCTGGAGCAGAGTTACGGCGAGCAGGCCCGCCGCCTGCTGCGGCAGCGCCAGGAGCAGGGGCTGCCGCCCTGGAGCCAGATGCTGATGCTGCGCAGCGACTGCGCCGATCCCCGCGCCGGCGAACAGTTCCTGGCCCGGCTGCGCCGTGAGGTGGAGCCCCGCCTGCCGCCTGGCTGCAAGCTGATCGGCCCGCTACCGGCGCCACTGCAGCGGCGCGCCGGCAAATTCCGCCACCAGCTGCTGCTGAATGCCCCGGACCGGCGCAGCGCGCAGTACGCCGCCAGCCAGATGGTCGCCGCGGCCGAGTCCCTGCCGGGCCGCGGCGGTCTGAGCTGGTCGATCGACATTGACCCGCTGGACCTGAACTGACGGGCGCAGCGTCGACCCGCACTGGCCATCGCCACCCCGAACGGGGATAATGCGCGCCTGCTTCAACCCACCACAGGACCAGGTACCCCGGGCCCATGAAGGAACAGCTTTCCGCGATCATCCAGCAGGCTCTCGACCAGCTCGTCGAGGCCGGCACACTGCCCGCCGATCACGCCGCCAGCTACACGATTGAGCGCACCCGGGATCCGGCACACGGCGACCTGGCAAGCAACGTGGCCCTGGTGCTGGCCAAGGTCGCGCGCAGGAAGCCGCGGGAACTGGCCGAGCAGATCCGCGACGCGCTGCCGGATTCGTCGGTGGTCAGCCAGGTGGAAATTGCCGGGCCCGGCTTCCTCAACTTTTTCCTCTCCGACGACAGCAGTCAGGCCGTGGTCCGGCGGGTACTGGAGGAAGGCAAGCGCTTTGGCTGTTCCAGCCAGGGCCAGGGACGCCGGGTACAGGTGGAATTCGTCTCCGCCAATCCCACTGGCCCGCTGCACGTGGGCCACGGCCGCGGCGCCGCTGTGGGCGACAGCCTGTGCCGCCTGCTCGCGGCAACCGGCTGGAATGTCCACAGTGAGTTTTACTACAACGACGCCGGCGCCCAGATCACCAACCTGGCGCTATCGGTACAGGCCCGCTGCCGGGGCCTCGGTCCCGAGGATCCCGCCTGGCCGCAGGACGGCTACCGCGGGGAGTACATCCGCGAGGTGGCCAGCGCCTACCTGGCCGGCGAGACCATCGACGCGGAGGACCGCCACGTTACCGGTCAGGGTGACTCCGAGGACCTGGAGGCGATCCGCGAGTTTGCCGTGGCCTACCTGCGGCGCGAGCAGGACCTGGACCTGAAAGCCTTCGGCGTGCACTTTGACGAGTACTTCCTGGAATCCGCTCTCTACGAATCCGGCGAAGTGGAAGCCACTGTCGAGCGTCTGGTCGCCGGCGGCCATACCTATGAAGAGGACGGCGCCCTGTGGTTGCGTACCACGGCCTTTGGCGATGACAAGGACCGGGTGATGCGCAAGTCGGAGGGCGGCTACACCTACTTCCTGCCCGATGTCGCCTACCACCTAAACAAGTGGCAGCGCGGCTTCGAGCGCGTGATCAACGAGCAGGGCGCCGATCACCACAGCACCGTCACCCGGGTGCGCGCGGGCCTGCAGGCCCTCGAGGCCGGCATTCCGGAGGGCTGGCCCGACTACGTGCTGCACCAGATGGTGACAGTCATGCGGGATGGCGCCGAAGTGAAGCTGTCCAAACGCGCCGGCAGCTACGTCACCCTGCGCGACCTGATCGACGAGGTGGGCCGGGATGCCACCCGCTACTTCCTGGTGGCGCGGGCACCCACATCCCAGCTCACCTTCGATATCGATCTGGCCCTGTCCCAGAGCAACGACAACCCGGTCTACTACATCCAGTATGCCCATGCCCGCGGCTGCTCCATGCTGCGCAAACTGGCGGAACAGGGCGAGGAATGGCAAACGACCCAGGGCCTGGAGAGCCTGGACAGGTTGCAGGAAGAGCACGAGCGGGCGCTGCTCAAGCGCCTGGACCAGTACCCCGAGGTGGTCGCCAGCGCGGCGCAGGCCTGCGAGCCCCACAGCGTGGCCAACTACCTGCGTGAACTGGCCGGCGAGTTCCACACCTGGTACAACGCCCACAAGGTCCTGGTCGAAGACCGCCCGCTGCGCGACGCGCGCCTGGCCCTCAGCGAAGCCGTGCGCCAGGTCATCGCCAACGGCCTCGAACTGCTCGGGGTTTCCGCCCCGGACAGCATGTAGTCCATGGCGCGGACGCCCAGCAGCAACAATCGCCGGGGAGCCGTGCGCAAGCGGCCCACAAGCGGCAACTCTGGCGGCGACCGACTCAGCCCCTGGCGCTGGTACGGCGCCGGCGTACTGACCGGGGTTTTCCTCAGCCTGCTGCTCTACCTGGGCGCCCTGCCTCCGGCGACCCCGCCCGCGGTGGAGCCCGAGGCCGCGGGCAAAGCCGACAAGAATCCCGCCCCGAGCCGTCCGCGCTTTGATTTCTACACCGTGCTGCCCGAACAGACCATCGACGTCGAGGTCGAACCGGCCACGGTCAGCCAGCCCCGGGAAAGCACCGCGCCGGCAACCTGGCTGCTGCAGGCCGGCTCCTTCCGTCAACGGGAGGATGCCGACCGCCGGCGCGCCGAACTGCTTTTACTGGGCCTGGAGCCCCGGGTCGAGGAGAGCCCAGACAGCGGCACCGGGCGCTGGTTTCGCGTCTACCTCGGCCCCTTTGACTCACGCAGCGAAGTCTCCCGCGTACGCGGGCTCACCGCCGGGCAGGATATCGACACCCTGCTGCTGAAACGCGGTCAGCCCTGAGCCGCCAGCAGCGCTTGAAATCGCGCTGGCGCACCCCATATCCCCCGTAAAGGAGTCCTTTATTGTGGAACAATTCCGCGGAACAACCATTCTCTCGGTACGCCGGGGCAACAGCGTGGTCATCGGTGGCGATGGCCAGGTATCCATGGGCAACACGGTCATGAAGGGTAACGCCCGCAAGGTGCGTCGCCTGCACAAGGACCAGGTCATCGCCGGCTTTGCCGGCGGCACGGCCGACGCCTTCACGCTGTTCGAACTGTTCGAGGCGCAGCTGGACAAGCACCAGGGGCACCTCGTGCGCGCCGCGGTAGAGCTCGCCAAGGCCTGGCGTACCGAGCGCAGCCTGCGCCAGCTGGAGGCCCTGCTGGCCGTGGCCGACAAGCAGACCTCCCTGATCATCACCGGCAACGGCGATGTCATCGAGCCCGAGGACAACCTGATCGCGATCGGCTCCGGCGGCCCCTACGCCCAGTCGGCGGCGCGCGCCCTGCTCGACAACACCGACCTGGACGCCCGCAGCATCGTCGAGAAAGGCCTGTCCATCGCCGGCGACATCTGCATCTACACCAACCATCACCACACTATCGAACAACTCGACTACCAGGCCTGACCATGTCCGACATGACCCCCCGCGAGATCGTCCACGAGCTGGACAAGCACATCATCGGGCAGCAGGAGGCCAAGCGTGCGGTCGCCATTGCCCTGCGCAACCGCTGGCGCCGCATGCAGCTGCGCGATGCCCTGCGCGCCGAAATCACCCCCAAGAACATCCTCATGATCGGGCCCACCGGGGTGGGCAAAACCGAGATCGCCCGACGCCTGGCCAAGCTGGCCAATGCGCCCTTCGTCAAGGTGGAGGCGACCAAGTTCACCGAAGTGGGCTACGTGGGCCGGGATGTCGAGTCGATCGTCCGCGACCTTGCCGACGTCGCCATCAAGCTCTACCGCGAACAGGAGATGGAGCGGGTACGCTACCGGGCAGAAGAGGCCGCCGAGGAGCGTCTGCTGGACATCCTGCTGCCTCCGGCCCGGGACAGCGAGCGCGGCGAAAGCGGCGCCGGCACCCGGCAGCTGCTGCGCAAGAAGCTGCGCGAGGGCGAACTGGATGACAAGGAAATCGAGGTGGAACTGGCCAACGCCTCACCCAGCATGGAAATCATGGCGCCCCCGGGTATGGAGGAGATGACCAACCAGCTGCAGAGCATGTTCTCCAACCTCTCCCGCCAGCAGCGCAAGACCCAGCGCATGCCGGTGAAAGCGGCCTTCAAGGCCCTGCGCGACGAGGAGGCGGCCAAACTGGTCAACGAGGACGAGCTCAAGCAGAAGGCCATCCGCGAGGCCGAACAGAACGGTATCGTCTTCATCGACGAGATCGACAAAGTCGCCAAGCGCAGCGAGGGGGCCGGTGCAGACGTGTCACGGGAAGGGGTGCAGCGCGACCTGCTGCCGCTGATCGAGGGCTCCACTGTGACCACCAAGCACGGCACCATTCGCACTGACCACATCCTGTTCATCGCCTCGGGGGCTTTCCACCTGTCCAAGCCCTCGGACCTGATTCCCGAGCTGCAGGGCCGCCTGCCCATCCGGGTCGAGCTGGAAGCCCTCACGCCGGAAGATTTCGAGCGCATTCTCACGGAACCGGACGCCTCCCTGACCGAGCAGTACCAGGCCCTGCTGGCGACCGAGGGCCTGAAGGTGGAGTTCACCCCCGAGGGCATCCGCCAGATTGCCGAAACCGCCTGGGAGGTCAACGAGAAGACCGAGAACATCGGCGCCCGGCGCCTGCACACCGTGATGGAGCGCCTGCTCGAAGAGGCCTCTTTCAGTGCCGCCGACGCGGGCCTGCAGGACAGTACCCTGCGCATCGACGCCGACTATGTCGACAGTCAGCTCAAGGCCCTGTCCCAGGACGAAGACCTGTCGCGCTTCATTCTCTGACCGGGAGGTCGACCATGGCTGAACAGAGCGCAGCGCCCACCGGGGTTCACCTGCACCGCAAGTCCCGGCTCCTGGAACTGACCTGGGAAGACGGTTCGCGCTACCAGCTGCCCTGCGAGTACCTGCGGGTCTATTCCCCCTCGGCGGAGGTCAAGGGGCACGGGCCGGGCCAGGAAGTGCTGCAGACCGGCAAGCTGAACGTGGCCATCACCGACATCAAGCCGGTGGGGCACTATGCCCTGCAGCTGGTCTTCGATGACGGCCACGACACCGGCCTGTATGGCTGGGACTACCTGCGACAACTGTGCCGGGAACAGGAGCAGCGCTGGGACGACTACCTGCGCCGGCTGCACGAGGCCGGCGCCAGTCGCGACCCCCAGGTGCAGGTGGTCAAATTCCAGCCCTGACCGGGGCCGTTCATCGCGCTACAATAGGCGGTCAGTCCAGCACGGCGGAGGCCGCATGAGCGACAAGCGCACCACCCACTTCGGCTATCGCGAAGTCGAGTCCGAGGCCAAGGCCGGCCTGGTGGCCAACGTGTTCCACTCCGTGGCGGCCCGCTACGACCTCATGAACGATCTCATGTCCGGGGGCGTCCATCGCCTTTGGAAACGCTTCACCATCGAGTTGTCCGGCGTTCGCCCGGGCCACCGGGTACTCGACATCGCCGGCGGCACCGGTGACCTGGCGTCGAAATTCTCCCGCCTGGTCGGGGAGACCGGCAGCGTGGTCCTGGCGGACATCAACGAGTCCATGCTCCGGGTGGGCCGCGACAAGCTGATCGACCACGGGGTGCAGGGCAACCTGGAATACGTTCAGGCCGATGCCCAGGCGCTGCCCTTTCCCGACGACCATTTCGACTGTGTCAGCATTGCCTTCGGGCTCCGCAACGTCACCGACAAGGACCAGGCCCTGCGCGAGATGCTGCGGGTACTGCGGCCCGGGGGCCGCCTGCTGGTGCTGGAGTTTTCCAAGCCGGGCAACGAACTGCTGGGCAAGGCCTACGACCAGTACTCCTTCCGTGTGCTTCCGCTGATGGGCAAGCTGGTGGCCGGGGACAGCGACAGCTACCAGTACCTGGCGGAATCCATCCGCATGCATCCCGACCAGGAAACCCTGCTCGGGATGCTGGAAGACGCCGGCTTCGTCAACTGCGAATACCATAACCTGACCGGGGGCGTGGTGGCCCTCCACCGGGGCTTCAAGGCCTGACCGTGAGTCAACTCGACCCCACCCTGGTGACCGCGGTGCTGGCCGGCCTCGAGCGCGCGGTCAATGCCGCCCTCGACCTCGACCCAGGGGCCGGCAAGGCCCTGGCCGGGCTGGAAGGCAAGTGCTTCGCGCTGGCCTGCACGGCACCCGCCGTCAGTGTCTATCTGCTGCCGGGCCGGGACGGTCTGAGCTTGCGCGGCTGGTACGATGGCCCGATCACGACGCGGGTGCGCGGGGCCGCCTCGGATTTCGCCGAGCTGGCGAGCGCCGACGACCCCGCCGCGACCCTGATCAACGGCAGCCTGCAGCTCGAGGGGGACAGCGGCGCCCTGATCCAGCTGCAGCAAATCATCGCCGGGCTGGAGCTGGACTGGGAGGCCCCGCTGGTCGAGGTCCTGGGCGATGTCGCGGGCCACCAGCTGGCCGTGTTCCTGCGCGCCAGCTTCAGCACCGGCCGCGAAGCCTCCCTCAGCCTGCGGCGACAGCTCGAGGAATACCTCCACGAGGAGGGACGTCTGGCGCCCTCGCGACAGGAAGTCGAGGATTTCTACCGCGACCTGCAGGCCCTGCAGCAACGGGTGGAACGCCTGCAGTCGCGGCTGGGCCGCCTGCGCCGCCGCACCCAGCAAGGCAAGCATTCGTGATCCGCGCCCGGCGCCTGCTGCGCATCCTGCGGGTCGCCATGACCCACCGGCTGGATACCTTCCTGGATACGGCGAGCCTGCCGCTCGGGGCCCGGCTGGGACTGCGCGCCCTGGGGCTGGGTGGCAGCACCGACACACCCCGCGGGGAGCGCCTGCGCCAGGCGCTGGAAGACCTGGGCCCGGTTTTCATCAAGTTCGGCCAGCTGCTGTCCACCCGCCGCGACCTCTTGCCGCCGGACATCGCCGACAGCCTCGCCCACCTGCAGGACCGCGTGGCGCCCTTCGATGAGAGCCGCGCCGCCGCGTTGATCGAGACTGCGCTCGAGGCGCCGCTGGCGCAGGTCTTCGCCGAATTCGAGAACCGGCCACTGGCCTCCGCCTCGGTGGCCCAGGTGCACGGCGCTGTGCTGCATGACGGCAGCCGGGTGGTGGTCAAGGTCCTGCGCCCGGATATCGAAGCCGTGATTCGCCAGGACATTGGCCTGCTCTACCTGATCGCCCGCCTGGTGCGCCGCTACCTGTCCGACGGCCGCCGCCTGCGCCCAGTGGAAGTGGTGGCCGACTACGAACAGACCATCCTCGACGAGCTGGACCTGCGCCGCGAGGCGGCCAATGCCTCGCAGCTGCGGCGCAATTTCGCCGACAGCCCGCTGGTCCACGTGCCCCAGGTGTACTGGGATTACACCCGCTCCAACGTCATGGTCAGCGAGCGCATTTCAGGTATCCCGGTGACCGATATCCCCGCCCTGCGCGCCGCGGGCACGGATCTCAAGCTGCTCGCCGAGCGCGGTGTGGAAATTTTCTTCACCCAGGTCTTCCGCGACAACTTCTTCCACGCCGACATGCACCCGGGCAATATCTTTGTCGACGCCAGCGATCCGGCCGATCCGCGCTACATCGCGGTGGACTGTGCCATTGTCGGCAGCCTGAGCGACGCCGACCAGTACTACCTGGCCCGCAATCTGCTGGCGGTCTTCCACCGCGATTACCGGCTGGTGGCCGAGCTGCATGTGGAGTGTGGCTGGGTCGCGCCGGAAACCCGGGTGCAGGATTTCGAGTCGGCCATGCGCGCGGTCTGCGAGCCGGTGTTCGAGCGCCCCCTCAGTGATATCTCCTTCGGCCAGCTGCTGATCTACCTCTTCGATACCGCCCGCCGCTTCTACATGGAGGTACAACCCTCGCTGGTCCTGCTGCAGAAGACCCTGCTCAACATCGAGGGCCTGGGGCGCGAGCTCTACCCCCAGCTCAACCTCTGGGATACCGCGCAGCCCTATCTCGAGGAGTGGATGCGCGAGCGCTATTCACCGCAGCAGGTGGCCCGCCGCCTGCAGCGGCAACTGCCCTCCTGGCTGGAACAGTTGCCCCGGGTGCCCGACGCGATACTGGACAGCCTGCAGCAGGCCGCGCATGCGCCCGTGGCCAGCGCCAACCCACGGCGACAGCTTGTCCCGGCAGGCCCCTCGCTCAGCGAGCGCCGCCGCCGTTTTCTCGCGGTCCTCGCCCTGTTGCTGGCCATGTTTCCGCTGCTGGCAGAGCCACAGGTCCTGGGGCGCCTGCCCTGGTGGAGCTGGCTGTCCCTGGCAGCCGGGCTCGCCCTGCTGTGGCCCCGGGCGCGGCCGGTGCCCGAGGACCGCGGCAGCGCGAGATAGGCCAGAAGCCGCCGCTGTGCGATAATCCAGACCATGAAACCATCACCGAACCCACTGCTGGACGCCGTCACCTGGAATGACCAGGGTCTGGTCGCGACCATTGCCCAGGACTGGCAAAGCGGTCAGGTGCTGATGCTGGCCTGGATGAACCCGGAATCTCTCGCCCTCACCCTGGCGGAAGGCCGCGCCGTGTACTGGTCGCGCTCGCGCCAGGCCCTGTGGCGCAAGGGGGAAAGCTCCGGCAACGTGCAACGCCTTCACGAGCTTCAACTGGACTGCGATGGCGATACACTCTTGCTAAAGGTGGAGCAGATCGGCGGCATTGCCTGCCATACCGGGCGCCAGCACTGTTTCTACCGGCGCTGGCAGGACGGCGACTGGCAGATCACCGAGCCGGTCATCAAATCGCCGGAAGCGCTGTACGGATCCAGTCAATGAACGATATTCTGCAACATCTCGACGCCATACTCGCCCAGCGCAAGACGGCAGCTGCGGACAGTTCCTACGTCTCGAGCCTGCATCACAAGGGCCTCAACAAGATCCTCGAGAAGGTTGGGGAAGAGGCCACCGAAGTGATCCTGGCCGCCAAGGACGCGGCTGCCAGCGGCGATCGCGAGGCCCTGGTGGGCGAAGTGGCCGACCTGTGGTTCCACACCCTGGTGATGCTGTCCCACCTCGACAGTGACGCCGCGGCAGTTCTCGGCTGCCTGGAACAGCGCATGGGCATATCGGGCCTGGAGGAAAAAGCCTCCCGGCAACAGCATTCCTGAACGGAGATCGACATGGGCATCGGCGGTATCAGTATCTGGCAGCTTCTCATCATCCTGGCCATCGTGGTCATGCTCTTCGGCACCAAGCGCTTGCGCGGCCTCGGCAGCGACCTGGGGAGCGCCATCAAGGGCTTTCGCAAGAGCATGCAGGACGACGGTGACGCCCCGGAAAAGGAAAAGGACGAGGCGGGAGACACCGCACCCGGCCAGCGCAGCGAACAGGCGGATGACGCCAGCAACGGGAGCCACCCCAAACCCTAGGCCTCCCGAACCGGGAACCCCGCATGTTTGATATCGGATTTGCCGAATTGCTGATCATCGCCGTGGTCAGCCTGCTGGTGATCGGGCCGGAACGCCTGCCGGGCACCGTACGCACGGTCATGGCCTGGGTTCACCGCCTGCGGCGCGGTTTTAACGAAATCCGCATGGAGGTCGAGCAGGAACTGCACAACGATGCCGTGATGCAGGAACTGAAGAAAACCGGCTCGGAGATCCGCAGTCAGGCGCAGGAAGCCAGCCGCGAAGTGGAAGCCGGCCTGGACAGCGTCCGACGCGACCTCGACACCACCGCCTCCGGGCAGGTCCACCCCCCCGCTGACACCGAGCCCGCCTCGCAAACGGACGCCAGCGAGGCACCCACGCCCCGGCAGGAAACTGCCCCGGATCAGAGCAGATCATGAGCGACGACACCCACGACCAGCCCATGCCGCTGGTCGCGCACCTGACCGAGTTGCGCGACCGCCTGCTGCGGGCGCTGCTGGCGATACTGGTGGTCTTCATTGCCCTGTTTCCCTTCGCCAACGAGATCTATACCTTTGTCTCGCAGCCCCTGCGGGCACTGCTGCCCCCGGGCACCAGCATGATCGCCACGGAAGTCGCCTCGCCCTTCCTGACGCCCTTCAAGCTGACCCTAGTGGCGTCGATCTTCGTCGCCATACCCTACGTCCTGTACCAGATCTGGAGTTTCATTGCGCCGGGCATGTACCGCCACGAGAAGCGCCTGGCGATTCCGTTGCTGGCCTCGTCGGTGCTGCTGTTCTACGCCGGCGCCGCCTTCGCCTATTTCGTTGTCTTCCCCCTGATCTTCGCCTTCTTCACCAGCGTGGGGCCGGAAGATGTCGCCATCATGACCGACATCAACCGCTACCTGGATTTTGTCCTCAAGCTGTTCTTTGCCTTTGGCCTGGCCTTCGAGATACCCATCGCCGCGGTCCTGCTGATCTGGGCCGGTATCACCACCCCCGAGGACCTGGCGAAGAAACGCCCCTTCATCATCGTGGGCTGCTTCATCTTCGGCATGCTGCTCACCCCGCCGGACATCATCTCCCAGTCGCTGCTGGCGATCCCCATGTGGATGCTGTTCGAGGTGGGCGTTTTCTTCGGACGCTTCGTGCAGAAACGCGGCGAAAACAACGGCGCGGAATGAAGCCCGGCCGCTCCCTGTCACCCCTGCTGTCGGTCTTTCGCTTTCTGCTGCCCTACCGGGCGCGCCTGCTGGGCGCGCTGGTGGCGCTGCTGTTCACCGCAGGCGCCACCCTGGCCCTGGGACAGGGGGTACAACTGCTGATCGACCAGGGCCTGGCCGGCGGGACACCCGGCGACCTGCGTCGGGCCATCGGATTCATCATGGCCATCGCCGCGGCCATGGCGGTGGGTACCTTCCTGCGCTTCTACCTGGTGTCCTGGCTGGGGGAGCGGGTCAGTGCCGACCTGCGCCAGGCGGTCTTTGACAATGTCATCCATCTGCACACGGCCTACTTTGAGGACAATCGCAGCGGCGAAATCATGTCCCGTCTGACCACGGATACCAGCCTGCTGCAGACCATTATCGGCTCCTCCCTGAGCATGGCCCTGCGCAGCAGCCTGACCCTGAGCGGGGGCCTGGTGATGATGTTCGTCACCAACCCGCGACTGAGCCTGATCATCGCCGGCACGGTTCCCCTGGTACTGTTGCCGATCCTGATCTTTGGGCGCCGGGTGCGGCGTCTCTCCAGCCAGAGCCAAGCCAGCATTGCCGACGTCGGCAGTCGCGCCGGGGAAATCATCCAGCAACTGCCCACCGTGCAGGCCTTCACCGCCGAGGCGGCCGAAAGCCGGGCCTTCGGCCTTGCCGTGGAGCGAGCTTTCCAGGTTGCGCGGCGGCGGATACGCCAGCGCGCCCTGCTGGTCTGCCTGGCCATCCTGCTGCTGTTCTCAGGCATGGCGGCGATGCTCTGGAGTGGCGGCAGCGATGTTCTCAGCGGTCGCATGAGTCCGGGGGAGCTGGGGGCCTTCACGTTTTATGCCATGCTGGTAGGCATGGGCTTCGCCACCATCGCCGAGGTCTGGGGCGAACTGCAGCGGGCCGCCGGCGCCGCGGAAAGGCTGCTGGAACTGCTCAATACCCGCAGTGCGCTGCCCGATGGCGAGTGCGGCGAAGCCCCGGCGAACGCCGGGCTGCGGCTCCAGGGCGTCACCTTTTCCTACCCCAGCCGTGCGGACAAACCCGCCCTGAGGGACCTCGAACTGGAGGTTCCCGAGGGCCAGAGCCTGGCCCTGGTCGGGCCTTCAGGAGCCGGCAAGTCCACCCTGTTCCAGCTGCTGCAGCGCTTCTACGACCCGGATCAGGGCCAGGTCCTGTTGGGTAGCGTGGACCTGCGGACACTGCGACTGGCTACCCTGCGGGGGCAGCTGGCCATCGTGCCCCAGCAACCGGTGCTGTTCACCGCCAGTGTGCACGACAATATCGCCTACGGACGGCCGGATGCGAGCCGCGAGCAGGTCGAGGCCGCCGCTCGCGCTGCCCACGCCCACGACTTCATCCAGCGACTGCCCCAGGGCTACGACAGCCACCTGGGCGAACTGGGGGTGCGCCTGTCCGGCGGCCAGCGCCAGCGCATTGCCCTGGCCCGAGCCATCCTGCGCAATCCGCGCATTCTGCTGCTGGACGAAGCCACCAGCGCCCTGGACAGCGAGAGCGAGCACCATGTCCAAGAGGCCCTGCGCGAGGTCATGCGCGGCCGCACGACCCTGGTGATTGCCCACCGGCTCGCGACCATACAGCACGTCGACCGCATCGCTGTCCTCGAAGAAGGGCGCGTAATAGCCACCGGCACCCACCAGAGCCTTTTGCGCGACTGCCCGCTATATGCCCGCCTGGCGGAGCTGCAGTTCCGCGACGGAGCAGGCACCCCGGTTGCCGGGAACGACTCGAAAGCGGGATAAAGCCCAGGCGAAAAAAAGGGCGGGGAATACCCGCCCTTGAGAGACTGGGCCCGCCGAGGCGGGCCGCTCGACCGATCAGCTGAACTCGCGGATCAGGCCGTTGAGGGTTTCCTTGGCGTCGCCGAATATCATCCGCGTGTTTTCCTTGTAGAACAGCGGGTTCTCGATACCGGCGAAGCCGGAAGCCATGGAGCGCTTGAGGACAAAGACGGTGCGCGCCTTGTCCACGTTGATCACCGGCATGCCGTAGATGGGGCTGGACTCCACCTCGCGGGCGGCCGGGTTGACCACGTCGTTGGCACCGATAACGATCGCCACGTCCACGGTTTCCATGCGCGGGTTGATATCGTCCATCTCCAGGAGCTGGTCGTAGGGCACATCCGCCTCGGCCAGCAGCACGTTCATGTGCCCGGGCATGCGGCCCGCCACCGGGTGGATACCGAAGTTGACCTCGGCACCGTTGGACTCCAGCAGTTCACAGAGCTCCTTCACCGCATGCTGCGCCTGGGCTACCGCCATGCCGTAGCCGGGGACGATGGCCACGCTGGTGGCCGCTTCCAGGATGTAGAAGGCGTCGTCCACGGACAGCGGCTTGATCTCGCCCTCGACCGTGGTGGTGTCCTTGGCGGCACTGCCGAAGCCGCTGAACAGCACGTTGCTCAAGGAGCGGTTCATCGCCTTGCACATGATCTGGGTCAGGATGATGCCCGAGGCACCGACCAGGGCACCGGCCACGATCAGGATGTTGTTGTTGATCGCGAAACCCGCAGCGCAGGCAGCCAGACCGGAGTAGGAGTTCAGCAGCGAAATCACCACCGGCATGTCGGCACCACCGATGGGGATTACCGCCATGATGCCAAACAGCAGCGACAGCCCCACCACCACGTACAGCCAGGTGTGGTTCTCGGGCTGCAGGCAGAACATCACCGCGCTGGCCAGAATACCCAGCACAATCAGGCTGTTGACGATCTGCTGGCCGCCGAAAGTCACCGCACCACTGCCGATGGTCTCGCTGAGCTTGCCGTAGGCTATCAGCGAACCGGTGAAGGTCAGGCCGCCGATCAGAATCGACAGCACGATGGTCACCAGGGTAAAGGTATTGCCGGCACCACCGAGTGCAGCCCAGCCCACCAGCAGGCTGGCCATGCCACCGAAGCCGTTGAACAGCGCCACCATTTCCGGCATGGCTGTCATCTGCACCAGGCGCGCCGCGGCGGCGCCAATCAGGCCGCCTACCACAAAGCCGATCAGGATCCACTGGAACTCCAGACCCTGCTGGAGCAGCGCCGCCACGATGGCCAGCAGCATGCCCACGGCGGACATCAGGTTGCCCTTGCGGGCGGTGCCCGCGGAGCCCAGCAGTTTCAGGCCGAAGATGAAGAGGATCGCCGCGACGACCCAGGTCATCTGAATAAACAAAACATTGCCTCCCACGATCAACCCCCTCTCTTCTTGAACATGGCGAGCATGCGGTCGGTCACCATGTAACCGCCGACCACGTTGATGGTTGCCAGCGCAACGGCACCCGCGCCCAGCCACTGGGACAGATCATGCTGTCCGCTACCGGCCAGACTGATGGCACCCACCACGGTGATACCGGAAATGGCGTTGGCCCCGGACATCAGCGGTGTGTGCAGGGTCGCGGGAACCTTGTGAATCAGTTCGAAGCCCAGAAAGATGGACAACACCAGGATAAAAGTCAGGAATACGGCTTCCATGTCAGTTGCCCCCCTCAAGGATGTTCTTGATGGTTTCGTTGGTGACCTGGCCGTCGTGGGTGATCACACAGCCCGGCAGGATGTCGTGATCGAAGTCGATCTTGAAGCTGTTCGCTTCCTTGTCCCAGACATCATCCACCAGGTTGAAGACGTTGCTGGCATACATCTGGCTGGCATCCCGGCAGACCTGGTTGGGCAGGTTGCCCTGTCCGATAATGGTCACGCCGTTGACGTCCACAGTCTCGTTGGGCACCGAGCCCTCGACATTGCCCCCGGTCTCGGCAGCCATGTCCACGATAACCGAACCCGGCTGCATGCCTTCGACCATATCCCGGGTCACCAGCACCGGAGGCTTGCGACCGAACACCTGGGCCGTGGTGATGACCACGTCGGAGTTGGCAATAACCTCTTTCTGCGCCTGGCGCTGCTTCTCGATCTGCTCGGGAGTCAGCTCCTTCGCGTAGCCACCCTCGGTCTCGCCGGTTTCACCCAGATCGATCTCGAGGAAGGTGCCGCCCAGTGAGCGCACCTGTTCGGCCACCACGGGCCGGGTATCGAAGGCTGTGACCTTGGCACCCAGGCGCTTGGCCGTGGCGATTGCCTGCAGGCCGGCCACGCCGGCACCGATGATGAACACCTTGGCCGGCTTCAGGGTACCCGCCGGTGTCATCATCATCGGCAGGATACGGGGCAGGTGAGTCGCCGCCAGCAGTACCGTGACGTAACCCGCCAGGTTGGCCTGGGAACTCAGGGCATCCATTTTCTGGCTGCGAGTGGTCCGCGGGATCATCTCCATGCTGATCGCCGTCACGCCCTGTTCCTGGAGCGCGCGCACCAGGTCGTGCTCGTTGAACGGGTCCAGATAGCTGATATGGATCGCCCCGCGCTTCATCAGGGAGACTTCGTCCCGCTGAGGCTTGCGCAGTCTGAGCAACAGATCCGCATTGCGGAACAGCGCCTCGCGGTCATTGCTGACGGTGGCGCCGGCGTCGATGTACTCCTGGTCGGCAAAACCCGAACCGGCCCCCATGCCGGCTTCGAACTCCACTTCCGCGCCGAGGCGTACCAGCTTCTTGGCCACCTCCGGTGTGACGGGAACCCGGTTTTCACCCGGGTGGGTTTCCCTGGGAATGGCTATACGCATAGTGTTGGATACCCCATGTATCTTCCAGACAGAGACTGCGCTTGGGCACTCGGTGCCGGCGCTACGACCCCTCGCCCCCCAAGAGGCAAAAAGCGGCCGCGTACTGTACACGTTTCGTACAGGCCGCGGATAGTATCATCACCAGCGCGGTGCACAAACCTGGCGTTTTGGCCAGTTTTATGCTTTATAAGTGTGAAAAATGCCCCGAAAAGGGGCATTTAGAGAGCCAATGCGGTGAACGTCCGGGCTTCGAAAAGCCCGGACACAAGCTGATCAACCCGGACGCAGCTGCAGGAAAGGGTTCATCCAGCGGTACTTCCAGCTGGTGAAACGCAAGGGCGCATCCAGCACAGCCAGACAGATGCAATCTTCGGACTGCAGCGCCGTGGGTGCGTGGTCATCCTCGGCATCCCGGTAGAGAAAGTCACCCACGTGATAGCTGCCATGCGCATCCGAGAAGCCCCCCTGGAGGATCAAGGTCATCTCGGAGCCGCGATGTGTATGCTGGGGAATCCGTCCCCCCGCCTTGATATGGTAGAGCGCAAATTCAAAGGACGGGTCTCCCGTGCGCAGGTAACTGATGCGCAGGGACCGGGTAATTTTCTTCCAGCTGAGCTCGCGAAAGTCTCCGCGCATAAGACGCTGCAACAGGGCCGGCAAGCGGCCCACGCCCGACTCGGGCACCCGCTGGTAACGCAGTGGCGGTGCCTCGTCGAGACGGGCCAGCACATTGTCCAGCAAGCTCTCCGCCACCGGCTGCGGCGGCAGAGAGGAAAACAACTCGGCACCGAGATCCTGCAGCTGGGCGGTCTGCTGCCGGCACTGGGCACAGTAATTGAGGTGAGCCGACAGGCAGGCAGCCTGAGCCAGCGGAAGGATGCCCGCGGCGTACTCGGTCAACAAATCGACACTGGGGTGATACTTGGCCATAACGCTATTGTCTTTCCATCTGAATCTGTAGTTTCTGCAGCGCCAGGCGCACCCGTGACTTCACGGTGCCCAGCGGCAGGTCCATGTCGTTTGCCGCCTCGGCGTGGGACTTGCCTTCCATGTACACCTTGGCGAGGATCTGCGCCTGGTCGGGCGGCAGTGTGCTCATCAGGGCCTTGATGCGCTCCCGGTTGCGGCGGCTCTGCAACTGCACCAATGGCTCCTCGTCGTCCTGCTCCGGGGTAAAGTCCTCGGCCGCCAGCGGCGTATCGAATTTCTGCAGGCGCCGGAACATGTCCGTCCTGCAGTTGCGGGCGATGGTGTAGACCCAAGTACTCGCCGCCGCCTTGCGGGGATCGTAGGCCCCGGCTTTCTGCCAGATCTTCAACATAACCTCCTGTACCAGCTCGTCGGCATGGGTAGCCGACAGACTGGAACCCGCCAGGGCAAAGGCCTTGATGAGTGGGGCGAAATGCCGGAAAAGGCGTGTAAAAGCCGCCCGGTCCTGGTTGCTGCCGATCAGCACCAGACATTCACTCCACTCGTCGACGCGGCGTCCCGACGCGTCGATCGCCTGGCCGGTCCCCGCTTCCCGTGAATCCTCCACGCTTGCACCCTTCCTTTTGACTTGTGCCGAGTATACGCTGGCAACATGCGGCTGGATCAGTTACCGCGGGTTTCCCGGGACGTGTCCCGGACGGGGCCCGTCCGCTCGATGGAACGGAGCGTGATCCACGGCCGGACAAGGCGCGTAATCAGGCACAAGTCAACCAATAATGCGGCCGCGCCGCGCCCCCACCAGGAGGTCCGCCTTGGACATTGCCGTTATCGGCTCGGGAATATCTGGCCTGACCTGTGCCCACTATCTCAGCCGCGAGCACCGGGTCAGCGTGTTCGAGGCCGGCGAGCGCATCGGTGGCCACACCGCCACCGTGGACGTGAGCCTCGGCACCCGTCGCTACGCCGTGGATACCGGCTTTATCGTTTATAACGATTGGACCTATCCACACTTCATAGCCCTGCTCGACGAGCTCGGCGTACCGAGCAAACCTACGTCCATGGGCTTTAGCGTGCGCGATGAGCGCAGCGGGCTGGAGTATTCCGGCAGCAGCCTGAACACGCTGTTTGCCCAGCGTCGCAATCTGGTCTCCCCGCGTTTCCTCGGCATGATCCGGGACCTCCTGCGCTTCAATCGCGAAGCCGTCGCCGACCTGGAAGGCGGGCAACTCGCGGCAGGGGAAACCCTCGGTCACTACCTCGACAGGCGCGGCTACGGCGAGCCCTTCGCCGAGCAGTATCTGGTCCCCATGGCTTCGGCCATCTGGTCCTCCGACTGTGCCAGCGTGCGGGAATTTCCGGTCGAGTTCTTTGTGCGTTTCTTTCGTAATCACGGGCTACTCTCGGTCAAGCAGCGACCCCAGTGGCGCGTCATCGAGGGCGGCTCCCGGGAATATCTGCGCCCCCTGTGCCAGCGCTTCGAGGAGCGCATTTACACACGCGCCCGCGTGAAGCACGTGCAGCGGCAAGCAGACGGCGTAGCGTTGACGCTGGAGGACGGCCGCAGCTTTCGCTTCGACCAGGTCGTGGTCGCGACCCACTCCGATCAGGCACTGGGCCTGCTGGCCGACCCCAGCCGGGACGAGAGACAGATCCTCGGCGCGCTGCCCTATCAGGCCAACGACGTGATCCTGCACACGGATACACGCCTGCTGCCGCGCAAGCGCAGCACCTGGTCGAGCTGGAATTACCGCCTGGGGGTGGACAGTGGCCGCGCCGTGGTGACCTACAACATGAACATCCTGCAGGGCCTGGACGCCCCGGAGACCTTCTGTGTCACCCTGAACGACAGGGACGCGATCAACCCCAACCGGATTCTCGGCGAGTTTCGCTACGATCACCCCGTTTTTTCCCTCGCGGGCATCGACGCCCAGCAGCGCTGGGGGGAAATCAATGGTGTGCGCAACACCTGGTATTGCGGCGCCTACTGGCACAACGGTTTCCACGAAGATGGCGTGGTCAGTGCACTCCGGGTGGTCGAGGGCATCGGCGGAGCGGGCAGGGCAGCAGCGTGAAATCGAGGCTCTACCTGGGCACGCTACGGCATCGCCGCTTCCTCCCGCGGGAACACAGCTTCGCCTATCGAGTATTCATGCCCTATCTTTGCCTGGACGAGCTGCCCGAGCTGTTTGATGGCCGCTGGCTATGGTCGGCCCGGGGCCGTGCACCCGCCTGCTTTCGCCGCAGCGACTTCCTCGGCGACCCCGACGTTCCCCTGCAGGAAGCCGTGCGACAGCGCGTGGAGGAAGCGACAGGCAAGCACCCCCGTGGCCCGATCTATCTACTCGCCAACCTGCGCTACTTCGGGCTGCAGATGAACCCGCTGGCCTGTTACTACTGCTTCAGCGAAGACGAGACTCGGCTCGAGTACCTGGTGGCCGAGGTCACCAACACCCCCTGGGCTGAACGCCACAGCTATGTGCTGCCGGGGCCCGCGGCGGGCCAATGGCTGCGCTCCGAGTTCGACAAATGCTTTCACGTGTCGCCCTTCAACCCCATGGCCATGCGCTACCACTGGCGCAGCAACACCCCGGGGGAGCAGTTGTCCATACACCTGGAGAACCACACCGACGAGGGCAAGGTGTTCGATGCCACCCTCGACCTGCAGGCTCAGCCCCTAACGGCGGGCAGCCTGAACCGCATACTCTGGCGCTACCCCCTGATGACGGGCAAGGTAGCACTGGGCATTTACTGGCAGGCCCTGCGCCTGTTCCTGAAACGGGTGCCCTTCCACTCGCACCCCGGAACAAAGAAAAGCACTGGAGTTTGAGCAATGAGTGATGTGAGTGTCAGCGACATCCGACTGCAGGCCCGCCCCCGTCGTCGTTGGAGCAATACGGGACTGGCGCGGCGACTACTGCTGGGGGTGCTCGACAACTTTTCTGTCGGCAGCCTGACCATTCACGACGGTGACCAGGTCTTCCACGTCGGTCAGACCGACTGCCCCAGCGGACTGCACGCTGAAGTGCGCGTCCACAATCCGGCGGTCTACGCCCGGGTACTCACCCACGGCACCGTTGGCTCGGGCGAGGCCTATATCGAGGGGGAGTGGAGCAGCCCCGATCTGACTGCGGTCACCCGCCTGTTCTCCGCCAACCTCCCCACCATGGAGGCGATGGAGGCCCGCCAGTCCTGGCTGCTGCGACTGAGTCTGAAGCTGGCCCACGGCATGAACCGCAATACCCGCAGCGGCTCCCGTCGCAATATCGCCGCCCACTACGACCTCGGCAACGACTTCTTCCGCCTGTTCCTCGACCCGACCATGATGTACTCCTCGGCGCTGTTCGAGGAACCCGGGCAGACTCTGGAGCAGGCCTCCGTGGCCAAACTGGATGCCCTCTGCCAGCAGCTGGAACTCGGTCCCGATGACCACCTGCTGGAAATCGGCACCGGCTGGGGCGGCATGGCCATCCACGCCGCGCAGCATTACGGCTGCCGGGTCACTACCACTACCATTTCCCGGGAGCAATACGATTACACCCGCCAGCGGGTCAGCGAACTGGGCCTGGAAGAACGCATCGAGGTACTTTGCGAGGACTACCGCCTGCTCCAGGGGCAGTACGACAAGCTGGTCTCGGTGGAAATGATCGAGGCCGTGGGGCATCAGTTCTACGCCGACTATTTTGCCCGCTGCAGCGCGCTGCTGAGGCCTGCGGGAAAGATGGCCTTGCAGGCGATCACCGTCGCCGACCAGCGCTACCGCCAGGCGCGCGACAATGTCGATTACATCAAGCGCTTCATCTTCCCCGGCGGCTGCCTGCCCTCCCTGGCGGTGATTGCCGACAACGTCGCCGAGCACACCGACCTGCAGATGGTCCACCTGCGCGACATCACCCTGGACTACGCCCGCACCCTGGCCTGCTGGCGCGAACGCTTCCTGGCCCAGCTGGACGCCGTGCGCCGCCAGGGTTTCGACGAGCGCTTCATCCGCATGTGGGAGTTTTACCTGTGTTACTGCGAAGGTGGCTTCCGGGAGCGCATCATCAGCACGGTGCAACTGACCCTGGCCAAGCCCGGCTACAGACCAGCTGCCTGACCGCACGCACGGCTTCCTGGCTAGCTCCGTGCGCCGCCCGTATTGCGCGCTTTGGGACACGCTGTGAATACGTCCTTGTAAGCTCGACGGCGACATCCCTGTCGCCGACGGTCCCAAAGCGCGCAATACGGGCACCGCACTCAGTGCCGGCTGACAACCCACACGAGCTCGCTACTGGCACTGAGTGCTTCAGTGGATACAGTCCTTTTTGGGACCGTCGCCGGCCAGGGACGGCCGGCAACGAGCGTACAGGGACGTATTCACAGCGTGTCCCAAAAAGGACTGTATCCACTGGAGCACGGACCTTCCATGAAGAGAGTCGTGGGCCGTCAGTCGCTGCGGATGGTGTAGTGCCAGGCGGGTGGGAGCAGCGCGCGGACCTCCCGCTGGGCGTAGCGGGTGTCGATCAACAGGGCACTGCCGCGGTCACTGCTGCTGCGAATCACGCGACCGAGTGCCTGGCTGACTTTCTGCAGACCGGGGTAAAGGTAAGCGTAACGGTAGCCGTCCATGCCCTGGTGCTGGTAATGGCTTCTGAGCTGCTCGCGCAGGGCATTTAGCTGGGGCAGGCCGAGACCGACAATAACCACGGAGCTCAGCTGGTCACCGGGAAGATCGATACCTTCACTGAAGGCGCCGCCAAGCACACAGAAGGCGGCGACATCCCGGCGCCTGTCCAGGGTAGCGAGGAGCTCGGCATGTTCTGCCGCAGGCTGGCCTGGCGCCTGCACCCACAGCTGCCGGGAGGACAGGGCCGCCTGTAGGAGCGGATCCGCAAGTGTGGCTTGCAGGTAACCGTAGGACGGGAAAAACAGCAGGCAGTTGCCGGCGTTTGTGGCCAGCCAGTCGGCCAGCAGGCTCCCGAGATCCGGCAGGCTTCCGGCTCGCGCGCGATAGCGCGTGTCGATGTGGGTCGCCAGCTCCACCGAGAGCTGCTCACTGTCAAAGGGCGAGTCCGCCGACCAGGATACCGTGTCCGGCGCCAGCCCCAGGCTGGCCAGTGCCCAGTGACGCGGGGACAGTGTCGCCGAGAAAACCACCAGAGCGTGCAGCAGGCCGTGGCGCTCCGCCAGGAGGCGCGCCGGGTCGAGGCAGTGCCAGCGCAGGACCACCTGGTGAAAGCGACCCGACAGCTGTCGCGTTACCTGCAGGCGATACTCCCCACCCCAGCAGGCCTGTACCCGCAGGCACTGCAGCAGGGCGAAATACCATTCGCGCAGGGCCGGCAAACGCTGCAGCAGGAAGGCGTCCCGGGCCAGTTGCTCTGCCACCGCGTCGGACGCCCGCTGCAGGCTTTCGAGCAGATCCTCGGGAGGGGTATCCAGCCAACTCTCGGCCTGGGCGCCATCGTGCAAGGCCATCAATACGCGGTCCACGCGTCGCAGACTGCTGCGCAAGACGGCCGGCGCCTCCGCCAGCGCCTGGCGCAGGGCGCCGCGGCTCAGCTCTGCCGCGTACATCTGGCGAGCGCGCTCAGGCAGGTTGTGAGCCTCATCCACCAGTACCGTGCAGCGCCGGCCGCCATCCACCAGACGGTCAAGCAGCCCCGGAGTCAGACTGTAGAGATGGTGCAGATCGGCGACCAGCAGCTCCATCCACGGCGCCAGGTCCAGAGCCAGTTGCCAGGGGCACAGGGTGTGCTCCCGGGCGAGTCTTTCCACCCCGGAGCGGTCCAGCTGTTCGGCTGCCAAAGCCGCTTCCCGCGCGGCAGGCAAGCGGTCGTAGTAGCCGCGGGCATAGCGGCAGTCGTCGCCGTGACAGGCCTTGCCTGGGGAAAAGCAGATCGACTCCTTGGCGGTCAGCGTCAGGGCGCTGCCGCGATAGCCCCGCTGCACGAAGTGCGCCACGGTATCCTCCACCGCGCGCCTGCCGCTGACTCTGGCGGCGGCCACGACCACACAGTCGTGCAGCCCGCGCTCCAGGGCGCGCAGGGCGGGGTAGAGCACCGACGCGGTCTTGCCGATACCGGTGGGCGCCTCCAGCAGCAGGCGGCCGCCGCCGTGAACACATTTGTAGACCCGCTCGGCCATGGCGCGCTGTCCGGGGCGAAACTCGGAGTAGGGGAAGGCAAAGCGAGCCAGACTCTCGTCGCGCCGCTGGCGCCGCGCCTCCAGCTGCGCCAGCCACTGGCGGTAGCGCTGCAGGGTGTCGTCAAGAAAATCCTCCAGTTCACCCCGGCTCAGGTCCTCCTCCAGCGGGTGCTCACTGTCGTCATCCAGCCGCAGCCAGGTGAGCTGCACCCGCAGGCCCGGCAGGTCTTCGCTGCGGGCAATGATGGCTGCGTAGAGTCGGGCCTGGGCCAGGTGCAGGCGGGTCAGCGGCACCGGCAAGCGGGCCGGATCGACACGACAGGTCTTGATCTCCTCCACCAGCCCTCGCTGGGGGTCGTAGCCATCGGCGCGACCGCGCACGCGGAGTGACAGGCCGACTGCCTCGGCGTCGACATAATCCACGGGGAACTCGGGAAGATAGCTGGCAGGGCGACGGCGGTACAGGCGCTGATGCCCGGCCGTGCCCTCCTGCCCGGTGGGCGACGGGGTAAAGCGCAGATCGATATCGCCGCTGCGATGACAGAACTGCGCCAGGAAACGCACGCTGACCGCGACTTCAGTCATCGCTCCAGCTCACACGCAGTACCTGGGCGGGAATACCCTCCCGGGCAAAAAAACGCAGCCAGCGCCGCTGACTGTCCTGCAACTGGTCGCCCGGGCCCTTGACCTCGTAGAAGCGGTATTCCCCCGGACGCTCGTCCAGGGCCAGCAGATCGGGAAAGCCGCGGCGATTCTCCGCCGGATCAAACAGCTGCCGCTCCCAGATGGCCAGCAACACCCTGGGGGGCAGGCAATCGAGGCTGCGCGCCAGCAGGTCCCGGGACAGGTAGCGCCAGGCCACCCAGCGACACTGGTAGCCTTCGCAGCGGTCCCAGGTGGCCAGTAACTGCGCGCGCAAATCACCACTGCGCAACTCCTCCAGTCGTCGGGCCAGAAGCTCCCGCCGCCGCTCGCGAAAGTCGGGCTCGTACATATCCGCGGGCACTGCCTGGAAAGCATTGTGAAACGCGCCGGCCACTGGCGCGAAAATGACGTCCCAGAAGGCCAGACCAAAGAGGCCGTTCAGCAACTGGTTCTCGACATAGTGCACCTCGGCCCACTCCGCTTCCAAGGCTCGCGCTGCTGCCAGCTCGACGCGCTCACCGCAGGGAGGCAGGAGCATATCGCGGGTGTCGAAGCGGTCCCGGCGCGCCGGGGGTGCGGGTCGGCCCAGCTGTCGCAACAGGCGGGGGCGCATGCGCCGGACCGCATCCAGCTCGGCTTCGTTCCAGGGGGACGCGAGCATCACCTCGCACTCTGCCAGGGCACCTGCCGGATCGCCACTCAGCTCCAGCGTCCGGGCCAGACGCTCCCGGGCGGGGTGGAGCTGGCTGTGACGATAGAGTGTGGCGGCCAAAGGCAGCAGGCCGTGCCGCTCCAGCTCACGGGCCACGCGATTCAGCAGGCGCCAGTAGCGCCGCTGGCTCGGCGAATGACGGGGCCAGTCCTCCAGCAGGAGCTCGCCGAGCCCGGCCAGACCCTCGCCATCGCCCGCCTCCCGCAACAGCCAGGCGGCGTCCGCCAACAGACCAAAATGCCGGTACTCGTCCAGCGCGGCGCGGCTGGCAAACAGTCGCTGCTGCCGGTCGAGGGCGTAGGGGTAGTAGCGGGCCACCCCCAGGTCGCTGAGGACAAAGTCGGTCAGGCCCTGCCGGCGATTGCCAAAAAACAGCAACTGCAGGACCTCGACCGCCTCGGCACCACAGGGTGCGACAATCGTCTGACTCCCCGCCAGGCGCCGCTGGAGTTCGCCGTCACCCAGGTCCAGTGCCGACACTGCCTCGAGCAGCGCCGACTTGTTGGCCGACGCGGGTAGCGCGGTCTCGTCAGCGAAGGCCCGCCGCCACTCGGGCAGGGTGAACAGCGGGCCCAGGGCATCCATATCCAGCGCATCGGCACGCGCCAACAGGCCCTTTTCCAGCAATTCCGCCAGGGCCTCGGGCAGGTCGGGAATCTCTGGATAATCGAGCCGATCCACACGGAACCAGGGGCCGGCCCGCGAAACCAGGCGCACATAGAGGCACTGAGCCGGCGGCGAGCAGAACCGCCAACTGTCGATCAGGCCCTGTTCATCCTCCGACAACAGGTCGGCGTACAGCGCTTCCACGCCTTCGCACAGGCGCTGGAAATTGTCGCGGTAGTAGGTGGGGGGTAGTTCAATCAGGACGAAGAGCGCTCCAGGCGGATCAATCGGGATTCGGCGGCCAGCCCGCCCAGCCGCGCCGCCCGCGGGGATCTTTCCCTGTCGAGATCTTGCATGTCACTGCCACTCCCTGGAGCTGCTTCTGTCCGGGAGCCGGGCCTGTGCTACGCTAGGCGCCGAACCACCGAGCGAGCCTGCCCCCGTGAAAGACGCTGTCGCGGAAACTGCCAAACCGGGCCTGTCCACCGGACTTGCCCTGCTGCCCATCATCTTCCTTACGACCCTGCTCGCCCTGTCGGTTTACCTGTTTGGCGCCGACTCCTCCTATGGCGCCAACCAGATCGCCCTGATACTGGCCTCCGGCGTGACTGCCCTGGTGGGCATGCGCACAGGGCTCAGCTGGGCCCAGTGCCAGGAGGGGCTGGTCGCGGGTATCAGCCTGGGACTGGGCCCCATGCTGATTCTGCTCTCAGTGGGCATGCTCATCGGCACCTGGATCCTGGGCGGGACCGTTCCCGCCATGATCTACTACGGGGTGCAGATTCTCAATCCCGGGATTTTCTACGCCGCGAGCGCGGTGATCTGCGCCATCGTTGCGGTCAGCATCGGCAGCTCCTGGACCGTCGCCGGCACGCTCGGCATCGGGCTGATGGGCATCGCCGGCAGCTTCGACCTGTCACCGGCCATTGCCGCCGGTGCCATTGTCTCCGGGGCCTACTTCGGCGACAAGCTCTCGCCGCTCTCCGACACCACCAACCTGGCTGCGGCCGCCACCAGCGTCGACCTGTTTGACCATATCCGCCACATGCTGTGGACCACCGTACCCGGCTTCGCGATCGCCCTGCTGCTGTTCCTGTTGATGGGCGGCGGCGAAGCCGCCACGCCGGAGGAGATCGAAGCACTGCAGGCGAGCCTGGCACGCGAGTTTGCCATCGGCCCCCACCTGCTGCTGCCCCTGCTGGTGATGCTGGCCCTGGTCTACAAGCGGGTGGCGGCCTTTCCGGCCATCATCATCAGCTCACTGCTGGGCGCCGGTTTTGCCCTGGTCTTCCAGCCCGAGGCGGTACGCCAGCTGGCCGGGGAAGGCGGCGAACCGCTGGTCCTCCTCAAGGGTGTCTGGATCAGTCTCTTCGACGGCTATACCGCTGACAGCGGCAATACCTTCCTGGATGCCCTGCTCAGCAAGGGCGGCATGAGCAGCATGCTCAACACCGTCTGGTTGATCATCTGTGCCCTGGGTTTCGGTGGCGTGCTGGAGCGCACCGGCATCCTCGAACACCTGCTCAACCTGACCCTGCGCGGCGTGCACTCGCTGTTCGGACTGGTGGGGACAACCGTCGGCACCTGCATCGGCACCAATATCCTGGCTGCTGACCAGTTCATCAGCATTGCCCTGCCCGGGCGCATGTTCAGCAAGGCCTGGCAGCGACAGGGCCTCTCCCGGCTCAACCTTTCGCGCACCCTGGAAGATTCGGCGACCCTGACCTCGGCACTGATTCCCTGGAATACCTGCGGCGCCTACATGGCCGGGACCCTGGGCGTGGCCACCCTGAGCTATGCCCCCTATGCGTTTTTCAACCTAGCCTGCCCCCTGCTGGCGCTGCTCTATGCCGCCCTGAACATCGCCTGGAAACCGCTGGAACCGGAGCACGAGGTGCTGGTGTGACAGCGATGGATGCCTACAGTCTCGACTGGGATTACCCGGCGCCCTTTGTACAGTCTGTGACTGTCGCAGACACCGACATCGACGGCCTGCAGCACACCAACAACACGGTGTATGTGAAGTGGTGCGAGCGCGTTGCCTGGGCGCATTCGGTGAGCCTGGGCCTGGACCTGGACAGCTATCGCCGGCTTGACCGCGCCATGGCCATCACCCGCAGCGAATGGGACTATCTGAGAGCTTCACAGGCCGGTGAAACCCTCGCGGTAGCCACCTGGATCGTCGACTGGGACCGGCGCCTGACTATGCTGCGCCGCTTTCAGATTATCCGCCCCGTCGACGGCGCCACCCTGCTGCGCGGAGCCATGCGCTTCGCCTGCATCGAGATCAGCACGGGACGACCGCGGCGCATGCCGCGGGAATTTATCGAGGGCTACGGCCCGGCGGTCCTCGACGGGGGCTCAACTACGCGCCCAGTCAAAGGCCAGGACGCTGCGGATATCTGACGCCCCGACCCGGCACATCAACAGACGGTCGACTCCCAGGGCCACGCCACTGCAATCGGGCAGGCCACTGCCCAGGGCCGCCAGCAAGTGTTCATCCAGGGGGTATTCCGGCAAGCCCGCTTCCCGGCGACGGCAATTGTCCTCAAGGAAACGCTGGCGCTGCTCCGCAGCATCCGCCAGTTCGTGGTAGCCGTTGGCCAGTTCCAGTCCATCCACGTAAAGCTCGAAACGCTCGCCGACCCAGTGGCCATCGCGCTCTCTCAGTTGTGCCAGGGCCGCCTGACTGGCCGGGTAGTCAGTCACGAAACAGACGCCCTGCCCGGCCAGCCAGGGCTCCACCGCGTGAGTCAGCAACAGGTCCAGCCAGAGATCGCGGCCGCCCTCGAGGGAGCCGGTGTCCACCCGCTCGCGGGCACAGCGCTGCAGGGTCTCCAGGCTCGCCGTGAAAGGGTCCAGACCCAGGGCAGACTGGAACAGCTCGCGATAGCTGAAGACCCGCCACGCGCGCCGCCCGAGCACCGCAACGACCAGTTCGGCCACCTCCTCGATCAGCTGTTCCAGGCTGAAGCCGGGCCGGTACCACTCCAGCAACGTGAACTCCGGGTTATGCCGACGCCCGACCTCGGCGGCCCTGAAGGCCTTGCCCAGCTGATAAATGGGACCACTTCCGACCGCCAGCAGTCGTTTCATGGCGTATTCGGGGGAGGTCTGGAGAAAGCGGCGGGACTCGCCGGGGGGTAGGCCCCCAGTAACCAGCAGGGGTTCCAGGGACGGGTCCGTCACGCCGCAGGAGGCCAGCAGCGGCGTTTCCACCTCCAGCACGCCGCGCTCGGCAAAGAAGTGGCGGAGCAGGGCATAGAGATCCGCCCGCTGCCGCAGCGCTTCCGTCGCGGCAACGGGCTGCCAGTCAGTCACCGCGGAACCGGCTCAGCTCTTGCTGACGCGGTTCTGGTACTCGCCAGTGCGGGTATCCACACGGATGACCTCACCGGTGGTAATGAACAGCGGGACCTTGACCACGGCGCCGGTGCTGAGTGTGGCGGGCTTGCTGCCACCCTGCGCGGTATCGCCCTTGAGGCCGGGGTCGGTCTCGACAATTTCCAGCTCGACGAAATTCGGCGGGGTCACCGACAGCGGCGTGCCGTTGTACAGGGTGACTTCACAGGTTTCCTGCTCCTTGAGCCACAAGTGGGCGTCACCCACTGCCTTGGCATCCGCCTGGTGCTGTTCAAAGGTATCCGGTTCCATGAAGTGATAGAACTCACCGTCGTTGTAGAGGTACTGCATGGTGCGATCCATGACATCGGCACCCTCCAGCGACTCACCGGATTTAAAGGTGCGCTCCCAGACACGACCGGTCTTCAGGTTGCGCAGCCGCACGCGGTTGAAGGCCTGCCCCTTGCCGGGTTTGACAAACTCGTTCTCGAGAATATTGCAGGGATCGCCATCCAGCATCACCTTGAGGCCGGAGCGAAATTCATTGGTAGAAAACGTCGCCATGGGTTGTCTTTCACAAAATTTGAAATGGGGCGCAATCATACCGCAGCAGGCGGCGGGACGCAGCCCACCCGGGTTCCCGCACTTTCTTCTGGCACCCGGCAAAGAAACTGGGCTAACCTGTGAACAGATATGGGACATCCGTTGCCGGGACACGCAGACCAGCCATGAGCGAAGGCAATCCAATCAAGCTCAGAATTCCGCGCCAGGACCTGCCGGGCTTTACCGCTTTCCCGCTTTCCGCGGACGGCGCCAGGGCCTGGGTGAGCGCTCTCCCCGTGGCCAATGCCCGGGAAGTGGCCCTGCGCCTCAAGGCGGTGTTCGACGAGCTCAATCGCAGCCCCGCGGCGCCCGACCTGCGCCACCAGCTGCTGGAAATCCTGCGGCCGGCGCTGCAGGTTGCCACGCAGACGCTGTCCCGGCGCTTTCTCAACCAGCCCCTGGTGCTGCCCGAGGAGCCGCGGCAAATTGCCCAGCTCAGCGACCAGCTCTACGGTCTCGCCGCCACCGGCTATACCCTGGTCGCTCTCCACGCTATCCGCGACCGCCACAGCATCCAGGGTACCAACCCCGCCCGGCTGGCCTGTGAGGCCCTGCAGCGTGCGCTCTGCCTGGTTGGCTGCAAGCAATTGCAAGCCTTCCAGCTGTACCAGGACAGCGATAATCGCGCCTGGTTTACACTGCACCAGCTCTATACCCTGGCCGAACGACAGCAACTGACCCAGCTGCCGGTCATTGGGCGCCTGGGTGAACACACCACCATCACGGCAACCTACGCCGCTCCTCTGCTACTGGCCTGCTGCAAGCCCAACCAGCTGCGCCAGAGCGACCTGTCGGCCATACACCGTGGGCTCCGGGAATGGAGCCACAACGTCCGCGTCTTGCCCTTCCACCCCAGCAGCGGATTGTTTGCCATCGACCTGGACAGCGACCAGCCTCCAGTCTATGCCTCGGCGGTAAGCGGCAGCGACAGCAAGCAGCTGCGCACACTCGACACCGAACCCCTGGTCGCCGCACTGCGCCGGCTGGCCGAGCGCGACCAGGAAGAGGGCGGCAAAGGGCTGGTATTCGATCAGGACACGCGCCTGCACAGCAATATTTTGCAGCACGTGATTGAGTCGCTCTCATCGGTCAGCATGCGCAATTTCAACCGCAGCCCCTTTCGCGGCGAGCTCTGGGTTGGGGTCGGCCTGAGCAGCGCTCACTACCACTGCGCGGGGGAGCTGACCTTCGAGCAGGTTCTGCATGGCCGGGACTACGAGCCGTCGGCCGATGCCCGGGTTGCCGGCAACCCCTTCCTCGTCGACCAGCACCGCCACGACCCCTGGGAGACCATTAATCCACGCGACATTCACCAGGGCGAAAAAACCGCCAGTCCCGACGAGGAGGCCCCCGGGGCCATCCCCATCGAGCCGCTGGTTGCCGAAGAACTGCTGGACGACGAGCCACCCCAGCTGTCAGCCAGGGAGCGCTACCCGGAGTACCGCGTACAGGCAGTCAACGCCAGCCCCGGCGGTTACTGTCTCGCCTGGGACGACGACCTGCCCGGCGATATCCGCACCGGCGATGTTCTCAGCCTGCGCGAGGAAGGCCACGGAAACTGGCTGGTCGCGGCGATACGCTGGATCAGCTCGCTCCAGGGCGCCGGCACCATGGTGGGGGTCGAGCTGCTCAGCCCGGGCGCCATTCCCTATGGCGCCCATATTCAGAACAACCAGGGTGGGGAGTCGGCCCCGATCCGGGTTCTGCTGCTACCCGAAATCAAGCTGGTCGGCCAGCCCAACACCCTGATTACGCCACGCAGCGGCTTTCGCGAAGGCCAGAAACTGCGCCTGGAACGCCACGGGGAGGAACTGCGCATCCGCCTGCAGCGCCAGCTTGCTGCCACCGCCACCTTCAGCCAGTTCGACTACCGGGTGCTGCGCGAGTCGCACACGGACGAAGCCGGCGAGGCGGACCGACAGACCCTGCCTGGCTCTCCATTCAAGTCCCTGTGGACTGATATCTGATCACGCCCGACAGCCTGGGACCAGAATTCACCGCTACCCGGCCGAATCCCGGGGTGGCTGGTAGCGGTCGGAAATCCCCAGCAGATAGAGGATGGCATCCAGCCCCAGCGTGGAAATCGACTGCTCGGCGGACTGCTGCACCAGGGGCTTGGCCCTGAACGCCACACCCAGCCCGGCGATACTCAGCATGGGCAGGTCGTTGGCCCCGTCCCCCACCGCAATCACCTGCTGCAGGTCGATTCCCTCGCGTCGCGCCAGTTCCCGCAACAGGGCTGCCTTGCGCTGACCATCAACGATCTCGCCGCTCACCCTGCCGGTAACCACGCCATTTTCGATGTCCAGATCATTGGCGTGGACGTAATCGATACCCAGGCGCTCCTGCAAGCCGCGCGCAAAATAGGTAAAGCCCCCGGAGAGTATTGCCGTGCGGTAACCCAGTGCCTTCAGGGTGGCAATCAGGTGCTCGGCACCCTCGGTGATGCGCAGGCCCCGGGCAACCTCCTCGAGGGCGGTTTCGGACAGGCCGCGCAGCAGCGCCACCCGCTCGCGGAAGCTGGCCTGGAAATCCAGCTCTCCGCGCATGGCGCGTTCGGTAATTGCACTGACCTGCTCCCCCACGCCGGCGAGACGGGCCAGCTCGTCGATGACTTCCGCCTCGATCAGGGTTGAGTCCATGTCAAACGCGACCAGACGTCGATTGCGCCGGTACATGGTGTCTTCCTGAAAGGCCAGATCCACGTCCAGCTCGCTGGCAACCTCGAGCAGTTCGCGGCGAAAGGCCGTGAGGTCATGCAGCGGGCCGCGCAGTGTGAATTCGACGCAGGCCTTGCTTTGCGGCGGCAGCTCACCCACGGGCACGCGGCCGGAGAGCCGGGTGATGCCGTCGATGCCGATATCGTGCCGGGCAAACACGGCGGTGACCCGGGCCAGCTGGTCGGCAGTGATTTTTCTCGCCAGCAGGGTGGTGATGTAACGCGGCCGGCCCTGGGCCTCCACCCAGCTGTTGTAGCTGTTGGCCTGGACATCCTGCCAGCGCAGCTGGAGCCCCTTGTCGGCGGCAAAGCCCTGCAGCGCCGCCACCAGCGCGGAGCGGTTGGCACCCTCCGGCAGCTCCAGCAGCAAGCCCATGGACAAGGTGGCGTGAATCACCGCCTGCCCGATGTCCAGGACATTGACCCCGTGGCTGGCGAGGATCTCGGTCACGGCGGCAGTTATTCCGGGGCGATCCTCACCGGACAGGGTGAGCAGGGTGATGGCATTCACTGTCTATAACTTTCCCGCTGACTGCAGAGGCGGCTATTCTACCTGTAGCGCCCACCCGGCGAAACGCCACCCGGCAGCGGGCATGGTTTATACTCGGGCCTTTTCTGCCCAGGGAGTCTCCAGCAGCGTGCCGCAACGTATTCGCGAGGCCAGCCTTGCCACTCAACTGGGGGTGATCGCCGCAGTCGGCTGCCTGATCATCAGCCTGGCACTGGTCTCCATGGCAGACATCTCCAACCGCCACATGCAGCAGGCCCAGCAGGCCGGATTCGGGAATGCCCTCGCACAGCAGATTTCCCGGCGCATCAGCACGGCCCTGGAAACCGGCGACCTGCTCAGCGTTGCAGCCTCACTGCACCGATTCCAGGAATCTGCCTCCGCCGAGCAAGTCAGTCTCTATGATGTCGAGGGCCGCGCTCTGGGACAGGCCGGCGAGGTCGGCGCCGGTCCAGTGGCCTACTATCGGTCGCCGGTGCGCATCGGCGGCGATACCGCGGGCGAGATTGTCATCGCCATCAATACCGAGGGGGCCCAGACCGAACGGCTGCGCTTTCTGTTCAGCCTGCTGGGGCTGGCCGTACTGCTGTCGATGCTGACCTACGCCTTGACCCGCTACGCCGGCCAACGCTGGCTGGCGCTCCCACTGAAGCAGCATGCCGATGCACTGGCACTGGAGGACAGCCCGCTTGAGCAGCTGCCGGAGAACGAACTCGCACAGCTCGCCGGCCGGGTGGAGCGGCTGCCCCTGACCCTGCTGCGGGCCCGCGGCAGCCCGGCACCCCGGGACGAGAATTACCGGGACACCGCCGTCCTCTATCTGCATTGCACCAGCCTGCTGGACTACGTCGACACCCTGGATGAAAAAGCCCTGCATCGCTACATCCGCCGACTGCACCAGGTCTGTTACGCCGCCGCTGGTTTCTACCAGGGCCGCCTTCAGGTAGTACGGCAGTTCGGGGTGGCGGTATTTTTCAGCGGCGAGAACAAGGGCGGTAGCCCGGCCTTCCGCGCCGCTGCCTGCGCCTGGCTGATCCGCGATGTCTGTCGAAGCCTGGAACAGGAGATGTCGCTGTCACTCAATGTCGCTCTGGCGGTGGCCCACAGCGAGCTGGGTCGCGGCGACGAGGGGGACATCTACCCCGGCCTATACCTGCAGCCGACCCTGGATGAGCTGCAGGCGCTCTGCGCCAGCCAGCCTCCAAAGGTGATGCTATCGCCCGGTGTCTGCGAGGACCTCGACATCAGCAGCCGCCTGGAGCTGGAACCCAGTGAATTGCGTGACTACGCCATTCTGGAGAGCTTCGCAGGCCCCTATCAGGACATGCTGGACCGACAGTTGCAGCTGATCCTGCGCAAGTTGCGGGATTTGTGAGTTAGCACCCCTTCATGCGGCCGCGCACCTACGGGCTGGATCGGTCCGTCGAGTTCCGACCTGCAATCATGCCGGCGCGGCCTTTGACCTGTGCTCGCCGGCATGCCACAAACGAGAAAGGCCTGCCCGGGTCGCCGGGCAGGCCTTTCTCGTTTACGAGTTGCCGGCTTCTCTATCAGGCTGCTGCGGATACCGCAGTCGCTACCGGCGCCAGGAACTCACCGGGTCGGACATCCGTGCTCTCGCTGCCGTCAAAGGTGACTTCGCCATTCACCAGGGTGGCCCGCATCGGCGCAGGGTCACGCGTCCAGCGCCAGGTAAAGCCGCCCTTGCCATCCGGTACGTCATAGACCCGCTTCATGTCGCGCTCCTGGATCTCGTCGACATTGAACACGGCAATATCAGCGCGCATGCCCGGGGCAATCACTCCGCGGTCCGCGAAGCCGAAATGTTTCGCCAACTTGCCGGTCTGGATGTAGACCGCTTCCTCCAGCGTGATTTCGCCGTTGCGCACAAAGTCGGTGAACAGCTTGATGTTCTCGCCACCGCCGCAGAGCATCTGCCCGTGGGCACCCGCGTCACTGATGTTGCCCACCGAGTTCGGGTCGCGCATCAGCTTGACCACCATCTCCCGATCGCGCTCGAAGGGCGGCATGGTCACCGTGGACTGCAGACCGTTGGCCAGCAGCCATTCGGCCATGGCATCGGAGGGATGCGGCGCACCGATTTGCTGCTGGTACTCACCCAGCGTGAGATGCGTCGGCCCCACCCCATTGTCGGAATTCATCAGCTGCAGATGCTCGGCACGCCCCTTGGGAAAGGGTGAGAACTCAAAAGTCTGGGTATCCCAGGACTCCCGGGCCCGAGCCCGCCAGTCGGGGTCGCGCAGGATGGCTTCCTTGGCCTCATCGCCTTCCGCGACCACCACTTCGTGCCAGACATAGTCGTTGGACTGGGCGAAGATCAGCGAGTTCTGCACACTGAGGGTCGAGGTCACCGCCACATGGGCATAGCCGGTCCAGAAGTCGCGACCCTCGCGCTTGAACTGCTCGTGGATCTCCACCAGCGGCGCCTGGATGCCCATCATGTCACGCTGGAAGACCAGGGTCGGCAGGCCCGCCCACTGGACCCGGATCGGCAGGCCCTCCGCCAGGCGGCCGATGCGGCGCATGGTTTCGGGTGCGGTCATGTTGCGGAAGGTGTCGACAATCACCTGCAGCGTGGCGCCCTCGTGGCGACTGATCACTTCCATTAGTGCGCGCAGCTCGGCGTCGTCTGCCTTGAGGGAAGGCACGGGACGGTCCTCGCCATCGTGATCGAACAGATTGGAGGACATGCCCAGTGCACCGGCACTCAGGGCCTCATCCAGCAGGGTGCACATCTTCGCCACTTCATCGGGCGTCGCGGCGCGGTCCCAGGCCTCCATGCCCATCACTGCCAGGCGCAGGGCAATGTGGCCACAGAAGGCCGCGTAATTGGCCGGCAGCTTGACGTTGCGGACCATGGAGTCTTTGTACTCGGGCCAGCTGCGCCAGTCCCAGGGCAGCTCCTTGAGAAAAGGCTGCGCGGGAATATCCTCAAAGAAGGAGAAAATACCCACCACCTCGCGGCGGGCCGCCTCATCTTCGGACACCGGTGCGATGGAGAAACCGCAGTTGCCCATCACCACCGTACTGACGCCATTGCCGGGGAGCGGATCCAGGGTCTGGTCCCACCACATGGCACCATCGAAGTGAGTGTGGCTCTCGATGAAGCCCGGGGTGACGTGACAGCCGCTGGCATCCACCACCTGCTCGTCGACTTCGGGCTGCAGACCCGGCTCCACCGCGGTGATCACGCCGTCGCGAATGCGCACATCGGCGGCAAAGGCAGGGGCACCGGTACCGTCGACGACCGTGCCGTTGCGAATTAGTGTTTTGCTCATCCTGTCGCTACCTCGTTGATTATAGTGTGGAAAAGAGGGATTGCGACCGCGCGGAAGTCAGGGCGACCGCACCCCACTGCAAGCAGTGTAGGAATTTTTAATAACGTTTTCCATAATTATTTTCAGGGCTGTGAGAGCTGACGCTCCAGGCCCATCACCAGGGACTGGAAACCCAGCTCCAGCACCTGCTCCCGGCGCACCGTAGGCAGGTAGTGATTGAGCGCGCCCAACCACTCGCGGTGCTCACCCACGGGATCCAGGGAACGCGGGCCGAGGCGGCGCGCGGGCTCGGCGAACTCTTCAATGTAGATCAGCCCCATGGCCTGGCTGGTGATCCAGGCCAGCAGCAGGGCCGCTTCCTCCTCCCGCACATCGAGTGCGTGCAGCATCTGCAGCAGCGGCGCCATGATCCGCTGCCAGGCAGGTGTGGTGCGGCCCTCGATGGAGACGATGCGCAGCGCCACGGGGTGGCGCTCACAGTGCCGGGCCAGGGCGCGCAGCCAGGTCATCAGCTCTGCCTGCCAGGGCTCCTCACCTGCCATGGGCGGCAGCTCGAACAGACCAAAGGTGTGGTCGGCGACCGCCTGCAGTAGTTCGGACAGGTTGGGAAAGTGGTTGTAGAGGGTCATCACCGGCACGCCCAGGCCGGCGGCGACGTCCGCCATGCTGATCTCGTCGGGGCCGACATCCTCGAGCAGGCGCAGGGTCACGTCGATCACCCGGTCGCGGTTGACCTTTGGCGGACGGCCACGGCGGCGCGGGGACGGGACGGGCTTCTGGCTGGACATGCGGGCTCCATGCAAGTCGGTCGGCTAATATCGCCGGCAAGCCTAACACGGAGCTGCCGGAGCTGCGCCAATCCACCGTCAGCCACAGCCCCCGCCGCGGGGTGGCGCGGTCCAGCTTCTGCTCCATGATGTGTCGACAACCGGTCTTGCCACACTTCCATCCATCGTCCAGCGGCGCATACTCAGCCTGGTAATGGGCAAACATCTCCTCCTGGGGCATCGCTCTCTATCCCGTCCATTGTCGGCGGCTGAGCCAGCAGATAACCACCCCGGAGCATGAGTTCCTACCCAAAAAGGTGAGGAAGCCCGCGGAAAACTGTGGGACATTGGTGTGTGACCTTCAATAACCCCAACAAGGCAGCCACCATGGAATTCGGACTTTCAATCGCCTTCAGCGACCCGGCCCACTACATCCCGCTGGCCCAGGCCGCCGAGGAAAACGGCTTCGGCGCAGTCGCCCTGGCGGACCACCTGATCTACCCCGGGGAGTTCTCCGTGCCCTATCCCTACACACCCGACGGTGTACCGCGCTTCGGCGAACTGGACCCTTTCCCCGACCCGTGGGTCGCCATCAGTGCCATGGCCGCCGCGACGCGGCGGATCCGCTTCTATACCAGTGTGTTCGTATTGCCTGCCCGCAACCCCTTCCATGTGGCGAAGACCCTCGGCAGCGCCGCCATTTTTAGTAACTACCGCGTGGCCCTGGGTGTCGGCATGGGCTGGATGCCCGAGGAATTCGCCGCCGGCGGCCAGGATTTCCGCAACCGCGGCAAGCGGGCCGACGAGATGATCGAGGTGATGCGCAAGCTGTGGAGCGGCGAGCGCGTGGAGCATCACGGGGAGTTCTACGATTTCGAGCCCCTGCGCATGTGCCCGGCCCCCGAACAGGACATCCCGATCTATGTCGGCGGCTTCTCCAAGCCGGCCCTGCGCCGCGCCGCCCACAACGACGGCTGGATCTCCGACCTGCACACCCTCGCCGAACTGGAAGCGCTCTGCCGGCAGGTGGACGCCGAACGGGAGCAGGCGGGCACGCTGAACAAGCCCTTCAAGAAGCTGTCCTTTGGCTGCACCGACGCCTGGGGCGTGGAGGGCTTCCGGGCCATGCGCGACATGGGCATCAGCGTCACCACCACCATGCCCGCGGTGATGTACGGCAAGGACATGAAGCCGCCGCTGGAGGAGAACATCGACTGCATCAAGCGCTTTGCCGACGACGTGATCGGCAAGCTTTAGAGTGCCGTCACTCCACCCGCATCGCATCCACCTTCTGGAAACCCCGCGGCAGCTTGTTGCCGCGACGGCCGCGCTCGCCGCGGTAGTGCTCCAGCTCGCTGAACTTGAGGGTCAGATGGCGCTTGCCGGCCAGGATGACCAGGGACTGGTCTTCCGCCAGCACCTGTACCGAGACGACAAACTCTTCGCGTGCCTTGGCCCTCGCGCCGGGAATGCCGATGATCTTGTTGCCTTTGCCCCGGGCCAGCTGGGGCAGATCTTCCAGCGGGAAGACCAGCAGGCGCCCTTCATTGGAGACTGCCGCCACCCAGGCACCCTCGTTACTTGCCGGTACCGGCGCCGGCTGCATCACCCGGGAGCCCGCGGACAGGTTGAGCACCGCCTTGCCGGCCCGGTTTTTCCCGTGCAGGTCGCCGAGCTGGGCCACAAAGCCATAGCCCGCATCACTGGCGAGCAGATATCGCTGGTCGGTATCGCCCAGCAAGAGCCCTTCGAAGGTGGCTCCGGAGGGCGGGCTGATGCGTCCGGTAACGGGCTCTCCCTGGCCCCTGGCCGAAGGCAGGTTGTGGGAGGGCAGGGTATAGGCGCGACCGGTGGAATCCAGAATGACCGTGGCCTGGTTGCTGCGCCCCTTCGCCTCCAGCTTGAAGCTGTCGCCGGACTTGTAGCTGAGACTGGTGGCATCGATCTCGTGGCCCTTGGCGGCGCGAATCCAGCCCTTGTCGGAGAGCACCACGGTAATCGGGTCGGCGCTCATCAGCTCCACTTCGCTGAAGGCCTTCGCCTCATCGCGCTGCGCGAGGGGTGAACGGCGAGCGTCGCCATACTGCTCGGCGGCGGCCTCCAGTTCCTTGCGAATCAAGGTCTTAAGACGGGCCTCACTGCCCAGCGTCAGCTGCAGCTGCTCGCGCTCTTTGGCCAGTTCGTCCTGCTCGCCGCGAATCTTCATTTCCTCGAGCTTGGCCAGGTTGCGCAGCTTCAGCTCGAGGATGGCTTCCGCCTGGGTATCCGACAGGCCGAAGCGCGCCATCAGCGCCGGCTTGGGCTTGTCCTCCGTACGGATGATGTGGATCACCTCGTCGATATTCAGGTAGGCAATCAGGTAGCCTTCCAGGATATGCAGGCGCCGCTCGACCCGATCCAGCCGGTACTCCAGGCGCCGGCGCACGGTGGTGGTGCGGAACTGCAGCCACTCGCGCAGGATGCCGTCGAGGGATTTCACCGCCGGGCGACCGTCGATGCCGATCATGTTCAGATTGACCCGGTAGGTTTTCTCCAGGTCGGTAGTGGCAAACAGGTGGCTCATCAACGCATCCAGGTCGACGCGATTGGAGCGCGGCACGATCACCAGGCGCGTGGGATGCTCGTGGTCAGACTCGTCCCGCAGATCCGCCACCATGGGCAATTTCTTCGCCTGCATCTGCTGGGCAATCTGCTCCAGCACCCGGGAGCCGGAGACCTGGTAGGGCAGGGCGCTGACCACGATATCGCCGTCTTCGCGCTCCCACACGGCGCGCATGCGCAGGCCCCCGCGACCGCTCTCATACAATGCGTGGATATCCTCCCGCGGGGTGATGATCTCCGCCTCGGTGGGGAAGTCGGGCCCCTGAACGTGCTCGCACAGCTCGGCGACCGTGGCCCGGGGGTGCTGCAGCAGATGAATCGCCGCGCTGACCACTTCCCGCAGGTTGTGCGGCGGGATGTCGGTGGCCATGCCCACGGCAATACCCGTGGTGCCATTGAGCAGCACATTGGGCACCTGGGCGGGGAGGACCGAAGGCTCGTCCATGGTGCCGTCGAAGTTGGGTACCCAATCCACCGTCCCCTGCCCCAGCTCGCCCAACAGCACTTCGGCATAGGCGGTGAGCCGGGATTCGGTGTAGCGCATGGCGGCGAAGGATTTGGGGTCATCGGGGGAGCCCCAGTTGCCCTGGCCGTCCACCAGGGGGTAGCGGTAGCTGAAGCTTTGCGCCATCAGCACCATGGCCTCATAGGCCGCGCTGTCACCGTGGGGGTGAAATTTGCCGATCACGTCGCCCACGGTGCGCGCGGACTTCTTGAACTTGGCGGTGGCCTTCAGGCCCAGTTCGCTCATGGCGTAGACAATCCGCCGCTGCACCGGCTTGAGACCATCGCCGATATTGGGCAGGGCGCGATCGAGAATGACGTACATGGAGTAGTCCAGGTAAGCCTTCTCGGTATATTTCTGCAACGACACCTGCTCGATGCCGTCCTGATCGATTTCCAGGATATCCGTCATGGGTTTGGAACCTTCTCTTGCAAGCTTCCCGCCGCGGCACTCGGGGCGCCGGAACGGACGGTGCGATCAACCCTGCCGAGGCGGTGTGTTGCGCAGGCTGACCAGTTGTTCGTTGAGGTTGACGATGGAATTCGCCATGTCTACCAACAGGCTGTGAATGGTAGCAGGATTGCTGCGGATGAGGTCAGTGAACTGGTCCTTGGGCACCTTCACCACCGAACAGCGGGTGTGCGCGCGCACGGTGGCGCTGCGGTTGCTGTGGGTGAGCGCAGCCATGGCACCGAATATTTCCCCCTCGCCAACCCGGCCCACGATGACATCGTCCACCAGCACGTCAGCCTGGCCCAGGGACAGGTTGTAGACAAACTCGGCATGCTCACCCTGGCGGATGATGTCTTCTCCCGGCTGGAATTCCTCGAAACCCGGCGTGGCCGGCGCATCCGCACGCAGGTGGGCCGCTGTCAGGCGCAGCATCAGTCCGGCGTAGGTGACCAGCAGACGGGTCCACAGCTTGGTGGTGGCGGGCTGGGCGAATACCCGCTGCATGAACTCCAGGCCGGAGTAGGCATAGAGGGAAGCCCCCGCTTCGCTGCCGTAGAGAACAGTCATCCCGGCGTGAGTGGTGCCCGCCACATCCGGCAGTAAGAGATCGCCCTCGTCCAGGAAGTAGACTGTACGCCCCTGGTAGCGGGCGGAGAGACTGCCCGAGTCCACCAGGTAGAGCTTGTGGCTGTCAAAGCCGCGGAAGTTGCCCTCAGGGGTCGCCTCCACTTCCATGCGGATGGGCGGCATGTTGACGTGATCAATCAGGCTGGTCACCAGGGCCTTGAACTGCTCGTTCAGACGGCTGAAATCCTGGGCCAGTTCGGCATTGGCCAGCATCGCTTTGCTCTTGTTATCCCCTGCCACCGGAGGCTGCCCGGGCACCTCCGCCCCCATCGGCACCGCGGCAGACCGCAGCCGCCGAATACCAATACGCCCGCATCTTAGCAACTTCCCGGTGCCGGGAGAACGCCCGGCAGCCATTTGCCATGATAAACTTTCCATCAAATCCGCACCCACAGAAGGCCTTCCGTGAACATCAGCAAGCACACCGTCGCCAGCTTCCACTACACCCTGCGCAATGGCGAGGGCCTGGAGCTGGAAAGCTCCCGGGGCGACCAGCCGACCGCCTATCTGCATGGCGCCAGCAACATCATCCCGGGGCTGGAAGCGGCACTGGAAGGGAAGGCAGCCGGCGACCACGTCGAGGTGACCCTCTCCGCCGAGGAGGCCTACGGGCAGCGCCGGGAAGGGGCCGTACAGCGGGTGCCGGTCAAGCACCTGATCTACCGTGGCAAACTGCGGCCGGGCACCACGGTGCAGATGAACACCCAGCACGGTGGCATTCCGGTGACCGTGATCAAGGTCGGCAGGCATACTGCGGAGGTCGATACCAATCATCCCCTCGCCGGTCAGAACCTGAGCTTCGAGATCGACATCGTCGATGTTCGCGCGGCCACCTCAGAGGAAATCTCCCACGGCCATGCCCACGGTGCCGGCGGCCATCAGCACTGAGTTGGCGCATTTCTGGCACTGCAAGCCCTTTTCGGCGCTATCGGCGCAGGAACTCTACCGGCTGCTGCAGCTGCGCGAGGCGGTGTTCATCATCGAGCAGGCCTGTATCTACCCCGACCTTGACGGCCTGGACGATCGCGCCTGGCACCTGTTCTGCACCGACGCCGAGGGCCACCACCTGGCCGGCGCGCGCTGCCTGCCCCCGGGCAGCGCCTTTGCGGAAAGCTCGATCGGCCGCGTGGTCACGTCCCCGGCCATCCGCGGCAGCGGCCTGGGTCGCGAGTTGATGCAACGCGCGCTGGCCTTCAATCGCCGGCAATGGCCGGGACAGGAGATTCTGATCGGCGCCCAGGCCCACCTGGAAGCCTTCTATGCGAGCCTGGGTTTTGTACCGGAGGGAGGCCCCTACGACGAGGACGGGATCCTGCATATCCACATGCGCTGCACGCCGTGAGCCCGGGCCCAACCTGGGGCCACTGCCGGCAACGGCAGGGCGCTACCAGACTCGGGCGAAGCAGCCCGACTACAGCTCGAGCAGGAAGGTCACCGGGCCGTCATTGACCAGGGTCACCTGCATGTCCGCTCCGAATCGTCCGGCAGCCACCGGCGCGTGGCGCGCCTGCAGGGTCGCCAGCAGGTCGTCGTAGAGGGCTTTTGCCTCGCCCGGCGGCATGGCGCTGGAAAAACTCGGTCGCAAGCCCTTGCGGGTGTCCGCGGACAGGGTGAATTGCGAAACCAGCAGAATGCCGCCACCCGTGTCCACAACACTGCTGTTCATGCGCCCCTCGCTGTCGGCGAACATGCGCCAGCCCAGCAGCTTGTCGATCATGCGCTCCGCAACCGCCCGGTCGTCTCTCCGATCCAGGCCCAGCAGCACCAGCATGCCGGGGCCGATCGCCCCCACGGTCTCGCCGGCCACGCTGACGCTGGCCTGACTGACCCGCTGCAGGAGCGCTCTCACCGCAAACCTCAGCCAGCCAGACGATCCGCCCGCCGGCGCTCGTGCTCCAGCAGGAGCTTCTTGCGCAGGCGGATGCTCTCGGGAGTGACTTCCACCAGCTCGTCGTCCTCGATGAACTCCAGCGCCTGCTCCAGGCTGTGCCGGACCGGCGGGGTCAGGGTCAACGCCTCGTCGGTGCCGGAAGCGCGCACGTTGGTCAGCTGCTTGCCCTTGGTGGGGTTCACTGCGAGGTCGTTGTTGCGGCTGTGCAGACCAATAATCTGCCCCTCATAGACATCCACGTTGGGGCCGATAAACAGGCGCCCGCGATCCTGCAGGTTGAACAGGGAGTAGGCCAGGGTCTTGCCCTTGACCATGGACACCAGCACGCCGTTGGTGCGGTGCACGACATCATTCGATTTCACCGGGCCGTAGTGGTCGAACACGTGGGTCATGATGCCACTGCCGGAGGTCAGGGTGAGGAACATGCCGCGGAAGCCGATCAGGCCCCGGGCCGGCACAATAAAGGCCAGACGCACGCGGCCCTTGCCATCCGGCTCCATGTTCTCCAGCTCCGCGCGGCGGCGGCCCAGTTCTTCCATGATCGACCCCTGGTGCTGCTCCTCGCAGTCGACCACCAGCTGCTCGTAGGGTTCCTGCATCACCCCGTCGATTTCTTTCTGGATTACTTCGGGACGCGATACACCCAGCTCGAAGCCCTCGCGGCGCATGGACTCGATCAACACCGAGAGGTGCAGCTCGCCGCGACCGGAGACCTTGAACTTGTCCGGGCTGTCGCCCGGCTCGACGCGCAGGGCCACGTTGTGGATCAGCTCCCGCTCCAGTCGCTCCTTGATGTTGCGCGAGGTGACAAACTTGCCCTCGCGACCGGCGAAGGGGGAGTCGTTCACCTGGAAAGTCATGCTGACGGTGGGCTCGTCCACGGTCAGGGCCGGCAGGGCCTCCACCGCGGCGGGGTCACACAGGGTATCGGAGATGTTCAGCCCCTCGATGCCGGTGACGCAGACGATGTCGCCGGCCTCGGCTTCCGCGACTTCCACGCGCTCCAGGCCCAGGTAGCCCATCACCTGCAGGACACGGCCATTGCGGGTCTTGCCATCGCGGCCGACAACGGTCACCTGGGTATTCGGCTTCAATCGGCCGCGCTTGATGCGCCCGACGCCGATCACGCCCACGTAGCTGTTGTAGTCCAGCGCACTCACCTGCAGCTGCAGGGGACCGTCGCTGTCGACGCGGGGCGGCGGCACCTTGTCCAGGATCGTCTCGAACAGGGGCTGCATGTCCGCCGCCATGTCCTCGTGGTCGAGGCCGGCAATGCCCTGGATAGCCGAGGCATAGACAATGGGGAAATCCAGCTGCTCCTCGTTGGCGCCGAGGCGATCGAACAGATCGAAGACCTGGTCCACCACCCAGTCCGGGCGGGCGCCGGGGCGATCCACCTTGTTCACGACCACGATCGGGTTGAGGCCCTTCTCGAAGGCCTTGGCGGTGACAAAACGGGTCTGGGGCATGGGCCCGTCGACCGCATCCACCAGCAGCAACACCGAATCGACCATGGAGAGCACGCGCTCAACCTCGCCGCCGAAATCGGCGTGCCCGGGGGTGTCCACGATATTAATGCGGTAATCGCCCCAGTTGATGGCCGTATTCTTGGCCAGGATGGTGATCCCCCTCTCCCGTTCCTGATCGTTGGAGTCCATAATGCGCTCTGCGCCTTCGGAACGCCGGTCAAGCGTACCGGACTGCTGCAGCAGACAGTCGACGAGGGTGGTTTTGCCGTGGTCGACGTGTGCGATGATGGCAATGTTGCGAAGCTTATCGATCAAGGGGAGATCCTCGGGCGGCGGCCCGCTGAAAAAAAGGTCGCGGATTATACCGCAGTGACCGCGACAGTTGCAGGCATCGAGCGGCGGGATTTTTACCGCTGCGCCTGTACGCTCGTCACCGGTGCGCGCTAACACCGCTACGCCCCGATTTACGGCAGGGCAATGCCCGCAAACCGCCCACCGCAGCACCAATATGAAACACTGGCGCACCAATAAAGTGCGCTGGCACTACACAAGAAGCCGCTTGCGGCAGCAACCACCAATCTCAGGCGGCTCTGTCACGGCACCACTGAACACATGGCACAGCTCTTGCTTTTAGATCTGTGCCTGAACACACTGGCCACCACGGTATGCGCGCTCGCTGCCGCCACACCAGTGAAACGGATTGACGCCCGACATGGCGGCAATATTGACATCCCACGGAGGAAAGACCATGTCAGAGAACACTCTGAAACTGATCAAGGACAGCGAAGCCGGCTGGGTTGACCTGCGCTTCACTGACACCAAGGGCAAGGAGCAGCACGTCACCCTGCCCGCGGCGGCCATCGACGAAGAATTCTTCGAGGAAGGCCAGATGTTCGACGGCTCCTCGATTGCCGGCTGGAAAGGCATCAACGAATCCGACATGATCCTGATGCCGGACGACAGCACCGCGACCCTGGACCCCTTCACCGACGACACCACGGTCATCCTGCGCTGCGACATCGTCGAGCCCAGCACCATGCAGGGCTATGAGCGCGACCCGCGCTCCGTGGCCCGCCGCGCCCAGGAATACCTGCAGAGCACCGGCATTGGCGACACCGCCTTCTTCGGCCCCGAGCCGGAATTCTTCGTCTTCGACGACATCAAGTGGCACGCCGACATCTCTGGCGCCGGCTACACCATCAGCTCCTCGGAAGCTGCCTGGTCCTCCAACCTGCACCAGGAAGGCGGCAACATCGGCCACCGTCCGCGGGTCAAGGGCGGCTACTTCCCGGTTCCGCCGGTCGACTCCCTGCACGACATCCGCGCCGCCATGTGCGCCGCGATGGAGCAGATGGGTCTGGGCGTCGAAGTGCATCACCACGAAGTGGGCACGGCCGGCCAGTGCGAAATCGGCGTCAAGTTCAATACGCTGGTGAGCAAGGCTGACGAGGTGCAGATCCTTAAGTACTGCGTGCACAACGTGGCCCACGCCTACGGCAAGACCGCGACCTTCATGCCCAAGCCCCTGGTGGGTGACAACGGTTCCGGCATGCACGTTCACATGTCCATTTCCAAGGACGGCGTGAACCTGTTCGCTGGCGACGGCTACTCCGGCCTGTCCGAGACTGCCCTGTACTACATCGGCGGCGTGATCAAGCACGCCCGCGCCCTGAACGCCTTTACCAACCCGGCCACCAACTCCTACAAGCGCCTGGTACCCGGCTTCGAAGCCCCGGTCATGCTGGCCTACTCGGCCCGCAACCGCTCCGCATCGATCCGCATCCCCTATGTCAGCAGCCCCAAGGGCAAGCGCGTGGAAGTCCGCTTCCCCGACCCGGCGGCCAACCCCTACCTGGCCTTCTCAGCGCTGCTGATGGCGGGCCTCGACGGCATCCAGAACAAAATCCACCCCGGCGATGCCGCCGACAAGGACCTGTACGACCTGCCGCCCGAAGAGGGCAAGGCCATCCCCACCGTTGCCTCCAGCCTGACCCAGGCCCTGGAAGCCCTGGATGCGGACCGCGCCTTCCTGACGGCCGGCGGCGTGTTCACCGACGACATGATCGACGGCTACATCGAACTCAAGCAGGCCGATGTCGAGCGCCTGAACATGACCACCCACCCGGTCGAGTTCGATCTGTACTACTCCGTGTAAACGGACAGCTTCTCGGTTTCCGGCCCGCCTTCGCGCGGGCCTTTTTTTATCCGCAGGAAGCTCGGCGTGCTACAGTTGGCGTTGCCAAGCACCTCCGCACGGGGTACTCGAATGACGCGCCTGCTACTGTTGAGCCTCCTCCTGGCCGGCGTTTGCCAGGCTCAGATCTACAAATCCGTCGATCGCGATGGCAACGTCACCTTCAGCGACCGGCCGCCCTCCGGCCGTGAAGAGGCCGAAGCGGTTGAGCTGAAGCCCCTGAATACCGCACCCGCTCCCGAAGCGCTCCCAGAACCCTCTTCACGCCGCGAGAAGACGGGGGACGAAGGCGCCGCAGCCGAACCCGATATACGCGTGACCAGCCCGCAACCGGACCAGGTCGTGCCCATTGGCGATCTGGGCAACCTGACAGTCAATGTCGCAGTCGAACCACCCCTGAGTGGCGGCGAGCATCTGCAGCTCTACCTCGATGGCACTCCCCAGGGAGGGCCGCAGCGCGCCAACCAGTGGCAACTGGAGGGCCTACCCCGCGGGGGCCACGACCTGCGCGTCGACCGGCTCGGCATGCAGGGCCAAGTCCGCGCCAGCTCCGACACGATTCGCTTCTATGTCATGCGTCCGCTGAACATCCGCAACCGCCCCTCGACACCTGCACCACAATAGCGCACTCTATTGGTGCGGCACTGCCTGCCAACAGGTCCAGGCATCTGACGAGCACCCACCGGGGCCCCAATCAAGCCCTGTGTGTAAGTACACGCTAACCTCAAAATGCCTATAAAGCAGGTGAAAATAGAATGATTTGAGGAGCCGCATCAGATTGGCGCCATTCTTGCTTCAGATTGCCTGAAGACGAGGCAGGACGGCCGCAGCGCGGTCAAACATGGGGCACAGATGCAGACAGACGAGTCCGGGATTCTCGAGCACATCAGCACCGGGGTAATTGCCCTGGGGCCCGAATTGCAGGTGTGCGTGATGAACCCGGCTGCCGAGGTCCTGCTCGAAGTATCGGCGGCACGCGTGATCGGCAATCACGCCAGCCAGCTCCTGCTGCGCTCCCAGGAGCTGATGCAAACCCTGGACCAGGCGCGCCGCGCACACGCCTCCCTGGCACGACGCAGCGTTCAGCTGCTGCTTTATTCCGGCCAGGAATTGCAGGCGGACCTGATTGCGACCCCCCTGGTAGATCATCCCGCGGGCTACAGCATGCTGCTGGAAATCCTGCCCATTGACCGCATGTTGCGCATGAGTCGCGACGAGAACCTGCTGCAGGCCCAGGAAACCACCCGGGCGGTCATCCGCGGCCTTGCCCACGAGATCAAGAATCCCCTCGGCGGGGTTCGCGGCGCCGCCCAGTTGCTGGCCCGGGAACTGCCCGATGAAACCCTGGCCGAGTACACCCGCATCATCATCCGCGAGGCAGACCGCCTGCGCGACCTGGTCGACCGCCTGCTGGGCCCCAACCAGCGCCCCAAGCTGCAGGCTCTCAATATCCACGAAGTTCTCGAGCATGTGCGCAACCTGATCGAAGCCGAGGCGGACAACCGGATTACCGTGGGCCGGGACTACGACCCCAGCCTGCCCCTGCTGCCGGGGGATCGCACCCAGCTGATCCAGGCAGTGCTCAACATCATGCGCAACGCCCTGCAGGCCGCGGAAACCCCGGAGGACTGCAAACTGGTTCTGCGCACGCGCTCCCAGCGCCAGTTCACCATCGGCACCACACGCCACCGCCTGGTCTGCCGAGTGGACATTGTCGACAACGGCCCGGGCATCCCGGACGACCTGCAACAGGCGATCTTCGTGCCCATGGTCACCGGACGCCCGGACGGTACCGGCCTCGGCCTGTCGATTGCCCAGGCCATTATCAACCGCCACGGCGGCATGCTCGAGTGCGCCAGCGAACCGGGCAATACCCGGTTCACGATCTACCTGCCAATGGAATCCGACCATGCAGAGACACGCTAAAGTCTGGGTCGTCGACGACGACAGTTCTATCCGCTGGGTGCTGGAGCGCGCCCTGAGCCAGGCCGGCATCGACAACGAAAGCTTCGCCGATGCGGAGCACCTGCTGGAACGCATGCAGGGCGAGCCGCCGGACGTGGTCATCAGCGACATTCGCATGCCCGGTATCGACGGCCTGACCCTGCTCTCGCGCCTGAGCGAGGAGCACCCGGAACTCCCGGTGATCATCACCACCGCCCACTCGGACCTGGACAGCGCGGTGACCTCGTACCAGCGGGGCGCCTTCGAGTATCTGCCCAAGCCCTTTGACATCGACGAAGTGGTCGCCGTCACCGAGCGCGCCCTGGCCCAGGCACTGGAAAAACGCGGCGAAGTACCCGCCCAGGAGGCGCTGCCCGACACCGAGATCATCGGCGAAGCCCCGGCCATGCAGGAGGTTTTCCGCGCCATCGGCCGGCTGGCCCACAGCAACATTACGGTGCTGATTAATGGCGAATCGGGCACCGGCAAGGAACTGGTGGCCCGTGCCCTGCACCGCCACTCACCGCGCGCGCAGCAGCCCTTCATCGCCCTGAACATGGCGGCGATTCCCCGGGACCTGATGGAATCTGAGCTGTTCGGCCATGAAAAGGGTGCCTTTACCGGCGCCAACAACAAGCGGGAAGGGCGCTTTGAACAGGCCAACGGCGGCACCCTGTTCCTGGACGAGATCGGCGACATGCCGGCGGAGACCCAGACCCGGCTGCTGCGGGTGCTAGCGGACGGCGAGTTCTACCGCGTCGGCGGTCACACTCCGGTGCGGGTGGATGTGCGCATCATCGCCGCCACCCACCAGGACCTGGAGGAGCGCGTGCGCCGGGGCGAGTTCCGCGAGGACCTGTTCCATCGCCTCAACGTCATCCGCATCCACATTCCGCGCCTCTCGGAACGCCGGGAGGACATCCCCCGGCTGATGAAGTTCTTCTTCCGCAAGGCGGCGGATGAGCTCGGGGGCGAGGCCAAGGTGCTGCTGCCAGATACCGAGCGTTTCCTGGTCAATCTGCCCTGGCCCGGCAACGTGCGCCAGCTGGAAAACACCTGCCGCTGGCTCACCGTCATGGCCTCCGGTCGGGAAATTCACCTGCGCGATCTGCCCCCCGAGCTGGGCAAGGCGCCGCCCACCGTCACCAGTGAGGGCGGCAGTGCCGAGTGGCACGAACTGCTCTGCCAGTGGGCCCGCAACGAGCTGGTCCAGGGCAAGCACCACATCCTGCGTCAGGCGGTGCCACTGTTCGAACGCACCATGATCGAAGTGGCCCTGGAGCACACCCGCGGCCGCAAGCGGGATGCGGCAGAGCTGCTCGGCTGGGGTCGCAATACCCTGACACGAAAGATGAAAGACCTCGACATGCCCGGCTGATACACTGCGCGAATGTTGCACATCGCCCTCTATCAGCCGGAAATTCCGCCCAACACCGGCAATATTATTCGACTCTGCGCCAATACCGGCTGCCAACTTCACCTGGTAGAGCCCCTGGGCTTCAGCCTGGATGAAAAGCGCCTGCGACGCGCCGGCCTGGATTACCGCGAATTTGCCCGGGTGCAGGTACACAGCAGCCTGGACAGGCTGCGCGCCAGCCTGCCCGAGAGCCGCTGGCTGGCCCTCAGCACGCGCGGCCGCCGCTGCTACAGCGAGCATCAGTTTCGGGAAGGCGATCTGCTGCTGTTCGGCCCGGAGACCCGGGGACTCCCCAGGGAGCTGCTGGACAGCCTGCCCGAAACACAGGTATTGCGGATACCGATGCAGGCCAACAGTCGCAGCCTCAACCTGAGCAATGCCGCGGCGATACTCTGCTATGAAGGCTTGCGGCAGCTGGGCTTTCCCGACCTGGCGTAGTCAGGGGAGGTGCGAGGGGGGTCGACTGCACGACGCAGCCAGGGGAGTGGGCCGCCCGCGAGGGGCGACCGCAGGTAACGCTCAGTGGCTGGTGGCCGCCTCGGCCGCACCGTTCTGACCCTCGGACTGCGAGTTGGCCAGGGCCTGCTGGTAGAGCGCCTCGAAGTTGACCGGCGCCAGCATGACCGGCGGAAAACCGCCCTTCACACACAGGTTGTCGATGGTTTCGCGCGCATAGGGGAACAGCACGTTGGGGCAGGCGGTAGCCAGCACCTGGCGCAGGGTTTCACCCTCGAAGCCGCGCACCGTGAAAATGCCCGCCTGCTGCACCTCGACCAGGAATGCCGTTTCTTCCTCGACCTTGGTGGTCAGGGTCACGGTCACCACAACCTCGAAGTTGCCGTCCTCGTCGATGCGGTTGCTCTTGGTGTTCAGGTCGACGTTAACCTTGGGCTTCCAGGTCTTGCGGAATACCTCGGGGGTACCCGGTGACTCGAAAGACAGGTCCTTGGTATAGATACGCTGCAGGGTAAACTGCTGGCGGGGCGGTTCCCCGGCCGCGCCTGCGGCTTGTGCTTGTTCGTCGGCCATTGCGCCGTCCTCCATGGGGTTGTTGTTAAGCGCCCGCGCCGGGCGCCCGTTGCAGAAGTTCGTCCAGGCGACCCTCGCGCTCCAGCGCCGCAAGTTCGTCAAAGCCGCCCACGTGGCAATCACCGATCCAGATCTGGGGTACCGTACGGCGGCCGCTGCGCGACTGCATCTCGGCCCGGCGTTCGGGGTCGGCATCCACCGGAATATCGTTGAACTCGACGCCCTTGCGCACCAAAAGCGCCCGGGCGCGGGTGCAATAGGGGCAGAATCGGGTGGTGTACAGCACCACCTGGGGAGACAGCACGGACATGGCTATTTCACCAGTGGCAGTTGCAGGTTGTTCCACTCCAACATACCGCCCGCCATCTTGTACACCTTGGAGAAGCCAGCCGCCTTCAGCTGCTTGCTGGCCGAGCCGGCGGTCTGCCCCATCTTGCAAACGAGGATTACCGGCTGATCGCGGTACTTCTCCAGCTCGCCGATCCGGCTCTCCAGCTTGCCGGCGGGAATGTGCAGGGCGTCCGCGATATGCCCGGCCTTGTACTCGCCGGCGTCGCGCAGGTCGACAAACACACCGCCCTCGGCATTCACCCGGTTGATGGCCTGCTGGGGGCTGAGGGCAGGGCCCGCCTTGCGGGCCTCGTGCAGCACCAGCATGACCAGCACCGCCAACAGGGCCGCGAACAAAACCCACTGCTGGGTCACAAATTCCAGGAATAAAGACATAGGGCAGACGTCTTGCCGCTGTTCAAAAAGGCGCCAAGTATACAGCCTATGCCGGGGGGCGGCCAGCCATCAGCGGGCGCCAATTACCCCATGCGATGCGTGCGCCAAGCGGGTAAAATGCGCGATTCACGCCATCCACGAGCACATCCGGGAGAGCCATGAGCAGCGCCAGCCAGAAAACCCCCACCGTCCTGATCATCCTGGATGGCTGGGGTTACCGGGAAGAGACCCAGGACAACGCCATTGCCAACGCCAACACCCCCGTCTGGGACCGCTTGTGGCGGGAGGCGCCGCATACCCTGGTCTCCGGCTCCGGGCTGGACGTGGGCCTGCCGGCAGGGCAGATGGGCAACTCCGAGGTCGGCCACATGAGCCTGGGTTCCGGCCGGGTGATCTACCAGAACATTACCCGCATCGACCAGGCCATCGCCGATGGCAGCTTCGATGAGAACCCGGTCTATACCGCGGCGATCGAACAGGCCGTGGACCGGGACGGCGCCGTGCATGTACTCGGCCTGCTGTCCCCCGGCGGTGTTCACAGCCACGAGGACCAGCTGCTGGCGGCTGTACGCCTGGCGGCGAAGCGCGGTGCCCAACGCGTCTATCTGCATGCCTTCCTGGACGGTCGGGACACCCCCCCGCGCAGCGCCGAGGTCTCCCTGGAAAAAGCCCAGGCCCTGTTTGCCGAGCTCGGCTGCGGGCGCGTCGCCAGCATTGTCGGCCGCTATTACGCCATGGACCGCGACAATCGCTGGGAGCGTATCCAGCAGGCCTGGGACTTGCTGGTCGACGGCGAAGCGCCGCACCGGGCCGAAACCGCCACCGCGGGGCTCGCCGCCGCCTACGCCCGCGACGAGAACGACGAGTTTGTCCTGCCCACCCTGATCTGCCCGGACGATGAGGCGCCGGCACGCATCCGCGACGGCGACACCGTGCTGTTCATGAATTTCCGCGCCGACCGCGCGCGCCAGCTGACCCGGGCTTTCGTCGAGCCGGGCTTCGACCAGTTCCCGCGCAAGCAGGTGCCCGACCTGGCCGGCTTTGTCACCACGACCGAATACGCCGCCGATATCCCTGCGCCCTGCGCCTTTCCCCCCGAGTCCCTGGACAACGTGCTGGGCGACTACCTCGCACAGCAGGACAAAACCCAGCTGCGCCTCGCGGAAACCGAGAAATATGCCCACGTCACCTTCTTTTTCAGCGGCGGCCGAGAGGACACCTTCCCCGGCGAAAAACGCGTCATGGTGCCCTCACCGGATGTCGCCACCTACGACCTGAAACCGGAGATGAGCGCCCCGGAGGTCACCGACGAGCTGGTGGCGGCAATCCGCTCCCGCGACTACGACCTGATCGTCTGCAACTACGCCAATGGCGACATGGTCGGTCACACCGGCGTCTATGCAGCGGCGGTGAAGGCGGTGGAAGCGCTGGACAGCTGCCTGGGGCGGGTTGCCGACGCCCTGGAGGAGGTCGGCGGCCAGGCCCTGATCACCGCGGATCACGGCAACTGCGAGCAGATGCAGGACTACGAGTCCGGCCAACTGCACACCCAGCACACCACGGAGCGGGTGCCCCTGGTCTATGTCGGCCCCCGGCATCTGCAGCTGGACCCGAAGGGCGGCATCCTCGCGGATATCGCCCCCACCCTGCTCGACCTGATGGCACTGCCTCAGCCCGACGAGATGAGCGGCCACAGCTTGGTACTGTCGGAGGGCTGAGCGCATGCCCGGCCCTCGCCTGTCGGGGCCGGCTCGCGTGCTGGCTGGCCTCCTGCTGTTCTGTGCTCCGGCAGCACTGGCGGCAGATCCCCCGGAGCGCCCCGAGGAAGCCCGCGCGGCACTGGAGGCCCTGCAGACCAGGATCGCGGAGATCAGCCGGGAACTGGAAGCGTCGCGGGGCGAACTCGGCGACCTGCAGACGCAGCTGCGGGACAGCGAACAGCGGCTGGGCAATCTCAGTCGCGAGATCAGCGAGAACCGCGAGGCCATCGCCGACACCCGGGCGGAACTCGAGCAACTGCGCGCGCGCCAGGGGGACCTGGAAGCCCGCCGCGACCAACAGCGCCAGCGCATTGCCGAGCAGCTGCGCGCAGTCTGGCAACAGGGGCGCGAACCGGACATCAAGCTCCTCCTCAACCAGACCGATCCACAGACGGTAGCGCGCAGCCTGGCCTACCATCGCTATTTCCTGGACGTTCGCCGGGAGCAGCTGGAGGCCTTTCGCGCCACGCTCGCGGACCTGGCAGAGGTCGAGCAGGACATCGCCGCTCGCAGCCGCGAACTGGAGAGCCGACGCGACACTCTCGCCGCACAGCAGGAAGTGGAACTCGCATTAAAGGCAGAGCGTGCCCGGGTCGTCGCCAGCCTCGACGCCGACATTGCCGACCAGAGCCGGCAGCTGGACCAACTGCAGCAGGAGCGGGCGGAGCTGGAGAAACTGCTGCAGGCTCTGGAGCAGGCAGCCCTGGCGCTGACAGTGCCCGAAGACGCCCGCCCCTTCGCGGAGGCCCGCGGTGAGCTGGAGTGGCCGGTACCCGGCAAGCGCGCCAACAGTTTCGGTAGCCCGCGGGGCAGTGGTGGCCTGCGCTGGCAGGGCCTCAATCTGCTCGCCGATACCGGCACGCCCGTGCATGCCATCCACCACGGGCGCGTGGTCTATGCCGACTGGCTGCGCGGCCTCGGGCTGCTGCTGATCCTCGATCACGGCGACGGCTACATGAGCCTCTACGGCCACAACCAGAGCCTGCTCCGCGAGGTCGGTGACTGGGTCAATGCCGGCGCCCAGATCAGTACCGTCGGTAGCAGTGGCGGCCTGCAGTCCCCGGCGCTGTACTTTGAGATCCGCCAGCAGGGCAAGCCGGTCGACCCCGTGAGCTGGTGCCGCTGAACCCGGCGAATCGGTTACACTAGGGTTTTGCGTTTTCCAGAGCGGCCCCGTGCCGCAAGACGGTACCCATGCTCATGTCTTTCTCCCGCGTTCTCGCCGCTACTGCACTGCTAGTTGGCGCTCTGCACAGCCATGGCACGCTCGCCAGCGAAGGCCACCAGAACGACCCGGCGGCACGCCTCCCCCTGGACGAGTTACGCACCTTCGCGGACGTCTACCACCAGATCCGCACCGGCTATGTGGAGGAGCTCAGCGACAGCGAGTTGCTGGAGCTGGCAATCCAGGGGCTGCTGATGAACCTGGATCCGCACTCTGCCTACCTGACCAAGGACGCCTTTGCCGACCTGCAGAGTTCCACCAGCGGTGAATTCAGCGGCCTGGGCTTGGAGGTGGGCATGGAGGACGGCTACGTCAAGATCATTGCCCCGATTGACGGCTCGCCCGCCGCTGAGGCCGGCCTCCAGCCGGGGGATATCATTCTCAAGCTCGACGGCAGGACGGTGAAGGGCATGGGCCTCGGAGAAGCCGTCGACCTGATGCGCGGGCCCCGCGGCACCGACATCGAGCTGACCATTGGCCGTCCGGGGGAGAGCCAGCCTTTCGACCTGACCCTGACCCGGGACACCATCAAGGTGGCCAGCGTGCGCGAGCGCAGCCTGGAACCCGGGTACGGGTATATCCGTATCGCCCAGTTCCAGCACGGCACCGGGGCTGACGTTCGCAAGTCACTGCAGCGATTGCAGAAGAAGGCCCCCCTCAAGGGCCTGGTACTCGACCTGCGCAGTAACCCGGGCGGCGTCCTGCAGGCCAGTGTCGAAGTCGCCGACCTGTTCCTGGACGGCGGGCTGGTGGTCTACACCGAAGGCCGCCTGCCCAATTCCGACGTCGAGTACGCCGCCGAACCCGGCGATGCCAGTGCCGGTATACCGCTGGTGGTGCTGATCAATGGCGGCTCCGCGAGCGCCTCGGAAATCGTCGCCGGCGCGCTGCAGGACCACAGTCGCGCGGTGATCATGGGCACCGACAGCTTCGGCAAGGGCTCGGTGCAAACGGTGATGCCGATTTCCGAAGACCGGGCGGTGAAGCTCACCACCGCGCTTTACTATACCCCCAACGGCCGCTCCATCCAGGCGGCCGGTATCGTGCCCGACATCCTGGTGGAACGCGCCCAGGTCACCACCTTTGAAAACCCCGGGCAGATCAGCGAGGCCGACCTCAACCGCCACCTCGACAACAGCAACGGTGATGCCCCGCGCCGCCAGGCCCGCAAGTCCCTGCTCACCGAAGACAACCAACTGTACGAGGCACTGACCCTGCTCAAGGGTGTAAATATCCTGGTGCGGCAGGGGCAGACCGCGGCCCCGGCCAGCCAAGACCCGGGCTGACAGTGAGTCAGAGCGGGCGGCAACGCCCCTCTCGCCTTGTGCCCGGCGCCTTCCTCTGGCTCTCTCTGCTGACGCTGCTGATGCCGGTAGCAGCCTCTGCCGATGCGTCGGCTAACGGGCCGCCTGCTCCCCCTGCATCGGGCTTGGCGCAAGGCGCAGCGACACCGCGGCAAACACCGCAAGAGACGGCCCCCCAGCCACGCCTGGTCATCATCATCGACGACATCGGCAATAACCTGGAACAGGGCAGGGCGATCGTCGAGCTGCCCGGCAAGCTGAATATCGCCGTGCTGCCCCACACCCCCTACGGCGCCAGCCTGGCCGAGCACGCCCATCAGCGCGGCAAAGAGGTGCTGCTACACGCCCCCATGAGTGCCCGTGACGGCAAGCCGCCCGGCACCGGGATGCTGACCCCCACCATGGCCGAACCTCAATTGCGGGAGACCCTGGCGGCGGCGCTGGCCAGCGTGCCCCACGTGCGCGGTGTGAACAACCACATGGGCAGCGAAATGACGGCTGACGCACAGGCGATGCGCTGGCTGATGACACTGCTGCGGGAGCAGGGGCTCTACTTCGTCGATTCGCGTACCCACAAGAGCACCGTCGCCGCCCGCCAGGCACAGGCGGCCGGGCTGCCACACCTCTCGCGGCAGGTATTCCTGGACAATCAGCGCGAGCCCGGCGCCATTCTGGAGCGCCTGGAGGCAGCGGTCGCACGCGCCCGGGAGGAGGGGCTGGGCGTGGCCATCGGCCACCCCTACCCGGAAACCGCCGCGGTCCTGCGTGATCAGCTGCCCTTCCTGACCCAACACGGTATCACCCTCGCCCTGGTCTCGGAGGCACTCGGCATCGCAGCCGCAGACCCGGCTGGGAGCCCGGCGGCACTGCCCGAAATGCCTCGCCCGGGCCCGCTGCCCCTTCCGGCCGATGTGCCTGACGATACCTGCCTGCCCACTCCCGCCCCGAGGCCGCCCCTGCGGCCGCTCTGCACCCCCTCCTGGCAGGTTTTCCCGCCAGGCCAGTAGAGGCCGGACGAGCTTATAACCGGCAGCTATTCCCAGAGCACTTTATATTATTTAGTTACCAATAAAAGCTGATCTATTCTGTTTTCGTCTAAAAAAAGAGAAATGACAGTATGGACTGGCAGGGTTGGCTGGCTATGGCGACCGCGGGAGGCGTTCTGCTGAGCCTCGGGCTGACGCGACTGCAACCACAGGTGGTCACCCTGGCGGCGCTGGCGCTCTTGATGACCACGGGGGTTCTGAGTGGCGATAGCGCCCTGCAGGGCTTTGCCAATCCGGGGCTGGCCACTGTGGCAGCGATGTTTGTGGTGGCAGCGGGCATACAGGCCTCGGGGGGCAGCGAATGGATCGTCAATCACTGGCTGGGCCGCCCCGGCAACATCCGCACCGCCCTGGCGCGCCTTTTCACACCGGTGGTGCTGCTCAGCGGCGTACTCAACAACACCCCCGTGGTGGCGACCATGATCCCCGCGGTGCACAGCTGGTCCCGCAAGACCGGGCTGTCTGCATCCCGCCTGATGATCCCCCTGAGTTACGCCTCGATCCTCGGCGGCACCCTGACCCTGATTGGCACCAGCACCAACCTGGTGGTCAACGGGCAGTATCGCGCGCTCACTGGAGGGGAGGGCTTTTCACTCTTTGCCATCAGCGGTGTCGGCCTGATCGTCGCCGCCAGCGGCCTGTTGTTCATGTGGCTGTTCTTTCCCCGCTGGCTGCCTGACCGCCAACCGCGGCAGACCTTCGCCAACACCCGGGAATTTACCCTGGAGGTCGCGGTCAGCCGGAACGGCCCGCTGGTGGGCAAGACTATTGAGGGCGCTGGCCTGCGCCATCTGCGCCGGGTCTACCTGGTGGAAATCGAGCGCGACGGTACGCTGTTGACCGCCGTGGACAGCGGCGAGACCCTGCGCGGCGGCGACCGCCTGGTGTTTGCCGGCGACACCCAGGCCATTACCGATCTCCTCGGCATCAAGGGTATCGAGGCTTCACCGGAAAACGGCTTGGAGGGGCCACTGCAGCAGGAGCGCGCCGAGCGGCGCCTGGTGGAGGCTGTGGTCTCGCCCCACTGCGAGGCCATCGGCCAGGCCATCCGCGATGCCCGCTTTCGCGACCGCTACGGAGCCGTTGTGCTCGCCGTCGCCCGCAACGGCGAACGTATCCGGGGCAACCTGGGGACCATTGAACTGGAGGCTGGCGACACCCTGTTGCTGGAAGCAAGACCCGCCTTCGTCACCCGGCAGCGCTACAGCCGGGACTTCCTGTTGATCAGCGAGCTCGACGCGCAGCCACCCCGCCACGAGAAGGCCTGGATGGCCTGGATGATTCTGCTCGCCGTCATCCTCAGCGCCGGTACCGGCCTGCTGAGTATGCTCAATGCCGCCCTGATCGGTGCCCTGTTGATGCTGGCGACGGGCTGCTGCTCCCTGGCCCAGGCCGAACGCAACCTGGACCTCGGCGTACTGGTAACCATCGGCGCCTCCTTTGCCCTGGGCCTGGCCCTGGAGCAATCGGGGGCGGCCCTCTTCCTTGCGGCCAATATCATGGATTTCAGCGGGGGGCGCCCCTGGCTGATGCTGGTACTCACCTACCTCGCGGTATCCCTGCTCACAGAGACCATCACCAACAACGCGGCGGCCCTGCTGATGCTTCCGGTTGCGCTGAACCTGGCCGGCAGCGCAGGCCTGGCGCCGGAGCCCTTCCTGCTCGCCATCATGTTCGCCGCGTCCGCCAGCTTCGCCACCCCCCTGGGCTACCAGACCAACCTGATGGTCTACGGCCCGGGTGGCTACCGCTTCAGCGATTTCCTGCGGGTGGGCATCCCGATGAACCTGGTGGCAGGGACCAGCGCACTACTGGCCATTTTCTGGCTGTGGCCGCTGGAGGCAGCCGGGTGATCATTCAGTAGATCGCGCCCGCCGCGCGCTGATAGCTCTGCAGCAGCGCACGCCCCTGCTCGGCCAGCACGCCGAGGGTGACCGCAATGCCGCGTGTCTCCAGTGCCGACACCCAGTTGTCCGGCTTGGCACCCTCGTCAAAACCGAGGGCCTCGGCATCCTCGGTGGCGGCCGCGCAAACCAGCCGATGGAGGCCCGCGAACGGTATGGCACCAAAGCACATCGCGCAGGGCGCGCAGGTGGTGTACAGGCTGCAAGGACCGACACTACCCAGGTCGTGGCTCCCGATGCGCTCCTGGGCGAGCGCCATGGCCAACATTTCCGCGTGCCACAGCGAGCAGCGGGCAGGCAGCACCCGGTTCGCCGCGACCGCGAGCAACTGGCCGTCGGGACCGAGCACCACGGCGCCGAAGGGACCCCCTCCCTCGACAATATTGCGTTCAGCCGCAACCACGGCAAGCTGCATCGCGGCGGCATCGCTATCGAAGTGGCGACGGCCACGATTGAGCGCCGCAAGCCAGTCGGGCAACAGGCCAGACAGGGACGCAAGCGGCTTGTCACCAGCACAGGCAGACATGCTCAGCGGGAACCTCCCTCGTTGCGGCGGGTGTCCGCCTTGGCGGCATACATGCCACGATCCGCATGCTGCAGCAAGGCCTCCGGGGAGATGCCGTCGCGGGGATAGAGCGCCAGACCGACACTCAGGGACGCACCGACGATCTGCCCGGCCAGCTCGAAAGGCCGGGCAAACTCCTCGCGGATTTTGATCATCAGGCCCTCGAGGGGAGCGGTACTGTTCAGGCCCTCAATGACCACCACGAATTCGTCTCCGCCCAGTCGCGCTACTGTGTCCGCCCGACGCACACAGGCCGTGAGCCGCTGTGCCGCCAGCTGCAGCAGGCGGTCGCCGGCGGCATGGCCCAGGGTGTCGTTGATCTGCTTGAAATCGTCCATGTCGACGAACAGCAGCGCCACGAGCTGGTCATGCCGCTGGGCGCTCTCCAGAGACTGGATCAGGCGGTCGTTCAGCAGGGCTCGATTGGGCAGCCCGGTCAGGGCATCATACTGGGCCAGGTGTTCCAGTCGAAGCAGCATCGTCCGATGGCGAATGGCACTGGCCACCTGCTCAGAGACAAATTGCAGCAGCGTCCGCTCGCGCTCACTGAAGGCGCTCTGGGGAAGCAAGCGCTCGACAGTCAGCACGCCCATGATCCCCTGGTCGTCTACCAGGGGGATGCCCAGCCAGGAGTGGGGCAGGCTATCGGCGTCCTTTGTCCCCTGAGCCAGGATGCTCTGGCGATCCAGCAGCAAGGGACGCTGCGTCCGCATCACTTGCACGACAAAGGGTTCCAGGCGATGCCGGGACGGCACCCCCTCGGGGGCTCGATTCAGCGGGGTCGCCGAACCGGCCGGGCTGTCTGGGTTCGCATGGTCAAGCACGACCTGAAAGTTGTCGCAGGGGACCAGCTCGACAATGATCCCGCGGATTTCATCCAGCAGAGCGGACAGGTCCCCGCTGCGATGGACTGATCGGGAAATCTCCAGCAGCGCTGCCTGGGCCCTCTCGGCCTGCTTGCGCCGGGTGACATCCCGGGCGACGCCGATACGCACCTGGTCCCGTTCGGACCAGCGTGCACTCCACATGATGTCGGCGACGGAACCATCCTTGCGGATGTAGCGGTTTTCGATCTGGCTGCTGCTGATGCCCGACATTACCCTCTCGGCCTGGGCCCGGGTAAGTTCCTGGTCCTCGGGATGGACCAGGTCCCATACCATCCTGCCGACCATCTCCTCGGGGGCATAGCCAAACACCTGCCGGCTGGCGGCGGAGACATACAGGAAGCGACCGTCGCGATCCACCACACAGACCGCATCCAGGATCAGGTCGAGTACCTGATCCAGGGAGGGGGGTGGGAGTGAATTGCTCATGCTCCTCACCCCCACCGGATCAGCTGCGCACTTCGATGCCGTGCTCGGCCAGGTAAATCTTGGCCTGGGGCACGGTATACTCACCAAAGTGGAAGATGCTGGCGGCGAGCACCGCATCGGCGCCGCCGAGCAGGATGCCATCCACCAGATGTTGCAGGTTGCCCACGCCACCGGAGGCGATAACGGGGATATCCACGGCGTCGGTGATGGCGCGGGTCACGCCGAGCTCGAAGCCGTTCTTTGTCCCATCCCGGTCCATGCTGGTGAGCAGGATCTCGCCGGCGCCCAGTTCGGCCATTTTCACCGCCCAGGCCACCGCGTCGATTCCGGTGGGCTTGCGACCGCCGTGGGTAAAGATTTCCCAGCGCGGCTGGCCGTCCACATCGTCGACCCGCTTGGCGTCGATAGCGACGACGATGCACTGGGCGCCGAAGCGCTGGGAGGCACGGCGCACCAGTTCCGGCTCGTGGATGGCGGCGGTGTTGATACTGACTTTGTCGGCACCGGCGTTGAGCATGGTGCGAATATCCTCCACCGAGCGGATCCCGCCGCCCACGGTGAGGGGGATGAAGACTTCCCGGGCGATGGCCTCCACCGTGTGCACCGTGGTCTCGCGGCCCTGGTGACTGGCGGTGATGTCCAGGAAGGTGATCTCGTCGGCGCCCTGCTCGTTATAGCGACGGGCGATTTCCACCGGGTCGCCGGCGTCGCGGATATCCACGAAATTGACGCCCTTCACCACCCGGCCGTTGTCCACGTCCAGGCAGGGGATAATGCGCTTGGCCAGCCCCATCAGGCGCCGGCTCCCGCGCCGGCCTGGTCACACAGGCGCTGGGCCTCGGCGACGTCCAGGGTGCCTTCGTAGATGGCGCGACCGGTGATGGCGCCGCAGATGCCCTCGTGGGCCACGGCACTCAGGGCGCGAATATCGTCGAGATTGGTGATCCCGCCCGAGGCAATCACCGGAATCGACGAGGCGCGGGCCATGCTCAGCGTGGCTTCGACATTCACCCCCTGCATCATCCCGTCCCGGGCAATGTCGGTGTAGACAATCGCCGAGACGCCGTCCGCCTCGAACTGCTTCGCCAGGTCGGTCGCCTGCACAGTGGAAACCTCCGCCCAGCCGTCGGTGGCCACCAGGCCGTCTTTTGCATCCAGGCCGACAATCACCTTGCCCGGGAAGGCGCGGCAGGCTTCCGCCACGAAGGCCGGCTCCTTGACCGCCTTGGTGCCGATAATCACGTAGCTGACACCCGCGCGGACATAGTGCTCGATGGTTTCCAGGTTGCGGATACCGCCGCCGATCTGGATCGGCAGGTCGGGGTAAGCTGCCGCGATCGCGGTCACTACCTCACCGTTCACTGGCTCACCGGCAAAGGCGCCGTTCAGGTCCACCAGGTGCAGGCGCCGGCAGCCGGCATCCACCCAGCGCCGGGCCATGGCCACCGGGTCGTCGGAGAACACGGTGCTGTCCTCCATGAGGCCCTGGCGCAAACGCACGCACTGGCCGTCCTTGAGGTCGATGGCGGGGATGATCAACATGCGGGGTTCCACTCGATAAAATTGCGCAACAGCTGCAACCCGGCGGTGTGGCTCTTCTCCGGGTGAAACTGGGCGGCAAACAGGTTGTCTCGGGCCAGGGCGGCATCCGCCGTGACCCCGTATTCGACACTGCCGGCAACCAGGCTGCGGTCCTCGGCCGTGACGTAGTAGCTGTGCACGAAATAGAAGCGGCTGTCGTCGGGTATCCCCTGCCACAGGGCGTGGGGACGCACCTGGCGCACCCGGTTCCAGCCCATGTGTGGCACCTTGAGCCGCTGGCCATCGGCATCCTGTAGCGGGTGGCCAAAATGCCGCACCCGGCCCGGAATAATATTCAGACAGGACACGCCACCGTTTTCCTCGGAGTCCGTCATCAGTGCCTGCATGCCCACGCAGATCGCCAATACGGGCTTGCGCTGTTCGGTGAGCGCCAGCTGCAACAGCTCGTCACAGTGCAGACGACGGATCTCGGCCATACAATCGCGGATGGCGCCAACCCCCGGGAAGACCACACGGTCCGCGGCACGGATCTCCCCTGCGTCGCAGGTAACCACCACCCGTTCCGCGCCCACGTGCTCCAGGGCACTGGCAACCGAGTGCAGGTTGCCCATGCCATAGTCGATAACGGCAACGGTTCCACTCACGGCTTAGAGCACACCCTTGGTCGAGGGCATGGCATCCGCCATGCGTTCATCCAGGCCGAGGGCCATGCGCAGGGCACGACCAAAGGCCTTGTAGACGGTTTCGATCTGGTGGTGGCTGTTTTCACCGCGCAGGTTGTCGATATGCAGGGTCACCTGGGCGTGGTTGACGAAGCCCTGAAAGAATTCCTGGAACAGGTCCACGTCAAAGCCGCCAACCTGGGCGCGGGTAAAGGGAATGTTGTAGACCAGACCCGGGCGCCCGGAAAAGTCCACCACGACCCGCGACAGGGCCTCGTCCAGGGGCACGTAGGCGTGACCGTAGCGAAAAATCCCCTTCTTGTCCCCCACCGCCCGGGCAAAGGCCTGCCCAAGGGTAATGCCGATATCCTCCACCGTGTGGTGGTCGTCGATATGCAGGTCGCCCTTGGCCTGGACGTCCAGGTCAATCAGGCCATGCCGCGCGATCTGGTCCAGCATGTGCTCGAGAAAGGGCACGCCGGTGTCGAAGCGCGCCTGCCCGGTGCCGTCCAGGTTCACGGTGGCCGTGATCTGTGTTTCCAGGGTGTTGCGGGTGATGCTTGCCTTGCGCTCGGACATGCCGGCCTCCGGAAGTCGGGAGCAGTGTGACTGGGACGCCCCGGGGCGCCGCGGAAAGCCCGCCATTATAGAAGAAAGCCCGGGGGAATTCACCGCCGGCGGACCCCGCCAGCCCGGAACAGGCGCCCGCGGGTCAGGCTTTCTCGCGCTCCCCACGGGCCGTCTCCCCGACCACCGACAGCGGCTGCACCAGCAGGTTGTCGAAGCGCGAATCGGCGGGCTCGCGGAGGTACTCAAGGCCCAGCTCCCGCCGCTCGTGCTCGGCATAGTCCCAGTGCCGCGCGGAGCCGAAGAGATAGTCGAACCAGGGCACCAGGGAGCCGTAGTTGCTGTTGGTGAAACGGGGCTCGGAGCTGTGGTGCACCCGGTGGAAGTCCGGGGTCAGCACCAGCCAGCGCAGCCGGCGCTCGATGGCTTCGGGAATCCGCACATTACTGTGGCTGAATACGGTCGCCAGGACGGCAAACAGCCGGTAGGCAGCGGCGGCTTCCAGGGACACCCCCAGCAGAAATACCAGTGGGGCACTGATTGGCAGGGTCAGCAGGGGCTCGAGGGGATGGTGCCGATAGCTGGTGGAGACATCGACCTGGGTGTCGGAGTGATGCACGGCGTGAATGGGCCACAGCCAGGGCACCCGGTGGAAAGCCACATGCACCCAGTAGCCGAGCAGCTGCGTGGACGCCAGCAGTATCAGAAACCCGGCGACCGGGCCCCAGCCGAGCATCTGCAAAATCCCGAACTCCCGGCGATCAGTCCACGCGGCGACCCAAAGTACCAGGAGCGTGTTGGCAACCGCGGAGAGGTACCAGTTCACCAGCCCGAGGGAAAAGTTGTTGCTCCAGCGCCAGGCCACACCGGCGCTGTCCGCGCGCCGGGGGGCAAACATCTCCCACAGCATGCAGAGCCCGAAGACCACGAAGGTGAAGGTATACACCAGGGTCGAGGACGAACTGACAACGATTCCACTTTCTTCCATGGCACCCCCGAACGTGAGGTCAGTCTAGCAGATCAACCGGGGCAAAATCGCACCCGGGAAATACAACAGAAAATTAAATTTGCACATGTCAAGACTTTGGGGTAGAAAAACATCAGGAAAGTCAAGATTTCTCGGGGGAGAGACGTATCATGGAGATCAAGCAAACCGGCCGCCTTGCGGCCACAATCACCGCTATTGCCTTGTTCGGCGCCGCACCAGCCACTCTTGCCGGTGGACCGCAGATCATTGTCGAGTTCGGGCCGGGCTCCCTGGCCGTGCCCACCCTGGGCACAACGGCCCTGATTGCACTGGGCGGGCTGTTGGCCATCATTGCGCTGCGCGCTTTTCGCGGCGGCGCCGCCGGTCGCGCCGCAGCAGTGGCTCTCTTCTCCGCGGGCTTGATCAGCGGCGGACTGGGCGTGGAACGCAGCCTCGCCACCAGCTCCTTCAGCGTTACCTCCGCGGGGGACTGCGAGACGGGCGGTACCTACGCGATGTACGAACGGGGCGGCAACATTTTCACTAATGACTGCCCCAACCCCATGCGTATTCTCGGCTACCGCTTCCAGAACCCGGAGCAGCAGTGCACCCTCGTACCCAACGAGGGAGAAGGCGTACCCGCCTGCACCCTCAACAGCCCCGTGGCATCCGGTGGGCAGTGCGCGCTGCCCCTCTGCGCACCGGAGTAGCGCCCAGGCGTCAAACGCCGGTTAGCCAGCCTGCAAACCCGCCACCCGGCGGGTTTTTTGTTTGTAACTTCCCGCAATCCGGCGCATCGTTGGCCACGTAAGCAAAAGCTGAACGGATCAAGGATTGCCCATGCACGCCACCCTGCCACTGCTGGAGGTCAGTGACTTCCCGACGCTTCAGCGTCGGACGCTGGACACCCTGCAAGTCAATCTCGGCTACCGCTGCAATCAGCGCTGCCTGCACTGCCATGTCAATGCCGGTCCGAGCCGCACCGAGATGATGGACGACGACAATATCGCGCTGCTGCCCCGGGTCCTGGATGCTCGCAATATCGAGCTGCTGGACCTCACCGGCGGCGCACCGGAGATGCACCCGCGCTTTCGCGAGGTCGTCAGCATGGCCCGGGAGCGCGGCGTGCGCGTCATGGATCGCTGCAACCTGACCATTCTGCAGGAGCCGGGCTACGAGGACATCGCCGCATTTCTGGCCGCACACCAGGTGGAAGTGGTGGCTTCGCTGCCCTGTTACTCGCCGGCCAATGTCGACCGGCAGCGGGGGGACGGCGTCTTCGACAAGAGCATCGCGGCCCTGCAGGCGCTCAACCGCCTGGGCTACGGCGAGCCTGGCAGCGGGCTCGTGCTGAACCTGGTCTACAACCCCCAGGGCCCCAGCCTCCCACCGCCACAACAGGCCCTGGAAGCCGACTACAAGCGCGAGCTGCGGGAGCACTTCGGCATCGAGTTCAACACCCTGTTCACCCTGGCCAACATGCCTATCCAGCGCTTTGGCAGCACCCTGGTGTCCCGGGGCGAGTTCGCGAGCTACATGCAGCTGCTCAAGGACGCCTACCAGCCCGGCAACCTGGAGGGTGTGATGTGCCGCTCCCTGGTCAGCGTGGACTGGCGCGGCTACCTGTATGACTGCGACTTCAACCAGCAGCTGGATCTCCCCCTGCCAGGCAACGGTCCACGCCAGCACCTGCGCGACCTGCTCCGGGAGGACCTGGTCGGCAAAGGCATCCACACCGCGGACCACTGTTATGGATGCACCGCAGGGCAAGGCAGCAGCTGCGGCGGGGCCCTGAACGCCTCGTAAGCAACCCCCAGAGGCCCGTTCGCGGCAGCCGCTGCACCCCCCTACTTGAGAAACCCCACCCGGAGCAAAGCCTTGAAGAAAAGACTGTGGATCCTGCTGATCATCGCCGCCGTGGTAGCCACCTTCTATGCCCTTGGCCTGGACAGCTACCTGACCCTGGACCAGCTGAAGGCCAGTCAGTCACGCTTTGACGACTTGCTCGAACAACACCCGGTCGCCATCCCCGCCGCCTACTTCATCATCTATGTCCTGGTGACTGCCGTTTCTCTGCCGGGCGCCACCATCATGACCCTTGCCGGCGGCGCGCTGTTTGGCCTCTGGCAGGGTCTGCTGCTGGTCTCCTTCGCCTCGAGCATCGGCGCCACCCTGGCCTTCCTGGTGGCGCGCTTCCTGCTGCGGGAAACCGTGCGGGCCCGCTTTGGCGAGCGCCTGAAAGCCATCGACCGCGGCATCCAGCGCGACGGCGCCTTCTACCTGTTCACCCTGCGCCTGGTCCCCATTTTCCCCTTCTTCATCATCAACCTGGTCATGGGCCTGACCCGCTTGCGCACCTGGACCTTCTACTGGGTCAGCCAGCTGGGGATGCTGGCCGGCACCGCGGTCTATGTGAATGCCGGCACCCAGCTGGCCCAGGTGGAGCGGGTCGGCGACGTGCTCTCGCCGGAACTGCTGCTGTCCTTCGTCCTGCTCGGACTGTTCCCCTGGATCGCCCGCGCCATCGTCGCCCTGGTACAGCGTCGGCGCGTCTATCGACCCTGGCAGCGCCCACGGCAGTTCGATCGCAACCTGGTTGTCATCGGCGCCGGCGCCGGGGGGCTGGTCTCCGCCTACATCGCCGCCACCGTCAGGGCCAAGGTGACCCTGGTGGAAGCCCAGCGCATGGGCGGCGATTGCCTCAACTACGGCTGCGTACCCAGCAAGGCCCTGATCCGCAGCACCCGACTGGCCAGCCAGATGCGCCGGGCGGACCAGTACGGCCTGCAGCCCGTGGAACCGGGCTTCAGCTTCCGCGCCGTCATGGAACGGGTACAGCGCATCGTGGCCGAGATCGAACCCCACGACAGCGTCGAGCGCTACAGCGGCCTCGGTGTTGACGTCCTTCAGGGCTACGCACGCATTGTCGACCCCTGGACCGTGGAGATTTCCCTCAATGCCGGTGGCACCCGCCGCCTGACCACCCGGGCTATCGTGATTGCCGCAGGCGCCGCCCCCCACATCCCCGACCTGCCGGGGCTGGCGGAGGTCGATTACGTCACCAGCGACACCCTGTGGGAGCGCTTCGCCGGGCTGGACCACGCGCCCCGGCGCCTGCTGGTCCTGGGGGGTGGCCCGATCGGCTGTGAACTGTCCCAGGCCTTTGCCCGGCTGGGCTCCCGCGTGACCGTATTGCAGCGCAATCAACACCTGCTGCCGAAAGAGGACCCCGAGGTGTCGACGATGGCCCGGCAAGCCCTGGCCGAGGACGGCGTGCGGGTGCTGACCGGGCACACGGCACTGCGCTGCGTGCGCGAGGCCGGGGAGCAGTACCTGCTGGCGGAGGACGATGAAGGCGCGGAGGTGCGTATCGTCTTCGACCATCTGCTGCTCGCCGTGGGGCGCCGCCCGCGACTCCAGGGCTATGGCCTGGAAGACCTGGGCATCCCAACCAACCATACCGTCACCACCAATGAGTACCTGGAAACCCTGTACCCGAATATCTTCGCCGCGGGCGATGTGGCCGGCGACTACCAGTACACCCACGCCGCCGCCCACATGGCCTGGTACGCCGCGGTCAACGCCCTGTTCGGGCAGCTCAAGCGCTTCAAGGTGGACTACTCGGTGATCCCCCACGTCACCTTCATCGAGCCGGAGGTGGCGCGGGTAGGACTGTCGGAGCAGGAGGCCATCGAGCGCGGCATCGCCCACGAAATCACCCGTTACGACCTTGCGGACCTCGACCGCGCCATCGCCGACAGCAGCGCCCGGGGATTTGTGAAGGTCCTGACCGTGCCCGGCCGCGACCGCATCCTCGGCGCCACTATCGTCGGCCCCCAGGCCGGGGAATTGCTGGCGGAGTTCATTCTGGCCATGCGCCACGGTCTGGGCCTGAACAAGCTGCTGGGGACCATCCACAGCTACCCGACGCTGGCAGAGGCCAACAAGTACGCCGCCGGCGAGTGGAAGAAGGCCCACGCACCCGAGCGCCTGCTGGGCTGGGTCGAGCGCTACCATCGCTGGCGGCGGGGGTGAAACGATCGGGCGCAGGCCGGCGGAGCAAGGCTGGCCTGCTGCTAACGCGCCACATGCCCGGCCGACCCCAGGGACTCGGCCAGGAAGTCATTGACCTCCGGCAGCACGCTTCCGACGGTGAGAAAGGTCAATATGTGCCCCCGCCAGGGTTGGCGCTCCAGCGTTACCGGCACCTCCTCGCCGGCCAGGGCCGCGGCAAAATCCTCCGAATGGTCGATGGGGACCAGGGTATCCCGGGTGCCGTGGAAGAGCAGGAAGGGTGGCGCCCCCGGATGCACGCGGGTAACCGGGGATGCCGCGGCAAAGGTCTCCGGAATCTCGTTAATACGCCCGCCCAGGAACTGGGGCACCAGCCGACCACCGGTGAACTTGCGCAGGTCGGTGGGAGCGCCGCCGGCGATCACCGCGGCGGGGCGGGTCAGGGCGCCACCCCAGGGTCGGTCCAGGTCGCTGCCGGTGCCCGCGGCCAGGGCCATCAGGCTGACCAGGTGCGCCCCCGCCGAGTAGCCGAAGGCCGCGATCCGTCCGGTATCCAGCTGCAGCCGCTGTGCCTCACCGTGGAGCCAGTGCATCGCCTGCTGCACATCGTGCACCTGCGCCGGGAACGTGGCATCGGGGGCAAAGCGGTAGCTGATGTTCATCACCAGATAACCGCGCCCGACGTAATAGCGTGCCAGGCGGTTCATGTCATCCCGGCTGCGCCCCTCCCAGCCCCCGCCGTGTACCAGCAGCATACCCGGGAAGAGGCCCTCACCCTGCGGCCGGTGCACATCAGCCTGCAGGGCCGCAGGCCAGTCCGGCGGTGTAAAGGTCACGGTCTCCACGGCCTCGGGCGGGCGCAATTGCCCCAGCCAGACACCGCAGCCCGCCAGGGTGACCGAGGCTGCTGTCACCATGATTGCCAGAGCCCGTTGCATTCTTCCCATGGGTCCATGTCCGTTTGATTCGCTCTACATTACACTAGCCGGATGACTTCCCCGAACGACTTTTCCCGCCGCGTACTGGACTGGTACGACCGGCACGGCCGCAAGGATCTGCCCTGGCAGCGCGACATCAATCCCTACCGGGTCTGGGTGTCCGAGATCATGCTGCAGCAGACCCAGGTGCGTACGGTCATTCCCTATTTCGAGCGCTTCATGGCCCGCTTCCCCACGGTGGTGGCGCTGGCCGAGGCGCCGGTGGACGAGGTGCTGCACCTGTGGACCGGGCTCGGCTACTACGCCCGCGCCCGCAACCTGCACCGCGCCGCCCGGGACGTCTGCCAGCAGCACGGCGGCGAGTTCCCGGTGGGTGTCGAGGGGCTGGCTGCGCTGCCCGGTATCGGGCGCTCCACCGCCGGGGCCATCGCCAGCATCGCCCAGGGGCAAACAGCCGCGATCCTCGACGGCAACGTCAAGCGCGTGCTCGCCCGTTACCACGCCGTGGCCGGCTGGCCCGGGGAATCCCGGGTGCTGAAGACACTCTGGGCTTTCGCCGAAGACCATACGCCGAAACAGCGCACCGCCGACTACACCCAGGCGATGATGGACCTGGGCGCCACCGTCTGTACCCGCGGCAAACCGGACTGCGAGTCCTGCCCACTCTCGGCGGACTGCCTGGCCCGGGCCACGGGGGAGCAGGCCAGTTATCCCGGGCGCAAACCGCGCAAGGCCCTGCCCGTGCGCGACACCGTGTTCCTGATCCTGCGCGACGCGGACGGCCATGTCCTGCTGGAAAAGCGCCCCCCCAGCGGAATCTGGGGCGGCCTCTGGTGCTTCCCGGAATTATCCGCCAGCGATCAGGTGACCGACTGGTGCCTGGATCGCTTCGCCCGGGAACCGCTCACGCTGGAACCGGGCGCGCCCTTCCGGCACACCTTCAGCCACTACCACCTGGACATTCAGCCCCTGCAGGCCCAGCTTGGCACACGGCCCGAATCGATCATGGCCGCTGGCGAACAGCTCTGGTATAACGTGGCGCAACCGCCGCAGGTTGGCCTGGCGGCCCCCGTCGCCCGCCTGCTGAACGCCATAGACTCCGGAGCCACACCATGACGCGCACCGTGTTTTGCAAGAAGTACCAGCAGGAACTCGAGGGCCTGGACGCCCCGCCCTATCCCGGCCCCAGGGGACAGGATATTTTCGAGAACGTCTCGAAGAAGGCCTGGGACGAGTGGCAGGCCCAGCAGACCATGCTGATCAACGAAAAACAGCTGAGCCTGATCGACCCCGCTACCCGCAAGTACCTGCAGGAGGAAATGGACAAGTTCCTCGCCGGCGAAGAGCACGACCGCGCCGAGGGCTACGTGCCCCCCTCCGGCAATTGATCAGGCCCGGGTTTCGATCAGCTGGACCCAGTAGCGGAGCACGTTGGTCTGCCCGACCGCCAGTTTCAGGCAGACCAGCAGAGGCACCGCCAGCAACACGCCCACGGCACCCCACAGCCAGCCCCAGATCACCAGCCACACCAGGATAATCAGCGGATTGAGCCGCATGTGGCGGCCCAGCACGAGGGGCGTGATCACCTGGGCCTCCAGCAGGTTGATGGTGAAATAGACCAGAGCCGGCAGCAGGGCGAAGGCCACCGCACCGTACTGCACCACCCCGGCCAGTACTAGCAGTATCACACCGATTAGCGGACCAACGTAGGGTGCAAAGTTGAGCATACCCACCAGCACACCCCAGAGCAGTGGGTCCTGCACCCCGAACAGCCACAGCGCGACTCCCACCGTGAGCCCCAGGCAGGCGTTGATCACACTCACCGTGAGAATGTAACGCGACAGCTCCACCTGTATGGTGCGCACCAGCTGTAGCGAGGCCCGCTTGTCGTCGATGGCCGGGAAGATCTCGACGAACGCCGCGAACAGCCGCGAGCCGAAGATCAGCAGGAACAGGATCAGCAATACCGTGGTGAGGAACTGGGCAATCACCACCGGCGCGGCACCCAGCATGGTCAGCAGCAACTCCAGGCCACCCTGCTTGAGTCGCTCACTGACGCGGCCGTCCTTGCTACCGCCACTCTCTCGCTTGTCGGCAGCGGACTCTTCCTCCCCTTCAAATAGACCAAAGAAACTGAAGCTCTCTGGCTCCGGTGGCTTCTCGGCCTCCGGTGATAGCTTGTCGGTCAGGTCATCCACCTGGTCGGTCAGCTGATCCGTCAGCCGGGGGATGGCCTCCGCCCAACGCTGGGCAGGCTCCGCCAGCTGACTGCCCAGGAGCACCATCGGACCACCGATCAAGGCCAGCATAAGCATGGCCGACAAGGTGCGGGGAATATAAAAGCGCTTGAGCAGTTTGACCAGGGGGCTGAGCAGCAGCGCAAAAAACAGCGCCACCACGATGGGGATCAACAGGGTCTGGGCAAAATACACCGTATAGAGAACGGCGAGTGCAGCGAGAATACGCAGCGAGAGTATTCCCGGCGGGAGGCGGGCAGCGCTCACGGTGCCGGCCTGCCCATCAGCAGGCCAGCCGGAAAGGCACTGGAGAGGAGCGGCCAGAGCCGCATTCCCCGGGATACCGCCTTCGAGGCAGCCTCACTGCCGGCAAACCGGGTCACCAGGCGCTCCACCAACACCCCCGAGACAAAGCCACCACCCGCCAGCCAGGCGGGGTGCAGGGACCGCAGGTAACGTATGCGGGCCGTGGCATTCTCATGCAGGCTGCTGTACCGCGCCTCCAGCCGAGCTTCCACCGCGCGCAGTTCACGAACCCGATGCTTGCGCCCCATCGTCGTCCTCCGTCTCCATCATCGCGCGCCATTGGCGTCGCGTCGCCGGCAGCGCGAGGCTGCGGGCATAGCGTTTCGCCGCCAGCCCCATCACGAGCAGCGCCAGGATCTGAATCAGGGTAAAGCAGGCCAGGCCGAGCGGTATGGAACCGAGAGTGGAGTAGGCCAGCCAGGCCAGCAGCACACTGAGCCCCAGCCAGGCCAGAATCACCACTGGCACGGCGGCCAGCGCGAGGATCAGCAATCGCGCCGAATCCCCCGCAGCCAGCTTCAGCTCCAGCAGTGCCAGCCGGGAGAACTGATTGCCGGTCTCGAAGGCCTCCACCGCCAGCGACAACCAGCCGCGCAGCTCCTCCTCCAGGCCCGCGGCCGTTGGAGTGGACGCCCCTACCGCTTCGCTGCGCTGAGTGGCACCGGACGTCACGTCCTGACCGCCAGCAGCGTCCACAGGCTCTCCCGGGGCAGGCTGTCCCGACACTCCGCTCAGCGCCGTGACAGCAGGCGGGACACCAGCAGACCGGCAAAAAAGGCGATGCCGATGGTCGCCAGGGGCTTCTCGTGAACGTAATTCTCCACCTCCTGCCCCATCTCGTCGGCCTTGCTCTTGCCCTTGAGCAGCTGCTGCATGGCGTCTTCCTTCAGATCCATGCCGGCGGCCTCGGCGGCCATGCGGAAGTGCTGCTGGGCATCCAGCAACTTCTCGTAGGCGGCCATGGCCGCTTCCTTGCCGGAATCCAGCTCCTGCTGCCGGGTCGAGGTTTTCTTGTCAGTGGACTCTGCCATGTGACTTTCCTCCTGGGTCATCGCCATTGCGTGGTTTCAGGGTAGCCCATCCGGCAAGCGGCTGCATCCACACGCTGTGCGGTCAGACGGCGGGCCGCCACAACCAAGAGAAATGCCGCCGACGCTTGACTCCCGTGCAAGGGGAAGGTTAAATACGCAGCCTTCGGCAGCAAGCCAAAAGCCCGGATAGCTCAGTTGGTAGAGCAGGGGATTGAAAATCCCCGTGTCGGCAGTTCGATTCTGTCTCCGGGCACCATATTCCCCTCGACCAGTCAGGCATATTGCCCCGCTAGAGCAGCCGCTCAAGCTGCCCCCGCCATTGGCCGCGATCCTCTTCTTCACCACAGTAGCGCCAGAAGACATCGAAGGCATCGCGTTGCGCCGTTTCGAATTCAATGCGCAGATGGCCCCAGTGTTCGCGACCGTCTTTCTTCGAGTCGCAGCGCTTGCGGGAATCGTCCTCGACCCAGTCCCCCTCGAAAACCGTGTCGCTGACGAAGTCTCCCAGCACGGCGCCGTTGTCCAGGCTGTAATCGCCCTCTATCTGCCCGTTCACGCGGCGAAGCTCCATGACACCGTGCTCGCCGGCATTCCAGACACCGAGAATCTCGACCTGCCGGGTGGACGCTTTTTCCGTGGGCGCGGTGCGCACTGTCAGTTCCACGCGCCGGTTACTCGCCCGACCGCGAGCGGTGTCGTTGCTGGCAATCGGCCGCGACTCGCCAAAGGCGCGGATCGTGACTGCGTCCTCGGCAAAGGTTTCAGACAGGTCGAGGAAATCCGCCACCGCCCGGGCGCGCCGTTCCGACAGGGCCAGGTTGCTGGATTCCGAACCGACGTTGTCGGTATGGCCCGCCACCTCAATGCGCGTGCTGCCAGGATTGTCGATAGCGGCGATCACTTCTTCCAGCGCGGCGTGGGCGCCGGCTTTGAGTTGGTGCTCTCCGGAGTCGAACAGCACCTCACTGTCGAGCGCAATCTTCGTCGCCGAACCTATGGCGCCAATCGCATCGACATCGGCGCCGGGCGTCCGGCTGTCGCAGGCCTGCTTGAGATCGAGCAGACGGACATACCAATACGCCGTACCCGCATCGACATAGGGGGCGATATCCACTGCCGCCTTGCCACCCGCGATACGGCCAACCCGGACCCAGTTTTCCCCATCCTCGGAGATGGCCAGCGCGGTGGCCTCGGTGTCCGGGCCGATCTCGAAGACATAGAGGTCCGGGCCGGGAATGTCGATCAGGCTGTTGTCGGACATGCTGACAACCAGGTCCCCCATGCAACCCAAGGTCAGTGCCTCCTCACCCCCTCCGTCGTCCCAATCCGGCACACCAAGCACCGCCTCCGGACTGGACGATGCATCACCGCCGTCCGGCTCTCCGGCAGTAAACGAAACCACCTCGTCGGCAAAGGAGCGGTCACCCATGGGGAAGTACACTTCACCCCCGTGACCATCGGGATACGAACGGCCACCACCCTCGGCCGACTGTGCCGCGGTACCGGTCGCTGCGACGGCAATCAGGAGCGGGAGCATGACTGTCGAGATCGCACGCATGGGAAAATCCTTGTTTGCAGTTTCCAGGCTACCTGGCCGTCAGGAGCGGAGCACATCCCGTCAACCAGAACGATTGCCCACCTCTAGCACGCCACTCGACCTTGTTTCAACAGGACGGCCTGCCCCCGCGCCACCTCAAACGCGACCCGGGCATTGCGTATCTGCCTTCATCAGCTAGGCTTTCCCTCACCCCTGATCACCAGCCGCCTTTATCCTGAAGGTGGCTCACCGGGAGCTGACAGGCATGACGGTCCACCAAGCCCGCACCCTCCACGCGGGGGAGGCAATCTGAGCCGTAACCATCGGTGGCGGTCCATCAGCCTGCGCTACAGCGGGGACGATGTGGCCTATCACTTCCGCATTTAAAATCAGAAACTTAGGTCAACTCCGCCGCCCTGGCGACACGTCCAAGCTGCCACTTACTCTGGCCAGATCTAGCTGAAGCCGCTCCGCACATCATTGCAATCCCTGGCATACTGGAATCGGTCCCTGTCGGGTCAAGACAGGCGGTTACTGTACCAACCAGATAGTAGCCGCTTGGGGCTTATGATTTCGCAGTTTGGCGTCAAACAGTCCCTTGGCTGCTCTCTTCTACCTGGCGACGAATACCCGTTTGCAAGCAAACTCAATTAAACTGCTTTTCATCTCTCAAATGAAAGCATCAGATGCCTGCTCGAAATGACAAGGATGGCCTCACCCCTGATCGCCGGCTCGCCTGGGCGTTCAGGTTTCTTTGGTTTTTCTATGCCTTATTACTTGCATTACAAGCTTATTTCCACAACGCACCTACGGGAAGAATTATTTTTTGGGTGCTTGCTTCATCGGGGGGATGGGTAGGGGTTTATTGTTATTTGACAAGAGAAGATATTGTTTTTTACAACACGAACCTTACCCACGAAAAAAACCCAACGTTACGCTTCTTTGTTTTTCTAATATTTGTTGCTGGGCTTCTCTTGGTTCCAGCCTACTTATATGGTTAGGAATTGTTACGCACCTGTTATTTATTGTCTGGCAATATACTTGGAGACTTTAGCCTAATGGCTAGAAAGCTACCCTCTTTGCGAAATCTGATACTTAGCTCAAGATTCATCTATTTTTATGGGGCGATATTCCTGTTTGCATCGAGCATTATAGGTTTGCCATTTCTCGCATCGGCGATGCTGGGGCAGCCGATAGATCAACGCGTCCTGGGTGTAGGAATAGCATATGTTTTGTTCGTTTTCTTGCGTGCAATCATTTCTAGATGTCATTCAGCCACACGCGAGCGACTTCAGTCGGCCACAGACCAAGAGGTATTCGATATCGCAATGGGTGGAAAAACTTGGGGAATCTTCTTGATCGTAATTTTTCTATTTATTTTATACTTTCCCAAAAAGTATTTTTGACAGTTACTTGGCATATAAACGAAAAGAGCGCCCACTTTTCTAAGGACTCACCTTAGGCTAATAAAATAAGCTTCTATCTCTTTGAGACGATCTCTTTTTGGCTTGGCTGAACTGGTGCTGCAATATCTCTGGAAAATGATCAAGATTTTAAGTAAAGGCTTTTTCAATCATCGTAGATTGACGGGTACATTTGTAATGCCTCCCCGTCAAGAGGGCAGTCTGTTGGTTGCCACTCAGCGTGCCGAGGTGCAACCTGTCCGTCCCACACTGCCATGAAAGCGCTGCAGCGCAAAAAAATGTGAGTAGATATGTGAGTATGCCAAATAAGCCACATCTATTATTACCTATACAATCAAGACCTTAAGGTCAAAGTTCGGTTCTGTCTCCAGCACCATCTTCCCCTCCAAAAATCTTCATTCAAGCACTTCGAAAAGTCGCCGACACAGCAATCAGCCGCTACGCGTCGACCAGGTCCATTGTGACTGTCGTAAATCGGAGGGCCAGATGTGCCACGCGCGCCCCCAGGTAGCTAGCCGTCGCCGTATCCGCCGGGTTGAGCTCACCACCCGGGGCATGGGCAATCAGCCCACTCTGCGCACCCATTCGGTTGCGACCTGCCGGGTCGAAGCCACCGGGCAGATCTATGCCCACCCACAACATTCCATGCTGGTTCGCCAGAATGCTCAAATATTGAATCGTGTTGAGCTGGTCACCACTCGGGTTATTGCCCACCGTAATCCCGGCGGCCAGCTTGCCCCTCCAGCGGCGCTGAAACCAGATATCACTGGTGGCGTCAGCGAAGGCCTTGAACTGCCCCGAAACACAGCCCATGAAGGTCGGCGAACCGAAGATCAGCGCATCCGCTTCGCCCATGGCTTCCAGTGCGACGCTGTTCCGGTAGCGCCCCTCGTGGATATCCCGGCCCTCTATCTGCACCGGATAGGCCCGAATCCCTTCCACTCCCGAAGCGCCGAGCAGGGCCGCTTCCGCCAACTGCGCCGTCGTCCCGGTGACACTGTGGTAGACCACGGCAACACTCGCCTGATTTTTCACGCTGATTCTCCTCGATGTTGAGTTTGTGGCACCCGCGCTTCCAGGCGCTGTGCCGTGACGGTTGCAAAGATACCTGCAGCGATAATGGCGGCACCCAGCCAGGTTGCGGGGCCGTAGCGCTCGCCGAGAAACACCGTGGCGATCACCAGGCTCACGGCCGCCGCGACGTAGCCGATCTGGCTCAGCAGCACCGGCCCGCCGTCCCGCTGCAGGCGGTAAAACAGGGGAAAATTCAGGCCCGACACCAGGATCTGGATCGCGATCAGGCCGCTGGTCGCACTCAGAACGTCCAGTGGAAGTTTGTGCTGCGTCAACAGAATGATCAGCAGGAACACCGCCGTGGCGAAAGCATGACCCCAGAAGGCGAGCGTGTTGGGAGAGGCGCCTTTCGGCCAGTATCGGCTGCGGTAGACATTCCCGCTCGCCAGCGCAAGGGGCACGGCCGCAGCCGCCAGCAGCCAGATTGGCCCGGGGCCTTCGGCGCTGGCGCCACGGGTTAGGCTGACCAGCACCGCACCCGTCAACCCCAGCGCGATACCCATTACGCCAAGCGCGCCCGGCGTCTTCATGCCGAGCAGGGTGGCCAGGAGGAGGGTAAACACCGGCGACAGCGCAAACATCAGCCCGGTGTAGCCTGCACCCACCTGCGGAATGACGGTGAACAGGAGCAGGTTCGGCACAATGAAAGAGATGACCGCCGAGATAATGGTGTAGCGCAGCAGGGGCAAGCCCGGGAGTCGCAGTCCACGCCGCGTCAGCTGTGTGGGCAACAGCATGACCACGACGCCCATGGACACAATCCCGGCCCACAACAGCGCCGACACTCCGGCTTCAGTGGCGAGCTTGCCGATAGGCAGCTTCAGGCCGAGCAGGGTTCCGCTGGCCAGCAACAGGCTCTGGGGGGCGAGTAGCCAGTGTGCGGAGACCGCTCCAGGGTCGCCGGTGGCGCCCGGGCTGCGAGGCTGGCGGGAGATCCCTCTCAGCTGGGCAATTGTCCGGTTCATGGCCTGTTCCTCTGGATTCATTGAGGAACAGGCTACGGGATTGACCGGTCAGGATAATCGGGGTTTGGGGAACATGACTGGTAACGTGAGCTTACAAGTGGAGCAGTCAGTCCCTAATCCCAGTAGGGCGGATCCTGAATCCTCGCTGCCAGAAAGTCGACAAAGGCGCGCACCTTGGGCGAGAGGTGACGCCGCTGCGGATAGACGAGATAAATGGAAAGTTCGAGCGATTTGTAGTTAGCCAGTACATTGATCAGTCTCCCCTCCCGCAGATCCTCCCCGACCAGGAAAGTCGGCGTTCGCGCGACCCCCATCCCGGCGAGCAATGCCTCGCGCAGCGCCAGGCTGTTGTTCAGCTGCAAACGCCCGGCCACCGTGACCGGCTCCGGCTGTCCACAGGGGCCCAGGAAGTGCCACTGCAGGGCCGACTGCTGCAGACTGTAGGTGAGCACTTCGTGCTGCTGCAGATCGGCGGGTGCGCGCGGCAACCCGTGGCGCTCAAGGTAGGCGGGCGCAGCCACGATCACATGGCGACAGGGAGCAAGACGGCGCGCCACCAGGGTCGAGTCGGGCAGGTCACTGATGCGCACGGACACGTCGAAGCCCTCCTCGATCACGTCGAGCTTGCGGTCGTTCAGATCCATTTCCACGGAAAGTTCGGGGAAGGCCTGCAGGAAAGCCGGGAGCAGAGGTGCGATGTGCAAGATGCCAAAAGACATCGGTACATTGATGCGCAGCAGGCCACGCGGCTGCGTCTGCAAGTGTGCGACCTCCGCCCGTGCCTCGGCAAGGTCGTCCAGGCCGCGACTGGCCTGAAGGTGAAAAATGCGGCCGGCTTCCGTGAGACTCAGGCGCCGGGTGGTGCGATTCAGCAGGCGAACGCCGAGGCTTTCCTCCAGGCGACTCACCTGCTTGCTGACTGCAGGGCGCGACACCTTCAGCCGCTCCGCGGCGCGAGTGAAACTGCCGGCATTCACCACCGCGACAAACGCGGCAATATCGTTCAGGTCTTCCACGAGACGGCCTTTCCTTGAAGCGCAAAAGAATGATCATTCAGTGGAGGTTGATTGGCAACAGCGCATTTGTGAGGCCCCACTGCACTCAACGAGCGCCGCGAAGACAACTTGCTTTCACGCCCGTAGCGCGAAAGGATAGGCCATGTCACAAGCCGCTTAACCAGGGAGCCCCCTGCCATGAAAGTCTGCATCATTGGCGCTTCCGGCAAGCTCGGCCGTCACCTGGTTGCCCAGTGCCTGGACCGTGGTTACGCCGTGACGGCCGTATGCCGCGAGCAAGGCGTTCCGAAACTGGCTGACTTTGAAGACCGCATTGTCATGCTACCCGGCATGTCCAATGATCGATCCGTCATAGAGCGCGCCGTAGCGACAGCCGACGCGGTTCTCACTGTGCTGGTACCGTGGGGTGTCCAGGGGTATGCGACCGGCACCGCTCAAGCCGTCCTCGACTTCGCCCGGCCGCAGAGCCGGCTGGTTTTCTCCTGTGGCTGGCATATACAAAGAAGTCAGGAGGACCATTACTCCAGAGCATTTTTGCTGTCGATAGCTGTCTTTGGCTGGCTTGCGCGACAAATACGCCTGGCAGACATCGACGACCAGGTAGCAGCCTGCCAGCGAATCTTTAATAGCCAGGGTCGCTGGACAGTCGTGCGAGCCAGCGATCTCGAAGACGGAGAGAGCGAAGGTTTGCCGCGGTGGCGGCCTCATGTGGGTGACCCTGCACTGGCTCACAACCGCACGCGTCGAACAGACTTTGCCCGCTTCATGATCGAAGCGCTGAACAACGATGACCTGGTCCACCAGGCCCCGGCGATAGCCAGCCGCAAAGTCTGAACCGCGCGGCAGGTCTTAACCGACCGCACGCCAGGCGCCAGTGGCTGCAGCATCGCGGGCAAATTCGGCAAAATCGCGGGGTCGGCGGCCCAGGGCCCGCTCCACGCCATTGGCCAGGCAGGCATTGCGCCCATCCAGGACCGTAGTGAAAAGATAGTTCATCAGCCATACCACCTCCGCCGGGGTGCCGACCGACTCCAGGGTGTGTGCGAACTCCGTCTCCGATACCGGCACCAGACGAACCTCTCGCCCCGCGAACTCTGAAATCTCCCCGGCAAGCTCCTGAAAAGTCAGCAGGCGCGGGCCAGTCAGCTCATAAATACGCGACGCGTGCCCCACCTCCGTGAGTGCGGCGACCGCCACCTCGGCAATATCTCTCACATCGATAAATGGCTCGGGGACCTCACGGACCGGCAGGGTAATCGCCCCTGCCCGCACCATGCCGAGGAAGTCACCTTCGGAGAAGTTCTGCATGAACCAGCTGGCCCGCAGGATGGTCCAGTCAAGTGAAGCTTGCTGCACAATCGCCTCGCAGGCCTGCGCCTCCTCCTCGCCGCGACCGGATAGCAACACCAGCCGAGTCACCCCGTGTGACACGGCTTTCTCGACAAACTCCGCGATGACAGCGCGGGTTCCGGGAACCGCTAGGTCCGGGGAGTAAGCCAGATATACACCGCTGACGCCCGCCAGTGCATCAGCCCATGTTTCCCGGTCGTGCCAATCGAAGCGCACCCGCGAAGTCCGGGAGGCCACCCGCACAGAGCTTCCCTGCGCGCGCAGGATATCGGCGACACGTCGGCCCGTTTTGCCGGTACCTCCGAGGACCAGAGTCAGCCCATCAGTCTGCTTGTCCATTTTCCATCTCCACCTTGTCTGCACATATACGAATGTAAGCGTGCTCACTCTATGCAGACGCTCTACGTGCGGCCATTTTCAGACGGCTCAATTTCATGCGTATTCGTATATAGTTGACCAATGAAAACGATGGGCAGCCTGCTTGATACCCCTCGCGCCCGTGGGGCCTTCGCCCTGCGCGCTGTGATGCGCCCTCCCTGGTCCTTGCGAATTCTGGCGGAATCTCCACTGACCCTGATCACCCCGATCAGCGGGGATGTCTGGGTGGTTCCCGATGGCGATAGTCCCCTGTTCCTCGAGCCCGGCGATATCGCCATTACACGCACCCCACTACACTACACAGTTGCCTGCAGCCCCGAGGAGAAACCGCAAGTTGTGGTTCACAGGGGGCAGGACTGCCGCGATTTGCTGGGCAACTCGCTTCATCAGGAAATGACCCACGATGTCCGCACCTGGGGCAACGACCCACAGGGCAGTACGCTATTTCTGGTGGGTGCTTATGAGCGTTCGAGCGATATCAGTCCGCGCCTCTTGCGAGCCCTGCCTCCCCTGCTGGTCCTGTCGCGTCAGGATTGGCAGTCCCCACTGGTTCCACTGCTCTGCGACGAAATGCTCAAGGATGAACCTGGCCAGGCCGCTGTGCTCGACCGTCTGCTGGACCTGCTGCTGACGGCGGTTCTCAAGGCCTGGCTGGCTGCTCAGGATAAGAGCGCACCCCTCGCGTGGCGAGTGCAGGAGGATCGTATTGTGGAACGCGCTTTACAGCTGATACACGACCAGCCGGCCCGTCCATGGACCCTGGAAAAGCTCGCCCTGGAGGCCGGAGCGTCGCGCGCATCACTCGCCCGACGTTTTCAGAACATAGTTGGCGAGGCACCCATGGCTTTTTTGACCCAGTGGCGCATGGCGATGGCGGCGGACCTGCTGTGCCAACCCAATGAAACCGTAGAAACCGTATCTGGGAAGGTGGGCTACGCAACGGCATCCGCTTTCAGTTCCGCCTTCAAGCGCACCCGTGGCATCAGTCCCCGCGAGCACAAAGTACAACTGGCGCGACAGCTAAGCTGAGTTTCAGCAGGCTCGACCAGGGGTCGAGCGCCATGACGGATGCTCTTCACCACAATTGCCGACCTTGTGGATATTCACCGGCAGGCCACTCATGCGCGGCATGGCATTGATCGGCTGTCGCTCCTGCAGGCTGCTGGTCAGCAGATTGACCGAGACCCCGTCGCGGCTCGGATCGGTGCGCCCCGGGACTCCGCCGAAGCCGTGGGTAATGGAGATGACACCGCGCCGCAGGTTGGCATCCTCCCTGGCCACAGTTTCCAGTTGCCCCCAGGGGGACGCCACGGCAATCCGGTCACCGTTCTGCAGGCCTTCCGCCTGCATGTCCTCCGGGTTCATCCACGCCGGGTTGTCCGGCAGGCGCCGGCGAATGGCGGGCAAATCCCGGCAGGCCGAGTTGAGGGCATCCCGCTCGCGGCGGGCCGCAAGCCGGTAGGCATAGGCCGCGGCAAGTTCGCTGCCTTGCAGGGCTGCCGCGAGTTCTGCCGCCACGTCGGCCGGCATGGTGGTGAAGCGATTGGGCGAATCGGGATCCCCCGGCTCCACGTGCTCTGGCGGCCCTTCCACGACCAGGCCGTGGGGATGCCGGGCAATCTCCTCCAGCGAGTGCGGGCAATGCTGCGCGGCAATGCGCAGCAGATCCTCGGTGGTGGGCGCGGTGACCATGTCCAGCGGCTGCCCCCAGTACTCGAGCTGAAGCCCCAGGCGCTTGCCCAGGCCCCAGAAGTAGTACCAGTCATCCTTCAGTTCCGAGCCCGGTGGCTGCGCGGCGATCGCCGGCGTATAGCGCGTGAAGGGCTCGGGAAACAGCAGCGGTTCGTAGATGAACATCGGCAGGTCCGGCCGCTCGTACTGCAGGGTCGGCGGCAAGATGTAGTCGGACAGCTCGGCGGTGGCGGTCATGCGGTGGTCAATGGTCACCAGCAGCTCCAGGCTCTCCAGGGCCCGGGCCGTGCGCGGTAGGTCCGGCATGGCCAGCGCCGGATTGCCGCCGTGCACGATCAGGGCCCGCAACTGGTCCGGCGCCGGCTCAAGAATTTCATCCAGCAGCGAGCCGGTGGGCAGCTCGCCGTCCAGCAGGCCGTAGTCGAAGCGGCTGCGGTAGCCCTGCTCCCACCAGCGCGGCGCCGGCATCACCTCGGCCTTGCGCGGCCAGCGGGGCAGCAGCGCACCGGGGTTGGGTACCTCCTCGCCGGCGCGGATAAAGCGGCCGCAGACGACATTCAACAGCTCCACCAGGTGTTCAGCGAGGTTGGAGTGGGGCGACATGTCGGGCCCGGTGGCACTGGTGGCGGCACCGCGTCGGCTCTGGTGGGCAAACAGCTCGGTAGCCGCGACAATCTGCTCCGCGGGCACCCCCGTGCGTTGGGCAACCAGGTCGAGGGTGAAGGGCTGCAGCTGCTCCCGGAGGGTGTCCAGATCGCCCACGTGCTGTGCGCAGAAGTCGCGGTCGTGCCAGCCGCGCTCGAGGATCAGGCGCAGCATGCCGGCCAGCAAGACCGCGTCCTCCCCCGGCAGCGGCTGCAGGAAGACATCGGCGGCGCGGGCGGTCTCGGTGCGCCGGGGGTCGATCACGATCAGTTTCATGCCCCGCGCCTGGGCCTGGCGCAGCCGCTTGGCCGGGTTGCGGGTATCGAAACCTACGGTGGAGACCGAGACCAGTGGATTGCCGCCCACGATCATGAACACGTCGCCCCGGTGGAAGGGGTCGCGGCCGGCGGGCCAGACACCCAGGCGCCCGGCGGTCACGTACTTGGCGGACTGGTCGATGGTGACAGTGGAGAAGGCCTTGGGCGAGCCCAGGGCACGCAGCCAGTCGTTCAGCATCATCAGCGACGAGGAGGTGAAGAAGGCGCCTCCGCCCTTGTAGCCCCCAATGGCGACGGGGCCTTTGCGCTGGCGGATGGCGTCCAGGCGCTCGGCGATCTCGTCCAGGGCCTGCTCAATGCCGATGGGCTCGAAGCTGCCATCCGGCAGGCGCTTCAGCGGCCGCAGGATGCGCTCGGGGCTGTTGTGAGCCTCCGCCGCCTGCATGCCCTTGAAACAGGCGTAACCCAGGGTGAATGGGTCCTCCCGGTCGGGCTCAACGGCAGTGATGCGGCCTGCGTCGTCACGGCTTACCTTGACGCCACAGTGGCCCATGCAGAGACGGCAAAAGGAGGTATGGGTGCTTGCGCTCATGGGTTAACAGCCTCTTCTTATGTTTACCGCCCGGAGGCGGTCAGTGCTGCTTTGCTAACGCGCCATGCCGCTCAGGCTGGCGTGGCTTAGAAGGGGATATCTTCGTCACTGTAGCCCGGATCACCGGCCTGGCTGGCGGGCATGCCCTGGCTCTGGTAATCATCGTAGTCCGGCGGCGGCGCCGAGGAGGCCTCGTCCGTGGTGACTCTCCAACCCTGCAAGTTGTTGAAATAACGCCCGTTGTACTCACGGCCGCGGATGTCGAAGGTGACCGTGACTTCCTGTCCCGGCTGCAGACCATCCAGCAGGGCGATCTTGTCCTGCACGAACTCCAGGCTAATGTCCTGGGGGTACTTGCCGTCCTCGACAGTGACCACCATCTCGCGCTTGGTGAAGCCACTCTTGAAGGTCTGAGGTTCCTGGATGAGCTTGATCTTGCCGGTGAGGTCGTAGGCCACGCCACGGGTCTCCTTGATGTGTCAGTTGGCGCGTATTGTCCCAACCTGGCCCCGCATCGTCTACTGCGCCTGCTGGGAGAAGTAGGGATCGAGCTCAACACCTTCGGGCGGATTGAAATAGGTTCGCACGTGGCAGATCTTACCGCTGTCGTTCACCGTGTAGATCTCGATGCCCTCCAGTGACACGGGCTGCCCGTTGAAGGAGCCGGTGGAGCGCACCACCAGGGCCGCCTGATCCAGGCAGACCTGCTTGAGCAGGCACTCCAGGGTCCAGACGTCACCGTTCTTGAAGGTGTTCTCCCAGCTGTGCCGAATGGCCTCGCGCCCCTGCTTCTGCGGCCCCCCGTAGGGATCCTCGAAAACCACATCGTCGGCGAAATTGGCTGACCAGCGCGCCTGGTCCTGGGCATTCCAGGCATCGAAGTGCTCGTTGATGGCGTGGTCGACCTGTTGTCTGGTGGGCATGTGGCGCTCCTTGTTATTGGTATTCGGTACTGTAGCACCACTTAAAAGCTACCGATCCTGGAGATCGCCAGCCTCACCGCCCCTTCCAGAAATACAGTTCGCTAGTATGTGACCAGCCCCGAGCTCGAACCTACCCACCCTGCGCACAAAACTCCCAGATAGCCGTGAGCATTACCGACACATCAGTTCGCGCTGCGATCTTCGACCAAAACCTCAAACGGATTTGAGCGATCACCGGCACTCAGTGGTGGGCAAGGCGCAGGGTCGCAGGCATGGACAATCACGCGGAATCGAAGTTGATCACAGGCCAGCAGCAATTCCTCCGTCAGGATGGTATGCATCGCGCCACCTCCATCCGGTTTGCCCACGGCTTCCACCGAGGGCAGCTGTTCACGGATACCCTCGGTCCATGCGATAACCATCCAGCTGTCGTCTTCTCGTTTCATTTCTGTTTCGAGCTCCAGCGACAACTCCACAGGCTGGATATCTTCGGGATAGGCAATGTCATGGCGCACAAAGCACTCCTCGGCACCGCGTGGCTCGCCGACAACATCGAATGAGATACCGGTCGCCGTCGGTGGAGTGGATACCTGTGGTGCCGAATCCTTCGGCAAGGGGATACCAGCGCAGCCAAACATGGCCAGCAGGGAAAACAAGGTCATGCATCGAAAGATAGTCATTTATGAGGTTTCCTTGCAAAAGTTGAATCAAGGGCACGGTCTGCGCGGCCAGGCCCATCGATGCACCTTCCGCTGCTCAAAAATATAGATGCACTGGAAGGGTTTGCAAGAGCCATTCGGGCTCAAACATCGGCCCCGCTCCGGGCCAGGTAAAGGGTCGATCCCGCTACCCATGCGGGAAGTTTTGCCAGACTGCACTGAGCAGAACCAGGTCAAAGCGGTGGCTGCGAGCCAGTTAAGCTCGCGATCGAATCCGCTGCGGAAGCGCCAGACACACCGGAAAGGCCTGTAGAGTTGATAGCGGGGTCACGACTGTCAATATTTGTGAGCTTCATCGCAGCTAACGCCAACGGGCGTCCACCCACTCCTACTGCCTACTCACAACCTCCTAACCCCCACATCCCCCACATGCATAAACCGTCCGGGCGTGCAGCTCAGCAACACCACCTGGGCCTCCCCGCCAGCCGCGGCAATCGCCGCACCCATGCTCTGCAGACGCGTGGGATCGGAGAAGCCCAGGGCGTCGTCGATGATTACCGGTACACCGCCATCATCCGCGACGATGCGGGCGGCGGCCAGGCGGGTGAGAATACCCAATTGCTCCTTGGCGCCAATACTGAGGGAGTCGAAGGGCACGGTCTGGCCGTTGCGGGTTACATCAAGGATGGTCCAGTCTTCCGCCAGGGTGACGTCGAAATCGCTGCCGAAGACGATCTTGCCGAGGCTCTGGATGCCGTCCCGCAAGGGCCGCACATAGGCCTGGCGGGAGGCGTCGCGATGCTGGTTGAGGGTTTCCCACAGCAGTTTCGCGGCCGCCGCCCGGCGCTCGGTGGCGGCCAGGGTGTCCTCGGCCTCTTCCAGGGCCTGCTCGGCGTGCTCCAGCTCCTCGAACAGGCCGTTGGCCTGGGCGCGGTCGAGGCGGCTTGTCAGTACCGCCTGCTCCTGCTCCAGCTCGATGATGTCGCGCTCCGCCCGCTGGAAAGCCTTGGTTGCGTTGTCGAGTTGCAGCCGGGCGCTTTCGGGGTCCGCTGCCTTGAGTTCGTCGCGCAGCTGGTCCAGCTCCCCGGCAATCGCGTCGAGCCTGTTTTGCTGTTCCGTAACGGCCTGCTCCAGGGTCGCGTCGGGCCGAGCCTCGGATTCCCGCTTCAGACTGGCGCGTTTCTCGTCCAGCACGCTCGCCAGGGCATTGGCCTCGGTGTTCGCCTGTTGGTGGTCCGCCTGGGCCCGAGCCAACTCGCCGCGCTGCTGTTCCAGCCCGCCGGTTTTGCGCTCCAGGTCCGCCTCACACAATTCCAGCGCCTTGCTGGCCTCCTCGAGCCGCGCTCGGGCCTCCTGCGCACTGGCGGGAAGGGGCAGGGCGCTATCGCGTTGTGCCAGTGCGTCATCACAGGCCTGTTGCAGGCGCCGGTACTCTGCCTGCAGGCTGTCTTCGTCGCTGCCCTGGAGGATGTCGTCGATGCGACCGCGCGCTGCCTGCATGGCCTGCTCGGTATCCACCCGCCGCTCATCCTGGGCGATGGCCTGCTCCACGCTGCCAACCTGGTAGCGCGCCAGCAGATCGTCCAGCTCTTGCTGCCGCGACTCCACCTCCTCCGCCAGATCCCCGGCGGAGACAGCGGGGGTGACCCGCAAGCGCGCCAGCCCGGGTATCTCCAGCTGCAGGGCAGAGGCCACCCGACGCTCCAGGGCCTCGCCGGCCGACAACTTCAACGACTCGCCATCGAGCTGCAGCTCCAGCCCCTGCAGCGCCTCGACATCCAGCCGGGTGGCTGCGTTGTCACGCGTGCGGCGGGCAACCTCCAGGGCAGTCGCGGCCGCCTGGATAGCCTTGCGCCCCTCGGCGGTGATGTGAATGCCGGCCAGGTTTTCGCGCAGCTTCTCCACCTCGCCGCGCTGGGCCTGTACCCGGTCCAGCAACTGCTGCAGGCGCGACAATTCCGCAGCGTCCTGCAGATAGCTGACGTCTTGCTGGGCCTGGACGCGAGCCTGCCACAGTTCGCGGCGCCGGTCGCGCAGGCCACGCAGCCCGCTTTCAGCGTCCTTCACAGCGCGCTCCAACGCTTCGGCCCGTTCGGCCAATGGCTGCAGCGCGTTCTTTTTCTCTTCCAGCTCCGCGCTGCGGCGGGCGATGTCCGCACCGGCCTGCTGCCGCTGCTCCCATTGACCGCAGGCGTTATCCAGCAACTGCTCCAACGGCTTCAGTTCGTCCTCGCGCGCGGCCAGGCGATGCTGGAGGCTGTCCACCGCGGCCCAGCGCTCGGTGTGTTGCTCACGAGCCGCCTTGAGCTCGGGCAGGGCGCGCTGCAGGCGGGAAATCTCCGCGGAAACGCCCTCGAAGCGGCGCAGGTCCTCCTCCAGTTCCTGCCCCCGGGTCCGCAAGCTGGCAACCTGGGCCGTGTAGTCCGCCACCCGCAGCTGCTCGTCGGCGAAGCGCGGTTTGCCGCTTTTCAATGTGAAGTAGCGCTCATACTCGGCCTGCACCGCTCCGAACAAGGCGCTCTCCTCGCCACTGACGCCACTGCCGCCGGCGGCGTTGTCCAGCGCCCGGGCCAGGCCGTCGGAGTCGGAGAGTTTCACGCCGCCGATTTCCTTGCCCTGTTCCACCAGCAGCGAATCCCACAACGCGGTGTCGATGTGGCTGCTGAGAATTTCCCAGGCGCGGTTGTGAGCGTCGTCGCCGGTGAGCTGTTCCGCCCGCGGCGCCAGGATGCGCAGCTCGGTGCCGTGCTTGCGGTTGTAGGTCTTGGCATAGGTAAAGTGGTATTCACCGCAGCGCACCTCCGCGGAAACGCTGCTGCCCACGTCTTCGCCCACCGGCTGCACCGCCTGCACCTGCTGCTTCTTCGAGCCGGACTTTTCCCGGAATAGCATGCGCAGGGCTTCCACCAGGGAGGACTTGCCGACTTCGTTGGGGCCCTCGATCAGGGTGACGCCGTCGTCAAAATCAATCTGGCTGTGACTGACGCCGCGCCAGTTGTCCAGGGTCAGGCTGATCAACTTCATGCGCCTCGCCCCCCGTGCGTACCCGCGGCGCCGCCTGCCAACCGGTACATCAAACGCAGGGCGTCGCTGGCGGTTTCATCCACAGCGGATTGCGCCAGCAATGCCTTCCAGGTCGCCTCGGCGTAACCGCTGAGGGCAATGGCGTTGTCGTCCAGTTCGTCGGGCACCACCGCGAGGTCGGTGGTGCGCTCCCGGCGTTTGAGGCTGGCAAACAGGTGTGACTGGTCTTCCAGCAGGGCATCCAGCTCCGCCGCCAGCGCCAGGTTAATACTGCCGGTAAAACCGACTTTGAGTACGCTGCACTCCTTGCCGCGGATATCCTCCAGCCAGTGGGCGAAGGCAGCCAGATCCTCGGGGCCGTTGATATGCCGCTGTTCGGCCAGGAACACCCAGATGCCGGTGTCCAGGGGTGTCAGCTGGCAGTCGTCCGCATCCAGCTCCACCAGCAGCGCCTGGTTGGGAGCGACTTCATCGAAATCCGTGACCAGCGGCGTGCCGGAATAGCACAGACGGCCGCTGTTGCCGACCTCCGTCAGGGAGTGCCGGTCACCCAGCGCCACGTAGTCAACCCGGCGGTCCGCCAGCGCCTGTTCCAGCACGGCCTGGCTGACCACACCGGGCTGTCCCTGGTCCGGCGCCAGCGAATCCACCTGGCCGTGACCGACCAGGATGCGCGTCAGCCCCGGCGCGGACTCGAGGGTTTTCAAGGCCTGGGTGCAGAGGTCCGTCGCCGGCCGCTTGCTGAACCAGGGTGCGCCGACCACCTCCACGTTGACCAGGCCCGGTACCGGGATGGGGTTGCTATCACTGACCACAATGAGGTGACCGCGGGCTTGCTCGCGAAAGGTCTTACTGCGAAAGATTGAGGAGGCATCCAGGGGGTCGTGGTTGCCCGGCAGCAAAAACACCGGCACCGGCACACTGTTCAGCGCGTCCAGGCAGCGGCTGAGGGTCTGCGCCGACAACTGGTTGGACTCGAACACGTCACCGGCCACCACCATGAACTGCGCGCCGTGCTCCCGCGCCAGCTGCCCCAGGTGGCGAATGGCATCAATGCGTGCCTGGCTGTAGCGGGCTGCGGCCTCCTGGCTGAGGAACGCACGGGTCATGCCGATCTGCCAGTCGGATGTATGGATGAACTTCACGCGGTGTTATTCCCCCGAATTCTGCAGTATGGACAAAGCAAGCGGATCTGCCCACACAGGCCCTGTTTGACTTTGACGGGGGTCACATTACTGGCGCACGCCAGGTGTGGCCATAGTGGATGGGCATACATGTCGTGTTTTCGGGCAGATAATGGCAAGCGTGCTGAACGAGGACTATGCTGAATCCCAGGCAGACGTACAGGCAGAGCTGATGGCGGAAGCATTCGGATTCTACGCGGACAATATCGTCACCAGGGATTACCTGGACGCCACCCTGCGCGCGGCCATGACCGAGCTGGCAGCCAAACTGGACGCCCGCCTGAACCAGCAGGACGTCAAGCTGGCGGCCATCGAGGCAACCATGCAGGGTAACTTTCGGGTGCTATCGGCACTGATGGGCGTGACCCTGCTGGCAGTGGCGGTGCCAGCCATTCAGAGTGTCCTGTAGTACGGCAAGAGTCCAGCAAGAGTGTAGCAAGAACCTGGTGACGTCGACGCGCATAGCCAAGCGGAACAGTAGACCACCACGGACCTGTCATCCACGCTAGGGCTACAAGCGTAAGGCATGGGGTAGACGTCGCCCATGTTGAGCCGCCGCGCTCACACAGCCACCACAAGGAATCCTGCGCCATGCCACTGCCAAACGCTGGTCAACGTGTGTCGGTATGCAGCCTGCTCACCGCCCTGATGATTGCCGCCCCCGGCTCGCGGGCAGAGGATATTCATCAGGCCCCCGCCACCGCCTCCGCCAGCGATTTCATCGAAATCTTCGAACAGTTGAGTGGCACCCATCCGGGCGTGCGCAAGGGTCACGCCCGCGGGGTCTGCGCCGAGGGCCGCTTCACCCCCGGCGAGGAGGCTCGGGAACGCTTCGACACACCGCTGTTCGACCAGTCCACGCCGGTGGTGGTGCGTTTTTCCATGGGGGGTGGCAACCCGGACGCCGACGAGCGCACCCGGGCACCGCGCGGGATTGGCGTGAAATTTCTGCTCGAGGGCGAGTCGCCCCACCACATCGCCGGTCTCACCACTCCGGTGTTCGCCGGGAAGAACCCGCAGCAGTTCCTCGGCCTGTTGCGCCTGAACCACCTGATTCAGCAGGGCGAGGCAAGCGCCGAGGACCGCGAACGCTACCTGGAAGAGAATCCGGAAGCGGCCCGCCAGGGCCGCTGGCTGCAGGCGCACCCGCCGGCTGCGGAGTACACGGCGGCCACCTATTTCGGTATTCACAGCTTCCTGGCAGATCGCAGCGACGGCCAAATGCAGGCCTTCCGCTGGCAACTGGTGCCGGCTGCGGGCGAACAATTGCTCACCGAGGAGGAGCGCGCCACCCTTCCAGCGGCCTTCCTGGAGGATCGGCTGAACAAGCGTCTGGCGGAAGCGGGCAGCATCGACCTGCACTGGCAGTGGGTGCTCGCAGATCCGGAAGACCCGATCAATGATCCCTCCCTGCAATGGCCCAATGACCGGGAGACTATCAGTGTCGGCACACTGACCCTGACCGGCGCCGGCGGTGTGGCCTGCGAGCCGGTCAACTTCGACCCCAACCAGCTGACCCGCGGCATCAGCCCCAGCGATGACCCAGTCCTGGCCCTGCGCTCCGCGGCCTACGCCATTTCCTTTGGCAAACGGCTGTCAGGCCAATAAAGGGTTTGAAGCACACCGCCTGCCGCTAGCGCTGCAGGCGCACCGGCATCTGCTTGAAGCCGTGGATATTGTTGGAGCGGATGTACACCGGCTCGCCGGTGGGCTCTATGCCGTTGAAGGCGCGGAAGAACTCCTCGAAAAATATCCGCGCCTCCATACGCGCCAGGTTGGCCCCCAGGCACAGGTGAATGCCGTGACCGAAGGCCAGATGCGGGTTGGGGTCGCGGGTGATATCAAAACGCATCGGGTCGGTGAAAACCTCCTCATCGAAGTTCCCCGAGCTGTAGAGCATCACCACCCGCTCGCCCGCGGCGATCGGCTGACCGCGGATTTCGGTGTCGCAGGTGGCCGTGCGACGGAAATAGTGCAGCGGGCAGGTCCAGCGCAACATTTCCTCCACCGCCAGGGGCAGCTTGCCAGCATCCGCTTCCAGTGCCCGGTAGAGGTCGGGCTGGTTCAGCAGCTGGTGCATGCCCGAGCTGATCAGGCCGCGGGTGGTTTCGTTGCCAGCCACCGCCAGCTGTACGAAGAGGGAGGCAAACTCCATCTCCGAGACCCGGTGGCCGTCGATCTCCTGGTTCACCAGCAGGGATACCAGGTCCTCCCCATCACCGTCGCGGCGCTCGCTGGCCAAGCTGTAACCGTAGCTGCCCATCTCCACCGAGGCCTGGGTCACTTCCTCCGGCGTCCCGCCCAGGTCGGGATCCGAGCCGGAGGTCTGCAGATCTGACCAGCGCCGGATCTGCGCCCACATCGATTCGGGAATATCCAGCAGCGAGCAGATCACCGCGGTGGGCAGGTCGCCGGCCAGGTCGTCGACAAAGTTGATCTCCTCGCCCACCGGGGCCCGTGCCATCACGGACCGCGCGATCTCCCGCACCCGGGGTTCCAGTGCCGCCAGGCGCCGCGAGGTAAAGCGGCTGATCACCGCGCGGCGAATCGGACCGTGGTTGGGCGGGTCCATCCCCAGCAACTGGTTCTGCGCCATTTCCAGGATGTCCGGCGGCAGGTCGTCGACCATGACGAAACCCTGCTGCGCGGAGAAGGTCCGAAAATCCCGGGATACCGCGACAATGTCCGCATGCTTGCTCAGGACCCAGTAGCCCCCACCGTCGGGATGCGCGTGCCAATAGACCGGTGCGTGTTCACGCAACCAGGCAAACTGCTCGTGGGGGATACCCCGGGTATAGCTGTCCGGGCTGTAGACATCAATCTGCATGTTCACGCCACACCGTAACGGTCGAAATTGCCAAAGAAGCAGTACTCGAACAGGCCGTAACCCACCTCGCCGGAGCTGAGCTCGAAGCGGGCCGAATTGTCCACCAGGCCGAACATGCGCTCCTTGTCCTGCTCCACATCCAGGCTGAAGTGTTCCACCACTTCCTTGCCCTTGTACATGCCGTGCTTCCAGTCCGGCTCCAGCCCGTAACCGGTACCCACCATCACCCAGACATGGGTGAGCGGGGTGACCGCGACTTCCAGCGGCCCGCCGGGTGCATCCGGGAAGCGGATCACCGAACGGTCGATAAAAGACTGATAGGGTTTCGCCACCACCAGGTGGTGCTCGTGTTCCGGACGCCCCAGCCACTCGGTCTCGCGCGCCGGATCCTTCCACACCCGCACCGCGTCCTCGAGTACCCGCTGGCCGTCGTTGTGCTCGTTGACGATGTAGAGGATGGAAAAGTCGTCAAACTGCATCGGCGCGTAGTTCCACATGCCCTCCATGATCGGGGTACCGGCGTGCACACCGGGCGGCTCGAACTCGCCCACCGGGCGGATGCCCCAGGAGCGGTCGCGGCTGCCCTTCCAGCGGTCCGGGGTCACCTCGAAAGTCTCCTCGCCGATGCGCAGGCTGCCACTCCAGCAGCCGGTCTGGGCGAAGCGCATGCTGTCGAACAGCACGCGGCCGTGCTTGCGAATGTAGTGCCGCGGCTCCTGGTAGGCGGGAATCGCGCCCTCCCAGGTGATGTCCATGGCCAGCGGCTGTCCGGGGCGCTCCTCGACGATGAAGCGCACGCGTTCCAGGCCCTTGATCACCTCGATGCGGATTGGGCCTACTGAGGTGTCCATGCGGTCGTGGCCCAGCTCCCGGGAGCCGCGCACCACGTGGTGCTTGTCACCCCGGCGCACCACCACGAAGGCATCCTGGACATCCAGGGTCGGGTACTGGCCCATGCCCATGACCATGAACAGGTCGTCACTGGAGGCGTGCAGGTTGAAGTAGTAGCGGTCATAGAAATTGCGGTCGGAGGTGCCGACAAAACGCATCAGGTCGGCGATCTGGTGTAGCGGGTAGTCGTCCATTTGTGACAGCATGGGGTACTCCAGACTAATTATTATTAGTCCAGCATAACGCACCCTGCGCCAATGCGACAGACACCCGGGAGACACCGCAGTGACAATAAAAATCGACGGACCCTTCTATGCCCAGCTGGGCGACGCCGCCGCGGAAGCGCGACGGCTGGCGGCAATCGGCTATGACGGGCTGTACACCCTGGAAGGCAGCTCGGATCCCTTCCTGCCGCTGGTGCTGGCGGCGGAACACGCACCCGGGCTGGATATCGCCACCGGTATCGCGGTGGCCTTTCCGCGCAACCCGCTGCACCTGGCCTACCAGGCCTGGGACCTGCAGCGCTACAGCGGCGGCCATTTCCTCCTCGGGATCGGTTCCCAGGTGAAAGCACATATCGAAAAACGCTTCGGGGAGGATTTCGACCCGCCCGCGCCCCGGATGCGCGACTATATCCTCGCACTCAAGGCCATCTTCACCTGCTGGCAGGAGGGCACGCCCCTGGACTACCGGGGCCGCTTCTACCGGCATACCCTGATGACACCGATGTTCAACCCCGGCCCCAACCCCCACGGGGTGCCGCCGGTCATGCTCGGCGCCCTCGGCCCCCGCATGACCGAGGTGGCCGGCGAGGTGGCGGATGGCCTGATCGTGCACCCCTTCAACAACGAGCGCTTCCTGCGGGAGCAGGCCTTGCCGGCCGTGGAGCGAGGCCTGGCGCGGGGAGGGCGAGAGCGCGGGGACTTCACCCTGCAGGTGAACGCCATCGTGGTGACCGGGGAGGACGCGGCGGCACGGCAGGCCGCCGACGCCAACGTGCGCGGGCTGCTTGGCTTCTATGCCTCCACCCCCGCCTACCTGCCGCCCATGGCCGCCATCGGTTACGCTGACCTGCAGCCGGAGCTGAACCAGCTTACCAAGCAGGGCCAGTGGGAGGAGCTGGGGCGCCGGATCGACGACGAGTTTGTTGACGCCTTCGCCGTCAGCGGCCACCCCGGGGACATCGCCGCGGGCCTCCTGGCTCGTTACGGCGACTGCGCCGACCGCCTGGCCATCTACGCCCCCTACGCGGCCCCCGACTCGATGTGGGGGCAGATCCTCCAGGATCTGCGGCGCCTGCAAGGCGCGGGGTGACAGCACCTAGGCGCAGGCCCCCAGCGCGAAGCGGGATGCGCCTGCGGTTTCAGCGGTTGGATGTCTCCATCAGTTTCCAGAGCAGCCCCGGCGCCATGCGCCGAATCCAGCTCAGCACGGCAGCCTCGCCCGGCCGCACCACCCACTTGCCCTTCTCCAGCGCCTGCTCGATGGCGTCGAGAATCTTCTCTGGCGCCGACAGGCGCCCGGCCTCGCGAGACTGCCTCAGACTTTTTGGTCCCCCCTCCAGGGCCTGGTTGACCAGCGGTGTGTTGACCGCTGGCGGGCAGACCAGCAGGAAGCGGATACCACTGTCCTTGTTTTCGCGGTAGAGAATCTCGGCGTAGGTATTGGTGGCGGACTTGGTGGCGCTGTAGGCACCGAGGTTGTGGGTCAGGACATCCCCGGCCATGGAGCCGAAGATGATCATGTCGCCGCTACCGCGCTCCAGCATGCCGGGCAGCACCGCCTTGCTGACGTTGACCGTGCCCCCGTAGTTGATCGCCATCAGCTGGTTGATGCGCTCGCTCGGCATGTCGGCAAGAGCCCCGCCGGGCATGATCGCTGCCGCGTGGGTCAGGCGGTCGATGGGGCCCAGCTGCTCCCGCACCGCTGCCACCATCGCCTCGACCTGCTGTCCATTGCTGACATCGCAGGTAAAGGTGGTGATGTTGGGCGACCGGGATGCAGTCTCTTGCAGACCCTCCTCGTTGAGGTCCACCGCCGCCACCCGCACGCCCTGTTCCGCCAGGCGCGTGGCGGAAAGCTGGCCCATGCCACTGGCGGCCCCCGTCACCAGCGCCACCTTGCCGTAAAATGCCATCCGCCGCTCCCTTCCCCTTCAATGAGTGATGACCGACCCGCAACAGGTCGTTACGCTGTCTTCTCGCCGATCAATTCTTCCAGCAGGGCCCGGTGCTGGAACAAGTCCTCCACCTGGTCGGGCCTTTCGATTTCGCCAAAGTGGACCTGGCGGGCCCCGGTACGCATGAACACGCAGCCCCAGAGTACCGCGCAATAGGCCTGGAACCAGCTCAGGTCACCCAGTTCCACGCCGGTCAGCTGCGTGTAGCTGGCCCGCACATCTTCCTCGCGCAGTATGTGCGGCATGCCGGGCATCTCGAACAGGGTGGTGATGCTCTGGAATACCCGGTGCGCGAAGATCATCCAGGCGACATCCAGCTCGCGCGGACCCAATGCGGTCATTTCCCAGTCGAGCACCGCCACCGGCTGGAAGTCGCGGTAGAGGGTATTGCCGAAGCGGGCATCGCCCCAGAGCAGGACCGGCTCGGCGGCGTCCGCCTCGGCGGGCCAGTTGGCCTCCAGCCAGTCGAAGGCGCGGTCGAGGAGGGCGGAGCGGCCGATATCCGGCACCGCAAACTCGTACCACTCCCGGCACCAGTTGACGTTGCGCCGCAGCGCCGTGCTGCCCTCGCGCCCTTCATCGAGAAAGGCGAAGGTCTCGGCTGCCTTGGGAATGGAGTGCAGCCTCGCCAGGACACTGACAGTGGCGTCCTGAAGCTCGCGCTGGCGTTCCACGGGCGCGTCGTAGAACCAGTTGTCACCAAAGGTGTAGGGCAGCACGTCCGGGGGCACGATGCCCTCGACATGGTCCATCAGGAAGAAGGGCGTGCCCAGTACCTCGCCGGTGGGCTCCATCCAGCGCACACGGGGCACCGGGATGTCGGTCAGCTCGGCCACCCGTCGCATTACCTCGCGCTGGTGGTCCAGGCGGTAACTGGGAAACACCGGCACGTCCTCGTGGGCGGGCGCCACCCGGGCAACCCAGCGCTCGCGCCGGGCTTCGCCGTTGGCCTGCCACTCGGCGGCCAGCACCAGGGTTTCGGAAGACATGCCATTGGCGTCGATGCCGCTTTCCAGGCTCACCTGCGGCGAGGCACCAGCGGGCAATACGGTCGACAGCCACGCGGCCAGCCGGTCGGAAAGTGTGGAAATGTCACGGCTGGAACGCTGGAGCCGGTTTTCGGGAGGAGTCTGTGCAGTGGCCATGGTGCCTCTTCCAGGCTTGTCTGCATTCACCAGCGTGCAGCACAGCCTGCGCTATTATTGTTGCAACCATAAAAGCAGAGTCGCGCAACGATCACAAGCCCCGGCACGACCTGGCCGGATCCGTCATCTGTGCTGGCCCCGGGCACCCCAATCGGGCCATCATGGCCGCACGCAACCCGGGAAGTCGGCAAGGAAGCATGCACACTCTGTTCTGGCGCTCGATCGCTGTCACCGCGCTACTGCTCGCGGCGGTGGGGCTGTTACTGCCGGTCATGCCCACGGTGCCCTTCCTGCTGCTGGCAGCCTGGGCCGCCTCCCGGGGCTGGCCGGAGCTCGAGGAATGGTTGCTGAACCATCCGGAGTACGGACCGCACATCAGTGCCTGGCGTGAAAATGGTGCTGTTTCCCGGCGCGCCAAGTGGCTGGCCACGGCCATGTGTGGTGGCAGCGCAACCTTCCTCTGGCTTTCCGGCGCACCGCTGGCTTTTGCTGCGGGCGTCACGACAGTCTTCGTCGTGGTGCTCACCTGGCTGTGGTGGCGGCCCGAACCGTGAGTGATGCCAGCGATACTTCACCGCGCTCGCGCCTGCTGCGTCTGGGTCAGCGCCTGATCCAATCGCGGCACGCACTCTGGGGGCTGACCCTGGCGTCTTTTCTCGAATCCACCGTCGTTCCCATTCCCCTGGAGGCCCTGCTGATCCCGATGATGCAGGCCCGGCGCCGGCAGATGTTCCTGTTTGCCCTGCTGGCCCTGCTCGGCTGCCTGGCGGGTGTCGCCCTGGGCTATGCCGCGGGACTGTGGCTTTTCGGTGTCGCGGGCGATCAGCTGATTGCCTGGTTCAGCACGCCGGAACAGTTCGAGCGGGCAAGGCAGGCGATGGAGAGCCGGGGCTTCTGGTTCGTCCTCAGCGTCGGTGTCACCCCCGTGCCCTTCCAGACTGCCATGCTGGTCTCCGGTGCCACCGGCTTTTCCTTCGGGCTGTTCATGCTCGCCTCGGCGCTGGCACGCGGACTGCGCTACTTCGGCCTGGCCCTGCTGGTGTACTGGGCCGGCGATCAGGCGGAAGCCCTGTTCCGGCGTCATACCCGCTGGGTGTCGGCGGTGTTGTTGGTGGCCTTCGTTCTGGTTCTGTGGCTCAGCTAGGCAGGGCGGTTGGCCGACCTGTGCCGCTGGTTTAAGCTCTGCGGCAACTCCTGAATCGAAATGGATGTCCCATGCGCATTGATTACCAGGCCACCCGCCGCAGCCTCGAACTGTCCCACGGTACCCTCAACTACCACGAGGTGGGCAGCGGCCCCTGCCTGCTGATGATCCACGGCTCCGGACCCGGGGTGACCGGCTGGGCCAACTTCTCCGGCAACCTCGGCTGGTTCTCGCAGCGCTTTCGCTGCCTGGTGGTGGACCTGCCCGGCTACGGGGGCAGCCAGCCACTGGCAGGCGACCCCATCGCCGGGGCCGTGACCGCCTGCGTCGAGTTTCTGGATGCACTGGATGTGCCCGAAGCCCACGTGATCGGCAACTCCCTGGGTGGCATGGTCGGCTCGCATATCGCCGCGGCCCACCCGGCGCGGGTCATCAGCCTCACCTGTATCGGCGGCATCGGTCTCAACCTGTTTGCGCCCTTCCCCGCCGAGGGGGTCAACCTGCTCACCGCCTTTGCCGAGGAGCCGAGCCGCGAGCGCCTGGAGGCCTGGCTACGTTCCATGGTGCACGACCAGAGCCTGATTACCCCCGAATTGATCGATACCCGCTGGGAGCAGGCCATGGAGCCCAACACCCTGGCCGCCACCCGGCAGATCTATTCCCGCGAGGGCATCGGCCAGATCGCTGCAAAGCGCGAACAGTCTCCCACCCGCGCCATCGAACATCTGGCCAGTATCCAGGCGCCCACACTGCTCACCTGGGGTCGCGACGACCGGGTGACGCCCCTGGACGCCGCGCTGCTGCCGATGCGCCTGATTCCCCTGTGCGAGCTGCACACCTTCCCCCGCTGCGGCCACTGGGCGATGATCGAGTGCAAGCAGGCTTTTGAAACCCTGGTAATGAGCTTCCTCTGCCGCCAGGAACCGGAGGATCCTGCGGGGTGAAGAGCAGCCTGCAGGAGAAGATCGAGCTGGAGCACGATGCCGCCCGCATCTTCATGCGTCTGTACGAGCAGCGCAGCGGCCAGCCTATGCGACACATCTGGCACAACGAGCCCAGCAAGCCCGATGTCTCCTGCTACCTGAACGGCGACCGCATGGATCTCGAGATCGCGCACATCTACGGCAGCGAAACCGAGGCCATGCTGATACTCGGCCGCGAGGCGAATATCCGCACCCTGGAGGCCCTGCATCGGCTGACGGAAGTCCCGCTCGGGGAGCGGCTGCTTGCCGCGCTCAACGCCGTGCTGGCAAGCAAGGCGGGCAAGCACTACGACAGCGAACGGGTCTGGCTGGTGATCCGCAACGCCAACCCCCTGTGGTCGGCGGAGGAGCTGCGGGCCTGCCGCGAGCGCATCACCCTGCCTGGGCAACATCCCTTTGAGCAGATCTGGGTCATCGGGGACATGGCGGGGGAGTCGGGTATCCTGCAGCTCTATCCCGCCGACTCACCCAGTAAACACCCATCTGCACCGCGCCAGTAGGCCGGCTATACTCTTACCCCGGTACAGCTTCGTCCGGCCTGACGCCCAGCAGGTCAGTTGCAACACGCATGCCCGGACAGACACCGACACTGGCATCAGGAGGTGAGACCGGCCTGTGACAGGAACCATCCCATTCTCCGGCAACCACCGGCGGCAGACGGCATGAGCGACACCCTGCGCTTTGGTTGCTGGCAGCTCGACCCCGCCCTCGGCGAGCTGAGCGGCGACGACGGCACACGGGTCACCCTGGAGCCTCAGACCACCCGGCTGCTGGCCTGCTTTCTGGCCCACGACGGCGAGCTGCTCAGCCACGACCAGCTGGTCGCGACAGTCTGGGATGGGCGGGTGGTGTCGGATGATGCTGTCCGTCGGGGCGTATCCAACCTGCGCCATGTACTTGCGGATTGCGGCCTGCCCCGGTGCATCCGCACGGTGCACCGACGCGGTTATGTCGCCACGTTCCCGCAGCCGGTGGCAGCTGAGCCACACGAGACAGCGCCCAGCGCGCGTCGCCGGCCCCGCTGGCCACTGCTGAGCGGCGCGCTCGCCCTGGTGCTGATCGCCGGGCTGCTACTACTGCTGCACGAGGCGCCCGCTCCCTCGTCGCAGCTCGAGGTGGAGCACCACATCGCGGTACTGCCATTTATCGACCTCAACCCCGGCGAGGACACCTTCTTCGCCGACGGCCTGGCAGAGGAGCTACTCGGTCTGCTGTCCCGCCATCCTGCCTTCCGGGTAACCTCCCGCGGCTCGTCCTTTCGTTTCCGCTCCAGCGAAGCGGACCCGAAGGCCGTGGGAGAGGCGCTGGGAGTCGACTACCTGATCGAAGGCAGCGTGCGGCGCGAGAATGAGAGCCTGCGCATTGGCGTACAGCTGGTCGACACGGGCAATGGCCAGCAACTCTGGTCGGGGCGCTACGACCGCAGCTTTGCCGAGCTGCTGCGGGTGCAGGACGATATTGCCCGCAATGTCGCCCGCGCCCTCCAGGTGGTGCTGGTCCAGGGTGCAGAGGCAGAAGAGGCACCCGCGCTTGGCCGGGAAGTGCACACGGACTATTTGCGAGCGCGGCGGCTGGCGGCTGGCGGCAGCACCCGGGAACTGGAGCAGGCCATCGATTTGCTGCAAGGCATCACCAGCAGCCGGCCGGACTTTGCCCCGGCCTGGGCCGCGCTGGCGGAGACAGTCCTGCTCAACACGCGAAGCCAGAGCCCGGATACATTCCGGTCGATCGGGGCCGTGATCGAGCCCCTGCTGGAACGCGCGCTCTCCCTGGATCCCGACCTCGGGGACGCCTACGTGACCCGCGCCCGCCTCAAGCGGAATGACCCCCAGGGCATGCTCGCGGACCTGGAGCGCGCCCTGTCACTCAACCCCAGCCACGCTGCCGGCCACGCGCTACTGGCAGAGCTCTATCACATGCAGTTGAACCGATCCGATCTGGCCCTGCAAGAGATCCGCCAGGCCCGCGCGCTCAACCCCCTGGAGCCACGCAATCACTACGCCGAGGCCTATCTGAAGCTGGACCAATGCGACTTCAGCGGCGCACGCACACTGGCACAGCGGGCACTGGCAGTGGATGCGGACTACATCCCCGCCATTGCCATGCTGAGCCACATCGATGCCCTCGAAGGCCAGCTGGCCCGCTCCCATCAGCGACTGCTGAAGGCCTATCGGGCAGACCCCCGCAATCAGTGGCTGCGCAACATGCTGGTTATCAGCCACCTGAACCTGGGTGACCCGGCCGCCGCCCGCCGGCTGAATCAGCCACCGTTCCGGGTCTCAAGCCTGAACCTTCAGCGCTACAGCGGGTCAATCGACAGCCTGGCCCGCCAGATGTTCGCCGCAACGGGTGATGATCTGATGTTCCTGGGGCGTTACCACCAGGCGGACTACGCCCTGGCCCACAGCATCCATTCGGGCGACCCGGGCCCCGCCCGGGATTTCCTCGAGCAGGTACATGGCTTCGATGGCACCCTCCCCGCGAGCGTACCCGTCTCGAAATTGCGCGAAGCCCTGGTCATGCTGCTCGCCTGGCACGCCCCAGCCCCCTCCCGGGAAGGCAGGCAGTCCATCGAGCGAGCACGCCAGCGGCTGTCGCAGGAGATGATGTCCTTCCCTGCGTGCAAGATCGCACCGCATGCCCTGTCGCTGGCATTAGCCGCAGCGGTACTGGGCGATCGCGAACAAGCCCTGGCCCAGCTGGAAATCACCACGCGCCAGACCATCGTGGAGCCCTGGATCTGGTGGTCGGTGCGCAGCTCACCGGCCTTTGCCGACCTGCGGGGGATGCCCGGTTATGCGTCGGTCATGGAGCGCCTGGTAGCCCCGGTTCAAAGCCAGCGGGCTGTACTGGCCGCCCGCTCACTCCCAGCGACCACTGCGGAGACGCTGGCCGCTGCCGACGCGGTGCATCCAGTAGACCCAGCCGGCAATCACACCGCGGTCGGTCTGCACCGGAACCAGGCTACGCTGGTAGAGTGAGCGGCGGCCGGGGCGAAAAGCCTCCAGCCGGTCCACAGCAGGCAGGTCGCGCCGGGGATTGACCAGCGTCACCAGTTCCCCGTGAACCAGATCCCAGTCCCCCTCGGGCCGGGCAAATTCCAGCGGGGAGGCTGTGCGCTGCTGCTGCAGATCTGATTCCGGATCCCCACTACCGTTGAGCAGAACCTGCTGCGGGGCAATTTCCAGGGCGGGGAAGCCATATTTGAGCCCATAGAGCCGCCCCCACACCCGCGCATCCTCGATACGGGCGGGCGAGGGGACGTAGTTCGCGTGATTGTGAAAGCCGCGTTTCAGGCTACCGTAAACAAACAACTGCAACATCGCTTCAGCGCCGGCCCTCACGCTCGCGAAGGCGCTGCTCGGTGATCGGACGCATCAGCTGACTGTTGCGGTCCCAGTCGGGCAGCGCCCGGGGGCGGAGCGGCGGGTGAGGCGGGCGCGGCGGGGGGCGAAAAGGGTAGTAGACCGGCGGCAAGTAGACACCCTGCCGTATCTCGCCGGGCCCATCGTCGGCACGTGCCGGGCTTGGCGGCGCCAGAACCACGACGGGGGAGCGCTGGGCTTCCCGCGCGCTGCGTTCGGCCACCAGCCGGTCGGTCGTTTCCCGCAGGGCCTCGAGATCGGCACGCACCTGCGCCGGGTCCACCGGCTGAATCGGCGCAATCTCCAGCTGCCTGACTGCCACCCCTTCGGCGGGCGGCGTATCGGAGAATTCCACCACGCCCTGCTCGTTGACCGTGCGGTAGACACGCGTCGACCCCTCCTGCCCCCTGGCCGGGAAGGAAGCCAGAACCACCAGACTGCAACTCAGAATGACGCGCCACATGCCGACAGTATAGACCCTTGCCGCGGCCGTAACGGACAGCCTCGACAGCCAATAACAGGCTGAAATTCTGAACTCGCCCGCTACGGCCCCCCTTCGCCACCCCGCGAGCCCACCAAGGGTTGATCTGGATCAAGCCACTTTCACTTGGCCCGTCCTATAACGCAATTGAGGTATGAGCCGGAACCGCCGAAAGCAGGATATTGCACCCAACGGCAATCACGGCCTCACAAGGAGAATCGCCATGACCGCACAACAACTGACAGATCGCGAGCGCCTCTACACCGCTGCCCGCCAGATGGTCCCCGCCCTGCGCGAGCGCCAGAAAGAAGCCGCCAGCCTCGGCCACCTGCCGGAGAGCACGGTGCGCGACATGCAGGAAGCCGGCTTTTTCCGCATCATGCAGCCCAAGCGCTACGGCGGTTACGAGATGGAGCCGGAAGTATTCTTCCGGGTGCAGATGACCCTTGCCGAGGGCTGCATGTCCACCGCCTGGGTACTCGGCGTCGTGGCGATTCACAACTGGCAGCTGGCCCTGTTTGACGATCGCGCCCAGCAGGATGTCTGGGGCGAGGACACCAGCGTGCTGATCTCCTCCTCCTACATGCCGGTGGGCAAGGTCACCCGGGTCGAGGGCGGCTACAAACTGAGCGGGCACTGGGGCTTTTCCTCCGGTTCCAAGCACTGTGGCTGGGCCTTCCTCGGCGCCATGGTCCCCCCGGAGAAGGAAGGCGAGGCACCCGACTACCGCACCTTCCTGGTCCCCCGCAGCGACTACCAGATTGTCGACAACTGGGACGTCAGCGGTCTCGAGGGAACCGGCAGCCACGACATCGTGGTGGAAGACGCCTTTGTGCCGGAATACCGCACCCACCGCTCGGTACACGGCTTCGAGTGCAACAGCCCGGGCAACGCGGTCAACACCCACCCGATCTTCCGTCTGCCCTTCGGCCAGATCTTCGTGCGCGCAGTCTGCAGCTCGGCTATCGGCTGCCTGCGCGGGGTTACCGACAGCTATATCCAGGTCAACAAGAACCGTGTCGGCCTGAACGACGGCAACAAGATTGCCACCGACCCTGACGCACAGATGGCCCTGGCCAACGCCATTGCCACGGTGGACGAGTGCGAAACCATCATGTTCCGCAACTTCGACCTCATGCTGGCGGCGGCCGAAAAGGGCGAAACCCTGCCCATGGAGCAGCGCATCAAGATGCGCTACGACGCGGCGCGGGTGGGCGCCAAGTGCGCCGATGCCATCAACGCCATGTTCATCGCCTGCGGCGCCCAGGGCATCCACCGCGGTCACCCGCTGAACCGGGCCTGGCTGGACATCAATGCCGGTCGCACCCACGTCGCCAACAACCCCTTCAAGTTTGGTCGCAACCTCGGCGGCACCTTGATGGGCCGGGAAAACACGGACTTCTTCCTGTAAGCGGGTAGGGATATGGATATCAAGGCACTGGCCTATGTACGCATCGAGTCCACCGCGCCGTCGCGCTGGGAGACCTTCGCCACGGAGGTGATGGGCATGGTGGTCGCCCCCCAGCATCGCTGGGGCGACAACCTCTATCTGAAACTCGACGACTACGCCTACCGCTACTGCATCGTACCGGGGCAGCAGGACCAGTTCCTCTGCGCCGGCTGGGAACTCGGCGGCCCGGAAGCCTGGGAGCAGGCACTGGCGGAACTGGACGCTGCCGGTGTCGACTACCGCCGCGGCAGCGACGAGGAAGCCCAGGAGCGCAATGTCGCTGCCTTTGTCAGTCTGCGCGACCCCGGCGGCCAACTGCTGGAACTGTGCCTGCAACCGCGGCTGGACTACCTGCCCCTGCTGCCGAAGGTGCCGGTGTCCGGTTTTGTCACCGGCTACCACGGCGACATGGGCCTGGGCCATATCGCCATGGCCACCCCCTGCCTGGCGGAGACGCGCAGTTTCTATGTCGACCTGCTGGGCTTTGGCCAGACCGACTACCTGACGGTACCGATTCCGGGCGAGGAAAGGCCCCACGGGCTGCACTTCCTGCACTGCGCCAACCCGCGCCATCACAGCCTGGCCCTCTACGAGGACAGCCAGCCGCACCCGGGCAATCTGGTGCACCTGATGGCCGAGGTACAGAGCATGGACGACCTGGGGCGTTTCACCGATCGCGTGCACGAGACCGGCACCCGGGTGATTACCGGCATGGGGCGGCACACCAACGATCAGATGGTCTCGATGTATGTCGAGACCCCGGCGGGCTTTGCCCTGGAATACGGCTTCGACGGCGTGCAGATCGACTGGCGCCACTACACACCCACGGAAAGTACCACTACCAGCCACTGGGGCCACCGCTGGGGCCAGGGCTGAACGACACAGTCACGATAATGTGAGGGCAATACCATGACCGCAGAACAGAAAGTACAACCCTATCAGATCAAGGCCGAACCCGTTCCCGAGCGCTTCGCCCGAGGCTGGTATGTGGTCGGCAACAGCGCCAGCATCACCACCAAGCCGCGCATGCTGAAGGTCTTCGGCAGCAAGCTGGTGGCCTATCGCGGTGAAGACGATGGCGAGGTACACATTCTCGACGGCTATTGCCCGCACATGGGCGGCGACCTCAGTGGTGGCGAGGTCAAGGGTAATTCCGTGGTCTGCCCCTTCCACCTTTGGAGCTGGGGTTCCGATGGCGCCTGCGACCACATCCCCTACGCCAAGAAGATTCCCGCGAAGGCGGTGATCAAGTCCTGGCCGACCCTGGAAAAGAACGGCCTGGTATTCATCTGGCAGGACCCGGAAAACAACGCACCGATCCCGGAACAGGAGCCCGAGGCCAACGCCGACTGGTATTCCGGGGAGTGGACCGACTGGGAGATGCGCGCCATTCCCATCGCCTCCCAGGGCCGCGAGCTGGTGGACAACATGGCCGACATGGCCCACTTCGGCCCGGTGCACTACTCGACGGTGAAATCCTTCCGCAATGAAATGCAGGGCCACAAGTTCATCCAGTACATGGTCGGCGGGCACCAGATCCTGACCGAAGGCGAGGGCGGCCTGATTACCAGTGTGGCCACCTACGAGGGTCCCGCCTATATGACCACCACCATGACCGGCAGCATGGACGGACACCCCATGCGGGTGCACCTGCTGGTCAGCCATATACCGGTGGACAAGAACAACTTCATCATCAACTTCGGTGTGATGATGAAGAAGGATCCGAAGCTCAGCCCGGAAGAAAACCAGGCCATGCTGGACGAATACACCGAGAAGAACATCGAGTCCTTCCACCAGGATGTGGCCATCTGGAACAACAAGTGTGTCATCGACAACCCCTTGATGTGCGACGGTGATGGCCCCATTCACATGGTACGCAAGTGGTACAGCCAGTTCATGACCGACGTGGCGGAAATCCGCGAGGATCAGATCAAGCATCGCCAGCACGTCACCATTGACGGTCCTACTGTGGAGGAGGTCCTGGCCGCTCAGGGCCAGTAATCTCCGCCCAGGTCCTCTGGCGCCGGGCCCTTCTGCGGGGGTTCGGCGCTTTTTTATGCGCTACACTGTCCCCGGATTCGCTGGGAAAAGGTGCATGCAGGTCACCATCATCAATATGCTCGTGGTCGCTGCGGCGGTCGTCATCCACTACGAGTTTCTGCACTGGCTGACTCGCCTGTTGCCGCGCCTGCGCGTCATGCACAGGGCCCGGATCGTCTGTGGCGTGGGGGGCGCACTGGTAGCTCACGCCATTGAGGTCTGGGTCTTCGGCATTGCCTACTACAGCATGATCAACACACCGGGTTGGGGTAGTCTGCACGGGGAATTCTTCCACGGCACCCTGCTCGATTGTGTGTATTTTTCCTTTACTGTTTTCACCACCCTGGGGTTTGGCGATGTCTATCCCGAGGGCAACCTGCGCTACCTGATCGGGGTGGAATCCCTCACCGGTCTGGTGCTGATCACCTGGACAGCCTCCTTCCTCTACTACGAGATGCAGCGCAACTGGAGCGGCGACTAGTCCGGCGGTGTCTCCGCACGCCACTCTTGGCTACAATGCCGCCTTTTGTCACACGAGGCGCGCCTGCCCATGGACCCCAAGCTGTTCCTGACCATCTTCGCCGCCGTCTTCGTGGCGGAACTCGGCGACAAGACCCAGCTCGCGACGATGCTGTTCGCCGCCGATCGCGAGGTGAGCAAGTGGACGGTATTTTTTGCCGCCTCCGCGGCGCTGATTGTGGCCTCCGCCATCGGTGTCCTCGCCGGCAGCCTGCTCTCGGCCTGGATCAGCGAAAAAGTACTGGCCTACGTGGCAGGGACCGGTTTTATCCTGATTGGTGCCTGGACGCTCTACCAGGCCTGAACCCGGAGAAACGCCCGTGAGCCAACTGCACATCCGCCCAGTTCGTCCCACCGACTGCCCACTGATCCTGCGCTTTATCCGCGACCTCGCCGAGTACGAGCGCGCCCTGGAAGAGGTCGAGGCGACCGAGGCGCAACTGCAGCAGCTGCTCTTCGGCGACAACCCGAAGGTGCACGGACTGATCTGCGAGAGCGACGGCGAGGCCGTGGGCTTCGCCCTGTACTTTTACAATTTCTCCTCCTGGCTCGGCCGCCTGGGTATCTTCCTGGAGGACCTTTACGTCGACCCGGCACACCGCGGCAAGGGCGCCGGCAAAGCCCTGCTCCAGCACCTGGCCAGGCAGGCGGTCACCGAGGGCTGCGGCCGCTTCGAGTGGAACGTGCTGGACTGGAACGAGCCGGCCATCCGCTTCTACGAGTCCTTTGGCGCCCGCCCCCAGTCGGAGTGGGTGGGCTACCGCCTGACTGGCGAGGCCCTGGAGCGCTTCGCCGGCGAATAACACGGCAAAGGGCACCGCCCGGACTGCCGCCAGCCCCGATCACCACAACCGCCGACGCGATCCTGCCGTCGGCGACGCACCTGCGACAGAACGCGGCTACGCCGCGACGAGGTGCGCTGCCTGCAGCGAAAAAGCCCCGTATACTGGCGCCATGCAATTCCAGCAGCTGCTACAGGACAAACGTTACCTGTTCTGGCTGCTCCAGCTAGCCGGCTGGAGCAGCTGGGGCTTTTCCTATTACCTGGGCATTCTGGTCTGGGGCGACCCGCCGGACAACTATTTCTGGTACCTGCCGGTGGTCAGTGCCATCGGCATCCTGATCACCCTGGCCCTGCGCCTCGCCTACCGGACCACCTGGGAGGCATCCATCCCCGTCCGGGCACTGGTGGTGCTGCTGGGTTCCTACCTCGCAGCCGCCACGTGGATGCTGATTCGCGCCAGCATCTTCTTCTCCTTCTGGCCCGACCAGCTGAAAAGCCGCGGCGAAGACCCCATGCCCTGGTACGGCTACCTGGACGGAACGGTCTCCGCCTTCTGGGTGATGCTGGCCTGGAGTGCCCTGTACATCGGCATCAAGTATTACCTGCTGATGCAGGAGGAGAAGCAGCGCGGGCTCGCCGCGATGGCCATGGCCCACGAGGCGCAGCTGAAAATGCTCCGCTATCAGCTCAACCCGCACTTCCTGTTCAATACCCTCAACGCCCTTTCCACCCTGATCCTGGAGCAGGAGACCCGGCAGGCCAACGACATGGTCACCCGACTGAGTCGTTTCCTGCGCTACTCCCTCGACAACGATCCCAAGCTGAAAGTGACGGTGGCCGAGGAAATCAAGGCCCTGCAGCTCTACCTGGACATCGAGAAGGTGCGCTTTGGCGAGCGCCTGCAGCTCTACTTCGATGTCGCCCCCGACGCCAGCCATGCGCTGATGCCCTCACTGTTGCTGCAACCGCTGGTCGAGAACGCCATCAAGTACGCCATTGCCACCCGCCTGGAAGGCGGCAGCATCGCCGTCAGCGCCCGGGTGGCCGGCGATGAGCTGTTGCTCTCGGTGGCCGACGACGGTCCGGGCCTGGACCTGCGCAACGGCCGCACGCCCAAGGGCGGCGGCGTCGGTATCACCAACTGCCGTGAGCGCCTGCGCGCCCTCTACGGCGAGGCGCAGTCCTTCCGCCTGACGGCTACCGAGCCCCACGGGCTGACCATCAGCATTCGCCTGCCACTGGAGACGGAGAGCACCACGTCATGAGTCCCCTGCGCACCCTGATCGTCGACGATGAGCAACTGGCCCGCCGCGGCCTGGCCCTGCGCCTCAAGGCCTTCCCGGAGGTCCAGGTGGTGGGGGAATGCAGCGACGGCCAACAGGCCCTGCTGGCCATCGCCGAGCACGAACCGGAGCTGGTGTTCCTGGACATCCAGATGCCCGGCATGAACGGCTTCGACGTCATCGCCCACCTGCAGGGGGACACCCTGCCGATGATCGTCTTCGTCACCGCCTACGACACCTACGCCGTGGAGGCCTTCAAGGTGCACGCCGTCGACTACGTGCTCAAGCCGGTCGAGGAGGAGCGCCTGCAGGAAGCCATCAGCCGCGCCCTGGAACATCGGGAGCAGCGCGAGTCGGCACGCAGCAAGGAGCGCCTGGTGGAGCTGGTGATGGGGCTGACCGGCGCCAGCGCGCGCTCGGTGGAGGACATGGCCGCTGGCGATGACAGGTCGCGACAGTGGCCGGAGAAAATCAGCATCCGCGACGGCAACGACATCCACCTGGTGCGCGTGGACGACATCCGCTGGATCGACGCCGCGGGCGATTACATGTGTCTGCATACGCCTGCCGGCACCCATATCATGCGCAGCACCATGAAGCAGCTGGAATCGATGCTGGACCCGGAGCGCTTTGTGCGGGTGCACCGCAGCACCATCGTCAACGCCCGGGACGTGGTCGGCGCCCATACCCTGGAAAGCGGCGACATGCTCCTGCACCTGGAAGGTGGCGCACGGGTGAAAGTCAGCCGCGGCTGCCGTGAGCGCGCCCGGGAGCTGCTGGAAGCGTAGCGGCCGAGGCACCGTTCAGGCTCTGCCCGGCGCTTGCCGGCCTGCCTCCGTTTCCCAGCGGTCGTCTACTTCAGCGCGAAGTCGCAGCCGGGTGTCGCCGGCGCCAGCACTCTCTTCGTCACTGCAGACCTCGCCGATCACCGCCGCCTGGCGATAGCCCTCGTCCTGCAGCTGCCTCAACAGGTCATCCGCTGCCGCCGGTGGCGCCCCGAGCAGAAGGCCTCCGCAGGTCTGGGGGTCACAGAGCAGTTGGCGCCGCGTGCTGTCCGCTCCGGGGGGCAGTTCCGCCAGCACCTCGTTGTCAGCCTGGGCAGTACTCAGGATCCCGTTTTCCAGGCAGTGCAGTGCGCCCGGCAACACCGGCAGTGCCGCGAGATCCAGGCTCGCCGACTGGCCCGGCAAGAGCATTTCCCGCAGGTGTCCGGCGAGGCCAAAACCGGTGATGTCAGTCGCAGCGCTGACGCCAGCCGCCACCGCCAGTCGCGCGGCCGACGCATTGGAAAGCAGCATGCTCTCCAGGGCCGCGGCAATATCGCGCCCGTCCGCCCGCGCCTGCATGTGCGCGGCGAACAGGGTGCCGGTCCCCAGGGGCTTGCAGAGAATCAGGCGGTCGCCAGCAACCAGCCCCCGTTTCGGCAGCAGGTGGCCATCGACGGCCATCGGTTCGCCCTGCACTGCGAAACCCAGGGCCAGTTCGTGCCCCTGCAGGCTGTGACCGCCCAGCAGTTTGCAGTCGGCGGCGGCGAACTCGTGCAAGGCCCCGGCCAGTAGCTGTTCCAGCTCGCGCTCCTGCAGGTCCGGGCTGGCAAAAGGCAGGGTCAGGGCCGCCAGGGCGGACAGGGGTCGCGCACCACAGGCATGCAGGTCGGACAGGGCGTGCAGGGCGGCCAGGCGCCCCATCAGCCAGGGGTCCTCCACCAGGCCGCGCAGCAGGTCGAGACTCTGCACCTGGCGCCCGCTGGCCGGCAGGGGCATGGCGACCGCGTCATCCGCTTCCGCCGGGCAGTGCTCGGGATAGTCCCGCCGCAGGCGCGCAAGGGCATTCCCCAGGGCACTACCGCCCACCTTGGCACCGCAACCGCCACAGAAAGCCTGCGCCCGGGGCTGTGCCTCGGGCAGCCTCTCCGGAGTGGTGGTCGGCATGGCCTCGGGCAGGTCGGAGAAGCGCGCCATGAAGCGCCGGTCGATGCGGTCCTTCCAGCGCCAGACCCAGGCACCACTGGCAGTGAGCAGGCCGCGATCCGCCACCGCTCGCCGCTCGCCGAGGGAGAGCAGCGAGAGAAAGCGCCGCTGGGGCCGATGCTGACGCAGGGGCCGACCCAGCAGCTGGGCGCGCAAATTGTGCGCCAGCACCGGTGCCTGACGCACCGCATAGACACCAGCCTTGGGCCGCGGATGGCGGGTCTGGGTGGCCACATCCCCGGCGGCAAAAATCGCCGCCTCGCCCTCGACCCGCAGGGTATCGTCCACCGCCAAAAACCCCCGGGCATCGGTGGCCAGACCACTCTCCTGGAGCCAGGGAACGGGGGCCGCGGCGGTACACCAGAACAAGGCGTCCTGGGCCAGTTCCCGGCCATCGTCCAGCTCGATCCGGTCCCGCTCGACAGTGCTTACCCGGGCACCGCAGTAGGCGGTGACACCGGCTTGTGCCAGTGCCCGCGCCACCGCGCGTCGCGCCGCGGGCCGATAGCCGGGCAGCAGCTCCGGGGTTCCGCAGATCAGGTAGAGCGTGACCGGTGCATCGCGCAGACGATGGGCCATGGCGAGCACCAGCTCCACCGAGCCGGCACCGCCGCCAACCACAGCGATCCGGCGGGGACGGCCGTCGGCGAGCTCACTGGCGAGTGCCAGCCAGCGCGACCACAGCTGCGCCACCGGCTTGACCGGAATGGCGAACGCCCGCGCACCGGGCACGCTGTCCAGCTCCGGTTGGGAACCGATATCGATGCTGAGCAGGTCGTAGCCCAGGGACGGGCGACCGGCCAGGTGGACCCGTCGCCGGAGGGCGTCGACCCCGGTGGCCTCGGCGGTGACAAAGCGCACGTCGGCCCACTGGCAGAGCCGCGCCAGGTCGATGTGGGTATCCTCGAAGCGGTAGTGGCCGGCAATCAGGCCCGGCAACATGCCCGAGTAGGGGGTGTGGCTGGCCGGAGACACCAGGGTGATACGCAGGCCCTCGACGGGCCGCATGGCGAGCATGCGCAGGGCGAGGGCGTGGGCGTGGCCACCGCCCAGCAGCAGCAGATCCCGGCGCCGGATCACCGGACTCAACAAGCCGCCAGCTCCCGGGCGAAGTCGATCACGGCCTGGCGCGAACCGCGAAACAGAATCTCGCCCTGACGCTGGTCCAGCTGGTAACGATACATCGGATCGTAGTAGTCGCGGAGCAGGGCGTCGATCCAGGCGCGGTGCGCGTCGATACCGCGCCCAGCCACCTGGGCAGCAAAAGCCGCCTCCATCAGGGCGCGAAGACGCTGGTGGCGGGCGCCGCCGAGGCGCTTGCGGATGCGGTCGAGACCGTCCAGCAGGCGCTGGCGGTGCAGGGCATCACCGGCCTCAGCGCCCAGGCGTGCGCGATAGCGCTCACCCAGGTCGAGAATGTAATCCTCCAGCACCACCTGGGTCCGCGCCTCCACCGGCTCCTCCACCAGCACCAGCGGGGCCTCGTGCATACGCTGACGCAGGTTTTCTGGCAGCGCGATGCGGCCGATCAGGCGCCCCTCGTCCTCGAGAAAGAGCGGACGGGATGATGCCGCTTCACCTGCGGCGGCCAGGCGCCGCAGCAAGGCGATACTCAGGGCGTTCTCGAAATCGATCTGGCTCGGCTGGGGCTCGGGAAGGTGGCCAAAGCTGGAGCCGCGATGGTGGGCCAGACCCTCCAGGTCAATCGATTGATCCAGCGCCTCGACGACCCGGGTCTTGCCACAGCCAGTGGCCCCGGCCACCAGTACCAGGGGCGCCCGCTCCAGGGAGCACTCCAACTCGTCGATCAGGAAGCGGCGCAGGGCCTTGTAACCACCGCGGACCCGCGGCACCACCACACCGGCTTCCGCCAGCCAGGCCTGCACCGTCTGCGAGCGCAGCCCCCCGCGCCAGCAATAGAGCACGCCTCCCGGATGATCCCGTGCCCAGTCCAGCCAGTCGGTGATGCGCGCTTCGCGCACGGCGCCGGAAACCAGCCGGTGGCCCAGCTCGATCGCCGCGGCCTGACCCTGGCGCTTGTAACAGGTTCCGACCTGCGCGCGCTCGTCGTCAGTCATCAGCGGCCGGCTGCTGGCCGCGGGGAAACTGCCCCGCTGGAACTCGCCGGGAGAGCGCAGGTCGAGAAACGGCACACGCCCGAGGAAGAGGGCGCGGTAATCGTCTATCAGGGGCAGGTCGACCATGTCATCGTTCCGGTACCAACCTATTCCGCCTCGCCGCCGAACAGCGCCATCACACGTTCCTGTAGGCCAGTGATGGCACTGGACATCAGGGCGAAGTCCGCGTCCAGTCGCACCGCGAGGTCGTCTTCCGCAACGTCGTCGTTTTGACCGACCAGCTCTTCGGAAAACTTCAAGCGGCGCAGGCAAAGGTCCTCGGCCAGAACCAGGTTGACCCGCTCTTCCCAGTTCAGGGCCAGCTTGACCACCTGGCGCCCGGCGTTTAGATGAGTCTCCACCTCTTCCCCCAGAAGATCAACGCCCTTGCAGCGGACCACGCCACCCTCGTCGCCCGGTTCGCGCAGCTCGCACTCCTCGCCCAGGGCAAAATCCGCCGGCAGGCTCTGGTGGGCCAGCCAGCCGGTCATGGTCGCGGTCGGTGCCTCGTTGACCTGGGGCAGCAGCACCGGGAAGCTGCCGATGCACTCCCGCAGCGTATTCAGCAATTCCTCGGCGCGGGTCGCGCTGGATGCATCCACGAAGATCCAGTTGGCGCGGGTGTCGATATAGGCATAGAGGCTATTGGAGCGCGTGAAGGCCCGGGGCAGACAGTCGAGGACAATCTCGTCCTGGAGTGTGAGCCGCTCCTTGCGATAGACCTTGCGCGCCTGCTCTTCCTCGATGGCCGCCACTTTTTCCTGCAGCATTTCCTTGACCACCGCCGGTGGCAGGATGCGCTCCTCGCGTTTCATCCGCAGCAGCAGACGGCCATCCACCGGGTGCACCAGGGCGGTGGTTTCACCCCCCAGGGCAGGGACCCAGCCGAGGGAGGACGGCTGGGTGGCGCCGCAGTGCTGGAAGGCGCGCTCGGCCAGCAGCTCCTCGAGCTGCTCCGCAGAGAGAGTAAACGGACTGGTGAGCCGGTAGGCCCGGACATTCTTGAACCACATGGAGGGAACCCCAAACCTGCAAAAGGGCCGCATTGTACCGCAGGCCGCTCGCCACCCCCATCCACCCCGAACACCCATCGACGGGCCGATGCCGCCAACGGGCTGAAACTGAGACAGCGGGACGGGAGAAACCCCCGCGGCGTTCAACAATTTGCGCCGCAATGTTTGTCAGCCGGCCCCCGCGGGGCTTAAATGCCAGCTCTTTTTTGCACACGCTTGACAGGAGCCCGCCATGACCAGCCCCCAGCGCACCAGCCCGCAGCACCCCCGCAGGCTGCGGGACATCCAGGAGTGGCACCTGGAGACCGACGTGGCCATCGTCGGCTTCGGCGGGGCAGGCGGCTGTGCGGCCATTTCCGCGGCGGATGCCGGCGCCGAGGCCATGATTTTCGAGCTGGCCAGCGCCAGCGGCGGCTCCACGGCCCTGTCCAGTGCCGAGATCTACATGGGTGGCAGCGGCGGCACCCGGGTGCAGAAGGCCTGTGGCTTTGAAGACAGCACCGAGGACATGTACACCTACATGATGGCCGCCGCCGGCCCCCAGGCGGACGCCGAGAAGATTCGCAATTACTGCGAACGCAGCGTGGAGCACTTCGACTGGCTGGTTAACAACCTGGGCGTACCCTTCAAGGACAGTTTCCACGCCGAACGCGCGATCATGTGCCTGACCGATGACGGCCTACTCTTTACCGGCAGCGAGAAAGCCTGGCCTTTCCGCGAACAGGCCAAGCCGGCGCCCCGGGGCCACAACCTCTACATCGAGGGCGACAACGGCGGCCCGCTGTTCATGAAGATCGTCACCGAAAACGTCGAAAAGCGCGAACGCATTCAGGTGCACTACGAAACCCGTGCCCTCACTCTGATTGTGGATGAGGATGGCCGCGTCAGTGGCCTGGTGGTGCGCCAGAACCAGCAGGAACTCAACGTGCGCGCCCGCAAGGGGGTAATCCTCTGCGCCGGTGGCTTCTGCATGAACGAGGAGATGGTGCGCAGGCACGCCCCGATGCTGACCCGCGGCACCCAGCCGATCGGCAACCCCGGCGATACCGGCAGTGGTATCCAGATGGGCATGGCCGTGGGCGGCGAGGCGGTCAACATGCACGAAGGCTTCATCAGCCTGCCCTTCTACCCCCCGGCCAGCATGACCTACGGCATTGCCATCAACGACAAGGGCCAGCGCTTCATCAACGAGGATGTCTACCACGGCCGCCTCGGCGCCTACGCCCTGCAGCAGCCCTCCGAGCGCCTGTACATGGTGCTCACCGTAGAGCAATACGGCGAATACGAGAAGGTCAGCTACCTCGGCGCCCCGGTAGCGGGCACCGGAGAAACCGTCGCCGAACTGGAGGAAGAACTGGGCCTGCGCGCCGGCAGCCTTGAAAACACCCTGCGCATCTACAACGAAGACTGCGCCCAGGGCGAGGACAGCCAGTTCCACAAGGCCGCGGAGTGGCTGCAGCCCCTGGAGCCGCCGCTGGTGGCCCTGGACCTGACCCCGGGCCGCGGCGCTTTCGTGCCCTTCTTTACCCTCGGCGGCCTGGACACCCTGCCCACTGGTGAAGTAGTAAACAGCGCCCGGGAGCCCATCCCCGGGCTCTACGCGGCGGGCCGCACCGCCTGCGGTATTGTGCGTCGCGCCGAGGGCTACAGCAGTGGCATGTCGGTGGGGGATGCGACCTTCTCCGGGCGCCTCGCCGGGGAACAGGCAACCAAATCCGCCGACTGATTGCCCCGACCAAGGCACCGTCGAAGCAGCCGCCCGGCGGTATGCGTCGCCACTAGCCTGCCTGACACCCCGGGGCTTGTTCCCCGGGGCCAGGCTTTCTACCATGGCGAGTTCACTCACACGAGGATCCCGCCATGCGTTTCCTGCACACCATGGTCCGCGCCCGCGACCTGGACGAAACCCTGGACTTCTACTGCAACAAGCTGGGGCTGACGGAAATCCGTCGCCACGATTCGGAAAAAGGCCGCTTCACCCTGGTCTATCTCGCCGCGCCCGATGACCGGGAGCGCGCCGAGGCGGAGAAAAGCCCGGAACTGGAGATCACCTGGAACTGGGACCCGGAGACCTACACCGGCGGCCGCAACTTCGGCCACCTGGCCTACGAGGTGGAGGACATCTACGCCGCCTGCCAGCGCCTGATGGATGCCGGGGTCACCATCAACCGCCCGCCCCGCGACGGGCACATGGCCTTTGTCCGCTCCCCGGACGGCATCTCCATCGAGCTGCTGCAAAAGGGCAAGGCGCTGCCAGAGCAGGAGCCCTGGGCTTCCATGCCCAATACCGGCACCTGGTAGGCCGCCCTGGGGACGCCGGCCCGCCATCGCCCGGCCGGCCCTTCCGCAACAGGGAGACTGGGCCTGCCTGCGGCGGGCACCTCAACTGCGCAGAAAACGCAGAATCCAGCGACCGATGCGCTCCGACTCCGGCGCCTGTTGCAGTGAGGCCACGCCCTGCTGGTAGACCGCCTCGCCGATGGCCTCGCGCCGGTAGTCCAGCAACTCGCGGCTGTAACCGGGCACGAACTCGGGGTGCCCCTGGAAAGTCAGTATGTGCTCACCAACCTGACACACAGCATTCTCGCAGAACTCGCTGCCGGCCAGCACGACGGTGCCGGGGGCCGGCTGCACCACCTGGTCCTGGTGACTGACGATGACCGAAAAGGCCTCGGAACCGCCGTCGTGCCAGCCGGGCTGCGTGCGGAAACGGTGGGAGTGCAGGCCCACGCCCCAGCCCTTGGCGGACTTTTCCGTGCGTCCACCCAGGGCGTGCGCCACCAGCTGATGGCCAAAGCAGATCCCGACCAGCTTCTTGCGCCGGCGGTCCAGTTCGCGCACAAAATCCATCAGCCGGGCAATCCAGGGCTTGTCCTCGTAGACGCTGCTCTTGCTGCCGGTGATCAGGTAGGCGTCCACCTCGTCGATATCCTCCGGGTACTCGCCTTCCTCGACGTCGTAGACCCGGAACTCCAGTGAGGGATCAAGGCGCCCCAGGAGGGCCATGAACATGTCCGGGTATTCCCCGTAGTCCGGCACCCATTCGGGGCGTACCGCGTCCGTCTTCAGAATGCCGATTTTCATGCCTGACTCCTGAGAAACGCACGGCGCGGCGCCGCGCGCGGGCCTGCGTCGCCGTCTCGTGCCAATGGAAACCCCGTATTCTGTCCACCCGTTACGGGGCTGTCCATACCACTTCCGGGCAGGTGGCCCTGCGGCGGGCTCGCATTGTCACCAAACTGTCACGCAAGTGTCATCGAGCTGCCATGCACAGCCGCAACACTGGGCTCATGAAAATGCTCACCGCCATACACCAGATCGACCTGCGCCTGCTGGCGGGGATCTTCCGCCAGGGTGAGCGGCGCGCGGTGCGGCCACTGGCCCGGGCGATCTCGCGCTCCGGGGACGGCTACCTGCATGTGCTCCTGCCAGCCCTGCTCTGGCTGGCACAGGTCGAACAGTGGCTGACCTTCGTGCAGTTATTGGGTTTGGCACTGTTGGTGGAACGCTGCCTGTACTGGAGCCTGAAGAACAGCCTGCGCCGGCCGCGGCCACAGGCCTCGGTCCCGGGCTTCCGCAGCCTGGTCACGGCGGCGGACCAGTTCAGCTTTCCCTCGGGCCACAGTTCCGCGGCCTTCCTGCTGGCCACCTGCGTGGTCATCATCTGGGGCGGCCCCCTGCTGGCGCTCTACGCCTGGGCCGCAATGGTGGCCTTGTCCCGCGTGCTGCTCGGGGTGCACTTTCCCGGCGACACCGTGGCGGGCGCGCTGATGGGTACTGCGATTGCCCTGGCCAGCGCCAGCACCCTGGGGCTGGCGTGAAGCTGCTCTACGGTGTACAGGGAACCGGTCAGGGGCACATCAGTCGCGCCCGGGCCATGGCCGCCGCCCTGCGCCACTACAATGTCGAGGTCAACTGGCTGTTTTCGGGCCGCCCCCGGGAACAGCTGCGGGACATGCAGCCCTTCGGCGACTTCCTCTACCGCCGCGGTCTGACCTTTGTCACCCGCGCCGGCCGCTTGCGCTATCTGCCCACGCTGCTCAACAACCACCTGCCACAGTTCCTCCGCGACGTGCGGACACTGGACCTGGGCGCCTATGATGCGGTCGTGACGGACTTCGAGCCGGTCACCGCCTGGGCCGCGCGGCGCGCTGGCATCCCGGCCATCGGTATCGGCCACCAATACGCTTTTACCGGCGAGACGCCGACAGTCGCCGGGCACTGGCTGGCGCGGCTGGTCCTGCAACAGTTTGCCCCGGTAAGCCAGGCCATCGGCCTGCACTGGCACCCCTGGGCCGGCAACATACTGCCACCGATTCTGGACCTCCCGGCAAGGCCGGCCGTCAAGCTCAACAGCGCCGCCCCGGTCATTGTCTACCTGCCCTTCGAGGACCAGGCGGCAGTAACCCGCCTGCTGCAACAGTTCCCGGCACAGCGCTTCCACCAGTATGCCCCGGCCCTGACCGAGGCACAGTGCGACAACGTTTCCCGCCGGGCCACCAGTGCCACGCGATTCAAGCGCGACCTGGCAGGCTGCGCGGGCGTGATCTGCAACAGCGGCTTCGAACTCATCAGTGAGTGCCTGCAGTGGGGCATTCCGGTACTCACCCGCCCGCTTGCCGGGCAGATGGAGCAGCAATCCAACGCTCTCGCCCTGCAAGAACTGGGTTACGCCCGGGTCGTGCCCACGCTCGAACCGTCGCACCTCCAGGACTGGCTTGAGCGGCGTCAGCCGCCACCGGCGCTGCATTTCCCCGATGTCGCGGGACGACTCGCCCGCTGGCTCGCCGAGGGAGCGCATACCCCGGCCGGGAACCTCGCTCGCCAGCTCTGGCAGGACAGTCGAGTGTCGGCGGGCCCGCCCCCGGAGGCCCGGACGCCGGAAGCCCGGACGCCGGATGGCCGCACGCCCACAGCCCGCCAGTTGGGCCAGGCCGCCGGATCGGTTAGCCTGACGCCTCTTTTTGGCGGTGGGCAGGCATGGGTAGACAATCAATTCCGAGAATAGCCGCACTGCTGTGCTGGCTGACGACTGGTACAGGAAGCGCGCTCGCCGCACCGCAGATGCCGCCCGAAGCCGCTGCGCCGACAAACGCGGCAGCTGAAGCCGGGGAACGCTCAAGCCCAGCACATCCCGGCCATGTCGGGAGCGACAGCTGTCGGAGCTGTCACAGCGACGCCTATCAGGCCTGGCAGGGCTCTCACCACGACCTCGCGATGCAGCCGGCGACAGCCGACAGCGTGCTGGGTGACTTCGACAACGCCCGCTTCACGCACCGCGGCGTGACCACCACCTTCCGCCGGGAGGATCAAAACTTTATCGTGCACACCGCCGGAGAAGACGGTCGCATGGCCGACTTTCCGGTGCGCTATGTTTTCGGGGTCGAGCCCCTGCAGCAGCTGTTGCTGCCCCTGTCCCGGGGTCGCCTGCAGGCCTTCGATATCGCCTGGGACAGCCGGCCGGCAGCGGTGGGGGGCCAGCGCTGGTTCCACCTCAACCCGGAGGAGGTGGGTGACCACAGTGACCCGCTGCACTGGACCGGCCCCTACATGAACTGGAACACCCAGTGCGCCGAGTGCCACAGCACCGACCTGGAAAAGCGCTACGATCCGGACAGTCGCACCTACGACAGCCGCTACGCCGAGGTCGACGTCGCCTGCGAAGCCTGCCATGGGCCCGGGGCACAGCACATCGCACAGGTGCGTGGCGAGAGCGACAGGGAGCTGCCACACGTCGGCTTTCCCGTGGACCTGTCCCAGCGGGGCAACTGGGCCTTCGCCGACGGGGAGCCAGTGGCCCGGCGCCAGAGTGAACTGGCGCACCCCGGGCAGGTGGATACCTGCGGCCGCTGCCACGCCCGGCGCGGCACCCTCGGCGACTACCATCACGGCCAGCCTCTGCTGGATACCCACCGCCTCAGCCTGCCGCGGCCACCGCTCTATCATTTTGACGGCCAGATCCGCGACGAAGTCTACGTCTACGGCTCCTTCCTGCAGAGCCGCATGCACCGGGAGGGGGTGGTCTGCAGCAACTGCCACGAGCCCCACAGCCTCGAGCTACGCGCCGAGGGCAATGGCGTCTGCGCCCAATGCCACCGCCCGGAACGCTACGACACTCCGCAACACCATCATCACCCGGTAACCAGCAGCGGCGCCGCCTGCGCCAACTGCCACATGCCCGAGACCACTTACATGGTGGTCGACCCGCGCCGGGACCACAGCCTGCGCATTCCGCGACCAGACCTCAGCGTGGTCATGGGCACACCCAACGCCTGTAACCAGTGCCACCGCGAACAGTCCCCGGAATGGGCCCTGCAGGCCCTGCGCGACTGGGGGCAGGCACCGGAGGGCACCGCGGACCATCCCGCCCGCGCACTGCAGCAGCTGGCCGCGGGCAACCGCAGTGTCGTGCCAGGGCTGCTCGACCTCGCGCAGGGGGACAGCGAAGCGCCGATACAGCGGGCGGCGATACTGGAAGCCCTGGGCGAAGCGGGCGTGGCCGCCGAACCCCTGACACCCCTGCTGCGTCACGATGACCCCATCCTGCGCCTGGGGGCGGTACAGAACGCCGCCAGCCTGCCGCCCCGGGAGCGCTATGCCCTGCTGCGGGAGCGCATCGCCGACCCGGTTGCCAGCGTACGCCTGGCGACGGCCGAAGCCCTCGCCGACATTCCCCTGGCGGCACTTCCCGACACCGAAGCGCAGGCCCTGGAAACACTGTTCCGGGAGTACCGGAAAACCTACCGGGACCACACCGACATGCCCGGCGTTCAGTTGCAGCTGGCAATCTTCCTCAGCCAGCGCGGCAACCGGGTGGCGGCAGAAGCCGCCTACCGCGCGGCACTGGCCAGTAATCCGCAGCTACTGGCGGGCTGGCTGAACCTGGCCGACCTGCTGCGGGCCGAAGGGCGTGAAGCGGACGCCCGGGACGCCCTGGAGCAGGCACTCGAGCTGGCCCCGGACAGCGGCCAGGCCCTGCATGCCATGGGTCTGCTGGAGGTCCGTGCCGGGAACCGTAAGAGCGCCCTGGACTACCTGCGCCGGGCCGCCGAGCAGGAAGACACCGGCACCCGCCACCGCTATGTCTACGCGGTGGCCCTGCACGACAGCGGCGCAGAGAAACAGGCGCTGCAACAGCTGCGCGCCCTGAACAGCGCGGCGCCAGGCCAGGAGGAGATTCTGCTGGCGCTGGTCAGCTACAGTGAACGGGCGGGAGAAGCCGCTGCTGCGCTGACTTACGCGCGGGAATTGCAGTCCTGGTTTCCGGACAATCCGGACTACCGGCAACTGGTCCGGCGCCTGCAGCGCCTGACCGGGGAGTAGTCGAGGTCGCCACGCCAGGGCCTGGCGACCTGTGAGCTCACTCAGCCACGGCCGCGTTGAACACCAGGTGGAAGGTCACGGGGACCGCCGTGGCAATGCTGTCGAGGCCCGCCACTTCGCGCAGGGCCTGGACGCCACTGGCGAGACCAAAGTCGCCGGCGTTGACCAGCACCGGACGGGTACTCAGGACCCGCAGACCCTCGCCCTGTTCACTGAAGACGGTCACGGGCACTTTCAGGTCCGCGCTCTCGCCATGGAGCTCCAGGGTCACCTGGATGTCCGTGGTGACCACACCACCGGCGGCCACCTCCGAGAGAACACCCGGGTCCACCTGGGTGGACACCGTGGCCGTGGCGAAGTCGGCGGTCTGGAACAGCAATTCCCGCATCCGCTCATTGCGGATGGGGATCAGGGTCTCCACGCAGTCCAGCTCGATGGTGACCTGGACCGTGCCATCCTCGCCCAGGTAGCCCACCAGGGAGGAAAAGTGGTGGCTCTCCGCCACGCTGCCGTTTTTGATCGAGATGAAATCGACGCTGGAGTGGCTGTTGTCCAGCTCCCACTGGGCCTGGGCCAGGCTCGCGACCCCCAGCAGCACACAGGCACCGGTGATAGTTCTCAGGATCTTGCGCATGGACAAACCTCCGCGGGTGGACAATGGGAAAAGAGACCTCATTGTAGCGAGCCGGGCGGCTTTCACAAATGCGCGGGCAGGCGGCGGTCCACAAAGGCGCGAATGTCGCGCCAGGCGGCCCGCGCCTCGGGCACCCCGGCATTGAGCAGGCCGTGCCAGCCCTGGGGCATCCCTGGCCAGCCGAGCATCTCCACCGCCACCCCGGCAAGCGTGGCGCGACGCGCCAGCTCCAGTGCCCCGGGGGCGACGGTGTCGTACTGCCCGACCTGCAGATACAGCGGCGGCAGCCCCGCCAGGGCCTCCGGTGCTGCCAGCGCCGGGGAGACCCGCGGATCGTCCAAGGCGACGGCCCCCGCGGTGTAATCTCGCCCGCGATTGCGCACCCAGTCCACGCTCAGGAAAGGGTCCGGTCCGTCGACAGCCCCGCGCATGGACAGGTCGAACCAGCCGGTGAGGGAGACAAAACCCGCGGGCATGGGCAGGCCCTCGTCCCGGGCCCGCAGCAGGGCACCCAGGGCGAGACCACCGCCGCAGGACTCACCGAGCACCACCACCTCACCGGGCTCAACGCCCGTTTCCAGCAGGCCGCGGTAGGCGGCCAGGCAGTCATCGCCCGCCGCCGGCCAGGGGTGCTCCGGTGCCAACCGGTAGTCGGGCAGGATCACCGTGCGCTCCAGGGCCGAGAGAATCATCTCGCCGTAGAAGTGATACACCGCAAGGGGGCAGGAGACAAACGCACCGCCGTGTACATGCAGCAGGTAGCCGGGCCCGGTACCGCGCCCGCGGCGCCGATAGCGCCCGCAGGGCACCCCGCCGAGTTCGAGCATGTCGACGTCGGTCGCATCGCTGACCGGCTGGTCGTGGAAGGGCGCCATCGTCGCGCGTACCGCGCGGTAGTCGGCGGCGGGGTCTGCGAAACCCGCGGGCACTGCGGCAAGAATGGCCTGCAACTCGGGGCTGGTCATGAGCGGCCTCAATCCAGGGGCGACCAGGTGCGCTCGGGGTATAGCGTCACCGCGGGGCGGTAGAGCCACTCGTCGCGCCAGGCCTTGCGCGCCAGGTACTGCACCAGGGGCTCGTCGGCCAGCTGGCGACCCTCGATGGCCGCCACCAGGCGCGCCAGCGACTGTGCGTAGTCCACCGGCTGCGCACCCAGCAGACGGGCAATCTCCCGGCTCTCGGTATCCCGCAGCCAGTCGCCCCAGCGGGCCTCCCGCACGGCGCACTGGAACAGCACCTCGGCATCGCGCAGGCGGGAACGGGCAATCGGGGTGTCCAGCGCCGGTGCCACATCGCTGGCCAGGGTGGCCAGCGCGCTGTCCTCCAGCGGCAGTTCACTGGCCGGGGCCTCCTCCGGAAGTGCCGGGCGCTCCAGGGCAATGCCCATGGCATCCGCCAGGGCCTCGCAGGTGGAGCGGTCGCCGACATAGCGGTAGCAGAGATACCAGGCCAGGGGCTCGCCGGGCCGCGGGTGGCGGCAAACCGCATGGATCGGGATCATGCCGCGCACGTTCTGCTGGATGCGGTAATACTGGGCGGCGCGGCGGGTATAGGGAATGCCCGACTGGGCCTCGTAACGCTGGAACAGACCGTTCAGGCCGCCGCTGGGGTTCCAGAACTCCCGCACACAGATATTGCCGAGGTCCTCCATCGGGTCGCCCCAGTGCCCCCACTCCCAGTCCACCACGGCAGTGACCTGCCTGTCGGCGAAGAGGAAATTCACTGGCCCGGTGTCTCCCTGCACCAGGGACACCCGGGCCACGTTGTCGGGCGCATGCCGGCGCAGCCAGTCCACCCCGTAACTGAGCAGCGGGTCGCGGTAATCCTTGAGGAAGCCGGCGAACTGCCGCAGCTGGGCATCCACGTCGTTGAGGGCGCACTCGGCGGCGGTGGTCGGCAAGGGACCGAGCACCTCGTCCAGGCCCAGCGCAGCGGGCTCCAGTTGGTGCAGGCGGGCGATGACATCGATGAAATCCTCCATCACCGCGCGCTGCTCGGCGACATCCGCCAGTCCCGGCAGGTCGGCACTGCCGGGCTCGCGGGAAAACAGCGCGGCGTGGTGCTCCTCGCTCCAGCCGAGCAGGGCGGGCGCCGGAATCTCCGTCTCCATCAGCGCTTCGCAGATGCGCGCCTCACGACGCAGGGACACGGTACCGCCCTCCACCGGCTGGCGATCCAGGCGCAGAAAGCCCTCGACACAGCCGCCGTCCGGCCGCTGCAGGTCCACCACCCAGGCTTCCCGGCGCGCCACGTGCCGCTGCAGCCGGGTCAGCTGTCCCCCCGCCAGGCCCTGCAACCAGTCGATGAGTCCGTCGGGCAGGTCGTGGCGGGGCAGGCTCATGGGCGGTCCTCAGCGCTGTTGCGGACGGATGAAGCGGTCGGCAAAACGCTCCATCGCTTCCAGTTTGGCCTCCAGGGGATGGAAGGCGGGGTCGTCCACGGTCCAGGCCATCGCCACGGTGCCGTCGATCCCCCAGTCCTCCAGCTGATGGTAGACCCCCGGCTCCGGTTCGGCCATCGGCATGACGAAACGGCCAAAGGGCGAGGGGCCCTGCTCGTCCTCTACCTTGCGGCGCTCGGCGTTGAGCTTGTCCAGCAACTCGCGGATCTCTTCCATCGGGTAGCTCATGCCCATCCAGCCGTCGGAGCGCGCGGCCCGGCGCAGGGCGGCAGGGGATTTGCCGCCGATCCACACCGGCACCTTGCCCGGCACCGGGAACTGGCCAGTGGGCGGGAAGCGGTAGAAGTCGTTGTCCGCCTCGGCCATGCCGTCGTCCCAGAAATCGCGCATCACTTCCAGCATGGCGTCCATGCGCTTGCCGCGGTTGCGGGGGTTGTGCCCGAGCAGGGCAATCTCGTCCTCGCACCAGCCGGCACCGATGCCGAAGACGAAGCGGTTGTCGGTCTGCATCGCCAGGGTCGCCGCCTGCTTGGCGGCGCTGAAGGGCTCGCGCATGGTCAGCACATAGACATAGGTCATGAAGCGCAGCTGCTCGGTGACCGCCGCCATGCTGGCAATGGTGATCATCGGATCGGGAAAGCGGGTGTGGGCGTGAATGTGGCGTTGGCCCGAGGGATGCACGGAGGTGTAGTCCCGGGGGATCGCCACGTGGTCGGATACCGCAATCCCGGCGTAGCCCATCTGCTCGGCGGCCCGCGCCACCTCCTTCACCTGGTCGTTGCCCTCGTGGAACCAGGCCAGCCAATACTCCATTGTCTCTCCTCGACATTGCCCAAACAAAACCGGAGCGGGCACCATAGCAGTCCGCCTTCAGCGCTGCCCGCCAACCGGGCAAAAACCCGCGACCGGTCGATATATCCATCCCCCGGAGTCTGCTAAGGTGAGCGGCCCGGAAAACCGGCCCACGGAGACGAGAGGTAGCGGTGTCGCAGGACGGCCCCCTGAGTGATGAAGAGCTGACATTCATGGACGACCAGCTGCTGGAATACGGCAGCGAAGCGGGCATTCTCGGCCTGTCGGAACTGGATGGTTTTCTCACCGCGCTGGCCTCGGCCCCGGACCTGGTCCCGGCCAGCCTGTGGCTGCCGGAGCTCTGGGGCCACCGGCAAGAGGGTCTGCCCTGGCCCGGGGAGACGCCCCTGCAGGACCTGATGACGCTGATTTTTCGTCACCTGAACGACATCGTCGATCGACTGGCGCGGGAAAACGTCGAAATTCAGCCGATCTTCCAGCAGGCCGAGGACGAGCAGGGCGACTACCTGGTGGTCGAGGACTGGTGCTATGGCTACCTGCGCGGCGTGGACCTGGGCCAGTGGCCAACCCTGCCCACGCAGGAACAGGGGCACCTGGACCTGATCCGGCTGTTCGGCTCCGAGGAGGGCGCGGAGCGCATCCAGGCCATGAGCGAGGAGCACTATCTGCTGGCCGTGGAGGATATTGCCCCCGCCGCCGTCGCGCTCTACCGACACTTCCACGGCACCCGCTCCACGGCCAATCCGGAGCGACCACCGGGACCGGGGACCGCCACCGCCGAACCCGGCAGCGGCGAGCTGGACCGGCCCTGCCCCTGCGGCAGTGGCAAACCCTTTCGCAAGTGCTGCCTGCACTGAAGCCCGGGGCAGGGAGATCACCCCATCTGTGCCCGCACACCCCACCCGCGGCCCCGCGCGGAGCTGAATGAACGATTTGTCATCTCCCGGGTTTGCACAAATGTGCAACAGTCGTGCATGCTTCCTGTCATAACAACAGTCAGGGAGTACGCCCACCATGCAATCACTGATTCACGCCGATCTTTCCCCCGCGCCCATGTCCCGCCGCACCCCGGACCAGGGCTTCCCCAAGGGCTGGTATCGGGTTGCCGACAGCGGTGAGCTGGAGGCGGGCAAGCTGGCGTCACTGAGCTGCCTGGACGAGGAACTGATTGCCTTCCGCGGCGCCGACGGGGAGGCGCGGGTCGCCGATGCCTACTGCCCCCACCTGGGTGCCCACCTGGCCTCCCACGACGGTGCGATCGAAGACGGCCGCATCATCTGCCCCTTCCACAAGTGGAACTTCGACGCCGCCAGTGGCCAGTGCGTGCACATTCCCTACTCGGACTTGCCGCCCAGCCCGGTGGGTCTCAAGGTCTACGAGACCCGGGAAATCGATGGCATGGTCCTGATCTGGTACCACCCCGAGGGCAAGCCGGCGGAGTTCGAGCCCTTTGCCTCGGACATTGGCGACGATCCGGGCGCATGGACCCTGTTCACCACCATGAGCGGGGTGTCCACGGCTCCCTTCCGGGACATGCTGGAAAACCTCTTCGACACCGCGCATATCGAGCAGCTGCACCGCTCCGCCAGCGTACCCGAGGTCACCGGCGTGGAGCGCACCCCCTACGGCATGCGCGTCAACTACCGCACGGACCCGGAGAATACCGACGTCGCCATGACCTCAATGGAGATGCACTTCACCGGTATTTCCCTGCTCGCACAGCGCTTCGTCGGGGAGGCCTTCGATACCCGCTTCCTGCACTCCTACACGCCGATTGACCGCGAGCGTTTCTTCAAGCACAGCTACCTCTATGTGCGCGAAACCGGCTCCGCAGAGATGACCCAGGCCATCGGCAAAGCCTTCGCGGAGCGCTTCGTATTTGAAAGCGAGCAGGATTACCGGGTACTGAACTACAAGAAGCACATCGAGCAACCCCGACTCTGCGCGGGCGACGGGCCGATCAATCAGTTTCGCAAGTACGCTCGGGAGTTTTACTGCTGAAATCCTGCCCCGAGAGCACCTCGGCCAGGATCGACTGCTCGATGTAGCCGCGCTCGCCGGCGCGGGCCGGCAGGCGCACGATCAGGTGCACTTCACCGGCCGTGGGCACCTGCAGGGTGACCCGCGGCTCCACCGACGGAGTTTCCAGACCGCTTTTCACATTGACCCGCTGCATGTGCCGGCGGGCCTGGTCCAGGTAGCCGGCACAGTGTCGCTGGGCCGAGGCCAGGAAGGCTTCGCTGGCGGCCTGCCAGTCGTCCTCGCGTTTGAAGGGCACGGTGAACACGTGGTAGACGAATTCGTGGGTAAAGCTCTCATTGATTACCGGTTCTGCGACGAACAGGGCGTTGGGAATCACGATCTTGCGGCCGGTGCGCTGGTGGGTCAGCTTGCCGGGCCCCACCTCCAGGATTGTGGTCACCAGTAGGTGCTGATCGATCACATCGCCGCGGAAGTCCTTGATCTGAATGCGATCACCCAGACTGAAGGCGCCGGACCCGGTCTTGAGCGCCGAGCCAATAACGCAGAGGATCAGCTCCTTGGTGGCCACCACGAAGGCCACTGCGATGGCGACTATCGACAGGGCCAGGGCGCGCAATTCGTCGGCCCAGATCATCACCAGGCCCAGCAACAGCAGCAACAGTAACCCGTTGCGGGAATTCACCAGCCAGCGGCGACGCAACTCGTGGGACGCCACGGTGCGGGTAATGAAGCGCGCCGTGGCAGCACGCAGCAGGCTCACCGCGACGAACAGCACCAGAGTATTGATCATCAGCCGCAGCAGGGTATCGGAGGACAGCATGGAGCCCGCGTCCCGGCGGATTTCCTCCAGCAGCGCCGCCGCACCGCTGCCGGCTGCCAGGCCATCCTGGGCCAGAACCGGTACAGACAGGACGAGCGTCAGCAAGCACAGCAGGCGCGAGAACATCGACATGGCGGCACCCAATCTCCGGCAGGGCTTCAGAAGCGGGAGCCCGGTTGCTCGAGGAAGGCCAGCTCCTCGGGCGTCGACTCCCGGCCCAGAATAGCATTGCGGTGGGGATAGCGGCCAAAACGGTCGATGATTTCCTTGTGGCGCAGCTCGAAACGGTAATTCTCCTCGAGGCCATTGTCACGGAACAGCACTTCGGCGCGCTGGTGGATCAACGGGCTTTCACTGTGCATGTAGGGCATGTAGAGAAAGCTGCGCTGAATCGGCGAGAGATGCTCTGGCGCGCCCGCCCGGATTGCCTCCTGGGCCAGCACCAGGGCCATCGGGTCCTGGGCAAAGGCCGCGGGGGTGTCGCGGTGAATATTGCGGGAGAACTGGTCCAGCACAAGGATTTCCGCCAGCCGACCCCGGGCCGTGTCGCGCCAGTCGCACAGTTCACCACGCACACCCCGCGCCAGAGTATCGCCAAAGCGCCGGGCCATGGCAGCGTCCAGATCGGGGTCCTTGCGCCACCACATCGCCGGCTCCAGCTCCTCGAACCAGAAGCCCAGAACCTCCTGCTGCATATGTGGTCCTCCTGTGCCGGTGTCAAACGGGGTGCCTGCGGCCTTGACGCCCCCGGCGCCGTGCGTCGCACACAGACCTGCACTATAGTGTGCCTGCAGGTCAACGGCAGCGTACGGACACCCGGGAGCACCCATGGATTTCGGCATCATACCCCACTGCGACCGGCGCATGACCACTGACCCGACCTGGGCGAAGGCTTGCGTGCAACTGCTGGAAGCCGAGGACGTGGAATCGGTGTGGATGCCGGAACACGTGGTCATGGCGGAGGACTACGAACCCCGCTACGACTATTCCGATGACGGCCGAGCGCCCATCGCCCCCACCACCCAGATGCCCGACCCGCTGCACTGGCTGAGTTTCGCCGCGGCCTGGACCGAACAGCTGCGCCTGGGGACCGGCGTGTTGATCGGCCCGCAGCACAGTGCCGCGGTGCTGGCCAAGCGTCTGGCCACACTGGATGCCCTCTCCGGCGGGCGGCTGATCGCCGGCATCGGCATTGGCTGGCAAAAAGAGGAATACGAGGCGGTGGGCGTGCCCTACCGCGACCGGGGTCGCCGGCTGGACGAGCTGCTGGATGCCATGCGCTGCCTGTGGCGGGATGATCCAGCCACCTTCCGGGGGGAGTTCGTCAGCTTTGAAAAGGTGTATTGCGACACCAAGCCCGCACAGGCGGATGGCGTACCCCTGTTGATCGGCGGCAGCTCCGAGGCCGCCGCCCGACGCGCCGGGGCGCGCGGCGACGGTTTCTATCCCTACGTGATTTCCCCGGATGACCTGGCCCGGCGCATGCAGACTCTGCACCAAAGCGCCCGCGACGCCGGCAGGACACTGCCCGACCCTTTCCCCGTCACCATCTGGCCCGGCAGTTATGACCCACAGGGCACCTTTGATCTCGAACTGATCCGCGCCTACCGGGATGCCGGGGCCACGCGCCTGATTGCCGCCAGCTTCGAGTCCGGCGGCGAGGACCTGGACAGTCTGCGTCGCTTCCTGCGGGAGTACCGGGAGCGGGTACTGGCGGTATTGTAGGCGGTATCTGGCCGCGTCAGATCACCGCCAGATCCGCCAGGTTGCCCTTGCTCTCCAGCCAGGCCTTGCGGTCACCGGCACGCTTCTTGGCCAGGAGCATGTCCATCATGCTGTGGGTGCTGTCGCCAGCATCCAGCACCAGGCGCACCAGGCGGCGGGTATCCGGGTCCATGGTGGTCTCGCGCAGCTGCAGGGGGTTCATCTCCCCCAGGCCCTTGAAGCGCTGCACGTTGACCTTGCCCTTCTTCTTCTCCGCCTCGATGCGGTCCAGCACCCCCTGCTTCTCGCTCTCGTCGAGGGCGTAATAGACCTCCTTGCCAACATCGATACGGTAGAGCGGGGGCATGGCCACATACACATGCCCCGCCGACACCAGGGGGCCGAAGTGGCGCACGAAGAGCGCGCAGATCAGGGTGGCAATGTGCAGACCGTCGGAGTCGGCATCCGCCAGGATGCAGACCTTGTGATAGCGCAGGCCGCTCAGGTCGTCGCTGCCGGGGTCCACGCCGAGGGCCACGGAGATGTTGTGCACCTCCTGGCTGGCGAGGATTTCCTGGGAGTCCACCTCCCAGGTATTCAGGATCTTCCCGCGCAGGGGCAGGATGGCCTGGAACTCCCGGTCCCGGGCCTGCTTGGCGGAGCCGCCGGCGGAGTCGCCCTCCACCAGGAACAGCTCACCCCGCGTTGGGTCTGTGCCCGAACAGTCCGCCAGCTTCCCGGGCAGTGCCGGGCCGGCGGTGACCTTCTTGCGGGTCACCGTGCGCGCCGAACGCAGCCGGCTCTGGGCACGGCTGATACACAGCTCGGCGATACGCTCGGCTTCTTCGGTGTGCTGGTTCAGCCACAGGCTGAAGGCATCCTTGGCCACCCCGGAAACAAACGAGGCGGCCTCCCGTGAGGACAATCGCTCCTTGGTCTGCCCGGAGAACTGCGGATCCTCCAGCTTCACCGAGAGCACGTAGGCGCAGCGGTCCCAGATGTCCTCCGGGGTCAGCTTGACCCCCCTGGGCAACAGGCTGCGCAGCTCGCAGAACTCGCGCAGGGCCTCCAGCAGCCCGGTGCGCAGGCCGTTGACGTGGGTGCCACCCTGGGCGGTGGGAATCAGGTTGACGTAGGACTCGGCCAGCACCTCGCCGCCCTCGGGCAGCCACTGCAGCGCCCAGTCCACCGCGGCATTCTTGCTGCTGAAACTGCCGGTGAAGGGCTGCTCGGGCACGCAGGGGAAGTCGATGGTGGCATCCATCAGGTAGTCGGTCAGGCCGTCCTGGTAGTGCCACTCCCGGCTCTCACCCTTCTTCTCGTCGAGGAAGGTGACCCGCAGGCCGGGGCAGAGCACCGCTTTCGCCCGCAACACATGTTCCAGGCGCGGCACCGAGAAGTTCACCGAATCGAAATACTGCGGGTCGGGCAGGAACTTGAGGGAGGTGCCGGTATTGCGCTTGCCGCAGCTGTCGATGACCTCCAGGTCACTGGTCTTGTTGCCCCCCGAGAAGGTCATGCGGTAGACACTGCCATCGCGGCGGATGGTGATTTCCAGCGCCAGGGAAAGCGCGTTGACCACCGACACGCCCACCCCGTGCAGACCACCGGAGAACTGGTAGTTCTTGCTGGAGAACTTGCCGCCCGCGTGCAGGGTACTCAGGATCACCTCCACCCCGGGCTTGCCCTGCTGCGGGTGGATGTCGACCGGCATACCGCGGCCATCGTCAGTGACCGTGATGGCGCCGTCCCGGTGCAACACCACGTCGATGCGCGACGCGTGGCCGGCCAGGGCTTCGTCGACACTGTTGTCGATCACTTCCTGGGCCAGGTGGTTGGGCCGGCTGGTATCGGTGTACATGCCGGGGCGCTTGCGTACCGGCTCCAGGCCGGTGAGGACTTCGATGTCTTCCGCGGTGTACAGGCTCATGCGCTGTCTGGATTTCCTGCTGGATGGATGAACCCCGGGATTGTAACCCAGTGCGCGGGGGCGCTGCAGGAATCCATTTCAGCCCGAAGGGTTCGGGAGAGCAGGCCCTAGAGATAACCCTTCTGCTGCAGATCGACCGAAAAATGCACGCCGTGTACCCGCTCCACGGCAGTCTCCAGCCGCCCGTCGTCGTAGAGATGCAGCCAGCGATAGCCCGGCGGCAGTGTGTCCGCCTGGAAGTTCGGACTCCCCGGGGCAAACTGCACGCAGGTGGAGGGCGTGGCCAGCAGCCGCAATCGGCGGTAGTCGCGATCCAGGGGCTGGTGAACATGGCCCCAAAGCAGGGCCCGGGCCAGGGGGAACCCGGCCAGCAGGGCGAACAGGGCATCGGCATCGCTGACCTGCTGCTGATCCAGCCAGTCACAGCCGATGGGCACCGGGTGGTGGTGCAGACAGATCAATGCGTGAAGGTCCTCGCGCCCGCCGGCTTCCAGCGCCCGCCGCAGCAGGTCCAGCTGCGCCTCTCCCAGCTGCCCGCCGATTTCTCCCGGGACCTGGGAATCCAGCAGGATCACCTGCCAGCGGCCCAGGCGCAGATCATTCACCATCAGCTCACCGGCGGGGTCCACGGAAGCCATCAGGGCACGGTCATCGTGATTGCCGGGCAGCCAGAAGTGGGGCACGCCGGTGGGATCCAGGTATTCCCGGAGGCGACGGTAGGCAGGCAGGCTGCCGTGGTCGGCCAGATCGCCGGTGGCCAGGAGAGCATCCAGTCCCGTGTGAGCGGCCAGTGACTGCTCGAGCACGGCCCGCAGGGAGCGATCGGTATCCACCCCTAGCAGGGGGGTTCCGGGGCGCTCGCCCAGGTGGGTATCGGTGATCTGCAACAGGCGCGCCGGGTGCCCCGACGGAGTGACTCGATAAATGCGATGCTCCACGCCGGGCATGCGCTACAGGCTCAAGCCAGGGAAAAGCCGACGCCCGTCGCGGGCGTCCGTCCGTTGGCCAGACAGTGCTCCAGCCACTCGGCGAGGAACAGGTTCTGCTGGAGTTTTTCGTCCTCCTGGAACATCTCCGCGTTGGGGTAGGGATAGCGGCCGCGCACGCTGCGGCGGGACTGGAAGCGATTCACCTCCAGCATGCGCGCATCGTGATAGGCGCGCAGCTCGACATCCAGGCTGCCCAGCCAGCGGGCCTCGCCGTGGGACTGCAGCAGGCGGAAGAAGGTGGTGTAGCGGTTGCGCTCGAGAACCTCCAGCCGCACCCTGGCTCCGGAGACCTCAAATTCGCGCTGATTGCACTGCTGATAGTCGGGGAACAGGCGCAGCAGACGCGCGTAGTTTGCCTCGCACAGGGCGTGCAAGCGCACCAGGTCTATCGTGTGGGGGCGTCTGGCAGCCCGGGATACCACCATCTGTCGTTACCTGTATCTGCATCTGCAAAAATCTGGCGGATGACCGCGCAGAACCGCCGAGTGTATCACCCCGCTTTGCATTTTCCGCGGTTAAATTACACTATTGGTCTGGCATCATGCATGCGCAACCCCCGTCCGGGCTGCTAAACTCGACGCCGTCCCGCATTTGAGGAAAACCGATGAAAGGCATTCGCGTCACGCTGCTTGCGCTGGCCCTGGCCAGTACTGTGGCCACCTCACACGCCGCGTCACTGCGCGATATCTACGAACTGGCCCTGACCAACGACGCCCAGCTCAAGGCGGAACAGGCCCAGTACAAGGCCAACCTGGAGACTGAAAAACTGAGCCGGGCGGCCCTGTTGCCCCAGGTCAATGCCACCTGGGACTACACCGACACCGACCAGGATGTGACTGGGGAAAGTTTCGCGGTGGAGGAGGACATCACCGTCATCCAGACCCGCACCAACACCGACACCACCCGGGACGGCTATCAGATCTCGCTGAACCAGGCCCTGTTCGACCTGCCGGCCTGGTTCACTTTCCAGTCCGGCAAGGAATTCAGCAAGCAGGCGGAAGCGACCTTCGCCGCCAACCAGCAGAACCTGATCCTGCGCGTCGTTGAGGCCTACCTGGCCGTACTGAGGGCCCAGGAAATTCTCTCCGCTTCCCAGGCGCAGGAGCGCGCCCTGGAACGCCAGCTGGAGCAGACCCGCCAGCGTTTTGAGGTGGGCCTGATCGCCATCACCGATGTCTACGAGGCTCAGGCCGCCTACGACCTGGCCCAGGTCAACCGGATCACCGACGAAAACAGCGTTTCCGTCGCCCTCGAGCGCCTCTCGGTGCTGACCGGGCAGGAGCACAGCAACCTCGACGTGCTGCAGGATGACTTCGAGGTCAAGCTGCCAGCGCCCAATGACCGCGCCGCCTGGGTCGAGTTTGCCCTGGAAAACAATTTCAATCTGCAGGCCGCCCGCCACGCCGAGGAAGTTTCCCGCCAGCTGGCCCAGGCCAACCGCATGGAGCACGCTCCCAGGGTCAGCGGCAGCGTGTCGATGTCCGACTACGACACCGAGGGTACCCTGACCCGTCGTCCGGCCACTGCCTTCGACACCGTCCCCGACAACACCACCGAGCAGGACCAGTGGCAGATCCGCGTGGATATTCCCCTGTTCAGCGGCGGTGCGGTCAGCGCCAACCGGCGCAAGGCGGCCCAGGAATTCATCGCGGCGCGGGAAAACCGCATCAACCTGACCCGCAATACCGTCACCAACACCCGCTCACTGCACATGACCGTGGTCTCGGACGTTTCACGGGTCGCGGCCCGTGAACAGGCGATTGTCTCCTCGAAGAGCGCCCTGGATGCCACCCAGGCCGGCTATGAAGTCGGCACCCGCAACGTGGTGGACGTACTGAATGCCCAGAACACCCTGTTCGCGGCGCGCCGGGACTATGCCAACGCGCGCTACGACTACATCACCAATACCCTGCGCCTGAAGGAGCAGGCGGGCCTGCTCAGCCCCGAGGACGTCTACCGCCTCGACGAGTCCCTGGAAGCGCCGGAGCCGCCCTCGGCCAGCGAGGAGGAGTAAACAGCGGTGCCGGGTTCTGTGCCGGCGGGGCTGCCCGCCTGGATCGGCGGGGTCCGCGGTTTCCTGGAGGACGAGGAAGCTGCCGCGCTGTACACGGCGGCGCGCGAGGCCTGCCATCTCGGCCCGATCCTTGAAGTGGGCAGCTACTGTGGCAAGTCCACCCTCTACCTGGGCCTGGCAGTGCGGGAGCAGGGCGGCACGGTGTTTGCTCTCGACCATCACCGCGGCTCCGAGGAGCACCAGCGCGGCGAGCTGTTTCACGACCCCGCGCTCTACGACCCCGAGCTCGACGGCATCGACAGCTTCCGGGAGTTCCGCGACAACATGCGCCGTGCCGGCCTGGAAGAGACAGTGGTCCCGGTGGTCAGCCAGTCGGCCGTCGCCGCCCGCCACTGGCAGACGCCCCTGGGCATGCTGTTCATCGACGGCGGCCACAGCCTGGATGCCGCCCTCACCGACTACCGCTGCTGGGTGGGTCACCTGCGCTGCGGCAGCCTGCTGGCCATTCACGACGTCTACCCGGACGCTGCCGCCGGCGGGCAGGCACCGCGGGCGGTACTGCGCCTGGCACTGGCCTCGGGCCTGTTTCGTCAGCGGGATCAGGTAGGCAGCCTGGCACTGCTGGAGCGCCTCTGAAGCGACGCGCAAGTGGGCGACTGCGGGCGGCGACGCCAACGCGAGTCCGCCGGCTTGCCGCCGCGCCTCAGGCGGGGTCGCGGTGACTGCGTTGGGCGGGATGCCCGGCGGCACCCGGTTCCAGCAGGGTAACCCGGGTGAACAGACTCGACGCCGCGGTGTGACTGGTCAGGGCATCCGCCGCCAGGAGGACCGCCCCCGCGGTCCAGGTGGGTTTTTCCTCCGGCCACAGCAGATCTTCGACAAACTGGTAGCCGGTCCAGTAGGCGCCGTCACTGTCGCGCCACTGGTGCAGCCAGCTGTACAGCTCCACTGCACGGGCGTGGTCGCCGGCGGCCAGCAGGGCCATCACCAGCTCACAGGATTCGGCGATGGTGACCCAGGGCTGGTCGGCAACACAGCGGCAGCCCATGCCCGGCCGCACGAACTCCGACCAGCGCGCCGCCAGGCGCTCTCGCGCGGGACGCCCCTGGAGCACCCCCGTCAGCACCGGGTAGAACCAGTCCATGGAGTAGCGCGCCTTGCTCTCCCAGGTGCGATCAAAGCGCTCGGGGCGACTGCGCAGAGCCTGCCCCAGCTGCTGGCGCGCCTGCAACCACTCGGGGCGCGGCTCCCCTAGGGCAACAGCGATATTGTGGGCGCACTCCAGGCTCTTGAAAATGGAACTGCAGCCGGTCACCAGGGCATCTTCCAGCGGCCTGCCTGCGGTATCCACCGCCCAACCGATCTCGCCGCGGGGGCCCTGCAGGCGCAGGACAAATTCCACCGCGCGCTCCACCACCGGCCACAGTTCGGCGAGGAAGTCGCGATTGCCGCTGACCAGGTAGTGGTGCCAGACCCCCGTGGCAATATAAGCGACGAAATTGGTTTCTCGCCGGTGATTGTTGTCGACCGTCTGCCCGCGGTAGGAAGCCCACCAGCTGCCATCCGCCAGTTGCAGCCCGGCGAGCCAGTGGTAGGCGCGCTCGGCGGCCTCCAGCTCGCCACCAATCGACAGGCCCATGGCCGCCTCGACGTGGTCCCAGGGGTCGGTGTAGCCCCCCTCGAACCAGGGAATCTCTCCGTCGGCGCGCTGGATCTCGAGAAGAAACTCCACCGTGGGTCGCAGAAACTCCTGGGGGAACAGGCCCCGGCTCAGATACAGACCGCTCACGTTTCGCCGCCCTCCCGGTAATACAGCACCACGCTCTTGCCCAACAGCGGGTTCAGCAAGCGCTCGAGAACCCGGGTCACACGCGGCGCACTGAGCATGTCCCAGACCAGCATGCGGTGGTAGAGGCGAACCAGCGGGTTGCTTTCACGGGTGCGCCAGAACAGGCAGCACAACCACCAGTAGGGACTGTGCAGGGCATGCGCACCGTGGCGGCGATAGCCGGTAAAGCCCACCCCCTCGACCTCGGCGTGCAGCCTGTCGATATCGAAGATGCGCACATGGCCACCGGGAACCTCGTGGTACTCCCGGCTCAGCCACCAGCAGATGCGCTCCGGCCAGGCCCGCGGCACGCTGATACAGAGCAGCCCACCGGGCTTCAGCACCCGGCGCATTTCCGCCAGAGCACCCCGGTAGTCGGGCAGGTGCTCCAGCACCTCGGAACAGATCACCCGGTCAAAACTGGCATCGGGAAAGGGCAGCGACAGGGCACTGCCCTGGACAAAACCGAGCTCCCGGCCGTCCGCCGCCGGGGTGAACTCCGCCGCACGCTGGCGGGCCGTGCACAGGTCCGGCAGGCTGAGATCGAGGCCCACGGCGTGCACCTGGCCCTGGAGCCAGGTGCCGATGCTGTGGCGCCCCTCCCCGCAGCCCAGGTCGAGAACGCGGTCGCCGGGGCGCAGGGGCAGGAAGCGGAAATCAACGGTCTGCATGTTGGATCACACGCCGGTACAGCGCCTCCATGTCCCGGGCACACACGCTCCAGCTGAAGCGCTCGACAATTCTCTGCCGACCCTTTTCCCCCAGGCACTGCCGTTGCTCCGGGTCTTCCAGCAACCCGGCAATCGCTTCCGCCAGGGCACCGGCATCTCCCGCCGGGACAATCACCCCGGCGTCACCAACCACCTCTGGCAGGGCACCACCGTCGGTGGAGACCACCGGCACCCCACAGGCCATCGCCTCGCCGGCCGGCAGCCCGAAGCCTTCGTAAAGCGAGGGCACTACCGCGAGGCTCGACTCGGCGTAGAGCTGCACCATTTCCTCGGTGGTGATGCCACTCACCAGGCGCAAGCGGTCGCCAATGCCCAGCGCGGCGATCAGCTGCTCGGTGGCACCGCCGGGCTCGGGGCGACTCACCAGCACCAGCTCCAGGTCCGGCCAGCGCTGCAACAGCGACGCAAAGGCCTGCAGCAGATAGCGCAGCCCCTTCAGGGGCGAATCTGCCGAGGCGATACTCATCAGGCGCCTGGGCTGGCGCGGCACCTCGGGGCGTGGACAGAAAACTTCGGTATCCACGCCGTTGGGGACCAGGTCGATGCCCGCGGGCTGCAGGCCGAAATCCCGGGCAATGTCCTGGCGCGAGCAGTCCGAGACCGTGACCACATGGTGCAGCTGCCGGGCCACGGCGCGCTGCATGCGCAGGAAGCTGTACCAGCGGCGCACCAGCACGCGGTCCCACCAGTGCGGTGCGGCCTCGAGGGCGATGCGAAAATCACTGGTGATCGGGTGATGGATGGTGGTGACCAGGGGCAGGCCCAGCGCCTGCAGTTCCAGCATGCCGTAACTGAGGCTCTGATTGTCGTGGATCAGGTCGTAGCGGTGGCCGTGGCGGCGCAGGTATTTCACCACGCGGCGGCCAAAGGTATAGGGCTCGGCGAAGCCCCCGGTCAGCTTGCTCGACCACTCGATCAGATTGCTCAGAGATCGCAGGTGGCGCGGCCGCAGGGAGGCCAGACCGTGCTCGAACAAGTCGAGGCTGGGAATCCGGATCAGACGCACCCCCGGATCCAGCTCCGGGTAGGGCGGCCCGGAAATGACGTCCACCTGGTGCCCCGCCTCACACAGGGCCCGGCTGAGGTAGCGCAGATAGATACCCTGGCCGCCACCAGTGGGCTTGCTGCGGTAGCCAAGCAGTGCGATGCGCAGGGGACGCTGAGGCAGCGACTGTGACGCGGGCGGCGCGCTGCCGGCGGATTCCGTCGGGTTGACGCTGGGCACTGTGTCCAGGAAGTTGATGGTGGTTTCCCCTCGAGTTCGGCGTCCGGGAACGGGAGCGGAATACCACACCGACCGACGACCGGGCAGCACCGCGAAGCTTCATTCTAGCAGTGCGCTGACAGCCGGCGCCAGCCCTGGACTAGCGATCGTTAGTCTTTCACATTCCCCGCCGTATCTCCGCGAATGGCTGTAATTTCCCGTATAATCGGCCACTTTGCGTGACCAGGGAGCCGCACCATGCCCGCCAGCAGCCAGTACAAGGGAATCATTCTCGCCGGGGGCTCGGGGACCCGCCTGCACCCCCTGACCAGCACCGTCAGCAAGCAGCTGATGCCGGTCTACGACAAGCCGATGATCTACTACCCGCTGGCGACCCTGATGCTGGCAGGCATCCGCGAGATCCTGATCATCACCACACCCCGGGACCAGCAGGCCTTCCGCGACCTCCTCGGCGACGGCAGTGCCTGGGGCATCCAGATCAGTTACACGGTACAGCCCAGCCCCGACGGCCTGGCGCAGGCCTTTCTGCTGGGCCGCGACTTCATTGGCGACAATCCGGCGGCCCTGGTGCTGGGGGATAACATCTTCTACGGCGGCGGCTTCACCCGCAGCCTGCGCCAGGCCGCCAGCCGCGACGCCGGCGCATCGGTATTCGCCTACTACGTTCACGATCCCGAGCGCTACGGCGTGGTCAGTTTCGACAGTCAGGGCCGCGCCATCGACATCGAGGAAAAGCCCGCTCAACCGCGCTCACACTACGCGGTCACCGGGCTGTATTTCTATGATAATGACGTGGTGGACATCGCCCGCGACATCCGGCCCTCGGCGCGCGGCGAGCTGGAAATTACCGACATCAACCGCGCCTATCTGGAGCGCGGCGACCTGCAGGTGGAAGTGATGAGCCGCGGTACCGCCTGGCTGGATACCGGCACCCACAACTCGCTGCTCGACGCGGCCAACTTCATTCGCGTGGTCGAAGAGCGGCAGGGCCTGAAGATTGCCTGCCCCGAGGAGGTCGCCTGGCGCATGGGCTATATCGAGACCGAACAGCTGCTGTCGCTCGCCGCGCCACTGGAAAAAAGCGGTTATGGCCTCTATCTGAAACAGGTGGTCAGTCAGGAAGCGGGGGTCATCGAGCATGATTTTTGAACCGACATCTCTGCCCGGCGTATTTCTGCTGCAGCCGCGGGTCTTTGGCGACGAGCGGGGCTTCTTTCTGGAAAGCTGGAATGCAGCTACCTTCCGGGAGGCGGGCTTTGACCTGGATTTCGTCCAGGACAATCACAGCCGCTCCGCCCGGGGCATCCTGCGCGGGCTGCACTACCAGACCCGCCACACCCAGGGCAAACTGGTGCGGGTCACTGCGGGCGCGGTGTTTGACGTCGCCGTGGACCTGCGCCGCGACTCGCCGACCCTGGGCCAGTGGTTCGGCGCCGAACTGTCGGCGGAAAACCACCGCATGCTCTGGGTTCCCCCGGGTTTCGCCCACGGCTTTTACGTGCTGTCGGAGTCGGCCGATTTCCAGTACAAGTGCACCGACTACTACGATCCGAAAAGCGAGATCACCCTGGCCTGGAATGACCCCCGGGTCGGCATCGACTGGCCGATTCCCCCGGGTGAATCACCGCAATTGTCCGGCAAGGATGCCGAGGGCCTGGCCTGGGCGGATGCCCCGCTGCTCGACTGAGCGCCGCAGCGACAGCCGGTCGACAGGGGCGCCCGCAGCGGGCCACTGACTCAGGTCAGCAGCGGGCGCCACCAACTGTCGTTGGCCAGGTACCAGGCAACGGTGCGACGCAGCCCGCTCTCGAAGGTCTCCCGCGGGGCGTAGCCGAGCTCCCGGCTGATCTTGTCAGCGTCGATGGCATAGCGCCAGTCGTGGCCGGCGCGATCGCTGACAAAGCGAATCAGGTCCCGGGCACTGCCGCCATTGGCCTGGGGGGCATCGGGGAAGCGCTGCGCCAGCACCGGGTCACTGTGGAAGCAGGCATCCAGCTGGTCGCAGAGCAGCTCGACGATCGCCAGGTTGCTCCACTCGTTATTGCCACCGATGTTGTAGCACTCGCCCACCTGGCCGCGCTCCAGGACCAGCTCGATACCGCGGCAGTGATCCTCCACATACAGCCAGTCGCGAATGTTGCTGCCATCTCCGTAGATGGGCAGCTCGCGACCGCGCAGGATATTGGTCAGGCACAGGGGAATCAGCTTCTCCGGGAAGTGCCAGGGTCCGTAGTTGTTGGAGCAGTTGCTGGTGGTCACCTGCAAGCCATAGGTATGGTGCCAGGCCCGCACCAGGTGGTCCGAAGCCGCCTTGCTGGCGGAGTAGGGCGAGTTGGGCTGGTACTGCAGGTCCTCGCGAAAGGCCGGGTCATCCGCGCCCAGGGAGCCGTAGACTTCGTCGGTGGAGACGTGGTGGAAGCGGTGCTCCCGCGGACTCGTGCCCGATAGCCAGTGCTCCCGGGCCGCCTTGAGCAGGGTGTGCGTGCCCACGATATTGGTCTCGATAAAGGCATCCGACCCGGTGATCGAACGGTCGACGTGGCTCTCGGCGGCGAAGTGCACCAGGGTATCGACGCGATGTTCACGCAGGGCGGCCAGCACCGCCTCGTAATCGCGGATGTCCGCGTGCACGAAGTGGAAGCCGGGTTTCGCCTCCAGCGCCGCGAGGTTGGCGCGGTTGCCAGCGTAGGTCAGGGCATCCAGCGCAACCAGGGTGTCACCGGGGTGCCTGGCGTGCCAGTAGTGCATGAAGTTGGCGCCAATAAAGCCGGCGGCGCCGGTCACCAACAATGATCTAGCCATCGGGATTGTCCTTGTAGTCCAGCAGCATGCGCCGCAGTTGCTCGCGCCAGTGTAGCGGGGTCAGCTCCAGGGCCGCCCAGGTAGTGCGCTTGTCGAGAACGCTGAAGGCAGGGCGGCGGGCCGGTGTCGGGTAGTCGCTGGCGGGTATCGGGCGCAGCGCGAGGGTACGGGGCAGGAGCCCCAGGGCATGCCCCTCCTCGGCAATCGCCTGTGCGAAGTCGTACCAGCTGCACACGCCGGCATCGCTCCAGTGGTAAACGCCCCCGGGAACAGCGCGCGCAATCGCCGACCAGATGGCCTGCGCCAGGCCCTGTGCCCAGGTCGGTGTCCCCACCTGGTCATCCACCACCGTCAGCTGGTCGCGCTCGGCCATCAGCCGCAGCATGGTCTTGACGAAGTTACCGCCGAACCGCGAATACACCCAGCCCGTGCGCAGGATGACGGCCTCCGGGAGTGCAGCCTGCACCGCCTGCTCCCCGACCAGCTTGCTGCGGCCGTAGGCACCGAGGGGCGCAGTGGGCGCTCCCGGTGGGTAGGGCGTGCTGCGGGCACCGTCAAAGACGAAGTCGGTGGATACCTGTATCAGGCGCGCACCCGAGGCAGCGCAGGCGGCCGCCAGGTTACCGGGGCCCTCGGCATTCACCGCCATCGCCAGGTGCACCTCTTCTTCGGCGCGATCCACCGCGGTATAGGCCGCCGCGTTGATGACCCACGTGGGTGTGTGCTGGCGTACGCACGCAGCCACCGCCCCGGGGTCCGTGATGTCCAATTGCCCCCGGGACAGGGCCACCAGCTGCACACCCTCGGGTACAGCGGCCTGAAGGGAGCGGCCAAGCTGCCCGTCTGCGCCGGCCAACACAATTCTGGTCTGCAAGAAAAATACCTTCTACCTGTTCACAGCAGCGCGCTATGTTACCCAGTCCTCCCGGTAAACACACCCGCATCGCTGCGTCTTTGCCCCTCCGGCCGCTGGGGCTGAGGTATCGCGCCCGCGCGGCCTCAAGGGGGCCGGGTGCGCCGAAACTGTAGATCGTCCGTGACGAATTGCCAGTAGTGGCGGGTACTGAGCCGCAATTCGTCGATGCGCCGGAAATCAGCCTGCACCCAAACCGGTCCCAGGTGCGAGAGGGGAAGGCTGTCATGGTAGAGCCTCTGGCCCTGCCGCCAGCCCTCCAGCGCCAGCTCTTCACCTTCGGCAGCGGGCCAGGCCACGGCGAACCAGCCACCCTCGAAATCGAACACTTCGCCGGGCTGTTCATCTGTGATGGTGACCGGGTAGCCGGAACTGTTGTAGCCAACCCCGCGGCCGCCCATCAACAGATTGACGTAGCCCGGGCCCTGGTAATGCTGGTTATCGACTGCCAGCAGATAGTCGAAGCCCAGCCCGCGATAGCCGCGGGGCAGCTTGTCGATGACCGCCCGCCGCAGCGGCTCCTCGAAATCAAGCTGTACCTGCTGTGGCAGGGGCGCTGGCAGTGGCGATGTCGACAGGGCGGCGAGACGCACGGGTGCCTCGCTCACCTGGACTTCGCGCAATCGCCGCCCTTGTTCATCCACCAGCTGCCACAAGCCGGCTTGCACCGCTACGCGAAAGGCACCGGGCTCAAGCACTACCGGATCACCCGCCGGGCCCTGCAGCTGCCAGCCACTGGCCCCGGCGGGCACCACCCCGGAGATGGTCAGATCCGGCGCCAGCCCCACGACCGCAGGCGGTGTATCGGTCACCATGCCGGCCGGTGAGCCCTGCAACGCGCTGAAGGTCGCCGCCTGCCTCGAGTTGCCGGTAGTCACCTGCCATCCCGGAGGCGGCATCACCTCGAAGTGATAGGGTTCACCAGCCTGGGTAATATCCTCGTCATCGCCCCTCAAGCGCACGGAAAAATTGGCGTAGCCATTGATGTTGCTGCGCTGGGCGCGCAGGTCGCCAGCAGGACGCTCGAGCAGGAAGGCCACCCCCGCCATCGGCAGGTCACCGCCATCCATCACACCATTGCGGTTGCGGTCGCGGAAAGCAAAAGCGGACAGGTTGAGTGCCGCGGACGGCGCGCTCTCCCAATCCCGCTGCGGATACCACGCCTGCTCCCGGGAAACCGGCGGCGTGCTGGCGGCCGGCCCGGATTCGGGCGCCAGATACAGCCACCACAGCAGCAGGGCCGAGCCCGCCAGCAGCACGAGGGCAAACAGATTCTTCAGCATGGTTTCTCCGGGACTCGCCTCAGCCCGACAGTATGCCCTGCCATAAAGGCGCTGCAAGCCCCACACCGCCCGGCACGCGAGCCCCACGCTCCGCAACCAAGGCGCGGCACGGCGGCGGACCTTCGGAACTGAAAGTCCGGGGGCGTTTGCCTGGCGCTGACGGAGCCGTCATCATGTGCCGCCTGCGAAGACAGAGGACATGTGAATGGATATCGCCACCCTGCGAGAATTCTGGGACCTGGTTGTGACCGTGTGGAAGCACGGCGTCTACGGCGTGGATATCGTGCATATCCTAGTCGCCCTGCTGATCCTCATGATATTCCTGGGCATTCGCAACCTGTTCTCGCGCTATGCCCTGGGGGCACTGCACCGCTGGGCGCGACGCAGCGAGAGCGAGATTGACGATGTACTGCTGGATGCCCTGCGCAACCCCCTGCGCTTCGTGCCGGTTGTCGTCGGTTTCTTCTTCGCCGCCAGCGCTCTCAAGGTCGAGGGCGACGTGGAGGCCTTCCTCTACAACATCAACCGCTCCCTGGTGGTGTTCACCATTTTCTGGGCCCTGCACCAGCTGTGCGGCCCGGTGGGTGTGGTGCTCGAGCGCAGCCGGCGCCTGCTCACGACCGCCATGGTGCAGTGGATCGTCAAGCTGCTGCGCGTGGTATTCATCATGCTGGGCGCCGCAGCCATTCTCGAACTCTGGGGTATCGCGGTCGGGCCGATCGTCGCCGGCCTCGGCCTGTTCGGCGTCGCAGTGGCCCTCGGCGCCCAGGACCTGTTCAAGAACCTGATTGCCGGTCTGTTCGTGATCGGCGAACGCCGCTTCACCGTCAGCGACTGGATCAAGGTCGACGGCGTGGTCGAGGGCACCGTGGTGGAGATCGGCTTTCGCACCACCACGATCCGCCGCTTCGACCGGGCACCGGTCTATGTGCCCAACTCCCGCCTGGCGGACAATGCGGTAACCAACTTCTCGCGCATGACCCACCGCCGCATTTTCTGGATGATCGGGGTCGAGTACCGCACCACCCTGGAGCAACTGCGCCAGATTCGCGACAGCATCGAGCGCTACATTCTCGACAGCGACGAATTCGCCACGCCCGAAGAAGTCTCCACCTTTGTGCGTATCGACTCCTTCAACGACAGCTCCATAGACATCATGCTCTACTGCTTTACCCGCACCACCGTGTGGGGGGACTGGCTGGAGATCAAGGAACGCCTTGCCTACCGCATCAAAGAGATTGTGGAAGAGGAGGCGGGTGCCGGCTTTGCCTTCCCCAGTCGCTCCCTCTACCTGGAGGCCAGTGGGGAGAGCAGCGAGCCTTTCCCCCTGTCCCCGCCTTCCGCAGCCAGCCAGGTGGCAGCTGCCGGGCAACTGCCTGGACAGGCAGCGGCCGAGTCAAGCAGCGGCGGCAGCAGCAAAAGCTGAAACGGCCCCGGCACCGCCGGCAGAGAGCTTCAGCAGCGAGGCAAGAGCCAGTGGTCGAGGTCCGCCAGGACCTGCGCCCGCTCGGGCTCGTTGAAGACTTCGTGATACAGCCCGGGGTAGAGGCGCAGGGATACGTCATCGCTGCCAACCCCTGCGGCGAGATCGCGGGAGCCGGCCGGGTCGGTGAGACCATCCGCCTCACCGTGGAGGATCAGCAGTGGCTGGGTCAGGCGGGCGGCCTCGGCCCGCACCCGCGCCATGGCGGCAAACATCTCCGCCACCAGCCGCACCGTGAGGCGGCCGTGGTGCACCCGCGGGTCGGCACGATAGTCCACCACCACCTGCGGGTCGCGGCTGACCAGCCCCGCGTCCAGGCGGACTGTTCGCAGGCGTGGCAAGACGCGGGAGAGACAGCGATTGAGCGCCAGCAGCCAGGCGGGCGGTGCATCGGGTATGGCCAAGGCCGGTGCCGAAAGCACGACGCCAGTGAAAGGCTGGCGGGTTTCCAGAAGATAGACCGCGGCGATCAGGCCACCGAGGCTGTGTCCCAGCAGAAAGCAGGGCAGCCCGGGGTAGTCGGTGGCGATAATCTCACGCAGCTGCGACAGGGGGTCGAGGAAGGCCTGGAAGTCAGAGATGTGGGCGCGGGCACCCGGGGAGTCGCCGTGACCGCGATGGTCCGGGGCCAGCACTGCCAGGTCCAGCCCCGCAAGGTGCTCTGCCAGGGCCTGGTAGCGCCCGCCGTGCTCGCCCAGGCCGTGAACCAGCAGTACGACCCCGCGAACCCGACCCGGTGGCTCCCAGCGACGCCAGACGACGCCACTGGGCAGCACACCGCGCCGAGGCTCGATCATGCCACCGGTGTCAGCCAGTCGGCGTTCTGGGGACGTTTGCCGCGCACGGCGTCGAAGTACATGGACTGCAGCTGGGCGGTCACTGGCCCGCGGGAGCCGCTGCCGATCTGGCGACCGTCCAGCATGCGGATTGGCACCACCTCCGCCGCGGTACCGGTAAAGAAGGCTTCGTCGGCGACATAGACTTCGTCCCGGGTGATGCGCTTTTCGCGAATCGTGTAACCCAGCTGCTCGGCCAGGGCAAACACCGTCTTGCGGGTGATACCGTCCAGGCAGGAGGTGAGGTCCGGGGTGAAGATCTGGTCCTCACGGACAATGAACACGTTCTCGCCACTGCCCTCGGCGACATAGCCCTCGTTGTCCAGCATCAGGGCTTCCTCGGCACCACTGTCGATGGCCTCGCGCAGGGCCAGCATGGAGTTGATGTAATTGCCGTTGGCCTTGGCCTTGCACATGGTGATGTTGACGTGGTGGCGCGTGTAGGAGGAGGTGCGTACCTTGATCCCGCGATCCCGGGCCTCCGGGTCCATGTAGGAAGGCCACTCCCACGCGGCGACTACGACGTGGGTCTTGAGCCCGTCGGCGCGCAGCCCCATGCCCTCGGAACCGAGGAAGCACATCGGCCGCAGGTAGCCTTCCTGCAGGCCGTTTTCACGCACGACCTGGCGTTGCGCCTCGTTCAGCGTGTCCTTGTCCCAGGGCATCTGCATGCCCAGGATATGGGCAGAGCGGAACAGGCGGTCGGTGTGTTCCTTGAGTCGGAAGATGCAGGTACCGCGATCCGGGGTGTGGTAGGCGCGCACACCTTCGAATACACCCATGCCGTAGTGGAGTGTGTGGGTGAGCACGTGCACCTTGGCTTCGCGCCAGGGGATCATTTCCCCGTCGAGCCAGATGACACCATCGCGGTCCGCAAAATTCATCACTCCACTCCTGTCACATTCAGTCAATCGGTTGGTACCCGGCGGCCACCACCTCACGCACCGGCGGCGACCGGCTAGTCCGCTGCAGTTCCCTCCGCCACCCCGGCAAACAGCTGCTGCCAGGCAGCCGTGACCGCGGAGCGGTGCACCGCGTACTCCTCGGTGGAGATACAACCGGGCTGCTGCTGCAGGGCGAGCTGGTGGGCGGCCGAACGGTAGGCGAGATAGGCCTCGACCAGCGCATCGGCGTCGCGCTGCTCGAACAGGCCCTCGCGAGCCAGGGTCTCGAGGATGCGGATGTTATCCGACCAGCGGGTCAGCTCCGGCACGCGATGGGACCACGCCAGAACGGCATATTGCACCATAAATTCGATATCGACGATACCACCCGCATCCTGTTTGAGGTCAAATTTGTCAGCCTCGCCGGCACAACTGCCCAGCTGCTCACGCATGCGGCGACGCATGGCCACCACTTCGGCGGCCAGCTCCGCCTCGTCTCGCGCGGTGGCCAGGACCGCGTGGCGGATGGCCTCGGCCTGTTCACCCACCGTGCGGTCCCCAGCCACCAGGCGCGCACGCACCAGGGCCTGGTGCTCCCAGGTCCAGGCGGAAGACTCCTGGTAGTTGCGGAAGCCCTTCAGGCTGCTGGCCAGCAATCCGGACTCGCCGTCGGGGCGCAGGCGCATGTCGACCTCGTAGAGCTGCCCCAGGGCCATGCGGGTTTCCAGAATATGGATGACGCGCTGCCCGAGACGGAGGAAGAAGCGGGCGTTATCGATGCTGCGCTCACCGTCCGTCACCCCCTGCGGGTCGGCATCGTAGAGAAAGACCAGGTCCAGATCCGAGCTGTAGCTCAACTCGATGCCACCCAGCTTGCCGTAACCAAAGATGCAGAAGCCGTAGCCGTCGCCATCCCGCTGGGGCTTCCCATAGCGGGCCGTGAGGTCGGCCCAGGCCACCGCAACCACCTGGTCGAGGATCACCTCGGCGATCCAGGTCAGCTTGTCACTGACCTTCATCAGCGACAATCGTCCCACCAGCTCACTGGCTGCCACGCGCAGGATCTGAGACGCCTTGAAGTAGCGCAGAGCATCCATCTGGCTCTCCAGGTCCCCCGGCTGCAGGCGCGCCACCTGCTGCTGCAGATCGGAGGCGAGCAGGCCGCGATCGGGCGCGGTGTACAGACTGGCGCGGTCCAGCAACTCGTCCAGCAGCACCGGATGGCGCGCCAGTTGCTCGGCAATCCAGGGGCTGGCGCCACAGAGCAGGACCAGCTCCGCCAGGGCCTGGGGGTTCTCCAGCAAAAGCACCAGGTAGGCACTGCGGCGCAGCACCGCACTGACCAGCGGCAGGATGCGCTGCAGGGCGCGATCGGGATCGTCTGCCTCACAGCAGGCAAGCAGCAGGCGCGGCATGAACTGCTCGAGGCGAGCCCGCCCCTCCGGCTGCACCGAGGCGAGACGGGTGCTCTCGCGCAGCGCCTGGATTGCCGCCAGGCTTTCAGGCGCCTGCCGGTAACCCAGCTCGGTCAGGGTGGCCGCTTCCAGGTTCTCGTCCCAGGGAGGCAGCTCCTCGCCGTTGCCGTTGGCCTCCTCGTCGGGCTCGGCGATCAGCTCACGGAAATGCAGCGCGGCCCGCTCTCGGTGCGCCGCCAGGGCCGCCGTGAACGCCGGCCAGTCGGCAAAGCCCATGACTTCGGCCATGGCCAGCTGGTGCAGCTCGTCGCCGGGCAGGGCCTGGCTCTGCTGGTCCCGATAGCCCTGGATGGCGTGCTCGCAATCGCGCAGGAACAGGTAGGCCTCGCGCAACTCCGCCAGCACTTCCGCCGGCAGGACGCCGAGGCTCTCGCACTCGGCCAGGATCGAGAGCAGCTCCCGCTGCTGCAGGCCGAGGTCGCGGCCACCGCGGATCAGCTGGATGCACTGGGCCACGAACTCGATCTCGCGGATACCGCCGTGGCCGAGCTTGACGTCCGCCTGCAAACCGCGGCGTCGCACTTCACTGTTGATCATCTGTTTCATGCCGCGCAGGCTTTCGATAACCCCGAAATCCACGTAGCGGCGGAACACGAAGGGGCGCAGCATGGCCATCAGTTCGGCGGCACGCCGGGGGTCGCCGGTGACCGGTCGCGCCTTGATCATCGCGTAGCGCTCCCAGTCGCGACCCTGATCCTGGTAATACTGCTCCATGGCGGAAAAGTTGAGCGCCAGCGCCCCGCTCTCGCCGTAGGGCCGCAGGCGCATGTCGACCCGGAATACGAAGCCGTCCACCGTCATCTGGTCCAGCGCGGCAATCAGCGCCTGGCCCAGCTTGGTGAAGAACTCGGCGTTGCTGAGGCTGCGCCGCTCGCCGTCGGTTTCCCCGGCCTCGGGGTAGGTGAAGATGAGGTCGATGTCCGAGGACACGTTGAGCTCGCCGGCACCCAGCTTGCCCATGGCCAGCACAATCAGCCGCTGGTGTTCGCCGGAACTGCGACCCCGCGGGACGCCGAAGCGCCCCTCCAGCTCCGTCTGCAGCCGCTCGCAGGCCAGACCGATGCAGGCATCCGCCAGCGCGGACATGTCCGCCATGGTCTCCCGGGTATCCGCGGTGCGACTGAAATCGCGCCAGACCACACGCAGCATTTCCCGCTGGCGAAAGCGGCGCAGCTCGCGGTGCAGGTCGGCCCCCTCGGCCGACAGGGCCTCAGCGAGCAGCTCGCGCAACTCGTCGGGCCGAGAGCTGCGCTGCAAGCGACCACTGCCCAACAGCTCGGTCAGGGGCTCGGGGTTGCGCCGCAGAATGTCGGCGATAAAAGGGCTGCAGGCGAGGATGCGCGGCAGCTGGGCGCGACTCGCCTCGCAGTGGGCAAGCGCTGCCTGCAGCTCACCGACAGCGGCCTGGCCAGGCTGTTCCAGCACCCACTGCCAGGCGGTCTCGGCGGCCTCGGCCAGTGGAGTGGGCAGGGAAGCCGTTGAAAGCGCGCTAGACATGCAGAATCCTCGAAACCTGCTGGAGGTAAATGAACAGATTTCATGCTATCACAGGCACTAGGGCGCGAATGCGCCGCCATGTGACAGGGGCCGCATCAGCCCCTATACTTCGCGCCTGCATCACAGGAGCCAGCCATGCCCGGATCCAACCCGCTCAGCGATCTCTTCGGTCGCTCCCCCATTCGCCCCATCCAGCAACACATGCAGGTGGCCAACGACGCCGCGCAACAACTGCCGGCCTTCATGCAGGCCGCCCGCGGCGGTGACTGGGACGAAGCGCAGGCCATCTTTGTGCGCATCAGCGATGCCGAGAGCGAAGGCGACAAGCTCAAGCGCTCGGTGCGACGGCACCTGCCGAAGTCGCTGTTCCTGCCGGTACCGCGCTCCGACCTGCTGGAACTGGTCACTATCCAGGACCATGTGGCGAACATCGCCAAGGATGTCGCCGGCCTGATGCTGGGCCGGCAGATGCAGTTCCCCGAGCCCCTGCAGCCACACCTGATCGAATTTACCGAGGGTGTGGCCGCAACCTGCACCCAGGCCCTGGTCGCCATCAGCGAGCTGGACGAGCTGCTGGAAGTCGGCTTCAGCGGCCGCGAGGTGAAGCATGTGGAGGGCCTGATCCAGGAGCTGGACAAACTGGAGGGCCGCACCGACGAACAGTCCCAGGCCCTGCGCGCCAGCCTGTTCAGTATCGAAAGGGAACTGCATGCGGTGGACGTGATGTTCTATTACAAAATCATCGAGCTTCTCGCCGCCCTCGCCGACGCCGCCGAGCGGGTTGGCCACCGACTGCAAATCCTGATCGCCAAGTAACTCCTGATCCAGCAACAAGGACCCCGGCATGGAAATCATTTCCGAGTACGGCACCATCCTGCTCATCCTGGCCTGCGCCTTCGGCTTCTTCATGGCCTGGGGCGTGGGCGCCAACGATGTCGCCAATGCCATGGGCACCTCCGTGGGCTCGAAGGCACTGACCATCAAACAGGCCATCCTGGTGGCGATGGTGTTCGAATTCCTCGGCGCCTACCTGGCCGGTGGGGAGGTCACCTCGACCATCCGCAAGGGCATCATCGACCCGGCCATCATGAGTGCCAATCCAGAACTTCTGGTCTACGGCATGCTCTCGGCCCTGCTCGCCGCGGGCACCTGGCTGATGATCGCCAGCATCAAGGGCTGGCCGGTATCCACCACGCACTCGATCGTGGGGGCCATTGTCGGCTTCGCCGCCGTGGGGATTTCGGTGGAGGCAGTGGCCTGGGGCAAGGTGGGCGCCATCGCCGCCAGCTGGATCGTGTCCCCGCTGCTCGCCGGCAGCATTGCCTTCGGCCTGTTCATGAGCGTCAAGATTCTCATCCTCGATACCGAGGACCCCTTCCAGCGAGCCAAGAAATTCATTCCGATCTACATGTGGCTGGTGGGCTTCATGATTTCCATGGTCACCCTGCTCAAGGGCCTCAAGCACATCGGTGTGGACCTGGATCTCGGCCTGGGCAGCAAGTTCGCCAATGCCGTGCCCGTGTCCGCCCTGATCGGCCTGGTCGTGGCCGGCCTGGGCAGCCTGCTGCTGCGCCGCATCAAGGAACTGCCCACCCACGGCCACCGCTTTGCCAACGTCGAGCGGGTGTTCGCCATCCTCATGGTATTTACCGCCTGTGCCATGGCATTTGCCCACGGCTCCAATGATGTCGCCAACGCCGTCGGCCCGCTGGCGGCCGTGGTCAGCACGGTGCAGTCGGGCGGGCTGGTCTCGGCCGAGGCCTCGCTGCCCTGGTGGATCCTGCTGGTCGGGGCGGGCGGCATCGTGGTCGGCCTCGCCACCTACGGTTTCAAGGTGATCGCCACCATTGGCCGCAAGATCACCGAGCTGACCCCCAGCCGCGGCTTTGCCGCGGAGCTGGGAGCCGCCACCACCGTGGTCCTCGCCTCCGGCACCGGCCTGCCGATTTCGACCACCCACACCCTGGTGGGCGCGGTGCTCGGCGTGGGCTTCGCCCGGGGTATCGCGGCCTTGAACCTGCGCACCATCGGTTCCATCTTCCTGTCCTGGATTGTGACACTGCCCGCCGGGGCCGCGCTCTCGATCCTGTTCTTCTTCTTCTTCAAGGGCATCTTCAGCTAAGCATCCGCGGTGGTTGACGTCGCGACCACCGCCAGACTACCGTGGGCATCCAGCCGTCAGACGACACCGTCCGGGTGCCCGCCACGCCATGTCCACTGATCACAGTCGCATTATCCGCCAGCTGGGCGAGCTGATCCGCACACCCTCGGTCAGCTCCACCGACCCCGCCTGGGACCAGGGCAACCGCGCCGTGGTGGAGCTGCTGGCGGCGTGGCTGCAGGACATGGGCTTCGCCGTCGAACTGATGCCGGTCTCCGCAGACGGCCGCAAGGCCAACCTCATTGCCACCCTGGGTTCCGGACCGGGCGGCCTGGTACTGGCCGGCCACACCGATACCGTGCCCTTCGACGAGGGGCGCTGGCGCTCCGACCCCCTGCGCCTGAGCGAGCGCGACCAGCGGCTCTACGGCCTCGGCAGTACCGACATGAAAGGTTTCTTCCCGGTAGCCCTGGCGGCAGCGGAAGCCTTTCTCGAGCAGCCTCTGCGCCAGCCACTGATCATCCTCGCCACCGCCGACGAGGAGAGTTCCATGGACGGCGCCCGGGCCCTGGTGGCGGCGGGCCGGCCGCGGGCCCGGGCGGCGATTGTCGGCGAGCCCACCTCGCTGGCACCGATCCGCCTGCACAAGGGCATCATGATGGAGGCCATCCGCGTCAGCGGACGCTCCGGCCACTCCTCCAACCCGGACCTGGGCCTCAACGCCCTGGATGTGATGCAGGAGGTCCTCGGCGAGCTGATGACCTTCCGCAGCGGGCTGCGCCAGCGCTTTGGCAACAGCCGCTTCGAGGTAGCCTGGCCAACCCTCAACCTGGGCTGTATCCACGGCGGCGACAACCCCAACCGCATCTGCGGCAGCTGCGAACTGCACTTCGACCTGCGCCTGACGCCCGACGCCGCGGAAGCGGGTGTACGCGAGGAGCTGGAGCAGCGCCTGCAGGCCATCGCCCAGCGCAGCGGCGCCGGCCTCGAACTACGGCCCCTGGTGGAACCGGTGCCCCCTTTCGAGCAGGCCGCGAGCAGCGAGCTGGTACGCCTGGCGGAAACCCTGACCGGACACACCGCCACCGCGGCCGGCTTCGCCACCGAGGCGCCGTTTTTCCACGCCCTGGGGATGGAGACCATCGTCATGGGCCCGGGCAGCATCAATCTCGCCCACCAGCCCGATGAGTACCTGGAACTGGCACAGATCCAGCCGGCCATCGACCTCCTGCGCCAGTGCATTGCCCGCTACTGCCTGTGAGCCCGCCCCGGCTGCGGCCGCGTGCTGTGTAATATTTGCTTGGTGTCCGGGGCGCCGCCTGCGGTAACCTTGTGCGCCTGTCCAGAACACTCCGGGAAGCAAGGCCGTGACAACACCCAACCGGGCGCATATCCGCTGGTTCCGCAACACCGCGCCCTATATCAACGCCCACCGCGGGCGCACCTTCGTGCTGATGCTGGGCGGCGAGGCGGCCCTGGAGCCCACCTTTGCCACCATCATGCACGACATGGCCCTGCTGCACAGCCTGGGTGTGCGCCTGGTGCTGGTACACGGCAACCGGCCGCAGATTGACGAGCGCCTGGAGCGCGCCGGCATCGAGAGTCGCTTCCACGACGACATGCGCATCACCGATCCCGCCACCATGCACCATGTCACGGATGCGGCGGCATCCCTGCGTGCACAGATCGAAGCGCTGCTATCCATGGGCCTGCCCAATTCGCCGATGCAGGGGGCGCGCATGCGCGTTTGCTCCGGCAATTTCGTCACCGCCCGCCCCCTGGGGGTGCACGACGGTGTCGACTTCCAGCACACCGGCCGGGTGCGGCGCATGGATAGCGCCGGCATCCAGCAGCAGCTGGCCGCAGGCTCTATCGTCTTGCTCTCCCCACTGGGCTATTCCCCCACCGGGGAGATCTTCAACCTCACCCTGGAGGATGTCGCGGTGCACTGCGCCGCCGCCATCGGTGCCGACAAGCTGTTGATGCTGGGGGCCGCCCCCGGTGTCGCTGGGCCCGAAGGCCGCCTGATCCGGCAGCTGGCGGTCGGCGAGATTCCCGCCCTGTCGGTGGACGACACCGAACAGCAGCGCCTGCTGACCACCGCGCGGCGCGCCTGCCTGGCGGGGGTGCCGCGCTGCCATATCATCAGCTACCGGGACGACTGCGCCCTGCTGGAGGAGCTGTTCACCCACGACGGCAGTGGCACCCTGGTGGCCAAGGACGACTACGAGCAGGCCCGGGCCGCCAATATCGATGACGTCGGCGGCATTCTCGAGTTGATCGAGCCCCTGGAGCAGGAGGGGGTACTGGTGAAGCGCTCCCGGGAGCTGCTGGAAACCGAGATCCGCCAGTTCCGCATCCTCGAGCGGGACGGGCGCATCATCGCCTGCGCCGCCCTGTATCCCTTCGCCGAGGACAGCTGTGGCGAGATCGCCTGCATTGTCTCCCACCCCGACTATCGGGGCGGTCAGCGGGGCCAGCGTCTGCTGCGCGCACTGGAGGCCGAGGCCCGGCGCCTGGGCCTGGACCGGGTGTTTGTGCTGACCACGCAGACGGCCCACTGGTTCATTGAGCAGGGTTTTGTGGAGCAGCCCCGGGACAGCCTGCCGGCGGCGCGCAAGCAGCTCTACAATCTGCAGCGCAATTCCAAGGTCTTCTTCAAGCCGCTGGCCTGAGGGCCACTGCGTCGCCGCGGGTGGCTTTGCGGTCTGGCGACCGCTGCGTTGGTGTGGGTGGTTGATCCTCCTCTGCTCCGTTGCGGGCGCATGCGGCGCGTTGTCGGGCCGGCTTCTTGCGCGGCGGTCTGGGGGCGCACGCTGTCGAGAGGCAGGGCACTCGGCATGGTTTCACGGTGTTTAAGCGGGCCTGTTCCCGCGAGGAAACCGCAGGCTCGCAGGCACTAAGATGGGCAGGTGGGCGCGCCGACGCCCTTCACTGCGCGAAGGAGGATCAACCACCCACACCAACGCGGGCACTCCGGCTAGGACCATCACTGCCACGGCCGGCCTTCGGCGGACTCTGCAATCGGCTTCGATTCTCTGCTCAGCATGACGTCGTCTCGGCGCCCACCCGCGTCGAGCGGTGCCGGGCTATGCCCATTGCGCAATGCAGGGCGTCGGTGCGACTCCAATCTGCCCAGGCACTCCCGCTCCCGGCTGCGCCACCTACCACCACCGCCCATCACCCGTGCCTTCGACAGGCCGCGGCAGCCCAAAACCAACAACGCCACCGCAACATGCGCCTATTAACACCCCGCAGGTCCACGCACCGCATGCGCCCGGAATGGAGCAAGGGGCATAGCCCGGCGCCGCTCGACGCAGCGGTCGCCAGACCGCACAAGACAGAGGACACTCTCGCAAGGTCACGCACCGGTGAGCGGCGCTTGCCAGGCCGCATCCCGCCCGACCTGAACCGCGCGCCAGTGGGGGAATTTTGGTATCCTGCCCGACCCTGTCCACCATCCGTATTGTCACCGAAAGGCCCGCCAGCATGCCCGCATACCGCTCCAAGACCTCCACTCATGGCCGCAACATGGCCGGCGCCCGCGCCCTGTGGCGCGCCACCGGCATGCAGGACGGCGACTTCGGCAAGCCGATCATCGCCGTGGTCAACTCCTTCACCCAGTTCGTGCCGGGGCACGTGCATCTGAAGGACCTCGGCCAGCTGGTAGCACGGGAGATCGAGGCCGCCGGCGGCGTGGCCAAGGAGTTCAATACCATCGCGGTGGACGACGGTATCGCCATGGGCCACGACGGCATGCTCTACAGCCTGCCCAGCCGCGACATCATCTCCGACTCCGTGGAGTACATGGTCAACGCCCACTGCGCTGACGCCATGGTGTGCATCTCCAACTGCGACAAGATCACCCCCGGCATGCTCAATGCGGCCATGCGCCTGAACATCCCGGTGGTCTTCGTTTCCGGTGGGCCGATGGAAGCGGGCAAGACCAAGTTGTCCGAACACAAGCTGGACCTGGTGGACGCCATGGTGATCGCCGCCGACAGCGACGCCAGTGACGAGAAGGTGGCCGAGTACGAGCGCTCTGCCTGCCCCACCTGTGGCTCCTGTTCCGGCATGTTCACCGCCAACTCGATGAACTGCCTGACCGAGGCCCTGGGCCTGTCCCTGCCCGGCAACGGCTCGACCCTGGCCACCCACGCCGACCGCGAGCGCCTGTTCCACTGGGCCGGCCGCCAGGTGGTGGAACTGTGCCGGCGCTACTACCAGGAGGATGACGACAGCGTACTGCCGCGGAACATCGCCAACTTCCAGGCCTTCGAAAACGCCATGAGCCTGGACATCGCCATGGGTGGCTCCACCAACACCATCCTGCACCTGCTGGCGGCGGCCCAGGAAGCCGAACTGGACTTCACCCTGAAGGACATCGACCGTCTCTCCCGCAGCGTGCCGCAACTGTGCAAGGTGGCGCCCAACACGCCGCTCTACCACATGGAGGACGTGCACCGCGCCGGCGGCATCATGGCCATTCTCGGCGAACTGGATCGCGCCGGCCTGCTGCACCGGGATTGCCCCACGGTACACAGCGCCAGCATGGGCGAAGCCCTGGAGCAATGGGATATCGTGCGCACCCAGGACCCGGCGGTGCACGAATTCTACAAGGCCGGCCCCGCGGGCATTCCCACCCAGACCGCCTTCAGCCAGAGCACCCGCTGGCCGAGCCTGGACCTGGACCGCGAGGGCGGCTGTATTCGCAATCTCGAGCATGCCTTCTCCACCGAGGGCGGCCTGGCGGTGCTGTTCGGCAATATCGCCCTCGACGGCTGCGTGGTGAAGACCTCCGGTGTCGATGAGAGCATCCTCCAGTTCTCCGGCCAGGCCTATATCTGCGAGAGCCAGGAGCGCGCGGTGGAGGACATCCTGGGCGGCAAGGTGAAGGAGGGCGATGTGGTCCTCATCCGCTACGAGGGTCCCCGCGGCGGTCCCGGCATGCAGGAAATGCTATACCCCACCAGCTACCTGAAGTCGAAGGGCCTGGGCAAGGCCTGCGCCCTGCTCACCGACGGCCGTTTCTCCGGCGGCACCTCGGGCCTGTCGATTGGCCACGTTTCGCCGGAGGCGGCCTCCGGCGGTGCCATCGCCCTGGTCGAGCACGGCGATATCATTGATATCGACATTCCGGCGCGCAGCATCAATGTCCGCCTGAGCGACGCCGAACTGGCGGCGCGCCGGCAGGCCATGGAAGCCAGGGGCGCCGATGCCTGGAAGCCGGCGGAAGTGCGCCCGCGCAAGGTCAGCACGGCACTCAAGGTCTACGCCAGCATGGTCACCAGCGCCGACAAGGGCGCAGTCAGGGACCTCAGCCTGCTGGACTGACGGGCAGGGCCTCCGACAGCGCCACCAGGTCGGCCTGCAGGCGCTTTAGCTCGCGCGCGAGATGCTGATCCTGGCGCTCGCTGCGCTGGTTGATCACATCGACCACCGCCGCCTGTATCACCTGTCGATTGTGCGCCCAGGCCTCGCGGTAGCCCGGCGGCAGTCGCTCGTCGCGGGTCGCCAGGCTGTCGCGCAGCCGCTGCTGCCAGCCGGGTTCTCGCTGCAGGAGCCTCTCCAATTCTTCGATCCAGGTGGCGCGGCTGGCCAGCCAGAGGTGGTCGCTGCGCATCAGCTCGCCGCAGGCTGTGTGCAAGCGTTCCTTCTGAGTGGCATCCAGGCGCCCGATAAAGCGCCGCACGTTGTCGTCCAGACTCTCACAGGCATCCACCCGGTACTGCTGTGCGTCCCGCTCCAGGTATTTCTCCTCGTATTCGGATTGCTGCTCACGCAGGGCCAGCAGGAACTCCCCGACCTGCGCCTCGCTGAGCGAGGCCCCCAGCGGCAGCAGCCACTCCAGGGCGCGCCACTGCAGGCGATCCAATGCCTGCTGCAGGTCGACCGCCAACAGGTCGACCTCTTCCATGGTCAAGGTATTCTCCAGCGCCCCGCGGGCCTGGCCAAGTAGCGCGTGATAGGCGGGCAGTTCCTCGCGCTGGTGCCAGTCGAGAAAGTCGGCCAGCTCGCGATCCAGCAGCTCGCGCTGCTCGCGCTCCAGGCTCACGTAGTCCCCCAGGTACCAGGGGACCAGGAAGTCCAGGCGGTTGTAGAAGAAGCGGTTGCTGCTGCAGCCGGCGACAGTCAGTAGCAGGAAGAGCAGGATGCAGCGCTTGAACATGGCGAGTCTCTCTCAATCCGAAGGCGGCCTGGAGAGTTGTTTATGCCCGGAGATCATTGCCGAAACAAGCCCCTCACGATAGCGCACTTCCGCATGCACCACCGCCGCCACATGCAACAGCACGGAGACCATCAACAGGTAGAAGGCGAGTTTGTGAATCTCGATGAAGGGGCTGCGAAACTCGCGCATCTGCGCGTAACTTTCAGGATCCAGGCGCGATTTGTCGCCCGGCTGCAGGTCGTGAATACGGCTGTGATCCTCCCCTGCACCGGTCGCCCACTCGGCAAATTCGTGACCGAAGGGCGGCAGATAGAGGTCGGTACCCGCCAGCACCAGGCCGGTCACCATCTGTGTCGTGAGCAACAGAAACAACCAGGCGACCATCAGGCGGCCCAGGGGATTGTGTCCACGCCAGGCGGGTGGGTTACCGGTGCGCAGGCCACGCAGGTGAGTCCGCAAGGCCGCCGGGTAGCCGCGCCCGAAGGGCAGGATCCGGGACCAGCGCGCGGAGCGCGAGCCGATCCAGCCCCAGACAAGTCGCCACAGCAGGTTCAAGGCGAACACGTAACCGACATAGGCATGCCAGGTTTTCAGCAAGACCTTGCCCTCTCCCGACACACCCAGGCTACCAGCATTGAGGATCACCAGGCCCAGCCCGGCCAGTGCAAGCACGCAGAGCACATTGATCCAGTGAAAGCAGCGAACCGTTCGGTCCCAGGCCAGGTAGGCCCGCGGGCTGGCTCCGCGCGAGGTTTCCGTTTGCATGACCGTGATCTCCAGTGAGGTTACGACACCAGCCTACACAGCCCGTATTAACAGGCCATTAACGGACCAGCCCCTGCCGTGCCACGGCCCCCGGCGAGGTCACTGCGCGTGCCAGGGCAGTCGGTCGATATCCACATTGCCGCCGCTGATCACGCAGGCCACCTGGCGCCCGGCGAAGCGCTCCCGGTGTTCCAGCAGGGCGGCGAAACTGACTGCCCCGGAGGGCTCCACCACACTCTTCAGGCGGGTCCACTGCAGGCGCATGGCCTCAATGATACTGCTCTCCTCCACCGTGAGGATGGTGTCCACGTGTCGCTGGATAATGCCGAAGTTGATCTCACCCAGGCCGGCGCGCAGCCCGTCGGCAATCGTCTGCGGGTTGGTCTGCGGCTGCAGCTCGCCGAGGCCGAAGGAACGGAAGGCGTCGTCGGCCCCGGCGGGCTCCGCCGCCACCACCTCGACCTCTGGCCGCAGTGCCTTCACCGCCAGGGCCACGCCCGACAGCAGTCCGCCACCGCCGACTGGCACCACCAGCACTTCGAGTTCCGGCATCTGCTCCAGGATTTCCAGGGCCACCGTGCCCTGACCGGCAATCACTCGCGGGTCCTTGTAGGGGTGCACCGCCTGTGCCCCGGTCTCCCCGACCAGTGCCTCCAGTGCCGCCTCCCGGGCCGCCAGGGTGGGTTCGCAGTCGATGATCCGGGCACCGTAGGCAGCCACCGCCTCCCGCTTTACCCCGGGGACCCCTTCCGGCATGACAATGTGCGCCGCCATCCCGCGCTGGGCCGCCGCCATGGCCAGGGCGGCGCCGTGGTTACCGGAGGAGTGCGTGGCGACGCCGTTGCGCGCCTCCGCGTCACTCAGACTGAACACCGCATTGCAGGCACCGCGGGCCTTGAAGGCCCCGACGCGCTGCAGGTTTTCACACTTGAAGCCAATGCGTGCGCCCGTGTGGGCGTCCAGCAGGCGGCTGTGCATCAGTGGCGTGTAGTGCACATGCGGCTGAATCAGCCGCCAGGCAGCCTGAATCGCAGTGATATCGGGGGGTGCGGTCATTCTGTCTCCAGCTTTGTAAGTGAGCGGTCACTCGCTTTTAATGTCAGGCCGGCTCTACGCCAGACGAAATAACCCAGGAAGAAATTGGCCTGCAAAAGAAGGGTAAGCACCCACTCGAAGGAATTGTCCATCGACTTGTAAAGCGGGCGATTCCAGGCCTCCAGGATGACCGTGAGCAGGCCGATCGTCAGCAGCGCGACACAGAGCCGCCACATGCCCCGCACCAGCCCCTGCACCTGGGGCAGGCGCCCGGCCTGCGCCTTCAGCTGAGCCACCAGCAAGAGCTGGCAAAGAAAGGTGAAGGAAAAGAAAAGCACCGTGCCGATACGCCGCTGGCGTGCCCAAGCATCCCCCACCTCGCCAAGCACGGTGACATAGAGGATGAGACCCAGGCTGGCCAGCAGCCCCAGGCCCAGCATCCAGCGGTTGGTCGCGGTTGTGCGACCGGACAGTGTCGCCATCCAGGCGTGGTTCACCCACCAGTAGCCGGCGAACAGGACCGCCGCGGGCAGCATGCTGGCGCGAAACAAAAAACTCGCCGGCGGATGCCGTCCGGTGGCGCTGATGGAGGTGCAGTCGTGTATATAGGGGTTGCACCACTCCACCAGACCGTGGGAAGCCGCCACCAGCCAGGTCAGGTGGACCGCGACAAACGGCACCAGGGCCGCAAGCAGGGCGACAATGCGAACGTTCATGGCGCCGAGTGTAGCACCGCCCTGTGCTATCCTGCGCGTTTTGCCGGGAGCAGCCTTTCCCATGCTGGATACGCTGGAGCGGCTTTCCGCCGCCTTCGCCGACGCCGTCTGGAGCACGCCGCTGGTCACCCTGCTGCTGGGCGGCGGCATCTTTTTCGCCCTCTACTCCCGCTTCCTGCCCTACCGGCATTTCGGCCACGCGCTGGGCATCATGCTGGGCCGCCACGACACCCCCAACGAGCCGGGGGAGTTGTCCCACCGCCAGGCCCTGGCCGCGGCACTTTCCGGCACCATGGGCCTGGGCAATATCTCCGGGGTCGCCCTGGCCATTGTCGCCGGTGGGCCCGGGGCGGTGTTCTGGATGTGGATGTCCGCCCTGGTGGGCATCGCCACCAAATTCTTCACCTGCACCCTGGGGGTCATGTACCGGGGCGAAGACAGCCTGGGCCGTCTGCAGGGCGGCCCCATGTACATCATTCGCGAGGCCTTGCCGCGCGCGTTCTATCCACTCGCCATCCTGTTTTCCGTGGCCGGCCTGCTGGGCACACTGCCCATCTTTCAGGCCAACCAGCTCACCGCCCTGGTGCGCGAGTCCCTGTTTCCCGGCTTTGACCCCCTGTTGACCAGCCTGGTCATCGGCTGCGTGCTGGCACTGGTGGTAGCCACGGTCATCTTCGGCGGCCTGCAACGGGTGGCCCGGGTGGCGGAGGCTTTGCTGCCGCTGATGGTCATGACTTACCTGTCCATGACTCTGCTGCTACTCCTGCTGCACATCGACCAGGTGCCGGGGCTGTTCGCCTCGATTTTCCGCGATGCCTTCAACCCCCAGGCGGTGGGGGGCGGCTTGCTGGGGGTGGTCCTGGTGGGCATCAGCCGCGGGGCATTTTCTAATGAAGCCGGGGTGGGCACGGAGGTGATGGCCCACGGCGCGGCGCGCACCAACGAGCCGATCCGCGAGGGCCTGGTGGCGATGATGGGGCCGGTGGCTGACACCCTGGTGGTCTGTACCTGCACCGCCCTAGCCATCCTGCTGGCCGGCACCTGGCAGGACCCGGAGAATCTGTCGGGCATCAACCTGACCGCCAACGCCTTCAAGGCCGACTTCGGCAACGTCGGCGTGGGCCTGCTGCTGTTCGTGACACTGATCCTGGCCACCACCACCATGTTCACCATGTGGTACTACGGCGCCAAGTGCTTCGGCTTCCTGTTTGGGGCGCGCCTGCAGGACTACTACCGCTACTTCTTCGTGGCGGCGGTAGTGTTTGGCGCCAGCGTCAGCATCGACGTGGTGTTCAACCTGATTTCCGGGGCCTACGGCTTGATGGCCATTCCCACCATGGTGGCCACGCTGATGCTGTCCGGGCGGGTGCGGGCGGCGGCCAAGGAGTACTTCCACCGGCACCCTTACTAGACGCGATTGACTCATGTGGATACAGAAAGAAATCACCCTGGAAGCCCGCCCGCGCGGCTTTCACCTGATTACGCAAGACATCGAGCGGGCCATCGCCGACTGCAGCGGCATTCAGGTCGGCCTGCTGAACCTGTTTATCCAGCACACCTCGGCCTCACTGACCATCAATGAAAACGCCGACCCGACGGTGCGCGCCGACTTCGAACGCTACTTCAGTCGCGCGGTACCCGAGAACGAGCCCTGGTACGAGCACACGCTGGAGGGGAGCGACGACCTGCCGGCCCACCTGAAGAGCAGTATTATCGGACCGAGCGTGCAGATTCCCGTCACAAAAGGGCGCCTGAACCTGGGCACCTGGCAGGGGATCTACCTGTGTGAGCACCGCAATCACGGCGGCAGCCGGCGAGTGGTGATCACCTTGCAGGGGGAGTGACCCGGGTGTACGAGCGCCGGGTTCGTAGCCAAGCGCTCGCACACGGGGTCGATTGATGCGCGCTCAGGCCGCGGCGCTGGCCCCGGCCGCCTCGGCGCGGTTGATGGCGCCGAGGATGCCATCCAGGGAGGCCTGGATGATATCCGGGCTGCGACCCACGCCGCAGACCCGCTCGCCGTCGATGTTGAGCTGGATGTAGCACACCGCCTCGGCGTCCGCGCTCTGGCTGAGGGCGTGCTCACTGTACTCCACCAGCACGATCTGCTTGCCCAGGAAGCGCTGCAGGGCGTCGACGAAGGCCGCTACCACACCGTTGCCGCTGCCGGTCAGGGTGTGACGCTGCTGGCCGTCGTGCAGCTCGGCGCGCAGCTGGTCGGCGTTGTCGGCGCGGTTCACCTGGTAGTCCCCCAGGCGGTAGCGGCCGCTGTCGGACAGGTAGGTGCGCTGGAAAATGTCGAAGATGGCATCCGAGGCCACCTCCTTCTCCTGCTCCTCGGCGTAGGCCTGCACCGTGCCGCTGAAGTCGATCTGCAGCCAGCGGGGGAGGTCGTAGCCGTAGTCGCGCTGCATCACGTAGGCGATGCCGCCCTTGCCCGACTGGCTGTTGATGCGGATCACTTCCTGGTAGCTACGCCCGATGTCCGCCGGGTCGATCGGCAGGTAGGCCACCTGCCAGGGGGCCTTGTCGTCGCGCCGGGACAGGCACTTCTTGATCGCGTCCTGGTGGCTGCCGGAGAAGGCCGTGAAGACCAGCTCACCGGCGTAGGGGTGCCGCGGGTGTACCGGCAAGTGGGTGCACTCGCGCACGGTCTGGATGATCTCGTCCATGTGACCGAGCTGCAGCTGGGGGTCGATGCCCTGGCTGTAAAGGTTCATGGCCATGGTGACGATATCCATGTTGCCGGTGCGCTCGCCGTTGCCCATCAGGGTGCCTTCCACCCGGTCGGCACCGGCCAGCACCCCGAGTTCCGCCGCCGCCACGGCGCAGCCGCGGTCGTTGTGGGTATGCAGGGAGACGATCAGCGAGTCGCGGCGGGCCACCCGGTCGCAGAACCACTCGATCTGGTCCGCGTAGACATTGGGCGTGCTCATTTCCACGGTGGCGGGCAGGTTGATGATCACCGGTTTTTCCGGGGTCGGCTGCCACACCTCGGTGACCGCATCGACCACCTCGACGGCGAAATCCAGCTCGGTGCCGGTGAAACTCTCCGGCGAGTACTCGAACACCCACTCAGTATCCGGGTAGCGCGCCGCGGTGTCCTTGACCAGTTGGGCGCCCTTCACGGCGATGTCGACGATCCCCGGGCGCTCCAGGCCGAAGACCTGCTCGCGCTGCACAGTGGAGGTTGAATTGTAGACGTGCACGATGGCCCGGCGGGCGCCTTGCAGGGCCTGGAAAGTCTTCTCGATCAGGTCCGGCCGCGCTTGGGTCAGCACCTGGACCGTCACGTCCTCGGGGATGCGCTGGTTGTCGATCAGGTCGCGCACGAAGTTGTAATCGTGGCTGGAGGCAGAGGGGAAACCCACCTCGATCTCCTTGAAACCGATTTTCACCAGCTGGTCCCAGAGACGGGACTTCTGGCGCGTGGTCATCGGCTCGATCAGGGCCTGGTTGCCATCCCGCAGGTCCACGCTGCACCACGTGGGCGCGCGCTCGATCTGGCGATCGGGCCAGCGCCGGGAGGTCATGCGGACCGGCGGAAAGGCCTGGTACTTGCGGTGGTCAAACTGGCTCATGCTGACTCCTTGGGGGTAATGGGGGGCTGGCCAGCCCGCCTGGCTCGCCCGGCAGACACCGCGGGTAAACGGTGCGCCAGCAGCCCGGGTTCTCGTGAAACCCCGGCCCGCCCTGCCGGATAGGCAGGGCGGGCTTGCGACAGGCAGCGTATCAGCCTGGGACACAGTATAGAGCGACAGGCGTGGGGAATGTCTGCAAACTTTCCCCTGATTCACCTTCGAAATAGCGAATGATTTGTATTTTTACGGTATATTTAGTGAATAACGCTAGCCAACGTTGCTTCACTATTTTCGATCACTCGTGGGGTTCGCAAGATGAAACTCGATCGCATCGACCGCCGCATCCTGGACCTGGTGCAGGCCAACGGCCGCATCAGCAACCTGGAACTGGCCGACGCGGTCGGCCTGTCACCTACGCCCTGCGCGCGGCGGGTCAAGCGGCTGGAGGAGAGCGGCCTGATCCGCGGCACCGTGACGCTGCTGGATCAGGGCCGGCTGGGCCTCAAGCTGACCGCGTGGATCGGTATCAGCATGGATCGCCACACCCCGGACCGCTTCGATGCCTTTGAAGCCGAGGTGAGCAGCTATCCCGAAGTGCTCGAGTGCTCGGTGGTAACCGGCCAGGCGGCGGACTACCTGCTCAAGGTGGTGGTGCCCGACATGCAGCACTACGAGCGCTTCCTGCTCGGCCGACTGACCCGCATACCCGGGGTGACCGGCGTGCACTCCAGCTTTGAACTGCGGCGGGTGATGCACCGGACGGCGCTGCCGCTGGACTATATCAGCGAGGATCACTGAGCTGGCGCAAATTGCGCCGGCGCGACGGCGGCGAGCGTGCTAGCATGCCTGCCCCATGACCTCGCGCACACTGACTCCCGACTCCCGCTGGTTGCTGCCCCTGCTGGCGGCCCTGGCTGCCCTCGGCCCGCTGACCGTGGACATGTACCTGCCGGCCATGCCCACCATGCGCGACGCGCTGAATACCAGCGCCGGCAATATCCAGCTCACCCTGAGTGCCTATCTCGCGGGCTTCTCGATCTTTCACCTGGCCTGCGGCCCCCTGGCCGACCGCTTCGGGCGCAAGCCGGTGATCCAGGGCGGCACGCTGCTCTTCGTCGCCGCCAGCCTGGGCTGCGCCCTGGCCCAGAGCGTGGAGCAATTGTTGCTGTTCCGCTTCCTGCAGGGCGTCGGAGCCTGCGTCGGCCCCACCCTGGCGCGAGCCATTGCCCGGGATCTCTTCGGCCCGCGCAAGGCCGCCCGGGCGCTGTCGCTGATCGCCATGCTGATGGCCCTGGCGCCCGCCGTGGCACCCACTGCCGGCGGCCTGATGCTGCTGGTGCTGCCCTGGCAGAGCATTTTCGTGTTTCTGGCCGGCTACGGCGGGCTCATGCTCTGGCTGCAGGGCCGCTACCTGGCGGAGTCACTCCCGCAGCCCCAGAGCATGGCGCCCCGGGCAATCCTCGGCAATTACTCGCGCCTGCTGACGGCGCCGGGCTTTATCGTCGTGGTGGTCGCCAGCTCCCTGTCCTATGCCGGCATGATGGTCTACCTGGCCAGCGCCAGCTTTGTCTACATGGAGATGCTCGGGGTACCGGTAGCCTGGTTCGGCGCCGTATTCCTCACCACCGTGATCGGCTACATGCTCGGCAGCGCCCTCAGTGCGCGCCTGTCAGGCTACATGGAGTCCTGGCCGCTGGTACTGCTGGGGGCGCTCCTCGCCGCGATAGCCTGCCTGAGCATGAGCGCTCTGGCCTGGGCCTTCCCCGAGAGTATCAGCGCCATCATGCTGCCCGCCATGCTCTACACCGCCGCCCTCGGCCTGGTACTGCCCCACGCCATGGGCATCGCGCTGCAGCCCTGGCCACACATGGCGGGTACGGCCTCGTCGCTGATGGGCTTTATCCAGATGGGGGTTTCCGCCCTGGCCGCCGCCAGCGTCGGGCCCTTTCTTCGCGACAGTCCTTTTCCCATGCTCGCGGCGATGACCGGACTGTCGCTGCTGGGCCTGCTGTTGAGCCTGCTCGGCCGCCACCTGACCCGAAACGATCCCGTCGCTGCCCCGGGGGAAACCACATGACCTGCTGGCTGATGAAGACCGAGCCCGACACCTTCGGCATCGACGACCTGGCGACCAGACCCGGGCAAACCGAGCCCTGGGACGGGGTGCGCAACTATCAGGCGCGCAATTTCATCCGCGAGATGCGACCCGGTGACGAGGTACTGATTTACCATTCCAGCTGCGCGCAGCCCGCCATCGTCGGCATCGCCGACGTAGCCGGCGAGCCGCGACCGGACCCCACCCAGTTCGACCCGGAATCCCCCGGCCACGACCCGCGCAGCAAGCCGGAAACTCCGCGCTGGTACCTGGTGGATGTGCGCTACCGGGCACACCTGCCCAGACCGGTAAGCCTGGCTGCCCTGAAAGCACAGGCGGAAGCCTTTGAGGGCCTGCTGCTGCTCAGTCGCGGGCGGCTGTCCGTGTTACCCGTATCGGCGGCACACCGGGATCGGATTCTGGCCCTGGGAAAGGGCTGAAAGCGGACTCAAGGCTCACTGAAGACCAGGCAGTTGCGGCCGTCACTCTTTGCCGCGTAGAGCGCCTGATCGGCCCGGGCCAGCCAGCGCGACCAGTCCTCGCCCTCGCGCAGTACAGCGGCCCCGGCGGAGAATTGTACCGGTCCGTCCGGGGTGCTCACCCGCCCCGACAGTCGCGTATGCAGGTCGGGCAGTTCACGCCGGGCGGTTGTCAGGTCCATGCCCCGCAGCAGCACCACGAACTCCTCGCCACCCATCCGGTAGAGGCCATCGTCGGTGCGCAGTGCTGCGGCGACACTGTCGGCAAAGGCCGCCAGCACCTCGTCACCGACTTCATGGCCGTGGCGGTCATTGACCTCCTTGAACATGTCCAGGTCGAGTACCAGCAGCGTGCTGACGCGGCGATCGCGCCGCCGTTCAGCGGTAATGTCTTCCAGGTGTTCCTGCATCAGGCGCCGGTTGCCGACACCAGTCAGCGGGTCAATCCTTGCCTGTCTGGCCAGCAGGCGGCGCTGCTCCCGCAACTGATCGGTGAACATCAGCCCGAAACCGGTCATCAGCAGCGCCACCGTGGTCCAGCTGACCTGGTGCAGCAACGACTGGTAGAGGGAGAGGGACGAGGTCAGCACCAGGATAATCAGGGCATTCAGACCGAGCGCCCAGCGCCGGGAGAGAATCAGCGCATTCACCCAGAGCACCAGGAAGGCCCACAGCAGGCCGTTGCTGCTGACCAGCAGGGAACTCAGGAGGCAGGCCACCGAAATGGTGACACCAAACAGGTTCAGCGCCAACGGCTGGAAGCGCCGCCGCTTGCCCAGCCACAACGCGGCGAACACCATAATGATGATCAGCAGGTTGATCAGCGCCCCGAACAAGTCCCCGGTCCACCAGCGATAGACAGCGAAGCCGGTAATCACGGTGGCTGTGACGGCACCGATCACGTTCATCACCGAGACCTCCAGGCTTCTCGATGAACGCGACAGCCTTCCCATGGCTGCCTGGCTCACCAGCAGTCGTGAGGAATCCGGTTTAACGGGCAAGATCGCCCCCTTCAGCGATCGGGCTGGGTAGTGTCGACGGCTCGACTATGCCACAGCGCTGGCACTGTTGCCATCAAGAGGTGTGGCTCGCTGCCGGTCCGCAGCAGCAGGCGGTGGGGCAACGCCTGTGGCATACTGGTCAGCGTTTCACCGAGTAGAGGAAGAGGCCTTGCAGTACGCCGACGACGTCACCCGATTGATAGGCAATACGCCGCTGCTGTTCTTGCGCGGGGCGTCCGAGCGCACCGGCTGCCGCATCCTCGGCAAGGCGGAGTTTCTCAACCCAGGCGGCTCGGTCAAGGACCGCACGGCCCTGGGTATCATCCGCGCCGCCGAGGCCAGCGGGGAGCTGCGCCCGGGTGGCCGCATCGTCGAAGGCACCGCGGGCAATACCGGCATCGGCCTGACCCTGCTGGCCAATGCCCTGGGCTACCGCAGCAGCGTGGTCATGCCCATGAGCCAGAGCAAGGAGAAAATCGACCAGCTGGAACTGCTCGGCGCCGACCTGCACCTGGTGCCCGCCACGTCCTACAGCGACCCCAATCACTATATCCACAGCGCCGAGCGCCTGGCGCAAAAATACGCCGCCAGCGAGCCGGCCGGGGCCATCTGGGCACGGCAATTCGACAACCTGGCCAATATGCAGATCCACCGCGAGACCACCGGGGAAGAAATCTGGGCGCAGACTGATGGGGAGGTCGATGGTTTCGTCTGCGCGGTAGGCACCGGCGGCACCCTGGCCGGGGTGTCCGCGGCACTGAAGGCACACCGGGACAACGTGCGTATCGGCATCGCCGACCCCTCTGGTGCCTCGCTGTATCATTATTTCCACGATGGTCGGCTGGAGGCCAGCCCGGGCAGCTCCATCATGGAAGGCATCGGCATCAACCATATCACCGACAATATTGCCCGCGCCCGGGTGGATGCCGCCTACCAGATACCCGACGACGAGGCGCTGCCCTGCCTGTTCGACCTGCTGCAGCACGAGGGCCTCTGCCTGGGCGGTTCCGCCGGGGTCAACATTGCCGGGGCCATTCGCATGGCCGAGGAATTGGGACCCGGGCACACCATCGTCACCATCCTCTGTGACTACGGCAACCGCTACCAGAGCAAGCTCTACAATCCCGCCTTCCTGCACAACCGGGGACTGCCCGAGCCGCCCTGGCTGCAGGCCTGATTCATCCGACCACAGGAGAAAACATGAAGATCGGCATTATCAGCGGCAGTCATCGCCCACAATCCCAGAGCGCCAAGGTGGCCCACTACATCGATCGCGCCCTGCGCGACCAGGGCCTGTGCGACGAGACCTGGGTCTACGAGCTGGCCGGCAACCCGCTGCCACTGTGGGAAGAGGGTGTCTGGGACGAAAACGACAGCGAGTGGCAGGCGCTCCTGCAGCCGCTGCGGGACCAGCTGCACAGCTGCGACGGCTTCGTGATCGTCTCACCGGAGTGGCACGGCATGGTGGCCCCGGGGCTGAAGAACTTCCTGCTGATGTGGACCGCCGGCGAAGAACTGGCCCACAAGCCGGCCCTGATTACCACGGTGTCGATTGCCGACGGCGGCTCCTACCCGGTGGCCGAGCTGCGCATGAGCAGCTACAAGAACAGCCGCCTGTGCTACCTGCCGGAGCACCTGATCATCCGCTACGTCGACACCGTGTTCAACGACAACCCGGAAGACAACAAGGCCAGTGCCCAGGAATATTTCGAGGAGCGCCTGCAGTACGATCTGGAACTGCTGCGGGAATACGCGCTGGCTTTCCGCCAGATCCGCGCCAGTGGCAAGGCCTCGCTGCAGAAATACACCAGCGGCATGTAAGCTGTCAGCCAGCCCGGCTACCCGCGGACGGGGGGCTCGGGCCGGTGCAAGATGGGGCGCCCGGGATCAGGCGCCCTGGTTGTCAGACATCGCCGCGCGTTCCTGTTCGATCAGGAAGTCGGCGATTTTCAGCATGTTCTCCTGGCTGCCCGCCTTGCGGGTGCTGATGCGGTACTTGCCGTTGACCATCATCTCCGGGGTGCCGGTGATTTTCGCGGCGCGGGCCCGGGCATTGGCCTGACGCACCTGGCTATTCACACCAAAGGAATTGAACGCCTTGTCGAAGTCTTCGGCAGCAACGCCGTTGGCGACGAACAGCTCCCGAATCGCCGCCTCGCTGCCCAGGCGCTTACCATCGACATTCATCGCCTGGAAGAGTACCCCGTGCAGCGTGTCCTTCACCCCCAGCACCTCGGCGGTGAAGTACATTTTGGCGTGCAGTTCCATGGGCTGGTTCCAGATTGCCGGCGAACCCTTGAATACCACATCGTCACCCAGGTCCTGCTTCCAGCGGCTGACCAGGGGTTCAAAGGTGTAGCAGTGGCCACAGCCATACCAGAAGAACTCGACCACTTCGATCTTGTCCGGGTCCGCGGTGCGAATCGCCGGGCTGATCACATCATAATCTTTGCCAGCTTCCCATTCGGAATCCTGGGCGTTGGCCAGGGGGGCAAGCAGCAGCAGGGTACAGGCAATCAGGCGCTTGAACATGGTTGTCTCCATTCCACATGAACAGTTCTCAGACCCCCGCTGACAGCCATTTGTTCAGCGGGTGGCAAAAAAAAGGTGGCCAGCGGCCACCTCTTCGATCATACCTGGGCTCACTGCCCGGGCTGCAGACCCGCGGCATAGCTGGCCACCGCCTCGATCTCCATGTCGCTGAGACCGAAGGCGTTGCTGCGCATAATACGCGTGTCGCCGTCGTTGGTACGCCCTTCGGGGTCTTCATAACCCTGCTGATAGGCACGCAACTGGGCGGCGATATACTCGGGGTGTTGACCCGCCAGGCGCGGATAGCCGGCGGGCGCGTTGCCCTGACCGGTGGGGGAGTGGCAGGCCGTGCAGGCAGCCACTCTGCGGTCGGCCACACCGGCCCGGTAGACTTTCTCGCCCAGTGCGACCAGGTCGGGATCGGTCTGGCTGCCGGTCATCGTCTGTGCGGCGTAGTAGGCGGCGATATCCGCCAGTTGCTGGTCCGTCTTGCCATCCAGCTGGCCGGCCATGGTCGGAATCGGCCTAGCACCATCGCGAATATCCATCAACTGCTTGAAGAGGTAGCGCTCACCCTGACCCGCCAGCTTGGGGAAGTTGGGGGCGGCACTGTTGCCATCGGCCCCGTGGCAAGCAGAACACACGGTGGTCATGGCCTTGCCGGCCTCGGCGTCACCCTGGGGAGCCGGCGAGGCCGCCGTGGCCACCTGAGTCGCACCCAACAGCAGGCCGCAGAAAATAAGGACTTTCTTCATGGTGATTCCAGAACTGGGAGGTTGAGCCGGCGCTTACTCCGCCGGCGTGGACATGTACTTGATCAGGGCAACGTAGTCTTCGTCCGTGCAGTCGAAGCACATGCCCTTGGGCGGCATGGCGTTAAGGCCACCTTTTACGGACTGCACCAGCGCATCCATGCCTTTTTCCAGCTTGGGTGCCCAGGCGGCGGCATCACCCGTCTTCGGTGCGCCAGCGGCACCGGCGTTGTGACAGACCGCACAGCTCTTGTTGTACTTGTCCATCGGCACGTCTGCCATCGCCGCAGACGCCGTCAGGGCCAGACCCAGAGCAAACCACTTCTTCATTGGACACCTCGCATGTCGCATAACTCGTCGCGCCCCGCGCACCCTGCGGGAAATCCCGTCGTGGGTGGGGCGCGAAGCTGTGGCATTATATACAACTTGACCACGGCGAAAAAGGCGACTTTCTTGACCGATACCAGCACACCCGGGCGGCCTGACTACCGGCAGGCCCGTTTTCTGACCAGCGCCGCAAAACTGGCCCAGTGCCCGGACGACAACGGCTGGGAGGTGGCTTTTGCCGGGCGCTCCAATGCCGGCAAATCCTCCGCCATCAACAGCCTGACCGGAAACAGCAAGCTGGCGCGCACCTCAAAGACGCCGGGGCGGACCCAGCTGATCAACTTCTTCGAGCTGAGCGAGTGCCAGCGGCTGGTGGACCTGCCCGGCTACGGCTTCGCCAAGGTGCCTTTGGCCGTCAAGCAGGCCTGGACCCGGCAGCTGGAGCACTACCTGGCCGAGCGTCAGAGCCTGCGCGGCATGATTCTGCTGATGGACAGCCGCCACCCCCTGCAACCCTTCGACCAGCAGATGCTGGCCTGGGCCGAGGCAGCCTGCATGCCGGTGCACATCCTGCTCACCAAGGCCGACAAGCTGAAGAAGGGGCCGGCTCGCAACACCCTGCTGCAAGTTCGCAAGGCCCTGGCGGACAAGGCCGAGCTGGTCAGTGTTCAGCTGTTCTCAGCCCTCAAGCACCAGGGTCACGAGGAGCTCCGGGCGCGGCTGGATGCCTGGCTGACCGATGTCAGCGTTCTGGAGGACGAGGAAATGGACGACAGCTCCGAGCCCCAAGAAGAAAGCCAGAGTTTTGAAGAAAATAGCCCTGATTTCGACGAAGATAGCTGAGAACAAACACACCGGGCATAAAAAAGCCCGGTAGCCCACAGGGGGGGCAGACTACCGGGCCAGCTTGGGGTCTCTGGGGAAGAGACTCTCCGCCATCACCCATGGAGAAAGGCTGGCGGAGGTAGCAGCATGCTACGGTAACTGTGACCGGGCCCCCGCGGGAAAGTTCCCGCGTCAGTGCGCCTCATCCCAATTTTTTCCCGCGCCGGCTTCCACCAGCAGGGGAACCGCCAGCTCCGCGGCCCCGGACATCAGCTCGCAAAGGCGTTCGCAGGCCGCATCCACGTCGTCCTCCGCCACTTCCAGGATCAGTTCGTCGTGGACCTGCATGATCATGCGGGCATCCAGCTCGCCCTTCTGCAGCCAGGCATCCACCGTCAGCATGGCCCGCTTGATGATATCCGCCGCCGAGCCCTGCATGGGCGCGTTGATGGCGGTGCGTTCCGCCGCCTGGGCGCGCATGCGATTGCTGGCGTTGATTTCCGGCAGGTAGAGGCGGCGGCCAAACAGGGTTTCCACGTAACCCTTGTCCCGCGCCGTGGCGCGGGTGCGGTCCATATAGTCCTGCACCCCCGGGTAGCGCTCGAAGTAGCGGTCGATGTACTCCTGGGCCTCGTTGCGCCCCAGGTGCAGCTGGCGCCCGAGACCGAAGGCGGACATACCGTAAATCAGGCCGAAATTGATCGCCTTGGCCTTGCGCCGCTGCTCGCCAGAGACACTGTCCAGGGGCACGCCGAAGACCTCCGAAGCGGTGGCTCGGTGCACGTCGAGCCCCTCGCGGAAAGCCGTCATCAGCCCCTCGTCGCCGGACAGATGGGCCATGATCCGCAGCTCGATCTGGGAGTAGTCCGCCGCCACGATGCGGTAACCCTCCGGTGCGATAAAGGCCTGGCGGATGCGCCGGCCCTCCTCGGTGCGGATGGGGATGTTCTGCAGATTGGGATCGGAGGAGGAGAGGCGCCCGGTGGCAGCCACCGCCTGGTGGTAGGAGGTGTGAATGCGCCCGGTGCCGGGATCGACCATCTCCGGGAGCTTGTCGGTGTAGGTGGACTTCAGCTTGCTCAGGCTGCGGTACTCCAGGATCACCCGGGGCAGGGGATAGTCCATGGCCAGCTCGGCCAGTACTTCCTCGGCTGTCGAGGGCGCTCCCTTGGGGGTCTTCTTGAGTACCGGAAGCTCCAGCTTGTTGAAAAGGATCTCGCCGAGCTGCTTGGTGGAACCCAGGTTGAAGGCTTCCCCCGCCAGCTCGTGGGCCTCGCCCACCAGGGTTTCCATGCGAGCGGCCAGCTCCTCGCTCTGGCGGTGCAGCAGTTCCCGGGAAACCAGCGCACCGGTACGCTCGATTCGAGACAGCACCGGCACCAGGGGAACCTCGATCTCCTCGTAGACCCGCTTCAGGCCCGGCAGCCCCTCCAGCTGCGGCCACAATTTGTGGTGCAGGCGCAGGGTCACCTCGGCGTCCTCCGCGGCGTAGGGGCCAGCTTCCTCCAGCTTGATCTGGTTGAAGGTGAGCTGCTTCGCGCCCTTTCCGGCAATGTCCTCGAAGTGAATGGTGCGCTGCCCCAGGTACTTGAGAGCCAGGCTGTCCATGTCGTGGCGGGTGGCGGTGGAGTCCAGCACGTAGGACTCCAGCATGGTGTCGTGGCGGATGCCCGCCAGGGCGATCCCGTGGTTGGCCAGCACATTGGCGTCGTACTTGAGGTTCTGGCCCAGCTTGGCCCGCTGCGGGTCCTCCAGCAGGGGCTTCAGGCGCGTCAGCACCTGCTCGCGGTCCAGCTGCTCGGGGGCCCCGAGGTAGTCGTGACCCAGGGGCACATAGGCGGCCGCGCCGGGTTCCACCGCGAAGGAAACGCCGACGATGCGCGCTTCCATGTAGTTCAGGCTGGTGGTTTCGGTGTCGAAGGCAAAGCAGTCCGCCGCCTCCAGCTTTTCCATCCAGGCGTCAAAATCCGCCTGACTGGTGACAATCGCGTACTCGGCGGCGGGAGCCTCCTCGGCACCGGCCTCGCCCGCGGCTGGGTCATCCCCGGCCAGCAGCTCCTCCAGCCAGCCCTTGAATTCCAGCCGGGTGTACCAGGACTGCAGGGCCTCGCGATCCGGCTCGGCGTTGTGCAGATCCTCGGGCTTCTCGTCCAGTTCCAGGTCGGTCTTGATGGTCGCCAGCTCGTAGGAGAGGAAGGCCCGCTCCCGCTCTTTTTCCAGCTTCGCCGCCATGCTCTTGGCGCCGCGGAAGCCGAGATCCGCGACCTGGTCCAACTGCGCGTAGATCGAATCCAGCCCGCCCAGCCCCTGCAATAGGGCGAGGGCGGTCTTCTCGCCAACACCGGGGACACCCGGGATGTTGTCCACCTTGTCACCCATCAGGGCCAAGAGGTCGATCACCCGCTCCGGGGGAATGCCGAACTTCTCCTCCACACCCGCGATGTCCAGGGTGGTGCCCGTCATGGTATTGACCAGGGTGATGTTGGCATCCACCAGCTGGGCCATGTCCTTGTCGCCGGTGGATACGATCACCGGGCGCTCGGCGGCGCTGGCCTGGCGGGCCAGAGTACCGATGACGTCGTCGGCCTCCACGCCGGGCTCGCAGATCAGCGGCAGGCCCATGGCCCGCACCAGGGCGTGGATCGGCTCGACCTGCGCGCGCAGCTCGTCGGGCATGGGCGGGCGATGGGCCTTGTACTCCTCGAACAGCTCGTCGCGGAAGGTCTTGCCCGGCGCGTCGAATATCACCACCACCGGGCTGTCGGGATAGTCCCGGCACAGCCGGCGCAGCATGCTGATCACCCCCTTGACCGCCCCACTGGGTTCGCCCCGGGACGTGGTCAGGGGGGGCAGCGCGTGGAAAGCCCGGTAGAGGTAGGAGGAACCGTCGACCAGGACCAGGGGCGGCTGTGATGTCGGCATGTGGCGCTTCCCTGTGTCAGCGATCCCAGAGCACGCGCATGGCGCGATAGGTGGTTTTCATTCGGGCCATGTCCAGCGGCGTGCGGAAAAAGGCATGGTAGTCGCCGCGGGGGTTGATGACCATGACATTGCCACCGTGATCCACGGTGTAGTTGCCGTCGTCCAGTGGCACCTTGCGGAAAGGCGTATTCAGCGCCGTGGCAAAACGGTGCACATCCAGGAACTCACCGGTAACTCCGATGAACGCCGGATTAAAGAAGGGCACGTACTCGGCCAGCTGCTCGGGTGTATCCCGGGCCGGGTCCACGGACACCATCACCACTTCGGTATCGTCCGCTTCCGTGCCTTCCAGCTGCTGCATGAACTGGTTGAGAAAGGCCATGGTGGTGGGACAGATATCCGGGCAGTGGGTGAAGCCGAAGAACACCAGCGTCCAGTGGCCCTCGAGTCGCTCGGGGGTAAAGGGCTCGCCGCGGTGGTCCACCAGCTCGAAATCGCCCAGGTCGCGCGGGGTCTGCAGCAGGACCGTGCCATTGGCCAGCATTTCCGTCGGCGTCATGGCGCGCGGTTGATTGATGCGGTGGACGAAGCTGGCCACCACCACCAGGATGAAGGCGACCACGACGGCCACGGTGATCTTGATGCCCCGGGACTGGGCCGGAGTGTGGTCAGAGCTCATGGTGCAATGTCCTTACAGGGTATGCGGCGGGAACAGGTAATGATCCACCAGCATGATAACGAACAGGGCCATCAGATAGACAATAGAATACTTGAAGGTTTCCATGGGGGCGTTGGGATTGCGCTTGCGCATCAGCTCGATCGCCCAGTAGAGGAAGCCACCGCCCAGCACCACGGCGCCCAGCAGGTAGAGCGGGCCGCTCATGCGCGTGACATAGGGCAGCAGGGTGATCAGAAACATGAGGATGGTGTAGAGCAGGATGTGCAGGCGCGTGAAGGCATCGCCATGGGTCACCGGCAGCATGGGAATTTCCACCGCCGCGTATTCCTCCTTGCGGTGGATCGCGAGGGCCCAGAAGTGGGGCGGCGTCCAGGCAAAGATGATCAGCACCAGCAGCAGGGCGTGGCCGTGGATCTCGCCAGTGACCGCGGTCCAGCCCAGCAGCGGCGGTGCCGCCCCGGCCAGCCCGCCGATGACGATGTTCTGTGGCGTGGCGCGCTTGAGAAACAGGGTGTAGACAAAGGCATAGCCCACCAGGGAGGCCAGGGTCAGCCAGGCGGTGAGGGCATTGACCTGCCACAGCAGGACCGCCATGCCGGCGCCGCCCAGCAGCAGGGCGAAGGCCACGGCCTGCCACTTGCCCACCCGGCCACCCGCAACCGGCCGGTTGCGGGTGCGCGCCATGCGCTGATCGATACTCTGATCCACCAGGTGATTCACCGCCGCCGCCGCACCGGCACACAGGGCTATGCCCAGGTTGCCGAAGATCAGCGCATCCAGGGGCACCATGCCGGGCACGGCCATGAACATCCCGATCACGGAGGTCAGGATCATCAGCGCCACCACATTGGGCTTGGTGAGTTCCTTGTAGTCTCGCCAGGTCGCCTTGCCCGCGGTTGCCATCTGTTCAGCCATAGCGTCAGTCGCCTGAATTCTTGAGCAGGAATTTGAGATCGGAGATGACATCCTTGTAGGTGTCATCTTTATCATAGGTCATCATGACCCAGCCCGCGGGGTCCACCAGGTACCAGGTCGAGGGAGCCTCCAGGGTTTCCGGGAACAGGGCGCGATAGGTTTCCGGGCTTACCTGGGCCGCGGTGATGCCCTGGTGCTCCTTGTCCAGCAGTTCGGGGAAGCTGCCAGGTACGGGGTGATCATCACTCAGCGTCGACACATCGAGTCGCGTCGCGTCCGGCGCGTGATCACCGACGTAGTAGCGCCGGATGCGGTGGAACTCCTTGCCCAGGGCAATGTGGATCTGCCGGGTCAGGTAGAGCTGTCGTTCGCAGGTTTCGGCGCAGCGCTCCCCGGGGTGGGCGACCAGCAGGGTCCACTGGTGATCGCTGTTGGTCCAGGGCAGCTCTGCCCCCGAGGCCGTCATCAGTACATGCTCCGGGAGGGGGCGCGGCGGCTGCACCAGCTCGCCCTTGTTGGCGGTGCCGAGCGCACCCACCAGATCCAGGTCACCGCGCATCACGAACCACCACAACCAGGTGGCCGCCAGTATGATCGTCACCGGGATCCCGGCGATCAGCAGGATAACCATCCTGCCACTTCGGTTGTCGGGGCGCTGTTGCATGTTTCAAGGTGTCCTTCGGTTGCGGATCAGGGACCACAGGTTGGAGTTACGCAGCAGCCAGAAGAGCACCAGGACTGCCGCCATGCTGAACCACTGCACCGCATAACCGCGGTGTTTCGCCGGGCTGGCGTTGACCACCTGCCAGTCGGTGAGCAGGGCCCCCGGCTGACCCGCCGCCATTCGCACTTCGAGTGGAAACAGCTCGGCGGAGTACGCCTCCCGCAAGCGCGCGGCGATGGCGTCGATGTCCAGCGCCTGGATTACCAGGGGCCACTCCCCGGAAAAGTCCTGCTCCCCCAGCAGATAGGGCTCCCCCGGGGAACGGTAAAGGTGCCCGTCGAGGGTCACCGTGCCCGCCGGCCAGGCCACGTCGGGCAGTTCGCGACGCGCCGGGTCGCCCGCCAGCCAGCCGCGATTGACCAGCGCCAGGCCGCCGTCCTCCAAAGTCATCACGCCCACCACTTCGTAGCCAAATCGGCCCTGGCGCACCCGATTGTCCAGCAGCAGGTAGCGTCCCTCGAGAAATTCGCCTTGCAAACGCACCCCGCGGTAGACCAGCTCGTCGGCATCCCGATCGCGCAGGGCCGACAAGGCCACCGGAGGCGCACTCTGGCGCTGCGCCCACTCCGCCTCCAGCTGCTGCTTCTCGGCAGCGCGATCCAGCTGCCAGAAACCCAGACTGATAAGCAGGGGAAACAGCACCGCTGTGGCCAGGGTGATACGCCACTCGACGTCAAACCGCAGGCGCATGACGGTCACCTCTCGCGACAAATGTCAGGGCCGTCTCCGCCCGCCAGGCCAGCTGGTCTATACTGCGCAATCTGGAAAAAGGAGCGGAACATTGCTGAAATTTGCGATAGTTATCTTGATGCTGGCCCTGATCGCCAGCCTGGGCAGCGGATTCTACTACCTGATGATCGATCAGGGCGACAAGACCAAACGGCGCACATTCAACTCCCTGGGAGTACGGCTCAGTCTGGCCATTGCCCTCGCGGCATTGATCGTCTATGGCGTGGCGACCGGGCAACTCGGTCATCGCAACCCCTGGGATGCGGGCCCGGCGCCCGCGGCATCCCAGGTGGAGGGGGCGGCTGAATAGCCGCCTTACAGGATGTAGACGAACAGGAACAGGAAGACCCACACCACGTCCACGAAGTGCCAGTACCAGCTGGACGCCTCGAAGCCAAAGTGATCGTCCGCGGTAAAGTGGCCCGCCCTCACGGAGCGCAGCCACTGGATCAGCAGCATGGTCATGCCCATCAACACGTGGAAGCCGTGGAAGCCAGTCAACATGAAGAAGGTCGACCCGTAGATCCCGGAATTCAGGGTCAAGCCAAAGTGCGCGTAGGCTTCGTAGTATTCCAGGGCCTGCAGGCCCACGAAGACCATACCCAGTACCACGGTAATACCCAGCCACAGGTTGAACTTGCTCTTGTTGCCGTTGAGCAGGCCCAGGTGGGCAATGTGCACGGTTACCGAGGAGGAGAGCAGGATGATGGTGTTCCACAAGGGCAACCACAGGTACCAGGCCGCCGCATCGCTGAAGGCCATGCTCTTCTCGTAGCTCTGGAAGGTACCCATGTTGGCAATCGGCTGGTTGGCCACGCCGCCCACGGCTTCCTGGGGAGTCTGGGGCATCGGCCAGGCGTACTGGAAACCTTCCCACAGCAGGTGGTTCATACGACCGCCATCCCCTTCACCGGACAGCCAGGGGCCAACCAGGTTGCGCACGTAGAACAGGGCGCCGAAGAAGGCGAGGAAGAACATCACTTCGGAGAAGATGAACCAGAACATGCCCAGCACATAGGATTTCTTCAGCTGTGCGCTGTTCAGGCCGGCGAGGTTTTCCTTGATCGCCATGCGGAACCAGCCGAACAACGTGGCCGAGAAGATGAACAGGCCGACAAGAAAAATACCCCAGGAGCTGCCCGTGGTGCCGTCGCCGAAGGTCATGTCGTTCATGACATTGGCGGCACCAAAGGTACTCGTAACGAGACCGAGGGTGGCACACACCGCCAGCTTGCTTTTCTCCGGTACGTAATACTTCTCGTACTCTGCTGAACTCTGGGTTGTCATTGGGATTCTCCGTTAATGCACCCGGCACACCCGGCCGAATGGTCAGCGCGCGGCGACAGCACCGCGCACCATGTCCGTCACGTCAAATATAGTGTAGGAAAGGGTAATCGTGTGGATGTCCTGTGGCAGGTCGCGATCGACGATAAACTGCAGGGGCATTTCCGCACTGCTTTCCCCGTCCAGTGGCTGCTGGTTAAAGCAGAAACACTCGGTCTTGTGGAAGTAGGCCGCGGCCCGGGACGGCGAGATACTCGGGATCGCCTGGGCCACCATGGCATCGGGCAGGGGGTTGCTGGCGTGAAACACGGTGTCATTGCTGGCACCGGGGTGCACCTTCATCGAGTTCACGCTGGGCCCGAACTCCCAGGGCATGCCCTCGTTGTTGGTGGCGACGAACTGGATGGTCACCATCCGCGTCTCGTCCACCCCCGCCTGAACCGAGGTATAGGCCTCGCCCGAGGTCTTGCCGTTGATGCCCAGGGCGTCGCAAAGCACGTTGTAGAGCGGCACCATGACCACGAACACGAAGGCAAACATTGCCACCGCCGTGACCACCAGCTTGGCGACCGTATCAACAACCGGATTGCGACTGACCTTGAGCATCTCTCCCTACCTCGTTTCTCTGCCTTCAGCGAACCGCCGGGGGGCGCTCGAAGGTGTGGTAGGGGGCAGGCGTAGCAACCGTCCACTCCAGACCTTCGGCACCTTCCCAGACTTTTTCCTTGTCAGTGGGCTTGCCGGACACAATGGTGGCAATCACGTTGTACAGGAACAGGATCTGCGAAGCACCGTAGATAAAGGCGCCGATACTGGACATCATGTTGAAATCGGCGAACTGCAGTGCATAGTCGGGGATACGGCGCGGCATGCCGGCCAGACCCACGAAGTGCTGCGGGAAGAAGGTGATGTTGAAGCCGATGAACGAGATCCAGAAGTGGGTCTTGCCCATGGTTTCGCTGTACATCTTGCCGCACCACTTGGGCAGCCAGTAGTAGACCGCGGCGGACATGGAGAACACCGCACCCGCAACCATCACGTAGTGGAAGTGGGCCACCACGAAGTAGCTGTCGTGATACTGGAAGTCAGCCGGCGCGATGGACAGCATCAGGCCGGTGAAACCGCCGATGGTGAACAGCACCAGGAAACCCATGCAGAACAGCATCGGGGTTTCGAAGGTCATGGCGCCGCGCCACATGGTGGTGACCCAGTTGAACACCTTCACCCCGGTGGGGACGGCGATCAGCATGGTGGCGTACATGAAGAACAGCTCACCGGCGACCGGCATGCCTACCGTGTACATGTGGTGCGCCCACACGATAAAGGACAGGAAGGCGATGGAGGCCGTGGCGTAGACCATGGAGTCGTAGCCAAACAGCGGCTTGCGGGCAAAGGTCGGGATGATCTGACTGACCACACCGAAAGCCGGCAGGATGATGATGTACACCTCGGGGTGACCGAAGAACCAGAACACGTGCTGGAACAGGACCGGGTCACCGCCGCCAGCGGCGGAGAAGAAGCTGGTGCCGAAGTGAATATCCATCAGCATCATGGTGACCGCACCCGCGAGTACCGGCATCACGGCAACCAGCAGGAAGGCGGTGATCAACCAGGTCCACACGAACAGCGGCATCTTCATGTAGGTCATGCCAGGCGCACGCATGTTCATCACCGTGGCGATGATGTTGATCGCGCCCATGATGGAGGACATGCCCAACACGTGGATGGAGAAGATAAAGAAGGTGACCGACGGCGGCGCGTAGGTGGTGGAGAGCGGTGCGTAAAAGGTCCAGCCGAAGGCGGGAGCACCCCCTTCCATGAACAGCGTGGAGGCCAGGATCAGGAATGCCGGGGGCAGGATCCAGAAACTCCAGTTGTTCATCCGCGGCAGGGCCATGTCCGGCGCCCCGATCATCATCGGGATCATCCAGTTGGCCAGGCCCACGAAGGAGGGCATGATCGCGCCGAATACCATGACCAGCCCGTGCAGGGTGGTCATCTGGTTGAAGAAGGCCGGCTCAACCAGCTGCATGCCGGGCTGGAACAGTTCCGCCCGGATGATCATCGCAAAGGCACCGCCCAGGATGAACATGGCAAAGGAGAACCACAGGTACATGGTCCCAATATCTTTGTGGTTGGTGGTGAACAGCCACCGACTGAGGCCCTTGGCAGGACCGTGATGATGATCGCCCATCGTTAACTCCTCCAATCAGCCGTTTTTGTGGTTGTACACATCGATGGGCTGAACCATGTCACCCATGTTGTTGCCAAAGGCATTGCGCTGATAGGTGATCACCGCCGCCATTTCCACATCGTTGATCTGACCGCCGAAGGCCTGCATTGCAGTGCCCGGCACGCCATTGATACCCACATTCAGGTGACCGGAAACCGGCCCGGTGGCGATGGCGCTGCCGGCGATTGCCGTACCCACGCCACCTTCGCCGTTGGCACCGTGACAGGCCAGGCAGTTGCGCTCGTAGACCGCCTTGCCGCGCTCCATCAGCTCGTCCATGGTGAAGGTCTGCGCCATCAGCTCGCGGATCTCCGCGGCCTTGGCCTGCTTGTCAGCCAGCCAGCTGTCGAATTCTTCCTGGCTCACCGCGTTGACCACCACCGGCATGAAGCCGTGGTCCTTGCCGCAGAGCTCGGCGCACTGGCCGCGGTAGATGCCTTCCTCACTGGCCTGAGTCCAGGCCTCGTTGATGAAGCCGGGGATCGCATCTTTCTTCACCGCCAGCTCGGGCACCCACCAGGAGTGGATCACGTCGTTGGCAGTGAGCAGCAGGCGGACTTTGGTATCCACCGGGATCACCATGGGCTCGTCCACTTCCAGCAGGTAGTGTTCGCCCTTGGCTTCGGCGTTGTAGATTTCCGTCTGGGGGGTACGCAGGTTACTGAAGAATTCGACGTTCTCGCCGTCTTCATTAATGTATTCGTACTTCCACTTCCACTGGTAGCCGGTGATCAGCACGTCCAGTTCGGCGTCGTCGGTGTTGTAGATCTCCAGCAGGGTGGAGGTGGCGGGCACCGCCATACCGATCAGGATCAGGAAGGGAACCACGGTCCAGGCGATTTCCACCTTGGTACTCTCGTGGAAGGTCGCGGGTGTCACGCCACGGGATTTGCGGTGGTGGTAGATGGAGTAGAACATCACCCCGAACACCAGCACACCGATCACCACACAGATCCAGAGGATCAACATGTGCAGATCGTAGATTCGCTGGCCCACTTCAGTGACGCCGGGCGGCATATTCACTTCGTTCACCTTGCTGCTCGCCGCCAAAGCACCAGCACTGGCCAGACTCAGCAACATCAGCACAGGACCAAGCGCCAGCTTGCACAGCCGCTTCGCTTTCAAGACCATTTCCCGTGTCTCCATAACCTGTTTAAAGACTTCCCCCCAACCGAACGCGCTGCTCTCCGCCTGCACCGCTTGGGCGCGGCCACTGTTCCGGCCGCATCTTGAGGTCGCGATTGACCCGGGCCGCAGCCCTTCAAGGGTGAAGGGGAGATGGAGAGGCTTGTGCTCGTACCAGCTGACTGTGTCCCCTGGCTGCGACAAGCTGCCGCAGGCAGGGCGGCGGGATTATAGCCAAACTTTGCACCAATTAACACCAAGATGCTGATATTGTGAGGGTTTTGAATCGGCACCCGGAGAGCAGGGCAGGCGCACCGCCAGAACCCCCAGATATGGCAACACTAAAGAGCCTGGACTACAAGATATGGGGAATTGCCTGGCCCGCCATTCTCGCCAACCTCTCGGTCCCGCTGCTCGGCCTGGTGGATGCAGCCATCCTCGGCCACCTGGACAGCAGCCGCTATCTCGGCGCGGTTGCCCTCGGCGCCGCTCTGCTCTCCTTCCTCTACTGGGGCTTCGGCTTCCTGCGCATGGGCACCACCGGGCGGGTCGCCAGGGCCCTCGGGGCGGGCTCGCAGGCGAGGGCGGAGCGCGAGCTGGGGCGCGCCATGTGGCTGGCCCTGGGCCTGGCGTTGGCGGTATGGCTGGCCCACCCCCTGTGGCTGGACCTGGGCTTTGCCCTGATGGCACCCGACGCCGAGCTGCTGCCCCTGGCCCGGGAATACACCGCCATCCGCATCGCCAGCGCTCCCGCCGTGCTGGTCACCTACGCCGTGGTCGGCTGGTGCATCGGGCGCCAGGATACCCGCTGGCCCCTGGCCATCCTGCTGCTGACCAACCTCAGCAATATCCTGCTGGACGTCCTGCTGATCCTGGGCCTGGGGCTCGCCAGCAAGGGGGCGGCGATGGCGACGCTGCTGGCGGAGTACCTCGGCTGCGGCATGGCGCTGTGGGTGGTGCAGCGGCAAGTGCTCGGCTGGCGGCGCGACTTCCCGGCCCTGCTGCGCGAGCCGCGACACTTCCTGCCCCTGCTGCACGCCAACCGGCACCTGTTCCTGCGCACCATCTGCCTGCTGGGCGCCCTGGCCTTTTTCACCGCCATGGGCGAAAAATTCGGCGCCGCCACCCTGGCGACCAATGCCTTGCTGATGCAGCTGGTGATGGTCACCGCCTACGCCATGGACGGTTTCGCTTTCGCCGCCGAGGGCCTGGCCGGACAGCGCGCAGGGGCGGGCGACAATGCGGGATTTACCGCGGCGGTGGAGCGCAGTGCCCTATGGTGCCTGGCTACGGCGGGCAGCATGAGCCTGCTGTTCCTGCTGAGCGGCCCGTGGCTGTTCCGGCAGCTGACCGACCTGCCCGAGGTCCTGGCACTGCTGCATCACTATGGCCCCTGGCTGGTGCTGCTGCCGCTGGTGACTGCGCCGGCCTACCTGTTTGACGGCGTATTCATCGGAGCGGCCTGCACACGGGACCTGATGCGTTCGATGCTGGTGAGCACGGGGCTGGTCTATCTGCCCGCCTGGTACCTGACCCGGGACTGGGGCAACAGTGGCCTGTGGCTGGCATTTACCCTGTTCAGTGCCGCGCGCGGCTTCACACTCTACCGGCGCTTTCGCCGGCGTCAGTCCGCAGAAGGCTGGAACCCGACCGGCACCGTGGACTGAGCTCTCAGCGCCCCTTGCCGGGCTTGGCGGGATCCATCAGGCGCACCGGCTCGGCGCGGGTCTCCACCCGCCGGGCAGAGGGGCGGCTGACCCGGGTGGCGGGTTCGCTGACCGTGTCCCCGGGACGCTGATCGGTAAAGCCGCACTCGACGCACTCGCGACAGTCGGTGTCGCTGTCGACCAGGATGGTGTCCATGGCGGCACAGCGGGGGCAGACGGCGCCGGCGATGAAGCGGCGGGTGGCGGTAGACATGGGTCCTCCTCCGGCGGCCGGCACTGGCCAGCCTGCTAATGAGCCGCTATTGTAGCAATTTCAAACCGGGAGGACCGACATGTCGCAAGACCCCGCCAGTTCAGTGCGCACCTTCGAGGGCCATCGGCCCCGGCTCGGTGCACGGGTGATGATCGATCCCAGCGCCGTTGTGCTGGGTGACGTGGCACTGGACGACGATGTCTCGGTCTGGCCCCAGGCGGTCATTCGCGGCGACATGCACCGTATCCGGGTCGGCGCGCGCACCAGCATCCAGGACGGCGCCATACTGCATATTACCCATGCGGGCCCCTACAACCCCGACGGTTGGCCACTGCTCATCGGCAGCGATGTCACCGTGGGCCACGGGGCCATCCTCCACGGCTGCCGGATCGGCGACCGGGTACTGGTCGGCATGCGGGCAACCGTGATGGACGGCGCGGTGGTGGAAGACGAGGTGGTTATCGCCGCGGGCGCCCTGGTGACACCCGGCAAAACCCTGCGCAGCGGCTACCTCTACACGGGGAGCCCGGCCCGGGAAGCCCGGGCATTGAGCGAGAAGGAACTGGCCTACTTCCGCTACAGCGCCGACAACTACGTGCGCCTCAAGGAGCGTCACCTGCAGGCGCAATCCGGCTAGCGGACTGCGCTTGGCCAAGCCCCCGCCGGGATCAGGCCGCTGCCAGCAAATCCCGCATCTGGGAGATCACCGGCTGTGTCGTCGGACGTACGCGCCGCCAGATATAAAAGGCCTCGGCGGCCTGTTCCACCAGCATGCCGAGGCCATCGGCCACTGCCCAGGCGGCGTGCTGGGCCGCCCAGCGCATGAAGGGAGTCGGCTCAGGACCGTAGACCATGTCGTAGCAGCAGCTGCGCTCGGTCAACAGGCTGTCCGGCAGCGGCGGCATGCCACCCTGCAGACCGGTGCTGGTGGCGTTGATCAGCAGGTCGAACTGCTGTCCCTCGAGGCACTCGTAACCGCCGCCCGCAACCGGGCCAAGATCGCTGAAGTCGGCCACCAGGGCTTCCGCTCGGGCGGCGGTCCGGTTCGCCACCACCAGCCCGGCGGGGCGCTCCCGCAACAGCGGCTCCATGACACCCCGGGCAGCACCCCCGGCCCCCAACAGGAGGATGCGACGGCCCTGCAGCTGCCACCCCAGGTTGGCCACCATGTCGCGCACCAGGCCGATACCGTCGGTGGTATCCCCGGCAATACCGCCGTCCTCGCCGCGGGTCAGCGTATTCACTGCTCCCGCCCGCGCTGCCCGCGGACTGAGGCTGTCGGCAAAGGCAAAGGCTTCCTCTTTAAACGGCACCGTGACATTCAGCCCACTGCCGCCTGCCTCGAAAAAACAGCGGGCTGCACGCTGGAAGTCACCGGTCTCCACCCGCACAGCGCGATACTGGATATCCTGGCCGCACTGGGCCGCAAAGGCCGCGTGGATGGCCGGAGACTTGCTGTGCTTGATCGGGTTGCCGAATACGGCGTACTTGTCGGACATGGGCCGACCTCCCTGTTCAATCTTCCCGCAACCAGTCCCGGTCACGCAGGTAGTAATCGGTGAGCTCGGCCTCAGCACTGCCGGGCTCGGGGTGGTAATCATACTCCCAGCGCACCAGCGGGGGCAGCGACATCAGAATCGCCTCCGTGCGGCCCTGGGACTGCAGGCCAAAGAGGGTACCCCGGTCGTAGACCAGATTGAACTCCACATAGCGCCCCCGGCGGTAAAGCTGGAATTGCCGCTCCCGCTCGCCCCAGGGCTCATCGCGGCGCCGCTGCACAATCGGCCGGTAGGCGGGCAGGTAGGAGTCCCCCACGGCGCGCAGGAAATCGAAGCAGCGCTCGAAGCCCCACTCGTTGAGGTCATCGAAGAACAGGCCGCCGACACCGCGGGGCTCATGCCGATGGGGCAGATGGAAGTACTCGTCACACCACTGCTTGTAGCGGGGGTAGACCGCTTCCCCAAAGGGCGCGCAGGCATCCCGGGCGACACGGTGCCAGTGCACGCAGTCCTCGCGGTAGCCGTAGTAGGGCGTGAGATCGTAGCCACCGCCGAACCACCAGACCGGCGGCTCGCCCGGCTTCTCCGCCACGAAGAAGCGCACGTTGGCGTGGGAGGTGGGCACCCGGGGGTTGCGCGGGTGGATCACCAGGGACACGCCCATGGCCTGGAAACTGCGTCCGGCCAGCTCCGGTCGCGAAGCGGACGCAGAGGGCGGAAGGCCTTCGCCGCGGACGTGGGAGAAGTTGACCCCGGCCTTCTCGAATACCCCACCGTCACTGAGCACGCGGCTGCGCCCACCGCCACCACCGGGTCTCTCCCACTGGTCGGTGATGAAGTCCCGCTCGCCATCCTCTTCCGCCAGCTGCCGGCAGATCTCATCCTGCAGGCCCAGCAGGTAGTCCTTGACCGCTTCACTGTCCATGGCTGTATCCGTCGTCACTGCGAAGGGGCGGCATTATACGGGTCGCGCCCCGGGGACTCTAATGACACGGGTCAAGTTCTCAGCACCGCGTCTGTTGCCAGATCGCGAATCACCGAGGGTCGCCGCGCTCCGCCCACCGCGCCCGGCAACACATAGTCGAGCTGGCCGCGAAAATAGCGCTGCACCTGAAAAGCCTGCACCGCGGGCTGTGCCCCGCCCGGATTGCAGGAGGTCGACACCAGGGGCCCACCCCAGGCACGCGTCAGGGCCGACATGCCCGGGTGACCGGTGACCCGCACGGCAACCGTGTCCCGGCCACCGTGGATCCAGGCGGGTACGCGCCCGTGGTGGGGGATCAGCCAGGTGGTGTGCCCGGGCCATGACAGCGCGAGACGGGCCCGCTGGGTCTCGCCCAGGGGCGCCAAAAGGCCGGCGATCTGCGCGACATCACCGGCCACAAGAATCAGGCCCTTTTCCACCGGACGCTGCTTCAGCGCCAGCAGGCTGGCCACCGCGTCCAGATCATCGGGGTCACAGGAGAGCCCCCAGACGGCTTCCGTGGCGCAGGCGATCACGCCGCCGGCGGCGAGCGCGTTGACGGCAAATTTGAGATGCAGGGAGTTCACCAGCTATCGGCCCCCGGTTGGTGGGTGGAAGACCACCGCGACACCCGGGTGGCGAGCCGAATGTACCTATTCCCAGGCAGCGGAGCAAGGTCGACACTTAGCACACCGGCGCCTTTCAGCGCGTGCGCAGATAACCACCCCCCACCTGCTGCACGCGCCCGGCCAGCTCCAGCTCGGTGAGTGCGGCAAGCAGCCGGTCCGTGGGCAGTGACAGGGAGACAGCAAGCGTTTCCAAGTCACGAGCCTCGTAACCGAGCAGGGCCCAGACCCGCCGGCAATCAGACCCACCGCAACCGGGATCCTCGGGCGCTTCGGGTGCACCGCCCAGGGGAAGCGCCTGCTGACCCGCCCACAACTCGAGTGCCAGCAGTATATCCTCGGCTGTCTCCACCAGACTGGCGCCATCGCGCAGCAGCTGCAGACCGCCGCGGCCGCCCGCGTGGCGGGGGAACCAGGGCACAGCGAAGACCTCGCGGCCCTGGTCCAGCGCACTGGCCGCGGTGATCAGCGAGCCCGAACGCCGCGCCGCCTCCACCACCAGCACGCCGAGGGACAAGCCGCTGATCAGGCGGTTGCGGGCGGGAAAATGACCCGGTACCGGCGGCGTCAGGGGAGCGAACTCCGTGACCAGCGCCCCCCTTTCAAGCAGCTCCCCGGCCAGCCCCCGATGCCGGCGGGGATAGACCTCCTCTACGCCCGTCGCCATCACCGCAACGCTCACACCCGCTGCCTCCAGGGCACCCCGGTGGGCAGCGCCATCGATACCCAGGGCCAGGCCACTGGTGATTGTCAGCCCCGCCCGCGACAGGTCGCCGGCAATCTCTCGCGCCAGATCCAGGCCGGCGGGGCTGGCCTTGCGACTGCCGACGATGGCCAGTTGCGGGTGCTGCAGAGCGGCGGCTGAACCGCGCACATAGAGTAAGGGGGGTGGGTCCGGAATGGTGGCGAGCAGGGGCGGGTAGTCGGGTTCACCGAGCGCCAGTATGCGGACATCGAATGCGGCGAGCAGCTCGCGCTGGCGGCCCAGGTCGCGCGGGGCCGCCGAACACGTGCCGCGCCGCCGCAAGCCCTCCAGGCCCCGCGCCTCGGCGGCGCTGAGGCCCGCCGCACGCCAGGCGGGCAAATCGGCCTCCCAGACCGCCTGCACACTGCGAAAATGCGCGAACAGGCACTGCAGCTGGCGGCGGCCGAGAAAAGGCGCCGCGTGCAGCAGCAAGCACTGACCCTCCCTGTCCAGTCCGACTGACATGGGCACCTCTCCCGATGCCGAATGGGCCCGCTGCGGACCCGTTCTTGATGGCGACCGCTCCCTGGTCGCCGCGCCGCGTCAGGGCTCCTCGACCCTGTCCATGATTCGCACGGGGCGACTCGCCTTGAGCACCAGGGCGTAACTGGCCCGCTCGAAGACCTCAAAGACCATGAGCAGACCGGCCCGGGTATCGGGCAGGCGCACATTCTCCTGGGCCACCCGGTCGTAGACCGTGCCGCCATCCTGGTAGATGGCCAGGACATGGCCCGGCGCCAGGCTCTCGCGTTCGCCGAGATTGAGAACCACGATATGCCCGGGGCCAATCTGGCTGACGCCGCCATCCACGGCGATCATGAAACCGTTCTCCACGGGATGCTCTGGCGCCCGGGGATGAAAGGTCGCCGCCAGGATGCGCTCCTCCTCGGGCAACAAGCGATCCTCGATGCGCACCTCCTCCGAGACCCGGGTGACCTCCAGCTCCACCACCGCATCGCGGGGGCTGCTCAGCAGGCGGGCGTTGCCGATATCCCGCGCGTGGTAGCCGAGCAGCTCGCCGGTCAGGGGGTCGCGGTAGGCTTCACCGGGGCGGAAGATCCCGTAGGCGCGCTCCTCGCCAACGAACTCACCGCGGCCAAAAATGCGGTCTCCGGGCGCGCTCAGCAGGTGCCCCTGGTCACCGGCCACGACGTAGGGAGACCCATTCAGGGCGCCGGCATCGACGATCCGGTGGCGCTTGAGAAAGGGGCCGATTTCATCCAGGGGAATCGCGGGAATGGCCAGATCGAGGGCCGATATACGCATCTCCGGGTGCAGCTTGACCTCTCGGCCGCGGCGCAGGCGCAGGCGGGGTTGCCCGTCGACCCAGACCAGGTACAACTCGTCCCCGGGGTAGATCAGGTGGGGGTTATCGATCTGCGGATTGACCTCCCAGAGCTCTGGCCACAGCCAGGGCTGCTCCAGGTACATGCCGGAAATGCCCCAGAGAGTGTCCCCCCGCTTGACCACATAGGTCTCCGGGGCATCGTCGCGCAGATCCAGTGCCCGCAGGCCGGCGCTGAAGCACAGGCAGCACAGCAACAGGTAAAGTGTCAGTCCCTGCTTTCTCATGGTCGTGATCCCATTCAGCGCACGATTGTCCCCAAGCCCCCCGGCGGGTCAGCTGTCGCCGGTGATACCGGCCACCCCCGGCCTGTTCACAGGCTGACCGGCGAAGGCGCTGGGCACCACCGGGCTCGCGGTTATATAATAGCCACAGTTTGCGGCGGGCAGGCGCCCGAGGCAAGACCCGATGTAAGCAATTCACTTCCTTCCTGACAGGCACCCCAGCATGGCCGTACTCGATATCCTCGAATTCCCCGATCCGCGCCTGCGCACCCGCGCAGAACCGGTGAGTGAGGTGAGCGACGCGACCCGCGCCCTGATCGACGACCTGTTCGAAACCATGTACGCCGCCCGCGGCATCGGTCTCGCGGCTACCCAGGTGGACGTGCATCAGCGCGTGCTGGTCATTGATCTCAGCGAAGACCACAGCGAGCCGCAGGTCTTCATCAATCCGGAAGTGACGGTACTGGAGCCGGAACTGGGCGAATACGACGAGGGCTGTCTCTCGGTACCCGGTTTCTACGAGACGGTGCAGCGCCCCCGGCGCGTGCGTGTCACCGCCCTGGACCGCGATGGCGAGACTTTCACCCGCGAGCTCGACGGCCTGCTGGCGATCTGTCTGCAGCACGAGATTGACCACCTCGACGGCAAGCTCTTCGTCGATTACATTTCGCCTCTGAAGCGCCAGCGCATTCGCAAGAAGCTGGAAAAAGAACACCGTCGTCGTGCCTGAGCGGTCCCTGCGCCTGATTTTCGCGGGCACCCCCGAGTTCGCCGCCCGGCATCTGCAGGCACTGCTGGACAGCCGTCACCAGATTGTCGCCGTGTATACCCAGCCCGACCGGCCCGCCGGTCGCGGCAAGCGCCTCCAGGCCAGCCCGGTGAAGCAGCTGGCCCTGGAGGCGGGGCTGCCGGTCGAGCAACCCGTCAGCCTGCGCGATGCATCGGCGCAGGCCACCCTGGCCGGCTTCGAGGCCGATGTCATGGTGGTCGTGGCCTACGGGCTGATCCTGCCCCAGGTGGTGCTCGACACCCCCACCTTCGGCTGCCTGAACGTGCACGCCTCACTATTGCCGCGCTGGCGCGGTGCTGCCCCCATACAGCGGGCGATCGAAGCGGGCGATGGCGAGACCGGCGTGACCCTGATGCAGATGGAGGCCGGCCTGGATACCGGCCCGATGCTGGCCACCGCCCACTGTCCGATCGA